>Ga0315273_10004591_pt1 | contig 16932 bp, 14 predicted proteins | sample YL17G02_0_MG_FD_205753 | JGI IMG/M metagenome (GOLD analysis project Ga0315273, IMG submission 205753) | Sediment microbial communities from Yellowstone Lake, YNP, Wyoming, USA - YL17G02_0 | ecosystem: Environmental > Aquatic > Freshwater > Lake > Sediment | place: USA: Wyoming | collected... | reverse complement strand
AGGAAGACCGAGCCGCACGAGGGGAGCTCGGTCGGTTGGTTGGCTTTGCGGCTCTCCGAAAATTGCAGGAGGCGGCCCCTCACCGCCGCTGGGTCGTCCTGCGTCAGGGCGAGCTCCGCCGAGAGCACGACGCCTCGGCGTCCCCGGAACGCGCTCGTGCGGTAGCCGAAGCGGCACGAGTCGTGGCGGTAGTCCAGGACCAACCCGTCGTCTTCGAGATAGGTGACGTTCCGGACGACGTTGCCGAGCTCGAATTGGTGCCATCCGGCATTCATGACGATCGCGCCGCCGACGCACCCGGGGATCCCTGCGCCGAACTCGATCCCGGCAAGGCCGTGGTCGGCGACGGCGTTCGCCAAGGCGGGAAGAGAAGTCCCGGCGCCGGCGACGACCGTCGATCCGGCGATGTCGATCCCGTCCAGAACCTTGCGAATGCGCAACACCAGCCCGCGCACGCCGCTATCGCCGACGAGCAGGTTGGAACCGTTGCCAAGGACGCGCCAGACCAGCCGGCGCCCGCTGGCCCAGGCGACCGCGCAGCGCACGTCGTCGACGTCCAGCGGGTTGGCGAGTAGTTCCGCCGGCCCTCCGATGCGCCACGTCGTCATCGGGCCGAGAGCTTGTTCGGTCAGGATTTCGCCTCGAAAGCCCGCGCCGCGCAGATCGTCCTTCAGCGCAATCGTCATCGCTCGGAACTCTAGCAGGTGGAGGCGGTCTCATCTTCGGGAGGAAGGGCATGGTCTTCGAGGCGGTTCGTGGCATCCTGCGCGCGATGCGTGCGACGAGGCCCCCGGCAGACACGCCGATGGACGAGGAGTCCGAACTCGTGCGGAAGGCGAGAAACGGCGACCGGCGGGCATTCGACCGGTTGGTCGAGCTCCACCTGCCGCAGGTGTGGGCGACCGTGTGGCGGGTGCTGCGGCACCGCGAGGACACCGAAGACGTGGTCCAGGAAGTTTTCGTCACCGCCCATCGCGCTCTTCCCGGCTTCCGCGGCGACGCGAAGCTCTCGACGTGGCTCCACCGCATCGCCGTGACGCGCGCGTTGAACCACGTCGAGAAGGCCGAAGAGAAGCTGCGCCGCGCTTCGGATCCGATCGACCTCGAAGCCGTGGACGGTCCCCGCGCGATCGGGACGCCTCTTGGCGCCTTGGAGGCCAAGGAGCTGATGCGGCGTCTCGCCGATTGCCTGGCGAAGCTCCCGGTCGCGTGGCGCGCGGTTTTAGCGCTGCGCGATGCGGAGCAGAACACCTACGAGCACATCGCGGAGACGCTGCACATCGAACTGGGGACCGTGCGCTCCCGTCTTGCCCGGGCGCGCGCGTCGCTCAAAGACTGCGTCGAGGGGAGGGCGGCATGACCGACGGGGCGAACGGCCATCCTCGCGAAGGGCTCTCCGAGTACTTGGACGATCAGCTTGGCGTCGAGGAGCGAACGGCGATGGACCGCCACCTCGCATCCTGCGAGGACTGCCGTGCCGAGCTGGATGCGCTGCGCCGCCTCGCGGGCGCGGTCGCCGACGAGGAGGTGCCTCCCGTCCCTCTCGATCTCGCGGCGCGGATCGGCCGAAGCCTGGACGCCGCGACGATCGTGCGGCTTCCGAGGCGTCGCTTCGTCGTTCCGGCGACGATCGCCGCGACGCTCGGGGCGATCGGCATCCTCGTGGCGCTCCAGTGGCGCGACGGACATCTCGTCGCGCCGGCCACACCCGAGCTGCAAGAGCAAGACCGCGCGATCGATGAGTCGAAGCGCGCAAACTTGCCGTCGTCCTCGGTCGCGACGGAAGGGACGTTGACGGCGCGGCAGACACGACCGGAGAAAGAAGCCGTCCGTCGGGATGCGCTCGACAAGGACGTCAAGAGCAGCGATGAGCCTGCTCTCGAAGAGCGGTCCAAGCAGAAGAAGGACGAGGGCGTCCAAGGTGGCGTCCCGGGTGGCGTCGCAAGTGGCGGGGCCGCAGCAACCGCGGACGACAAACGTCGCGACCTCGTACTTTCGAAGGTCGTGAATGAAGCCGTTGGAGTCGCGCCGCGCGAGCTTGCGCCTGCCGCGGCGCCGACGCTGGCCCGGAAATCCGAGGCGGTCTCGTCTTGCATGGATCGTTGGTCCGATTCGGGCCTCCGCGGAAGCTGGGACGTGCCGAACGTCGACGCGGCGGAGCGGCAGCTCGGCCGGATCGCTCACGCCGTTTCCGGCATCGGCCTGTGGCGGGGGGTTGCCGACGGCCGACCCTATGTCGTCGTCGTCCCCCGCGACCGTTTCGAGGAGGTCTTCTACGCCTTGCGCGCGCGCGGCGTTACCGGTCTCCTAGAGCCGCCGACGCTCGCCGAAGGGACCGACTGCACAGGGATCTCGGTCGCACTCACCGTTGTCGCCGAGCAGACCTCGCCGGCACCGCGTTAGCCCCACCACATGGTTTTTCGCCTGGGTTTCGTCGATTTCGTGGGTTCCAGGAGCCCGGCCTGCACCCGGATCGCGTCTCCTGGACGATCCTACGAGGCCATTTTCGGAGAAAAATCCCTTACGGAACCCCCAAAGCACGGCTCCTCACGAAAAAGGTTTGGAATCGCAACCTTTTTGCAGGATTCGACCCTTCGGAGGAGTTTTTCTGGGCGTGAGCAGAAAAGCTACGGCCGCAGTTTCGCGAGGGCCTCGTCGGCCTCGACGATCCAGAACGGCGCGTCGGGGTCCGAGGCGTCGCGCAGCGCAGCCGCAAGCGTCTTCCCTCTGATGTAGGCCTCGCGCGCCGCGCTCCGATCCTTGTTCGCCGCCAAGGCCTCCGCCAGGGCAAACACGTTCGGGGGGTAGTCCGGCCGCAGTGCGACCGCCTGCTTCGCATGCTCGAGTCCCGCCTCGGCGTCGCCGGGGCCCAGCGGCCAGGCCGGCGCCCGAATTAGGACGAGGGCCATGACCCGGTGAGGCCCAGCCTCGTCGTAGAGCGAATCTCTCTCGACGGCGAACTGGAGCGCCGGGACCATCGTCTTGAGGCCGTCGTCAGCCGTCAGGCGAACCTCACGGGCCTGAAGTCCCACGGCCAGGGCGAGCCAGTACTCGCAGGCGGCAAGCTCAGGCTCGCGGCGCTTGCACCACTGCGCGGTCTGAACGGCAGAAACCGCCATTTCCGCGCGGAGGCGGGGTTCGCGCTCGTGCTCGGTCAGCCAGGCTTTCGTGCGGACGGCGCCGATCAGTCCGAGCACGTCTTTCTCATCGACCTGGGCGGCCTTGAGATACAGGGACTCGGCTTCGCTGACGGCGGCGACGTCGGGACGCTTCGCCCATCGCAGATCGGCCTCACGCAAGAGAGAGGCCGGATCGGGAGGAGTGACCGGCGAGGGCTTCGAAGCGAGAGATGCCACCGAAGGCGGTTCGCGCAGGGCAGGGGAGCATCCCGCGACGAGGGCGGCCAGGAGAACGAGACCGCTTCGCCTCACCGGGCTCTGGTTTTCGTGGCCGGCGCGTACGCCGCGCGCGCGCTGTCGAGTGCCTTGACGTCCTGCGGAACGAACTTCGCCAGGCGCACGGCGTCGAGCGCCAACAGCCCCTCCGGAGTCTCGTTCATCTCGAGGAGGCCGGTGACGAGCTGCTTCGTCGCGGTCGGTCCGACCGAAGCGCCCACGGTGCAGACCACGATTCCGGGCAGCGGAGGCGAGGTGGTCACGACCTCGAGCTCGGCTGCGAACGGAAGCGTGGGGAGCGACGCGGCCTGGGAGGCATCGAGGAGCGCCACGACGTCTTCGCCGCCGGCTGCTTTTCTCAGGGCCGAGAGGATCTGCCCGGTCGCGGTGAACGTCACATTGGCGGGGAGCTTCCCCCACTTCGCGAGGGCGACGTTCCGGATGAAATCCGGCGCGTAGGCCGCGAGGCTGACCACGGTGAAGCCTGAAAGCGAGGAGGCCGAGGTCACGCGCCCCTTTTTCGCGACGAGGGTCCAGGACACCGAAGGCCCGCCGTCCTTCTCGACGGCCTGCGCGCGTGCCGTCAGCTTCAGGTCGCTCGCGTGGGCGAGATAAAACGGCAGCGGAACCATCGCGAAGCTCGGCGCCTTGGACTTCAATCGCGCGATCCCCGCGTCTTCGGTTTCGTAGTACTCCGCGGCGAGCCGCGCGGGGGGCCAGCCCGTCGCCTTCGACACCGCCCCCGCGAGCACGTCCATGCTAGGCTGCGCTTCCTTCGTCGTTCCCGGATAGCCGGGGGCGCAAATCACGAGTGTCACCGGCGTGGGTGCGGTGGCGGCCGCGACGGCGGAAGCCAGGAAGATCGCGGGGAGGATCGAGGTTCTCTTCGACATGGTCGCGCCCCATTATGCATTGAGACCCGGCTCTTCGTCCTCTCCGGGCGCGCGCCTCGCGCGCGCGATCATCGATCATCCCTGGATCGTTCTGGCGATCTGGCTCCTCTGCGCTCCCGGGGCGGCCTACTTCGCGCTGTCCGTCAAGAGCGACAACTCCCCGGACCGCCTGATCGTCGAGGGGGACGAGGACTACCAGCAGACGCGCGCGTTCCAGAAGATCTTTCCGGAGGGGCAATACGTCGTGCTGCTCGCGGAGGCCGGCGACCCGTTCGCCCCCGCAGCGCTTTCGCGCATCGCGGCCTTGGAGCAGGCGCTTCGCGACGTCCCGAAGGTCAAACCCCTTTCGGCGCTCACGATCTACCGGCAGTTGCATCCCGACTTCGCCGCGACGGCGGCCCAGGCTGTTGCGTTCAAGGCATTCGCAACTGGGACGACGCTCTTCCGGAAACAGGGGTTGGTCGGAGACGGTGTCCTCGGCATCCCGATGGAGCTCCAGGTCGCCGACCGCGACGAGTTGCAGGTGGTGCTGCACGCGGTGGACGCCGCCGTGGCGCCCTTCGCGGCGGCGCCCGCGCCGCTGTCGGCGGTGCGAAAAATCGGAGGCCCGTACGTCGACCGCTATCTCTCGGAAGAGACGCACCGCTCAACGCTGCTGTACATGCCCCTCTTCGGCCTGTTCATCGTCCTGCTGAACCTCTTCCTCTACCGATCGTTCCGGACGTTGTTCGCGTTTCTTCTCACGATCGCCGTGACCGTGCTGTTCACCGAGGCGTTCGCCGGAGTGATGGGATTCGTCTCGACGATCGTCTCCTCGCTGGTGCCCCTGACCGTGCTCATCACGTGCACGTCGACCCTGGTCTACCTCCACTCGCTGTACGTCGCGTGCCCTTCCGGGGCGGACATCCGCGAGCACCAGGTCTTCACGTTGTGCAACAAGTTCCTCCCTTGCACCGCTTCGATCTTTGCCGCCGCGGTGGGCTTCGCGGCGCTGGCCGTGTCCGGAATCCGGCCGATCCGCGAGATGGGGTACTGGGTCGCCGCCGGCATGGTCGTGACCTGGTTCACCTCGTTCACGCTGTTCCCCGCGTTGCAGCGCTTGTTCCGCACCCCCCCGTCTTCAGAGCGTAAAACCGCGGGCGCGTGGTGGCCGCGAATCGTCGATCGCCTGCCGGGATTTACCTATCGTTGGCGATGGGTCCTCGTGCCGGGATCGATCGCCCTCATGCTGGTCGGCCTCGGCGCGCTGCTCGGCCTTCCGCGCCTCGTCGAGCCGATGCGCTTAGAGACCGATTCGCTCGACTACATCGACCACGACCTGCCGCTCTACAAGGACACGCGCCGCTTCGAGGCGACGATGTCCGGACTGACCGTCACGGAGGCCTGGATCCACGTTCCGAACGGCGGCGCGCTCGAACCAGGCGTCCTGCGCGGGATGCACCGCTTCGGAGCGAAGCTCGAGGCCGATCGGCGCGTTGGCTCGGTCATGGGGCCGACGACCCTCTTGCAGTGGGTCCGCTACGTCCAGGGGCAGGGCGATCAACTACCGGACGACCCGGCGTCGTGGGACAAGCTCGCCGGCGATTTCGAGCAACTGCTCCTCTCGCGCCCGGAGTTCCGTGGTTCCATCGACGTCGCGACGTTGTCGAACGCGCGCGTTCGCGTGATCACGCGGGGGGGCTTTGACGGTTACGCCGGACTCAAGAGCTTTCTCGCCGACGCGTGGGCCGAAGCGCAGCGTCACGATCCGGCCCTGGCCCCCTGCACGATGACCGTCGTCGGCGAGGGCGTCTTGCAGGCCAAGATCGCGCACTACCTCGTCCCGACGTTGACCGAGAGCTTCGCCATCACCGCCGCGGTCATCTTCCTCGCGTTTCTCGTCGTGTTCCGGTCGCCCTCGGCACGCTTGATGGCGATGATCCCGTCGGTCTTCGCGATCCTCGTCATGTTCCTCGTGATGCGGCTGACCGGGATCGCGCTCAACGTGGCGACGATCCTGATCGCCTCCACCGTCCTCGGCGCGTCCGAAAACGATCAGATCCACTTTTTCTACCACTTCCAGGAAGGTCGCCGTTTCGGTGGGACGGAGGCGGCGTTGCGCCACGCGCTCCTCGTCTCCGGACGCGCGATCATCTTCGCGACGATCATCAACGCCGGCGGTTTCCTGGCGCTGGCACTCTCGCCGCTCCCGCCGATGCGGCAGTTCGGCGTGGTGTCGGCGTGCGCGTTCCTGCTGTCGATGATCGCGGACTTCACCGCGCTCCCGGCATCTTTGTGGCTCGTTTCGGGCGACAAGCCCGGCCAGGACCCCGCGATCAGTGCTTAGCCCCCGGGAAGAGGGACACTCCCCTTTTTCGCCCAAAGCGGTATCCGAGGAGCTTTGTAGAAAAAGGGGAGTGTCCCTCTTCCCGGGCTACATCGAGATTTCGGGCCCCGCCCCCTCCTCTTCGGAGGCGCGCCGGGCGTCCCACCAGAGGAAGACGCCGAGCGCGACGAACACGGCGAGGCCAATCCAGTTTCCGGCGGCTCCGTCGTTTCCGAAGTCGTAGGCGATCGGTTTTTGGAACCAGTCGAAGCCGAAGCGGATCATCCCGTCGGCGACTCCCGCGATCGCGCCCCCCGCGATGAACCCCGACGCGATCAACGTGCCGCGGCTTCCGCGCGCCCGGGCCAGCATGGCGTTTCCCGCGGGGCGCCTGACGAACCACGCGACGATCGCGCCGGCGAGGATCGGCGTGTTGAGCTCGATCGGAAGGTACATGCCCAGCGCGAACGCGAGCGCCGAGATGCCGAGCATCTGGACGATGACGGCGACGACTGCGCCGATGCCGTACAGGAACCAGGGGGCGTTGCCCGACTGCATGACCGAAGAGATCACCGCCGCCATCGCGTTGGCCTGCGGCGCCGCCACCGGGTTCGGGTGCTCAGGCGAGGGCGAATAGCCGTAGACCTTGGCGAAGACGAACATGATCGCGGTGACCGTGACGGCGGCAACCACCGAACCCGCGATCAGAGTGAGCTCGATCCGTCGTGGCGTCGCCCCGGTCCAGTAGCCGACCTTCAGTAGGGTGACCATCGATCCGGTCATCGAGAGCGCCGTGCAGACGACGCCACCGATCAGGAGGACCGAGAGCATCCCGGAGGGGCCGGCCAGCCCGAGGGCCGACAAGACGCCGGCTGAAATGATCAGGGTCGTCAGCGTCATCCCGGAGATCGGCGTCGTCGAGATCATGGCGATCGCCCACGCGGAGACGGCGGCGAACAGGAACGTGATGCCGAGAGTCAGCACGAGGGACATCGCCGAAATCGTCGTCGGGTTCGCGGTGTCGGCCAAGACGGCGAAGCGGAAGTACAAGAACAGGGCGAGCGCCACGGCAGCGGTCCCGGCGACGACGGCCCCGATCGAGAGATCGTGGTCCGTCCGTACCGTGGCCTCGCCGCCTCGGCCGGCCCGCCTGATCTCGCCGAAAACGCGGGACACCGCCTGAACGATGACGGGGGACATCTTGAGGACGGAAAGGACCCCCGCGGCGAAGATGGCGCCTATCCCGATGTAGCGCACGTACTGCGAGAAGATCGCCTCGGCGTCGAGGCCCGCGACCGGTGGCCGCCCGGGAAACAGCGGCCCGGGAATCATCGCCCCGACCGCTCCGATCAGCGGCACGAAGACGTAGTACGAGAGGAACGAGCCCGCCGCGATGATCGTCGCGTACTTCAAGCCGACGATGTAACCCAGACCCAGGACCGCCGCCGAGGTGTTGAGGACGAAGATCGCCTTGACGTCGTCGGTCAGCTTGTGGAGCGAGGGGATCAGAACCGTCGTGAACGTGTCCCGCCAGGCCTTGAAGTGGAGCGCGAGAAAATCCACGGTGAATCCGACGGCCATCGAGCTCAAAAGCACCAAGGCCTGCCGCCCGCCGCGAGAGCCTGCGACCAGGATCTCGGTCGTCGCCGTCGCCTCCGGGAAGGGGAGCTTGCCGTGCATCTCGGCAACGAAGTAGCGGCGGAACGGAATCAGGAAGAGGACTCCGAGGATCGCTCCGAGCAGCGGCACGAGGAAGATCTGACCGAAGCTCGACTGCTTCTCGAGGCCCAGAATGAAGATCGCCGGCATGGTGAACGTGGACCCGCCGACGACGATCCCGGCGCAGGCTCCTAGCGTCACGATGTTGACGTTCTCGAGAAGTGTGGATTTGCGCTTCGCGATTGCGGAGTAGCCGATCGCGAGGATCGCGATGGGAATCGCGGATTCGATTCCTTGGCCGAGTTTCAGCGCGAGGTACGCGGCCGCCGCCGAAAAGATCGAGGTCATCACGAGGCCGAACACGATCGATCGTGCCGTGATCTCTTGGACCCTTGCCTCCGCGGGGACGATCGGTTCGTAGCGCTCGCCTTGGGCAAGTTCGCGATAGGCGTTATCGGGGAGGCCGCCGGGAGTCTCGAGGTTGCTCATGGGACGGGATATTGCTTCACCCCAGATCGAACAGCAAGACCTCGCAGTCCGACGCGCCGCGAATCGTGATCGCCGCCTCGTCCACGATCGCGGCCCCGTCTCCTTCGCCCAGCCGCTGTCCGTTGACGACGACGGCCCCGAGGGCCACCTGCAGCCAGGCCCCCCGTCCCGTCCCGGGGCGGTGCTCGACCGCTTCGCCGTCTCCTAGGATCGAGGCGTAGATCGCGACGTCCTGATGGAAGACGATCGAGCCCTGGCTTCCGTCGCTCGAGCCGATCAGCTTCAGCCGCCCGCGCTTGTCGGCGGCGCCGAAGGCCTTCTGCTCGTACGAAGGCTGAAGCCCCCGCCGCTCGGGGACGATCCACACCTGCAGGAACCGCAGGGGGTCGGTCGGGGACGGGTTGAATTCGCTGTGGAGGAGGCCGGTCCCGGCGCTCATCTTTTGAACCTCGCCGGCGCCGATCGTCGAGCCGCTGCCCAATGAGTCCTCGTGCGCGAGCGCGCCCGTCAGGACGTAACTGAAGATCTCCATGTCTCGGTGGGGGTGCCGGCCGAACCCGGCACCCCCCAAGACGCGATCGTCGTTGATGACGCGCAGCGACCTGAAGCCCATGTGTTCCGGGTCGTAGTACTCCCCGAACGAAAACGTGTGGCGGCTGTCGAGCCAGCCGAGATTGCTCACCCCGCGTTCGGCCGCCGGCCTGCGCGCGATCATCGCCTTACTTGATGGCCGGGGCCGGGGCGGCGGGCGCGCTAGGAGACGGAAGCTTCGCCTCGATGTCGAGCGTGATCGCGACGGTGTCGCTGACGGCCACGCCGCCGCCGTCGAGATTCGAGTTCCACTTCACGCCGAAGTCCTGCCGGTTGATTTTCGCCGTTGCCGAGGCGGCCACGCGCGACTCGCCGCGCATCCCCTTGATGACCTGCGACGGCCCTATTACGTCTAGGGTGACTTCCTTGGTGACGCCATGCATCGTCAGATCGCCGACGAGCTTGAATGCGCCGCCGGATCCGGGGACGACCTTCGTGGACTTGAAGGTGAGCGTGGGGTACTTGGCGACGTCGAAGAACTCGGGGCTCTTGAGGTGCCCGTCGCGCTTTTCGTCGCGCGTGCCGATGGATGTCGCGTCGATCGTCGCGTCGACCTTGATCGATGCGATGGACTTGCCGTCGAACTCCACCGTGCCGGACATCGAACCGAACTCTCCGCGCACGGTCGAGATCATGAGGTGCGTGACCGAAAACTGCGCGCTCGAGTGAGCGCCGTCGATCTGCCACACGTCGGCAGCGGCCGGGGCCACGGCCACGAGCGCTGCGAAAACAAGTGCTGAAACGAAACGAACGGAACGGTGCATGAAGGACTCCTTTTTGGGAATGGGGGAAACGCGAGCCAGCCCATTGTGGCGCGGGGAAGGCGATCCTGCGAGTCCTAGGCCCTCGGAGTCAGGACATCCTTAGGACGATCTTCCCGAAATTCTCGTTCCGTTCCATCGCCGCGTGAGCGCTCGCGGCATCCTCGAAGGGAACCACGCGGTCGACGACCGGGTGCAAGCGCCCGGAGGCGAGCAGCGGCAGCATGGTGCCGGCGAAAGACTGCACGAGTTCGATTTTCTCCTCGATCGGTCGCGAGCGGAGGACGGTCCCGATCACGGTCAGGCGCTTGCGCATGAGCGCGCCGAGATCCGCGTCGACCTTGGCCCCGCCCATCGTCCCCACGAGCACGAGCCGGCCGCGCACGGCAAGGACCTCGAGGTTCAGCGCGAAGGACGACGCGCCGAGGAAATCGATCACGAGGGCGACGCCTTCGCCGCCCGTCGCCATCCGGATCGCCTCCGCGACGTTTGGCGCCGCGGGGTCGAGGACGCGTTGAACGCCCATCGTTTCGAGCCCGCGGCGCTTGTCGGCCGACCGCGACAAGGCCACGACGCGCGCTCCCGCAACCGTCGCGATCGCCACGGCCGCGGTGCCCACGCCCGAGCCCGCCGCGTGCAGCAGCACCGCCTCGCCCGGCCTCAAGCCGCCCCTCAGGAACAGCGCGTCGTACGCGGTCAGGAACGCCTCGGGAACCGCGGCCGCATCCTCGAAGCTCATCCCGGGAGGAATCCGCAGGCAGAGCCGCTCGTGAAGGCTCAGCTTTTCGGCATGACCGCCGCCACCGACGATCCCCATCACCCGGTCTCCGGGCTGCACCGTGGTGACCAGCTCTCCGCACGCTTCGACCTCACCGGCGAACTCCAGTCCCGGGATGTCCGGCGGAGCGCCCGGAGGCGCGGGGTAAAGCCCCCGCCGCTGGAGCAGGTCGGCGCGATTGAGCGCCGAAGCCCGCACCCGGACGAGGACCTCGTCCGGACCGACGACGGGCTCGGCGACCGTTCGGATCTCTAAAACTTCGGGGCCGCCGGGTCGAGAGATCGTGAGCGCGCGCATCAGATCCGGCCCGTGGCGGCCGGCCGGCGCACGGCTTCTAAAAGAACCCATGCCGGGGACGAGGAGCGCGCCACGGTGCGGTCGTGCACGCTGAAACCGGCGGCGAGCAGCGCGTTACGAAGATCTCCCGCCCGACGATAGTGGGTGCCGTGCCGCGGATGCCCCGGGAGGAACATCCTGCCGGCGTCGAGAAACGCCGCCCACGTGAAGCGCCAGCCTCCCGCGGCGTCCTTCTCGCGAACGAACACGCGGGCGCCGGGCGGAAGCGCTCGCGCGAGCCGTCGCAACAGGGCGTCTTGCGAGGTGAACGGCAGGAAGCGCAACACGTCGTTGACCACGACGACGTCGGCGGCGGGCGGATCGAAGTCGCGCAGGTCGAGAGTCTGCACCACGCACCCCGGGACGTCTTCCAGAGCTTGGCGCGCCGCGCGGACGTAGCGGTCGCAGCGGTCCACCCCGAGGTACCACCGGGGCTCGGACGCGCGCGTGAACAGCCCCACGAGGACGCCGATCAGGCCGCGCCCGCAGCCGAGGTCCAAAACGCGCGCCCCCGAGCCCAAGACTTCCTCCTCGATCAGGAAGGGGTACATGGGGTCGTTCAGCAGCCGGGCGCGGGCGGCCTCGGCGTCCCGGATCGAAACGTCCACGAAGCGCACGACGATGGTGTCCACGATTTCGCGGTAGGTTTCGTGATGGCCGCCGGCGGCTGCTACGACCCATGCGGCGACCCCGAGCAGCGCGCCCAGCATGAGGCCGAAGACGACGCTTCCCAGCATGAGGTTCGTGAAGATCCCCAGGAATCCCAAGGTCTCGACGTTCGAAAGCGTCACCGGCAGCCAGACCCCGTGGAGGATCCGGTGCCCGAGTTGGACCTCGGCGAAGAGCATCGGCGCCGCCGTCAGGGGGTTTCCGATGTACGCCGAGGCGTAGACGATCGCCCGATTCAAGCGAAACAGGGTCGCGAGCAGGACCGCTAGCGGGAGGTGGACCCCCCAAAGCGGCGAGCAACCCACGAAAACGCCGACGCCGACCCCCAGCCCGACCTTGCCCGGCGTTCTGTGCTCGGTGCGCAACGTCATGTAGAGGCGCCGCAGCCAGGTTCGGCGCGATCCCACCCCGACCGGCGCTTCCGCCTGGACGTCGCCGGGGTCGAAATCCGGCCGCGAGGGATCGGTATCCGGTGCGCTCATCGGTCTCCCACCGCCCTCGAACGGGATTCTTGCCGATCAGTTGTGGCAGAATGCCCGAGGCACGGGTAGATATCTTAGGTCCGAACGAGGCCGCCACCGAACACCTTCGTGGGCTGGCTTGTCGCTTTCGGGCCCGGCGAGGGTTACGTGACCGAAGAGTCGCAACCGAACGAGTCCGAAGTCGAAGCCGCACAGCCGCCGCCAGAGGTGGTCGCGCAGGCCGATGGCGAGCCCGCCGCCCCCGCCGAGCCGAAGACCGTAGCCCCTCCCGCCGAGGTCGTCGCCAAGCCGCAACCTCCAAGGAAGCCGCGCGACCCCGCGGTCATTCGGGCGTTCAGGGCGGGGCATCCCATCGACGGTCTGGTCGAAAGAGTGATCAAGGGCGGCTTCGAGGTGCGCGTCGGGCGTTGCCGCGGGTTCTGCCCGCACTCGCAGATGGATGTCCACCGCGTCGAAAATTCCGAGGAGCACGTCGGAAAAATCTACGCGTTCAAGATCCTCCAACTGCGACGTGGGGGTGAAGACGTCGTCCTCTCGCGCCGCGAGATTCTCGAGGCCGAGCACACCGACGAGATGAAGGCCGTTCGCGCGACGTTGATCGAAGGGGCCGTGATGACCGGCCGTGTCGCGCGGCTCACGGAGTTCGGCGCGTTCGTCGATCTGGGCGCCGGCGTCACCGGCCTGGTTCATCTGACCGAGCTCGCGCACGGTCGGGTCGTGCGCGCTTCGGACATCGTCACGATGGGCGACCGTGTTCCGGTGAAGATCACCCGGCTCGACGAGGCCAGCGGGAAGATCTCGCTGTCGGTCAAGCAGGTCGTGACCGACCCGTGGGAGTCGGTGCCCACATCGTTTCTCGTCGGGAAGGCCTACCCGGGGAAGATCAAGCGCTATGCCGATTTCGGAGCGTTCGTCGAGCTCCGAAGAGAGATCGAGGCGTTGGCGCCGGCGCGCGAGTTCCCGCCGAGTGGCGGCGGCTGGCGCGACGGTCTCGAGATCGACGTTCCGCTCGACTGGGTCGTCATCGCCATCGACGCCGCGCGTCGTCGGATCACCGTCGTCCCCGCGTTTCCCGGATGGGAGGCGCTTCTCAACGCGACGTTCGAGCCTGGAGCCCACGTGACGGGCAAGGTGGCCAAGGCCGAGGCCTTCGGCTTGTTCGTGTGGCTCGGGCCCGGGCGGGTCGGCATGGTGCCGCGCGTGTGGAGCGGTTCGGGTGACGGGCCGGGGTTCGAGCAGCGCTTCCCTCAGGGTTCGGACATTACGGTCGAGGTCGTGGACGTCACGGAAGGGGGCAACCGCATTCGCCTCTCGGTGGTCGGCGTCGACCGTGAGGCCGCCGAGGCCGCGCGTGCCGAGTCACTCCGGCCGCGACCCGCTCAGGCCGAGCGCCGACCCCCACCCGAGCGGAAGCCGCGCCGCGAAGAGGCGCCACGCCAGGTGCAGGCTCCCGATGCCGGGAGCGGATTCGGAAGCCAAATGGGAGAAGCTCTTCGGGCGGCGTTGAAGCGGGACGAATAGAGATTTCTAGACCGCGGCCTCGACGCCCCCAAAGCGTCGCCCGCGGCGCGCGAACTCCGCCAGAGCTCCCTCGAGATCCTCGCGGGCGAAATCCGGCCAGGGCACGGTCAGGAAGACCAACTCGGCGTAAGCGGCCTCCCACAACAGGAAATCGGAAAGGCGCTGCTCGCCCCCGGTGCGGATCAGTAGGTCGACGTCGGGCATGGCCAGAATCCGGCCGAGGTCTTCGCGCGGGGCGGCGGATCGAGTCGGCATCCGCCGCGCGGCTCGGGCGATCGCCTCCCTCGACGAGTAATCGACCGCGATGCGAAGGTGCAGGTCCCGGCCGGAGGACGTCGAGGCCTCCGCGGCTTCGATCGCCGCGGTCAACGACGCAGGCAGCCGATCCCGCCGTCCGATCGCCGTCAGGCGGATGCCCCGTTCCCGAAGCCGCTCCGTCTCGTCCGCGAGGTAGGCGCGAAGCAGCGCGAAAAGCGCGTTGACCTCGGGTCGCGGCCGCTGCCAGTTGTCCGACGAGAATGCGTAGAGCGTCAGATGGCGGAGCCCGATCGCCCGCGCCGCCTCGACCGTGCGCCTTACGGCGACGGCCCCCGCGCGGTGCCCCGCCGCGCGCGGACGGCCGCGCGCTTCCGCCCAGCGGCCGTTGCCGTCCAGGATGATGGCGGTGTGGTTCGGCCGTGGGGCGCCCATCATCCCTTTCGCGTAGCGCGGATCAGGGCTTCCATGTGGGCGAGGTACTTTTCGAGCGCCCTGCGCCCCGCTCCCGCCAAGCGGTACTCGGTGCGCGGCACGCGGCCGTCGAACCCCTTCGTGCAGAGGATGTATCCCGCGTCCTCGAGCTTGCGGGCATGAACGCTCAGGTTGCCGTCCGTTGCGGAGAGGAGGGCCTTGAGGTCGGCAAAGGTCATCGCCTCATTGACGGCGAGCGCGCTGACGATCGCAAGGCGGACGCGCTCGTGGATGATCCGGTCGAGCTCGGGAACTTCGATCTTCGTCGACGCGGGCCGAACCGGAGACGCGGGGCGACGCGCCCGCGCTCCCGCGGAGGAGGCTTCAGTTTTTCTAGCCACCGTAGTTCCTCGCGATCACGACGCCGAAGACGACGTGAAGTCCGCCGAAGCCCGCGGCCATCAGGGCGTTTCCGTTGGCGGGCGACAAGGCCAGGGCGAGGACGCCCAGCGTCATGAACAAGACGCCCATCACGGGCACGATGCGCACCGACAGCGCCCCCGCGGCCGTCACCGCGGTCCCGTAGAGGAGAAGCCACGCTCCCGGGAGGAGCGACCCCAGCCCGTGCGCCACGAGCGCGAAGGTCAAAACGGCGGCCGCGACGAGCGAGGGGAGAAAGGCGAGAGCGAACTTCCGCGCGGGGCCGGAAGCGAGGGGGACGGCCAGGCGCCTGGCCTTCCTCACGATCGTGAACACCGAGATCGCCGCCGCGCCGCAGCCCTCTACGATCCACGTGGCGAGCCATCCACCGCCGGTTTCCGTCGCGGCCGCGACCGCCGTCGCAACGAGCGCGGTCAACCCGATCGCGATCATTCCGTAGCCCGGGACGGCGGTGAACGACCCCGCCCGCTCCATCGCGTCGCGGATGACCCGCACGCTTTCGAGCGCGTGGTCGTGCAGGGGAGTCGGCTCGGCGGGCTCGCGCTCGAATCGGGGGAGCGGGGTCATGACGCCGTGACGCTACGGCCGGGGGCGCATGTTGTCAAGTTCTTTGTGCTACAAAGTAGACGCGAGACGGTGATTGCCGCCACCCTCCTGCTACCCTTTTGCCTTCGCACGGACCCCTTTGGGAGGAACCCCATGACCACCGCCACCTGGAACGAAACTCTCGAGGCGCTCGGCGTGTTGCCCACGAGCCGCGGCGCGTCCGCCGGGACCTGGCTCGACACGCGCGGCCCCGAGCTCGTCTCTTACAATCCGTCAAACGGCGAAGCCTTGGGACGGGTGCTCCAGGCGGAAGCCGGGGACTACGAGGCGGTCGTTCGCCGTGCTTCCGAGGCGTTTGCGACCTGGCGGATGGTCCCCGCGCCGCAACGCGGCGAGGTCGTGCGTCAGTTGGGCGAGGAACTGCGCGCCCACAAAGAGTCACTGGGGCGGCTCGTCTCCCTCGAGGCCGGGAAGATCCTCTCGGAAGGTCTGGGCGAAGTGCAGGAGATGATCGACATCTGCGACTTCGCGGTCGGTCTTTCGCGCCAGCTGTACGGGTTGGCGATGCACTCCGAGCGCCCGCAGCACCGGATGTACGAACAGTGGCACCCGTTGGGACCGATCGGCATCGTCTCGGCGTTCAACTTCCCCGTCGCCGTGTGGGCGTGGAACGCGGCGATCGCGGCGGTTTGCGGCGACACGATGATCTGGAAACCGTCGTCGAAGACGCCTCTGACCGCCGTCGCCGTGCAGAACATCGCGAACCGCGTGATGGATCGGAACGGCTGCCCCGGCGTTTTCAATCTCGTCATCGGGCGCGGCGCGGACGTGGGGGAGCTCATGCTCGCCGACAAGCGGCTTCCGTTGATCTCGGCGACCGGCTCGTGCCGCATGGGCCGCCGCATCGCCGTCGTCGTCGGCGAGCGCCTCGGCCGCACGCTGCTCGAGCTCGGGGGTAACAACGCGATCATCGTCATGAACGACGCCAGCCCGGACCTCGCCGTGCGCGCGGTGCTCTTCGGCGCGGTCGGCACGGCCGGGCAGCGCTGCACGACGACGCGCCGCCTGATCCTCCAAAAGGGCATCGCGAAGGACATCGTCTCGCGCCTCCTGAAGGCCTACGAGCAGGTCCGGATCGGCGACCCGCTCGATGCGTCCACCCTGATGGGCCCGCTGATCGACGCCGGGGCGACGGACGACATGATGGCCGCGCTCGACCGCGTCAAGAAGGAGGGCGGGGAGATTCTGTGCGGCGGCAAGAAGCTCGACCGCCCGGGGCACTTCGTCCTACCGACCCTCGTGCGCGTCAAGAAAGGGATGGAAACCCCCAAGGACGAGACGTTCGCGCCGATCCTGTACATCTACGAGGTCGATACCTTGGACGAGGCGATCGCGAT
>Ga0315273_10004590_pt1 | contig 16932 bp, 20 predicted proteins | sample YL17G02_0_MG_FD_205753 | JGI IMG/M metagenome (GOLD analysis project Ga0315273, IMG submission 205753) | Sediment microbial communities from Yellowstone Lake, YNP, Wyoming, USA - YL17G02_0 | ecosystem: Environmental > Aquatic > Freshwater > Lake > Sediment | place: USA: Wyoming | collected... | reverse complement strand
ATCATCGGCCAGCACGGTCTGTAGGCGGCCACGGCGGAGGGACGCGTGGAATTCATCTTGATGCTGCTCCTCTGTGAGCCGTCCATCTTGTACTACCCGGTGTTGGACAGTCCGCCTGGACAGGTGGACGCGTCCGCGCCCTGGGGCGTGGGCATGCGCGCGCGCATCACCGGCGGCACCTGGGAGCACGCGGTCCGGGTCCGGTTGGACACCGCGAGCCGGAGGTTCGACTACGCGGCCGGCGACTCCCGGCGGAACTGGTACTTCACGTTCGCCCTCGACTACCTGCACCACGGCGGCGGCTGGGGGTCCCGCTGGTACTACGGCGTCGGCCTCGGGTGGATGGAGCGCAACCACAACATACTCATCGAAGGCGAGGACGGCACCGCCGTCACCACCGTCGTCACGGGCAACAGCGCCACCGGGTCGCTCGTCCTGGGCCGGGCGCTGGACGTCGGGAAGGGACAGATCATGCTCGAGGGACGGATCGACGCCGCGAACCTCGATAGGCAGATCAAGCCCATCGTGACGCTCAGCATGGCGTACCGTCACCACTTCACGCGCTAGTCGGCCCGGCCGCGCCAGTCGTGGAGCAGGGCCTCAGCCCTGCCTGACAGAAGGGCTCCGCCTCCCCCAGTTGCCCGGTCGTCTCGCCAAAGAGATCGGCGTCCCGGCCCAGCGCATCGGCGAGATCGTCGCGGGCCGCCGCTCCATCACCGCAGACACCGATCTGCGCCTGTGCAGGTTTTTCGGCCTGTCCAACCTCTATTGGCTTCGTGCGCAGGTGGCCCACGATACGGAGGTCGCCGAGAACGCGCTCGCGAAGGCGCTGCAGAAGATCAAGCCATGGACGGGAATCAGCGCGCCGCCGGGTCGCACGGCGTAGACACAGACCTGGCTCACCGAGACCCGCCCTTCGGTGTCGCTCCGGGCGCGGCGGGGAAGTCAAGCGGGTGAATGGGACCTGCGGGTGAATGGGACATCGGCCGCGACGGCGCCACGTATTTTCTGACGATGGAATACGTGTCGGGGCAGGACCTGAAGAGCATGATCGCGCAGTCCGGGCAACTCGCCGTCGGGACCGCGACGAGCATCGCGAAGCAGGTGTGCGACGGGCTGGCCGAGGCGCACCGGGTCGGCGTCGTCCACCGGGATCTGAAGCCGCAGAACATCCAGATCGACAAGGGCGGCCAGGCGAAGATCATTGCCGAGTGGGGTCAGACCCCAAACACAACATCTTCAAGGAACCGGATCGGGAGATCCGAAGATGTTGCATTTGGGGTCTGACCCCAGTTCCTCGCAGCCGCAGCCGTCCACATCGAAAGAAATCACGGTCCACTTCACGATGCGGCGGGCGCTGGTGCCCGCGCTCGTCGTCGTCGCGCTGGTGGCCATCAGCATCGGACGATAGCATAGAGAGGTCTCCGCTCGCCTGCCGCTTGCAGGTTAGCAGAACACCGGCTATCAGACCCCGAGGGCGCCCCCTCCGAACAGCACCGCGCCCCGGCACGGGGCTGATTATGGCTGCTGCGCCGGAGTTGTCACGACATTGGCGCGACATTCGCGCGGCATTCGCGCGGATCACACCTCACCCGCCGAGCGCGCGGGCCGTCCGGCCATCGCCCGCACCCCTCGCTGGCGCGTCAGGCTCTCACCGCCTGCGATCAACGCCCCGCGCGGCGTGCTCCCTCGCTACTTGTCCCTCTTCGCGGATTCGAGCGTCCAGCCCTTCCGGATCGTCGTCGCCCCGCAGTAGGTCTTGACGCAGCGCGAATCGTTCAGGCAGTCGAGAATCGGCTTGCAGATGGCCTCGAGCTTCTTGTCCTTCTCGTAGGGCGTCCGCTCCTCGCACAACCCGGTGTAACCAAGGGTTTTGAACCCGCACACGACCGCGGGCTCCTTGTCCTGGCGGCTGCCGGCAGGCGATGCCTGCGCCGGGCCGGACTGGCTGTGTGCGAGTTGCGCAAAGACGGCTAGCGACAGCGCCCAGAGGATCGCCGTCCCGACGATGGCGCGGGTTGCTGCAGTGCTCATGGTCCCGGCTCCCTTCCTGACTGTGACGTTCGGCCCGCGCCCCGGGGGACTCGTCTCGCCTTTCTCCGAGGTCATATCATACCTCCCGGAACTTCTGTTACTTCACCGGCCTGGCGGCTGGCGCCAGCAGTTCCTTGATCCTGGCGTCGAACATCGGGAAGGGCTGGGCGCCGATGATCAGCACCCCCTCGAGCGTGTCGCCCGTAGTGCGGCCGAGCAGGAAGCTGGGCGTGCCTTCGATGCCGAGGCTGCGGGCCGCCTCCATGTCGGCGTTGATCTCCGCGTCGTGCTTGTTGCCCGCAATGCAGGCGCCAAACGCCGTCATGTCGAGCTTGAGATCGGCGGCGGCGCTGGTGATGAAGGCCGGGCTCAGCCTGGAGGCGTTGTGGAGGAGCGCCATGCGCAGTTCCCAGAACCTGCCCTGATCGGCGGCGCAGCGCACGGCGCGTGCGGCTGGCATCGCCTGGGGGTGGAAGTCGAGAGGGAAGTCGCGGCTTACGAATCGCAGCGTGCCCGTGTCGATATAGGTCTTCTTGATCTGCTCGAACGCGGTGGTGGTGAAGCGGTTGCAGTAGGGGCACTGCAGGTCGGTGAACTCGACGAGCGTGAGGGGCGCGTCGGCTTTGCCCATCACCGGACCGCGGACCGGGGCCAGCTTGCCGCGGCGGTCGGGCGGCGGCGTGTCGGGCGCCTGCTGCGGCTGGGTAAGGCGTTCGAGCGCCTGGCGGATGGCGCGGAGTTCCTTGATCATCTCGTCGCCTTGCTGCTGGGTGATGCCCTGCTGTGTCGTGACGCCCTGCGCGCTCGGCTGGGTCTTCGCCTGCGCCATCCCGGACGGCGGCATCGCCGCGAACAACCCTGCCACAACCATCGGCGCAATCACACTTCGTCGCACGGCGCACTCCCTTCACATCCGACCTGAAACTCCCGGGCAGCGTAGCACAGCACGGGCTCGCCGGCGTTCTTCGGCCTTCCGGAGAGGCATGTCGTTCAGGATGTAAACCGTAGGCTGCGTGTTCCCGTCCGGGTCGAGCGTGCTGCTGTACTCCTGGATCTCGCGTGCGCGTTCGCGCGTGACCTGCGTCAGGGGTGGGTGCATCTGCAAGTTCCCCGCCGGCGTCGTCGCGTCGATTCTCTCGTGGAGTGACACGGACGCGACACCGATCGACTGGAGTGCCTCGGGCCGGGTGATCGGGTGTTTCAGGTTGCGGCGGAGCCGATCCTCGTTCGCCTTCAAGTATCGCCGGGTCGTTCCGATGTCCGGGTGGCGCATCACCTGGCGCACCTCGTGGATATTTGCGCCTGGGTCTGCGTTGTACGAACAGGATTCGTGCCTCAGGTCATGCCAGACGTAACCGCCCAAGATTGTCTTGACACCTTCCCGTTCAATGTACTAATAACTGCGAGCCGGCCCCGCGACATGGTCGACAACCCCCGCCGGACTCCTTCACCTGAGGGGCGACAGATGCGTGCGGACTCCGGCGAGACGCTTCAGGCTTCTGATGGAGCCGGGCTTCGACTTGAGGACGGGAACCGCGTCGGCGTGGTCGGAGCGGGGCCGGCGGGATCGTTCTTCGCGTACTTCCTGCTCGAGATGGCCGACCGGGTAGGGCTCGACCTCCGGGTTGAGATCGTCGAGTCGCGCGATTTCCTCCAACCGTCGCCACAAGGCTGCAACATGTGCGGCGGCATCGTGTCTGAGTCGCTCGTGCAGAATCTCGCGGCGGAAGGCATCAACCTGCCCGCGACCGTCATCCAACGGGGAATCGACTCGTATCACCTTCATATGGATGTCGGCAGCGTCAGGATTGAGACGCCATTACACGAGATGCGCATTGGCGCCGTGCACAGGGGCTCCGGACCGCGCGATGTGCAACTGCACGACTGGGAGAGTTTCGACCACCACCTGCTGCAGAAGGCGATCGGCAAAGGCGCGCGAGTGGTGCGCGAGCGCGCAGACGGCCTGGAGATCGAAGCGGGGCGGCCGGTGCTGAAGCTTCGTGGCGGCGGGCGGGAGCACTACGACCTGCTGGCAGTGGCGGTGGGAGTCAACTCGCCGATCGTCCAGGCGTTCGAGGCGGCGGGCATCGGGTACACCACGCCGGCAGTGACCAGGACCTTCATCCGCGAGTACCACCTCGGCCGCGACCTCATCAGCCGGACGATCGGCAGTTCGATGCACGTCTTCCTCCTGACGATTCCGCGGCTCGAGTTCGCCGCTGTGATTCCGAAAGGCGACTACGTCACGGTGTGCCTGCTCGGCGAGGACATCGACAACGAATTGGTCAAGGCCTTCCTCGACGCGCCGGAGGTCCGGCGATGCTTTCCTCCCGACTGGCAGCCCGACCTCAAGTCGTGCCAGTGCATGCCACACATCAACGTGCGCGGCCCGGACCGTCCTTACTCTGATCGGATCCTGTTTGTCGGCGACTGCGGCGTCACTCGCCTCTACAAGGACGGCATCGGAGCGGCCTACCGCACCGCCAAGGCGGCGGCCCGCACGGCCGTGTTCGAGGGCATCTCCGCCGACGCCTTCCACCGGTGCTACGGGCCGGTCTGCGGCACGATTGCCGCCGACAACGTGATGGGCCGCCTGGCCTTTGTCTTCACCCGGGTGGTTCGACACATGCGCGTGGCACGCAAGGCGATCCTGCGGATGACCGTCGCGGAGCAGCGTCGGCCGGGCGAGTCCCGTCGGATGAGTGGCATCCTCTGGGACATGTTCTCGGGTAGCGCGCCGTACAAAGACATCTTTCTGCGGATGTTGCAGCCGGCGTGCGTGGCGGGATTCGCCTGGGCGTTTGCCAGGTCGCTGTGGCCGGCTGCTGCGGCATCCGGGGACCGTCGGGAGACACTGTCATGAGCAACGGTGTGATGGGACGCATCTACGAAGACGGCGAGATCCTCGTGCGACAGGGAGAGGTCGGGGATTGCATGTTCGTCATTCAGGAGGGCGAAGTCGAGATCGTACTCGAGAAGGACGGGCATCAGACCGTGCTGAACCGCGTCGGCGCGGGTGAGTTGATCGGAGAGATGGCCATCTTCCTTCACGAGGTCCGTTCCGCGACGGTCAGGGCATCAGGACGTGCCAGGGCGCTGACCATCGACAAGAAGAACTTCCTCAGACGCATCAACGAGGATCCCTCGGTCGCCTTCCGGATCGTCGAGACGATGTCCCGCCGCATCCGGGGTCTGAGCGACCAGGTCGGCGAGCTCCGCAACCAGTTGCGAGAGGCCGGCCGAACCGAGGCATGACGGTCAGTTACCCCGACCCACCTCCGCGTTGCCTCGCCCCCCAACTGCCCGGCGGCGGCCCCGCCTTCGCGCTCGTCTGGCGCCGGGGCACACCGACCGAGCAGCGCTGCGTCTTCTACGATCAGATCGAGATCGGGCGTGACGACGGAAGCTGCGATGTTGCCCCGGGCTTGATGCTGATCGCCGATCAGGCCATCTCACGGCGGCACTGCGTGGTCCGGCAAGCGGCTGACGGGCGGTGCTTCGCGCGGGACGTGAGCCGGAACGGCACGCGGCTCGACGGACGACGCATGGTGCCCAACGTCGAAGTCGAGGTCCGATCGGGGCAGACGCTCACCGTGGGCACGGGGGTCGAGCTTGTGCTCGAGGCGAGCGGCGTCGCGACCTCGCTCCCGGGAGCGGAAGCGGTCGGGCGCACGGTCGGCATCGCGGCCAGCAGCATCGCCACCGTGCTCGTCGGTGACATCAGGGACTACACGACGCTCGTGCGGCGGGCGCCGGCGGCAGAGCTCCAGAAGTCGATCAACCACGTATTCGAGATCCTGAACGGTACGGTCGGCGAGCACCAGGGCACCGTCAAGGAGTACCAAGGGGACGCCATCCTCGCGTTCTGGGAGGGCAACGTCTCAGGCACCCAGGCGATCGCTGCGTGTCGGGCGGCGCTCGCCCTCGACCGCGTGGCGCGCGCCGTCGCGTCGGATGCGTCGGCGTGGCAGCTCCCGGACTTCCCGTTGGAGATGGACTGGGCGCTGGCGACCGGGCTGGTCCTTCTCGACAGCTTCGGCGGCGTCCAGCCGACCGGGCTTTCCCTGATTGGCGAACCCGTCGTGCTGGCATTCCGTCTTGAGAAGTTCGCCACCCCAGAGACGGGCCGCATCCTCACGTGCCGGGTCACCAGGGACATGGCCTGTGGCACGTTTACGTTCCGGGACCTCGGCAGGATCCAGGCCAAGGGCTTCGACCAGCCCGACCAGGTGTTCGCCCTCGAAGACGAGCGCAGGCCAGATCAGACGACCTGAACGGAGGGGCGACCATGAAGGCCAGGATCCTCGCGTTCTGAAGATTGAGGTGGCTCCGGACGAAGTGGCAATTATGGCAACGCTGAGACACCGACCGAACTTACGTGATGTGAGGAGCGCCCGGATCGGTCCGCACTCCGGCCTGGCCGCGTGACTGCGCCATCTGTTCGGCTGCCCTGCGGATGCCGCGCAGCATCTGGTTGAAGATCGCGGCGTGGAAAGGCACCATCGCGTACCAGTACGCGAGACCGAGCAAGCCTCGGGGAATGAATGTCGCGGTCTGCTCGAGCGAGCATTCGTGCGCCTGTTCCGCCGGCCGGATCGTGAACTCAAGCAGCGCCTCACCGGGGAGCTTCATCTCGGCGCGCAGCCGCAGATGACGACCGGGGTCGACCGACGTCACCCGCCAGAAATCCACCGCGTCGCCGTACGCAAGCGTATCGGGGTTGCGGCGTCCCCGTTTCAGGCCGGGTCCTCCTGCAAGTTCGTCGAGCCAACCGCGCAGCCTCCACAAGAAGGCAGCGCTGTACCAGCCGTGGCCGCCTCCCACCCGGCAGGCCGCCCGGAAGGCGTCGGCAGCCGACGCGTGGACGATGGTGGTGCGCCGATCGACGAACGACTTGTCACCTGCCCAGTCCGGGTCGCCAGGGATGGCCCCGGCCGCTGACCAGATCGACTCGACCTCATGCTGCTCGACTTTCAACAGCGCCGCGTCGATCGCTTCCCGCGCGGTCAACAGGCGCTGCGGCATCAGCTTCGCCGCCTCGTCGCTCTGGCAGACCGTCGGGTGGCGCAGGCTGGCGACGAGTGGCAGCACGATCTCGCGCGACACGGGCGTGACCAGGCCGATCCAGAGCGCGCTGAGCCATGGACCGACGCCGGGAACCGGAATGATGACACGACGGGGCAAGCCGCGGGCCTCGGCCATGAGTCGGATCAGATCCTGAAATCTCAAGATGTCGACGCCGCCGATGTCCAGTTCGCGGCCAACCGTCAGCGGTTCGGCGAGGCAGGCCACCAGATAATGAAGCACGTTGCGCACCGCGATGGGCTGGCTTCTGGTGTTGACCCAGCTCGGAGTAAACATCAGCGGCAGGCGCTCCACGAGATGACGGAGCACTTCGAACGAGGCGGATCCCGATCCGAGGATCATGGCAGCGCGAAACAATGTCACTGGCACATCACCGCGGGCGAGGATATGGGCGACGTCGCTGCGGGAACCCCTGTGCGAGCCGAACTCGACACTCTCGTCGCCGAAGCCTCCGAGATAGACAATCCGGGCGAGGTTCGCCTCGGATGCCGCGGTGGCAAAACGGCTGGCGGCATGCGCGTCGCGGGCCGCATCGTCGTCTCCCGCCGACGCCATCGGATGGGCCAGGTAGAAGGCGGCTCCGCAGCCACGCATCAGCGACGCGAGATCCTCAGTCGTGGCGAGGTCCCCCTCGACGACGGTGACGTGGGGACTGGTCGACCACGCTCGGCTGGCGAGCTTCGAGGGATGCCGTGCCAGGCAGCGCACTGAATACCCCGCCTCTATCAGGCGTGGGACCAGGCGTGCGCCAATGTAGCCCGTTGCACCCGTGACCAGCACGGGCAAGTCGCCGAACGGAGGAGTTTCCAGAGTCGGGACTTCCACGATGTCTATCTGTGCGGCTGACCGACGCCTCAGTCTAGCATCAATGTCTTTCGGAACTTCGCGGACGCGAGAGTGCCCTTGTCGTGGGCAGGCGGGAGGCTTGGAAGGGTACCTGCTGCGCGATGCGAACGCTCACGGCCGCGGTAGCAAGGACCTGAAAGATGCTCATCGGGACGAGTCTTCCGCCAGAGCGCGTCGCCGGACGTGCCGGCAGTTCTTGTCCTATCAGGGAGGAGCAGTCTCCGCTCGCCTTCCGCTCGGCACGGTAACAGAACGCCCGCTATCAGAAACAGGCGGTGCTCCCTCCAAACAGTACAGCGCCCGAGCACAGAAGCATCAACGGTAGATGGAGACTCCGCGGAACGCGCGGCCGCTCGCTGACGCGCCCGGTTCTGCTGAGAGGCGACTCGCCGTTGCGCGCCAGCCTTGGCGTCGAGCACGGCATGGAAGAATCGCGCACGCGGGTGTTGTCTTCGGCACCGACAGATCGAGTCGCAGGCCCTTGTCGCCATATTGGGCGTAGACAAGGTCGGCCTTCACGTCAAGGGTGTCTGGGACGGAGAACTTCGGAGCCTGTCCGAAAAGGACGGGAGCGGCGAGGAGGATGCCGAGCAGGAGAGGCCGGAGAGTTGGCATGGGAGTCATGGGACCCGCCAGTTCGGCACGGCGACCGCGCAAACCACTGGGCAGCCCCCCGTCGCCTGCAGCCGCCTGTTCGCTGCCCTTCGCATCGCACCTGTCGACATCGGCGTGAAAGACGTGCTCGCGGGCCGTTTCGCTGCGCTATGCGCGGCTCGGGATCGCGCTGCGAAAGAGCTGCCTGCCCCAGGACGTGGTTGAGGGCGTTCAGGCTCTCCCGAACGCCCCCCTCGATCGCTACTTGGGCAGGACGCTTACGGTGATCTTGAACGGCATGTGGAACTGCCCGAAGTCCTTCGAGTTATCGCCGGTCACGAACTCGGCGATGTCCCCATACCCCTCGGGCGAGCCGGCCTCGACGGTCCACGCGGCACACTTGCTGGGGTCTGCCGTCGTGCACGAGAGGCTTCCTCCCAGGTACGTCACGAGCAGGTAGTCGGAGTTCGCGTACATGTTCGGAGTAAACCGGACCGTGTGCATCGCGCCGTTGATATCGAAGTTGGTCTTCGAGCCCGCCCGGCGCTGCTCCCCGACGGAGTGCATGACGTCACGGAAGCCTCCCGCAAGCTGCGTGACACCGTCGTCTCCGAACACCCACACCAGCATCTGAGCGGGCTGCGTCGTCGTCTGGACGGGCGGCGTCAGGAGCTGGACGAGGGGGTCCCTGAAGTCGAAGGACTGGTAGCGGCCCTGGCTGGAGCAGTTCTTGCCCCCTTTGGAGGCGAAACAGGTGAACAACTGAACCGAGCCAGTCGAGCCGGCGATTGTGGCCTGCACGCCGACGTAGCCGTTGGTGTAACTGGGAGAGACGTTGTCGCTCAACAGGCGGTCCGCCGGCGACGCGGCATTGCGGAATGTCACCTGGATCGGAGTGTCTGGTGTCGGCGTGGGTCTTGCGCCGGACACGGTGGTGCTCAGGGCTCCCGCGCACACCGCCATGGTGGCAAGTGTGCCGATGGCGACACCGATCATCTTCCGCATGTACGTCTCCTCCTGGTCATCGAGTGAACGAGCAACCGGGTGATTGGCACTTACTGAACGCCAGCGTCACGATGGGAAAGCCGCGCTGGAGTCTACAGCATCCATGGGGAGGCAGAGCGGCACGATCGCGCGCCAGATAGTCAGATCGATAGCCAGAATGTCAGGGTGTGGAAGGAAGGAGGTCCTGCAGCAGGATCGAGAGGGATCAACGAGCCGCGAAGATGCGGCGGTACTCGCCAGGAGACACGCCGACGTGTCGGCGGAAGGCGCGGGTCAACCCTCCATTCCCGCGGAACCCCGACGCGTACGCGGCCTCCTTGATCGGCACGTTGGTCTCCATCAGGAGCCGACAGGCATGGGCCACCCGAAGCCTGACCAGGTAGGCATGCATGTGCTCCCCCACGATCAGCGTGAAGCGTGTTGTCAGGTACCGCGGATTGCACCCCAGGGCCTCGGCGACGGCAGGCAGGGACAGCGCCGGCGCCTGAAAGTGCCGGTGGAGACGGGTAAGCGCGCTGTCCACGAGCGTCAGGTTCTGGGGCTGCGTTGCTCTCGAAGCAGCGGGGGCGAGCGGCGCGTCGGAGCCAGCTGCGACGGGATCACCCTTCGAGTGAATCTGCCGCAACTCCGCCAGGTGCTGCCTCAAAACTCGCACGTCTTCTGAAAGCCCCGACACGAGGGAATCCTGGCAGATCCCTGCGACAAGAAGCTCAAGGACACTCGTTGCCGCCGAGAACGCCTGGTCGGACGTCTCCGAGCCGACGACCAGCTTCGCGACGCCTATGAGCTGGCCGTCAAACTGAATAGGCACGCACGAGCAGCGCAGGCCGATCGGGCAGGTATGGCTGTGGACGCGTGGAGACCGGCGACTGGAGCGGGTGTGAAGGAACCACTGCTTTCTGCAGGGCGCTGCGTGGCCGGATCGGAGTTGCCTGGCGCAGCGGGGATGGACCGGAGGGGACAGCGCCGGCGGTTGTCCGGATCCGGCAGGCGGAGTCATAAGGCTCGTCACGGCGGTCAGTCCCGTGATCGTGCGAAAGCGCCCGAGTGCCGGGCGCATCCGGCCGGGGAGCCTGGCCATTGTCAGTTCAAGGCCGGAGCCTGGTCGAGTTGATTGCACTCAGGGCCTCCCGCCCAGGGCCAGTCTCCGGAAGAACACGTGGAGGATCGAATGGATGCTGACGATGTCGGATCGGAGAGCGCGGCGATGGCCTGGCCTTCGGGCTGGCAGTGGGCCAGGCGGCCGGAATCGGTCGAGACGCGTGCCTTGCGCGACGGTCATCCGGGGCCCTGGCTGGGTTGGAATACCTGGAACGTCGCGTACGGTATCCGCTCATTCCTCCGTTGTCAAAGAGATTCTGAGACGAATAGACGAGACTGGGTCGCCGCACCCGGGCGGCGTCTGAGGCGGATCCTCAGACCGCGCGGAGTGGTCGCGGAAATCAACTGTCTATCGGGACACCCGCGGACTGGAGGAATCAGACGGAATGTCCGATCTTCGTGAGTTTCAGCAACCAAGATCCGGAGAGGTTCTATGAGGCAGCGGAACAAGCGTGTCGTCATCCCTTTGACGCTCGCGAGCCTGCGGCTTGGGCGACTCAGCCGCCATACGTTCTCAGACGCCGAGGGCGCCCGCTCCGAACAGTCGCGCGCCCAGGCACGACGATAGCCAGCATTAGAGCGGTCTCCGCTCGCTTTCCGCTCAGCAGGTCAACAGAACACCCGCTCTCGGACGCCGTGGGAGCCCCTCCGAACAGTGCCGCGCCAGACACAGCCGCCCGCCGGCGCGCAGACAAGGCAGCAAGGCACTCACGAGCGATTCTCAATCCCGATGTCGGGCCTCGAGAAACGTTCTGGGTGCCACGATACGCGCGTTGCGAAATGAGCCCAACACGAGCAGATCGTCATCTCCCGTGACGATGAGATCGGCGTCTCCGGCCAATGCCGTGGCCAGGACGGTGTCGTCATCAGGGTCGCGGCAGACCGGGGATGTCAGAGGCGCCGGCTCAACGATCCGGATGGATGCTCGGAGCCTGACGAGGAACGCACGAGCCTCAGGGGTGAGTAAGAACTTCCGCTCAAGCGTCCGCTCCAGCTCGTTCAGCAGTTGAGGCGACGACACGATCGCGTCCATGGCGATGCACTGCCGGAGCACGTCCTGGCAGAGGCCATTGGTCACCAGGCCGGCCACGATGACGTTGGTGTCGAGGACGATCGTCACGAGATCTGCTTGAACACGTCCTCGTCGGTGAACACGCCTTTTCTGCGGGCGACCGGGACCAGGCTCGCCCGGGCATCGTCGAACGACGCCAGCAGACGCTCGATGTCAATCGCCTTCCGGACCAGTTGACTGACGGTGACGCGCCGCGCCTTCGCGAGCCGCTCGAGTTGCCGACGCGTCCCTTTCGGCACGCGGATCGTGATGATCTCCTCCATGATGTATGACTCTGTCATACGGCTGGCGCAACGTCAAGAGGCAGCGCGACGAGCCGCCGGGACCTCCCCAACTGCGGCTCGCCGAGCGGCACTCTCCGAATCTCGTGGCCCATGAGCCGCCGCGGCAGACCCGATACGTGCCCTCAGGGGGACCTGCCGGGTCGGTCGCTGGAACCGAAGGGCAGGACGAGGCATACCAGAGCGTGATCGTCGCATCGGCCGCCTCCGCGCTGAGTTAGCGCTAATGGAGGCCACTACGTGATCACGCATGAATGCTTCCCATCGCCGCCTTACGATTTCCGCAAGTGATTACGGCCACCGAAAATGCCCTCGTCCGAGAATCACGAGTATGCGCCCGCTTTCCCCTCTGACGTTCCGGCACTGTTCTTGCTTTGCGGTAATCAAGCCCTGATCACGAGAGGGTTTACCAGGCGGATCCGTGACTGCGGACGCCGGTGACCGCCGTTGGCGCCGCGCTCTGTCAATTCATGACAGGCGGCGGGCTTTGACTCTGAGGTTCGAGCGATGAGCCTGCAGCCCCTGACCATCACCGCCGACTTCTGCGCCGGCGCACAGCCCCCAACCGTGTCGCGACTCGAACGCGTCATCCAGATGCGATTCCTGGAAGAAACCCGATCGGTCACTGCCGATGAACTGCGCGACAACGAAATCACGCGCCGCCAGGTCACCAAGTTCTACGACAACCAAATCCGCAACAGCGGCTATTACGAGCAATTGCGTCACCTCGTCGAGCCGTCGCTGAAGGAATTCGACAGCCCAGGGTCGCTGGACACCAGCGGCGAGCACGACAATACCGTTGTCGTTGGCCTTCAGCACAAGTACCCGCAAACGGGTCTCCTGCTGGTCACCGATCGGTGCGCGTCGTACTGCCGGTATTGCTTCCGCAAACGCATCGTTGGCCACGACTCCGACGAAATCGCACCGGACTTCGCGAAGGTGGCGGAGTACATCGCGCGGCATCCGGAGATGAACAACGTGCTCCTGTCGGGCGGTGACCCGATGGTGCTCAACACGAAGCAGTTGCACGCGATCATGGACCACCTGCTTTCCATCCGGCATCTGTCATCAATCCGGTTCGGGACCAAGTCGGTCGCGTTCTACCCGCCGCGGTTCGCCGACCCGTCGCTCCCCGGGTTATTCCAGCGAATCCAGGAGGCGGGCAAGGCGGCGATTATCGTCGGTCATTTTGATCACATCGGTGAAATCTCCGACGAGGCCGTGGCGAACATCCGGAAACTGCGGGCGATCGGCGTGCAGTTCCTGAATCAGGCGGTACTGTTGAACCGCATCAACGACGACGCCGACATCCTCGCCCGGACGTTCGCGCGCTGCCACGAAATCGGCAGCCGGCCGTACTACCTGTTCCAGGCTCGCCCCGTGAAGGCGGCCTCGCACTTCCAGGTGCCCTTTCGCCGCGCCGTTCCGATCGTCCGCGGGATCAACCAGCGGCTGAGCGGTATCCAGAAGACGTTCAAGTACATCATGTCGCACTACACCGGGAAGATTGAGATCCTCGATCTTGGCGACGATGGCCGGCTCTACATGCGCTACCACCAGTGCAAGGACGCCGGGAAGATCGGCCGAATCTTCTCACGCCCGTGTCCGGACGGCGCCTGCTGGCTTGACGATCTGCCCGAGGATTGACGATGGCTGACGTTGAATGGGCCGTCAGCCGAAGCGCGGTCGGTGCCGGCGGAAGCCTCGGCCATCACGCTGCGGTGGCGACCGCGCACCCCTTGGCGACACAGGCGGCCCTCGAGATTCTGAGCGAAGGTGGCAACGCGGTGGATGCCGCGGTGGCCGCCGCCTGGGCGCTGTCGGTGTGCGAACCGAGTGCCTCTGGGCTGGGTGGCCAGACCACGGTGCTGATGCACCGGCCGGGAGATGCTCCCCGGGTCTTCGATGGTCACTCGTACGCCCCGCGCGGCGTTTCGAAGCAGACGGTCAGTCGCGCGGAGCAGCGGACGGGTCATCGAGCGTGCGTCATTCCGTCCACCGTCGCGACGTTGTGTTACGTGCATCGGCGCTATGGCCGTCTTGCGCGCGGGCGGGTCATGGCCGCCGCAATCCGCATTGCGGAGAGCGGGTACGAAGTCTCGCCGCTGCTGCGGCGCCAGATCAGATGGACGTTGCCCGCCATGTCTGTTTCCGCGGGGATGAGCGGCCTGTTCCTGCCGGGTGGTCAGGTGCCCGTCGTCGGAGGCCGCCTCCGTCACCCCGCGCTGGCGGCGACGCTGCGTCGGCTGCTGACCGCTGGCGAAGACGACTTCTATCGCGGGGCCCTCGCCAGAGAGATTGTCGACGATATGGTGCGTCATCGCGGCCTGATCGACGCGGAGGATCTGGCGGCGTTCACGATGCCAGTCGAGCGCGCGGCGCTCGTCGAAAGCTACCGCGGATATCGCGTGGTCACGGCCCCCCCGCCGGCTGGCGGCCTGCAATTGTTGCTGGGTCTGAAAGTGCTGGAGTACCTCGAAGGCGACCGCCCGGAAGCCTCGCCGGACCGGTGGCGCGCACGGCTCGCCCTGGCCACTTATGCGGTGTTTCGTGACAGGGAGCAACGCGACCTCGCGTTCGACGAGACGCAGACTGCCGTCGATCAGATCCGGCTGGACGACCGGGCGGCCGCCATCGCCCGAGCGGTCGGCGTCCATCTACCTGTGGCGAGCCGCACCGTCGAAGAATCGGGTGACACGACCCACTTGACGGTGGCCGACGCCGCCGGGGCTGTCGTCACGCTGACGCAGTCCATTCAATCCGTGTTCGGAGCGAAGGTCGCCAACGCGCCACTCGGGTTCGTCTACAACAACTACTTGAGTGCGTGTCCGCGCTCGAGGCATCGTCGCCAGCTCGCCAGCGGCTGCCGTCCGCGCTCCAACGCAGCGCCCACAATCGTATTTGGGAGAGGCACCCAGGGCGATTGTCCCGTCCTGGCTCTGGGAGCGGCCGGGAGCCGGCGCATCACCTCGGCTCTCCTCCACGTCATCACCGGTGTGCTGGACCGCGGACTCGGGCTGCGCGAAGCGATGGCGGCCCCGAGGGTCCATGCGTTGACCAGCGGCAAGGCCTGGGTCGAGCAGCCGGCGGCAACCGTCGCGCTGCTCGCCGCACTGGAAGGACGGTCGCTGCGCCCAGTCGTCAAGCGACCGCTCGATCTTGCGATGGGATGCGTGCAGGCGATCCAGATCTTCGGGGACGGCCGGATGACTGCGGCCGCCGATCCTCGCCGTGACGGCACCGCGGACGGAGTCTGATCGATGCCGGTCACCAGTAACGCGACCGCCGGCGGCCGCGCCCGCGACGCCAGCACGACGCCTGCGTGGCGGCTGTGGCTGTTCCTGTTGATTCCGTTCGCCATTGCACTCGGCAAGCTCCCGGGCTCGCCCGTCTCGGCGCTGTTCTCGAACGTGTTCTCTCTCGAAGGCGTACCGAAGGCTCTGCACCGGCATCTCGAGTACGTCTTCTTCGTCCCGTTGAGCGCCGTGGTCGTATCGGTGTTCAGGCTCACGCTGGGCCTGCGAGTGCTGGGCTTCTTTCGGCCAATCCTGCTGGCCATCGCCTTTCGCGAGATTGGCATCCCGCTCGGCGTCTCGTTTCTCGGTCTCGTCCTCGCTTCCGTGGCCGCCCTGTGGCCCGTGCTCCGGACCACGCCCTACTATGCGCGGGTACCTGTGCTGCTGAGCGTGTCGGCGGCCTTCCTGGTGATTCCAGTGATGGCGGCTCGCTGGTTTCCGTCGACGTGGCTGTTCCATCTGGCTTACTTCCCGATCATCGCGCTTTGTCTTATCTCCGACACCTTTGCCAAGCGGCTCGAGAGGAGGGGCCTCAGGGACGCGGCATGGCGGGTCACGACGACCCTGGCAGCCGCGGTGGTCATCACCCTGGTGTCGAACATCGATGGCGCGATGGCGCTGCCGCTGCGCTACCCGGAGCTGCTGATCGCGCAGGTGGGCTGTGTCCTGCTGCTCGGCCGGTTCTGTGCCTGGCAACTGCTCAAAGGGTGGAATGCCTTCGCGACGCTGAACCGAACGCCAGCGGTGACGACGGGCGTGTCGGATGCGAAGGCAGATGTGGAACCAACCTCTCAGTATCAGCACCGAGCGCCGGAGCAGGATCCGGTGGCCAACTCGTAACGGGAGAGTCACGTGAAGGTCGCGATCGTACGGAACCAGTCGTTCGACGGCGTGGTCAGCCTGTTTGGCCGGCGGTGTCCGGAAACGTATTCGGCTCGCACGGTCCAGGCGACCGCCGATGGCCTGCGCGAGGGCGGGCACCTCGTCATCACGACGGAAGGGGACAAGCAGATGCTTGCCGAACTCGCGCGCTTCATGCCGGCCGACGAGCACGGCAACCCTGGCGGGATCGTGTTCAACATGGCGTACGGCATTCAGGGCGATTGCCGGTACACGCACGTGCCCGCCATGCTCGAAATGGCTGGCATTCCGTATACAGGATCGGACCCGCTCGGACACGCGCTGGCCCTCGACAAGGTGATCACCAAGACGCTCCTGCGCAGCGCAGGCGTGCCAACGCCGGACGACTGCGTGATGCGCGATGGCCATGACCGTTGGCCGGCGTCACTGCGGTTTCCACTCGTCGTCAAGCCGCGTCACGAATCCACGAGCTTCGGGCTCCGCCTCGTGCAGACGCCGGACGAACTGCGGGAGGCTGTCGAGGCTGTGGCGTCCACCTACCAGCAGGACGCGCTCGTCGAGGAGTACGTCGACGGTCGCGAGGTGTGCGTGGCCTTGCTCGGAAACGAGGAGATGGAGGTTTTACCGCTGGTGGAACAGGATTTCGGCGACCGGCCCGTCCGCATGGTGACCTGGGAGGATAAGTACCACAAGACCAGTTTGCCCGCTGGCAAGAGCTGCCCGGCGCCGCTCGGCGAGCCGCTGGCGGCCCACATTC
>Ga0315273_10004589_pt1 | contig 16934 bp, 20 predicted proteins | sample YL17G02_0_MG_FD_205753 | JGI IMG/M metagenome (GOLD analysis project Ga0315273, IMG submission 205753) | Sediment microbial communities from Yellowstone Lake, YNP, Wyoming, USA - YL17G02_0 | ecosystem: Environmental > Aquatic > Freshwater > Lake > Sediment | place: USA: Wyoming | collected... | reverse complement strand
TGCCCCAGACCCACGGCACGAGATCGCCCCAGTGATCGAGGTGGAAGTGTGTGATCGCGATGGCGTCCACCTCGGGCCACATCGCCGACTCGCGAAGGCGACCGAGCACTCCGGGGCCGCAGTCGAGGAGGACGCGACTGCCGTCGGCTTCGAGCATGTAGCCCGAGTGCGCGCTGCCCGGGTTCGGCCATGCGGGCGAGGAACCGATGACGTTCAGGCGCACCGCGGTATTCTGCCCATGTGGCGGGGACGATCCGAGTGGTGATTGCAAAGCCAGGCCTGGACGGCCACGATCGCGGCGCCAAGATCATCGCGAGAGCCTTGCGGGATGCGGGAATGGAGGTCATCTACACGGGCCTCCACCAGACGCCCGAGCAAATCGTCGAGACGGCGATTCAGGAGGACGCGGACGCGGTCGGCGTATCGATCTTGTCCGGCGCCCACATGACGCTCGTGCCCCGGATCGTCGAGGGACTGCGTGCGAACGGCGCCGAGGACGTGCTCGTCGTGGTCGGCGGGACGGTCCCACCGGACGACGCGGACGAGCTGAAGGCGCTCGGCGTTGCCGAGGTGTTCGGCCCGGGAGCGACGACGAGCGAGATCGTGGACTTCCTCCGCGGCGCCGTCACCGCGTAACTCGAATCTCGTGTCCTGAGGCTAGATGATTGATGCCACGCGACGACGCGGTGTAGTCGGCGGGCACTCGGCTGGGACGACCGAGCTCGTGGTTGAGGCTGATGCAGGCAGCGAGGGCGAGCAGCCGAGTCGCGATCCGGGCGAAGAGGTTGCGCGGCGTACGTGCATGTGGCGCTCGAGCGAGAGCAGTTCCTTGCAGGTGCGAAAGACTGACCCGATGCGCTGGCGAATGGGCGCCAGGTGAATGCCGTGATCGGGCTCGTTACGACGAGCCGGACGAACGACGCTCGCTCCCGTCCCGTCAGGGGCGCAGGCCAGTTGCAGGCGCTCGGTTGGGTTGTACACAGCGTCGACAACAACATGAGGCAGGACTTCTTCGGTCCGGACGGCGACACTGCGCCCCTCCGACGCCTCTACGCTGAGACTACGCACTTCAGCCACTACGATCGCGACATCCGCGATCGCTTGGGCGTCGGCCGGCTGGTAGACGAGGTGCGGCCTGCTTTGATCGTTCACTGTGCGGCTCAGCCGTTAGCGAGCGCTCGACTGGAGGTGTGACTCGAGCGCCGCGACGCCCTCGGGTGATCCGACCTCGAAGAATCGGGTGGTGACCTCGAAGCCGGCGAGATCGCCCCGCAGACTCAGCGCTCGGTAGACGTCTCCGAGGTCACAGGTTGCGTCACCAATCGGAATCGACTCGACGACCTGACGTCGAAGGACGGACAGGCCGTAGTCGATCCACTGCATGCGCGTGTCTCGAACGGAGATCCGCTTCTCGTACATGACCACCCGCCCGTCTTCGAACACGGCGTTGCTCCTGTCCCAGAGATCGTTGTTGCGAAGGACCGTCATGAGAGCAGGGCTCTCCGATGAGTCGAACGCAGCCCAGACAGGGTCTAGGGCTGCAGGGAGATATGAGTCGCCATACACGACACCGAAAACGTCGTGGAGAGCCCCCATGTCGTGCGCGAAGCGCAGCGCACCTCCGGTTCCGTGAAGCTGATCGCCTTCGTCGGCGTATGAAACGGCGAGTCCGAACTCACTGCCGTCACCGACAGCACTACGGATCTGCTCGCCCCGGAACCCGATCACGTACACGACGTCGCGGATCCCTTGTGACGCGAGAAGGCGCAACTGGTGATGCACGAATGGTTCGCCGAGAATCGGGATGAGGGATTTCGGTAGCCCGCCCGCCACGGCCTCCATGCGTGACCCAAGGCCCCCCCCGAGGACGACGATCTGCGGGGGCCAGGCCGAGCTATGCACGGACGCCGATGGTGGAGCAGTCGTGATCAAAGCTGAAGCGCGCCTCGACTAGCCACTCCCGTGCCACGGCTTCACGTAACGCACGTGGGTCCTCGGCGAAACTCGACGGCGGCCGCCAGACCGGCGAGCACGCTGGCCGCCGCAGTTGTCCCCCCGCCCGCTCAGAGGTCACGCTCGCGCAGAAGAGTGCCTTCAGCTTTTCGCTCCCGATGTCTCCGAGACGCGTCCCGATTCCTCGGCCGAGAACCGCGACCGGCAGCAGCGAGAAGCCGTCAGCGTGCGTCGTCCGCACCGGCTCAGCGCTCTGCCGAGACAGGGACCGGAGCCGCGGCCGCGGAGGCCAGGTCAACGAGGTCGCTGTCTGACATCGGCCGTCACTCATCGGCCGCGTGTGCGTACGCTGCCTCGACGCACTGCCAGCCATAGGCAGCCGACTCCAGATCGCCGGCGAGTGGACGTCCGTCAGCGCCGTCGACAGCACCCGCGAACTCTTGCCACTCCAGACTCCAGGATTCGTCGTCTGAGGGGAACTCGATCGTCTCGACGTCGGGAGGACCTAGCTCGGGCTTCATCGAGTAAATGGAAAGCCGTTGAGGTCCGTATGACCCCGTGAGACCGTCCACTTGTAGCTTCGCCGATCGGCAGAAGATCTCGAGCGAGAATTGATTCTTCCACTCCGTCCAGCTCGCGTGGAACATCGTCCAGGGTCCGCGGTCACGGTGGCCGAGGATGATCACGGCATTGTCCTCCACCTCCATCGGCCAGTACTCCGTACGCAGGAGCGCCGCGTTGAGCGGGAGCGGCCCGAATATCGAATAGCTGAGGTCGAAGAGGTGCATTCCCTGATCCACCAACTCGCCGCCCCCCGAAATCGCCCGGCATGCGCGCCACTCCTGCTCGTAGCCGACGCGACCCCCGTGGCCGTAACGGGCGCGCATGTGGAGGACGGGGCCGAACCTTTCCGACTGCGCCTCGGCGATCGCCCGCGCCGTCCCTGGATGAAAGCGATGGTTGAAGCCGACCTTGACTCTCCGACGCGCCGCCTCGGCCGCGCGCACGATCCGCCCAACGTCGTCGACTCCGATACCCGCAGGCTTCTCGACGAGGACATGCGCCGACGCGCCGAGGGCCCTGCAGGCGTGCTCTGCGAGTTGGTCGTGCGGCACGGCCACGATTACGACATCGAGCTGGAGCGCCAGCAACTCGTCGAGCGACCGACACACCAACCCGCCGAACCGGTCGACCAACGATTCAGTAGCGCGCACGTCGAGATCGAAGCACGCGACGAGCCTGTCCCGGCCGAGTGCAGCCGCGCGCTTGTGGCCCACGAGCCCGCAGCCGACGATGCCGACGCGAAGCGCGGGCCGCTCCGTTTGCGGCACGGTCACGTGTACTCGACGCCGGAGCAGCCCTGGAACTCGAAGTCGAACCGGAGCTCCGGCGCGTCGGCCGCTGCCATGGCCAGCCGAGTGTCGTCGGGCCGGCGAGCGTAGACGACCAGGAAGCCACCGCCACCCGCTCCGACAACCTTTCCGCCGATCACGCCACTCCGGCGCGCCAGCGTGTAGAGGTGATCGATTCGTTCCGTTGCCATGCCCGGCGAGCGGCGCAGCTTGTTTTCCCAGTGCTCATGCATGAGGTCTGCGAACTGCTCGACATCGCCGCTTTCGAGGAGCGTCCGGACGTCGAACCCGATCGCCTTCGTCCGGTCGAGATTGGCTTGCATCGCCTCGTCGCCGCCTTCCGTTCGAGCGACCTGATCGGCGAGGATCGCGGACGCTTGGCGAGCTTCGCCGGTGTAGAAGAGGAGGAGATTGTTCTGCAGCCGCTCGAGCGTTTCGCGCGAGAGGGAGAGTGGCTCGACGTCGACGGAGCCGTCGCGATTGAACGTGTACGCACAGATCCCGCCATGTGCGGAGACGTATTGATCCTGTTTGCCAGTCGGCTCACCCAGAACGTCGATCTCGATCTCGCACGCATCCTCCGCGAGCCGGCCTGGAGCGATGGCGACGCGACGCGCGAGCGCGAGCGCCTTCAGGAAACACACCGTGAACGAGCCGGAAGAGCCCAGACCCGTTCCAGCAGGCACATCGGCAACCACGCTCACTTCGAGAGGATCGCCGTTCCAGTGACGCAGCAACGACTCTCGCAGGATCGGATGGCGGATCTCGGAAGGATCGTCGACCTCCTCGAACTGTGAGTACTTCATCCTGTACCGGCGCTGGAAGACCGTGTGCGTGAGCATGTAGACGTACTTGTCGATCGCCCCGCTCACCAGGAAGCCGCCGTGCTGACGGTAGTACGAGGGGACATCGGTTCCGCCTCCGCCGAGGCTGACGCGCAGCGGCGCTCGACTGAAGATGACGCTCACGCGGCTGCTCCTTCGTCGAGAAAGCTCGGGTTCTGCTCGAGCCAATCGACCGTCCGTCTGATCGCGTCCCGAATGGGCAAAGTCGGTTGCCAGCCCAGCGAGCGGATCCGCCCGCAATCGAGGTGGATCAGCGGGCTGTCGCCGAGCCACCCGCGGCTGCCCCCCGTGTATTCGAGCTCGGGTGTGACGCCGAGGTGCGCAGTGATCGTTGCGATCGACTCGTCGACCACGATGGTTTCGTCGGTCCCGAGGTTGTAGATCATGACCGCTCCAGCTTCAAGTCGCTGTTCCGTCGCGAGCTTGATCGCCGAGACGCAGTCTCCGACGTAGAGATACGACTTCTCCTGCCGACCGTCGCCGAGCACACGCAGGCGGGACGGATCCTTGCGGAGGCTGCGACAGAAGTCGAAAACGTGCCCGTGCGTATAGCGCTCGCCGAGGATCGAGACGAAGCGAAAGATGACCCCGACGAAGCCGTACCCATGCGCGTACGCCTGAATCAGACCCTCCCCTGCGAGCTTCGAGGCGCCGTAGAGCGAGGTCTGCACCGGGAACGGGCACGTCTCGGGTGTGGGGAAGACCTCGGGCTCCCCGTAGATCGAGCCGGTGGACGCGAAAGCGATGCGGTGGACGCCTACGGCTCGCATCGCCTCGAGCACGACAGACGTTGCGATCGTGTTCTGCTCGAGATCTCGTCGGGGCTGGTCGAACCCGTGACGCACGTCCGCGTTCGCCGCGAGGTGGAAGACCGTGTCGCATCCCTCGAGCGAGCGCCGGACTCGCTCTTCGTCGAGCAAATCACCGTGCACGAACTCTACTCCCGGCCGGGCGCACGCACTGGAGATGAACTCGCTCCGTCCCTGGGACAGGTTGTCGTATATGACGACCTCGATGCCCTCGGCACTCAGCCGATCCGCCAGGGTGCTGCCGATGAATCCAGCCCCGCCGGTGATGAGGGCTTTCCGCAAGTGCTCTCAGAGCCGGAAGCCGGCGGACAGTGCTGCGGACCGAAACATCTGGACGGTTTCGAGCGAGAATGCGTTGAGATCCTTGCCCAGGAGATGGAGCTTCGCAATGAGGTCGTGCGTCATCGTGATGCTGTGACAGCCGATCGAATTGGCCTGGACGAGGTTCAAGACCTCGCGCGGGCTGGCCCAGATGAGCTCGGTCCCGGGTGCGACCGACTCGAGAATCTCGAGCGACTTGCTCATAATCGGCACTGGCTCGACTCCGGCGTCCGCGATGCGCCCGGCGAAGACCGAGATGCAACTGGGAGCACCGTCCCGGAGGGCATGTGCCATGACGTCGACCTGATTCGGCGTCATCACGGCGGTCACATTGACCTTGATCCCCGCCTCCGACAGCTCGCGCACGAGCGGCGCCAACGACTGGCCCGTTGACGTCGTGACGGGAACCTTCACGTAGACGTTGCTTCCCCACGTGGAGATCACGCGAGCTTGCCGACCGATGTCCTCCTCGTCGTCGGCAACCACCTCGAACGAAATCGGTTTGTCGGTGATGTGCTCGAGAAGGCTCTTCGCAAACTCGGAGTAGTCCGTCAATCCAGCCTTCCACATCAAGGTCGGGTTCGTCGTGAAGCCCTTGATTCGCGCGTCACAGGCGAGGTGAAGGATCTGGTCGAGGTCGGCACCGTCCGCGAAGATCTTCGTCGAGATCGACTCGAGCATCGATCAGTGCGTCTCGCTGACGACGATCTCGGCTGCGTGCGCGACATCTCTTACTCGGTAGTCGACGTGTCCGTCGACCTGTCGCCGATGCATCGATCGTGGATTCTCGACGAGGATCGTCCTGCACCCGGCGATGCGCCCTGCCTCCGCGTCGGCATCGGAATCGCCGATCATCCAGCTAAGGGAAAGATCGATGTCGAGAGCGGCGGCAGCCTGCAGCAGCATCCCCGGCTTCGGCTTGCGACATTCACATGCTCGGGCGAGCGCGGGGTCGAGCGCATCGGGATGGTGCAAGCAGTAGCGGTAGTCGTCGATCACGACTCCACTCTCAGCAAGCAGTCGAACGACGTGCTCGTGGGCACCGAGAAGATCCTCATGCGAAGCCTTCCCCTTGGCCGCGCCCGGTTGGTTCGAGACAATGACGGTACGGTAATCGAGGGACCGGATACGACGGATCGCGTCGGCCGCAGCGGGAACGAGCCGAACGTCGCCCTTGACGTTGGGGCCTTCGAACGATCTGTCCACCGCGTCCCAGACGAGCTCGACGATGACGCCGTCTCGGTCGAAGAAGACAGCACCGTCGCTCATCCGCCTCCCGCGACCTCGACCGACTCCCACTTCCCGGACGTCTTCGCGAGCGCCGGGTGGGAGACGAGGAGATGCCACACGATCGCCTGGAACTCCTCCACATGCGGCGTGCGACGCTCAGGCGGCGCGTCGATGACGATGCAGACGTCCGCTTTCTCCGCGGTGGCACCGTCGGCTCTGCCGACGACACCAAAGACACGCGCGCCCACGTCCTGCGCGAGCTCGATTGCGCGAACCAGGTTCACCGAGACGTTGTGCTTCCGGCTTCCTCCGCCCACGGAGAACACGAGGATGGCGTCCCGCGAGGAGAGGCGCGAGGTGCGTAGCCACGCGTCGAAGCTCGTCTCCCACCCCTCGTCGTTCGTTCGGGCCGTGAGCTCGGCGACGTTGTCGGTCGGCGCATACGCCTCGAAGTCGCACAGCTTCCGGAAGTCGTTGACCGCATGCGACGCATGTGCCGCACCGCCGCCCACCCCGAGGATGAAGAGCCGGCCCTCCCGACGGCGCACGTCGGCGAGTGCGTTCGCGAGCTCGCCCACGGCCGCAGGGTCGATGGATCGCACGATCTCGCCGACCTCGTGCAGGTAGAGAGCGGCATATGGGTCGGGCGACGTCGGCATGACGCGCAAGCGGGTCACCGTGTGGCGCTCGCGAGCCGTGATACTACTCGCCCCGTGGGCGGTGAGCCGTGAAGATTTGCGTCGCCGGTCTTTGGCATCTCGGCGTTGTCACGGCAGCCTGTGTCGCGGCCGCTGGCCATCGGGTCGTCGCGTTCGACGAAGACGCGTCCGTCGTCGCAGGTCTCACAAGCGGCATCCTGCCTGTCGACGAGCCGGGACTCGCCCAGCTCGTACGACAGCAACTCGCCGCAGGATCTCTCTCCTTCACCCACCAGCGTGAGCAGGCTCTTCGCGACGCGGAGGTGATCTGGATCACGTATGACACGCCAGTCGACGCCAACGATCGGGCAGACGTCGATTACGTGATGGCAAGGGTGCGAGCCGTCGTCGCCGCAGCAGACCCGAGCGCCGTCATCATCATCTCGTCGCAGCTTCCGGTCGGGTCAACGCGACTGCTCGAGCACCCCACACGACCGAGACGCACCCTTGCCTACTCGCCCGAGAACCTGCGGCTCGGGGATGCGGTCGCGGCCTTCACACAGCCTGACCGGATCGTCGTCGGAATCCGACCCGAGGGCGACCGCGACCGAATCGAGGAGCTGCTAGGCGCCTTCTCGAGCCGAATCGAATGGATGGGCGTCGAATCGGCGGAGCTCGTAAAGCACGGTGTGAACGCGTTCCTCGCGCTGTCCGTCGCTTTTGCGAACGAGCTCGCTGGCATTGCAGAGCGTGTCGGCGCTGACCCAGCCGAAGTCGAACGAGGGCTGAAGTCCGAGGGCCGGATCGGGGCCCGCGCTTACCTCAGGCCGGGTGCTGCATTCGCAGGAGGAACGCTTGCGCGCGACATCGACTACTTGACGCAGATTGGTGAGCGCGAGCGCGCACCGACAGAGCTCTTGCGGGCCGTGCGCGTGAGCAACGACGAGCACAAGCAGTGGGCCTGGCGAACGATCGAATCACTCGTAGGCGGCGGAAGCGGCGGGCTGGACGGCCACGTCATCGGGGTCTGGGGGCTCGTCTACAAGCAGGGAACGGACACCCTGCGCCGGTCGAGCGCGGTCGAGCTCTGCCGGGAGCTCGTACGCGCCGGGGCCGTCGTGAAAGCCCATGATTCCGCTGTGCGTGTCGTCCCCGATGATCTATCCGGCGTTTTCACGCTGTGCGCAACGCCGCTCGAGGCGGCGGAAGAGGCCTCGGCGGTCGTCATCGAGACGGACTGGCCCTTGTACCGCGAGGTCGAACCCGAACGCCTCGTGGCCGCGATGCAGTCACCGATCGTCGTCGACGCGAACGGCTTCCTGCTCGAGACACTCGGGGACGTCTCCGGGCTCCGCTACCTCAGAGTCGGCGGTAACCCAGCGTGACGACCGTTCTCGCCGGAAGAGCGGCCATCGTCACCGGAGGGAGCCACGGTCTCGGGCTCGAGATCGCCCGCGCGTACCTCGCGTCCGGCGCCCGAGTGCTTGTTTGCGCGCGCGACGCGGCGGCCCTCGACCGCGCTCGCACCGAGCTCGAGTCGCTCGCACCCGATCCGACCTCTGTCGCGACGGCCACGGTCGACGTCTCCGAGCCAGAGGCCGTCGAAGGTCTCGTCGGCTACGCACTCGAACGCTTCTCGCGTATCCATGTGCTCGTGAACAACGCCGGCATCTACGGGCCGAAAGGGCCGACCGAAGACGTCGCCTGGGACGAGTGGGAGCGGGCAGTCCGGGTGAATCTCTTCGGCTCGGTCCTGTGCAGTCGCGCGGTGCTGCCGCACTTCCGGGCGAACGGATACGGCAAGATCATCCAGCTCTCCGGCGGTGGCGCCACATCCCCGCTACCGCGCCTGAGTGCGTACGCGGCCTCGAAGGCGGCTGTCGTCCGGTTCGCCGAGACGCTGGCAGAAGAACTGCGCGGAACAGGGATCGACGTCAACGCCATCGCACCGGGCGCGCTGAACACCCGGCTCCTCGACGAGGTGCTCGAGGCCGGTCCTGAGCGCGTCGGCGACTCGTTCTATGAACGTGCTCTCGAGCAACGGTCGAGCGGGGGCACACCGCTCGACCTCGCGGCTCGCCTTGCAGTCTTCCTTGCCTCCGGCCACAGCGATGGGATCACCGGGAAGCTGATCAGCGCGCCCTGGGACCAATGGGCGGAATTGCCCTCGCACGCCGACGATCTCCGTTCGACGGACGTTTACACGCTGCGCCGCATCGTTCCGTCCGACCGCGGCCTGTCCTGGGGCTGACGCCTCAGGCGAGCGGATGCATCGTGAGCCCGATGACGAGGTTGACCTTGACCGAAGGAATCAAGAAGGGGAAGTAGCGCGCATCCACAACGCGAAACCTCTTCTCAAGCTCGCCCTTGATCTCCCAGGGCAGGTTGATGTGTTCGTAGCGTATGAACCAGTCGTAGTCGCGACCGAACTCACGCTCGAAGAGCCGTTGTGAGGTGAGGCGCCGCGCCAAGGAATAGACGAGCCCTCCTTCGCATGGAATGACTGCGACAAATCGGCCATCAAAGGCGAGGAGGCGTGCAACCTCGTCGAGTGCAGCCGGGAGGTCGGGAAGGTGCTCGAGGACGTGGATCGCGAGCACACGATCGAAGAACCCGTCATCGAACGGAAGACGCTTCTGGCAATCAGCGACGAGCGTCGTCACTGTCGGAAAACTCGCGCCCATGCTCTCTGCCAGCCCTTCTCGTAGCTCTACCGCGTAATACTCCTGGTGCTCGAGGTTCTCGTACCGGATGTGCTCGCCAAGTCCGGCGCCGATCTCCAGCGTGCGCCGCGCACCCCTGCCGCCACGTAACGGGTAGCCATGGTTGAAGCGCTCGACGAAGCCGCCGCGGCGCGGCAGATATTCGAGCCAGCGAGCCATGAACGCGTCGCGAACGCCTTGCTCGTCCTCGGTGAACGCCGGTAGCCGCTTTGGCCAGCTGCCCGTCCCGCGAACGTCGGGTGCTGTACTCACGCAACGAGCCTACGGATTGGTTCCGGAGGTTGACGGCTGATCGGCAACGTTTCGGTGCGCTCGGTTCCGCCCTCGCCACCCCGACACCAGCCAGATGACGACGAACGCCGCGAGCCCGGCCACCCCGAGAACGATTCCGATGGGAAAGGCCCGCGGCTCGTACCGGAACTCGACCCGTGACGTTCCGTTCGGCACGGGCACGCCTCGGAAGGCGCCGTCGGTCGGGTAGATCGTCTGATTCCGGCCGTTTACGGTTGCTCTCCAGCCCGGGAAGTAGGTATCGGGGAGGACGAGCAATCCGGCGCAAGCGGTTCGGACTCGGACCGTCACGGATTCTGCGGAGTAGCGCTGGACGGTCACCCGGTCGCGATCTCCCGCGTCGCATTCGGTCCGCCTATCTTGAAGTGCGCGCAATGCCCTATCCGTCGTCTTCCCGTGTTGCTCGACGACGGCCTCGCGCCGGGGGTCGAATGCGTTCAAGATGAATGCGCCGTTCCTGCGGCGGGCGCGCGCCTCGAGAAACTCGAACGCGTCGTCTTCGCCTCCTACGACGTGAACGTCGTGCAGGACCCAGGCCCGTGGATAGGCGTTGGTGTTCTCGTAGACGCGCGTATCGCCATCTCGGCCGAGAAACCGGAGCGCCGGCACGTTCGCCAGGTCTTGCTTCGAGAGGACAGCCCGCACACCGAGCGCGTCGAACATCGGGTTGCCCTGGAACCGAGGCAGGCTCGCATCACTCCCTGTGAATCGATCGTAGGCGTCCGGCTGGATGAAGGTTCGCACGTAGCGCCAGTACCGCTCGACGTACAGCGCGTCGAGCACGCGGATGTCCTGCAGTCCGAGCGCGCCGGCAGTGTTCGGATACAGCTTGGCGTCGATGGCGAACACCCGCGAATGTGGCTCGGCGTCCTGAGCGGTTCGGGCGAGGGCCATCCAACCTGGAGCCAGGTACGGGTCGGCTCTCCTCGCGTAGATATCGAATGGCGCGAGCACGAAGAGCTCGGCGATGATGAGACCGGCGAAGACCACCGCGGCCCATCGTCGGCCGAACCGGGAGGCGAGTACGACGGCAGCGACGGCCAGAACGGCGAAGAACGCCGCTTGACCCCAGACCGTATGGTCGTTATTAACGATCACGCGCAAGCGGTCGCCAGCGCTCAGGACGGCGACCAGCATGATCAACGCCGACGCGAGGAGCATCAGAAAGAGTCGTAATCGGAGGTCGCGATTCCACAGCACTTGGACGCCGATCCCGGCCAGCACCGCAAAGGTGAACGAGACGACAGGCGGCGCGAACGCCGGAAAGACGACGAGTTTCGCTGCCGGCAACCTGCCGACCCACCCGAGCACGCCGAAGTCGTAGACCTTGGCCAGGAGAAGGACGCCAAGCACGAGAAACAGCCAGGCATGAAGTCGCTTCGTCTCCTTGCGTCCCGACACGGCGACAAGCGCCGAGATCCCGACTGCGACCCCGAACCAGTTCCTAGGGCCCGCGGGGGCGCCGGGAAACCATGGAACGATCCAGTGGAGGAGGCCCCAAGCAGGATCTGCCTCCGAACCCCTTCCGAACTCCGGTTTGTGCACGTTGACCGACAGAGACTCGTACTCCAGGAACAAGAGCACGAGTGGCGAGGCGAGCAGCAAGCCCAGCAGCCCCCCGCCGCAGAGTCGAACGACGGAGACATGCATCGGCATCGTCGTTCGCTCCTGCACGAGCCGAACTGCCGCGTACACGAAGCCGGCGCCGATCACGAAGAAAGACGCTTCGGGCATCCCGAGGTAGATGTTTCCTGCAACGGCAACACCAAGCCCGAACACAGGCCACAACCGCTGCGAGCGCAGCACGAGTTCCACAAGGAGGAAGAGCAGGGGCAGGAAAATGTACGAGCGGCTGAACCCGTTGTTGCTGTACAGGAAGAACCACCCGCTGAGAGAGAACGCGGCGCTGGAGACCACCGCAGGAACCACGCGGAGCCCGAGGATGCGTCCGAACAGATACGCCGCGGCAGCGCCTAGCACGAAGGCGCCGACGATGGAGAGGTCCCAGGTCAGCGGGGTCGGATGTAGGTTGACGGCGAGCAGCAGTGGATCGAAGACCGCGCTTTGCATGTTCGCGGCGTGAGGCGCGCCCGCTGCCTGGTACGGGTTCCAGAGCGGGACCTGGCCATCCGAATACGCACGATGGGTCACCTCCGCCCACGGCTCGAGCGCCCAGGTAGACGCCCCCTGGTCGGGCCGGAAGTCGGATGAGTAGTCCGCCGTCGGCTGGCCCGGAAACGGTACGATGCCGTTTGTCCCCGCCGCTCCTTTGCCAGCCGCGCTGAGCGTGCGGCCGCCGAAAAGGATCGGCGAGAAGGCAACCACGACGATCAGGCACGAGACGAGCAACCCGACGAGGTCGGGCATAGAGACGCCACCGACCGACCGAGGCCGAGCGTCGGGCGAGGCGTCCACCGCAGTGGACGCGGTCACGGTCTCGCGAAGACTTGACCGACGGTGCGCTGCCCGGACCGAGTCCCGCGCGCGCGGGCGCCGCCCGCGGCCTCAGCCGTCCAGTGCATCGCTGGCCCGCTCTGGTAAAAGATCGCTCCTGGCTCGGTCGGCGTCGGTGCGTGGGTCGCGACGCTGCGCGGGTAGAGAACAGAAGCGAAACCGAAGACATGCCACGATCCAGGTGGGCGGGTCACGGAAGAACCGAACCTTCTTGCCACCGTGGAAGGAACGCGCCTTGTATTCGACGGGTATCTCGATCGGCTTGTACCCGAGCCTAACCAGCTTTGCTGCGAGCTCCCAATCGAAATCGAAGCGATCGGCAACGAACTCGACGCCCTCGATGCACTCGCTCCTGAAGACCTTGTACATCGTGAAGGGATCGCGAAGCCTTGTGCCATAGGTGACGTTGAAGAACCACGTGAACACCCAGTGTGCGGTGTTCATTATCGGGGCAACCATGCGTGTTCCATCCATTACACGCACGGACCGACCCGGGGCATGGCGGGATCCGAGCGTGAAGTCGACGTCCCCCCGCATGATCGGCTCTATCAGCTTCGGGTAGTCATCCACCGAGTACTCGAGATCGGCGTCCTGGATCAGGATGATGCCGCCGGTCGCGTGCCGGAACCCCTCACGCACAGCCGCGCCCTTTCCTCTCGGGGCGTCCTGGAGGACCAGGCGGACGCGCCCATCGGCCGCGTAGCGTGCCACGATCGATCGAGTCCCGTCCGATGAGTTGCTCTCGACGACCACGAGCTCGACGTCGACATCCGGGATATCGACAGCCAACGCCCGTTCGATCGCCGTCGCGACTGTTTTGGCCTCGTTGTAGACCGCCATGACAACGCTCAGCGTGAGCGGGGTTGCGGGACGCTGCCGAAATAGCGAGGTGCGCACAGCGATTCTCACGCGCCTGTCACAACGGCAGACACCAGCGCTGCCGAAGAAGCATTGGCGGAAGCTAGCAGCCCGACCGGCTAGCTGTAATTTCGGACTCTCCGAACAGTGAGGTCGTCGCCCAGCCGAGGAGGCTGAAGAGCTCGTGGTTGTTCGGGATGTAGTGCCCGACCAGGATCTCGTGAAATCCTGTTCTCACGAAGTCTCTCACTGTCATGAGCTCGTCGCTCGAGTAGCTCTGGTTCAGCCCCGCGAAACGCGACCAACAAGGGATCGATCCCAGGACGAAGTAGCCCACTGCGGTTAGGGGGCCGGTGAGATCGTTCGGCCCCGAGCGACTCGTAGAGCCGGCGTCGCTCACGTCAAGCGACGGCGAACGAGCGTGCGGAGCATCAGGATCGAGAGGTCCCCCGCCATCGCGCGAATCCTGCCCGTGCCACCGGCCGGCGTCGATCTCGCAGTGCTGGGGTCCACGCGTCGGAGCGCGATGTCGGCTACGGCGTCGGCGACACGCGGCCAAGCATGAGCTCCCCGGGCGCCCCGAGCATCGCCTCCGGCGTCGCGTTGGCCCTGAGCGTGGACGCCGTGACGGCAACGGGCTTCTTGAGCGTTCGCAGCGTCGAGCCCGAGATCTGGCCCGCTGAAACCCGGGCTCCATCCGGTACCGCAAACGTGACGTCGTTGACGCAGCCACCCTTGTTGTCGTTCCGGGATGTCAGGTCGTTGTTCAGGTGGATGTAGAGATACATCGTGCCGCTGCGCCCGTAGAGGTACAGCATGCAGCCGCCGAGACTCGACTCAGCGTGCTCGACGCGCCCGTCCTCGACGGCGACGACGGGTGCGCGCCATGGGTTCTCCATGTCAATCCCTGCGTGGCGCCCGTTTCCGCGCGGGTCGCCGTAGTTGTCCCAGAGCTCCGTCTTCGCGACCAGCGGGAAGACGAGCCGAGGCACGCCTTGCTCGCGCCCGCTTGCTACCGGTGTCGTCAACGTTGCGGCGGCGAGACCGGCGAGGAGGAGGGAGACGAGAGTCTCTAGAAATGTCGTCCGGTGGCGTCTCATACGAAAAGGTGCTCCGGTCCGCGCTCGAAGGTGGCGACGCTAGCAGAGCCGCCGCCCGTGGCGGCATGTTCGGGACGATCGATCAGTTTCAGCTGTCCGTTCGGGTGGGGTGACGCGCCGGAAGCGTTCCTATTCTTTGGCCGTGGGCCACCTGCACTGGCTTTTTGCGCCTTGCTGCTGTCGTTGCCGGCTCGGGCCTTCCCCCACCCGGGATGTCGGTGCATGAGGCCTGCGGCTCGTCAGCAGCGCCTTGGGCTCGGCGGTCGCTTCGTCATCGGGCCCAAGCTCGCGCACCGGTACCGAGCTCTGCTCCGCCGCGCCCGGTTCTGGGCCGTCAACGTCGCGGTTGCGGCGATGTACTTCTGGTTCGCGAAGGCGCACTTCCTTGCGTGGCTCAACTCGGGTGACTTGCGCGGTCTTGGTGTGGTCGCCATCGAGACGGTCGTCGCCGTGCTGATCCTCACTCGACGAGCGCCGATCGAGACGAGTGGTCGCCTCGTTGCTTGGGTTGCAACGGTCGTGGGCATCGTCGGGCCGATGTTGGCACGGCCGACAGATGGTGGGTGGTCAGGTGCCATGTTCCTGCAGCTCGCGGGCGCGGCGTTTGCGTTCGTGAGCCTGTTCGCCATCGGCCGGTCATTCGGTCTCGTCGCGGCGAACCGTGGGATCGTCACCCGCGGGCCCTATGGGCTCGTTCGTCATCCCATCTACCTCGGTTACGTCGTCGCGAATCTCGGGTACCTGCTCGAGAACCCGTCCTCTCGCAACGCCATGATCATCGCTGTTGCCACGTCTGCACAGCTCATAAGAATCAACTACGAAGAGGAGATCCTGTCGCACGATCAGGCGTACTCAGCTTATCGTCGTCAAGTGCGCTTCCGGTTGATTCCGCAGGTGTACTGATGGCGTCGCCGCGCGCATGATTGAGAGACGCGGCCATGCATAAGACGGCCTCGAGGGGGTTCATAAAGCGCGTGCTGCCAATCGGGCTCGCAGTTCCTCTTCTCGTGGTTCCCGTGGTCGCGTATCTCGCGCTGTCGACCGGGAGCGGTCGCGGCCTTCCGGTCGCACAGGGTTCGAGCGGGGGAACGCTCCATCCCCTCGCGGGAGACTTCCAGCCCAGTGAGACCGAACTCGCTGCCTGCGACGGGGAGTCGACGTGCCTCGAGCAGGCATTCGGCAATCTTTCCTTCAGGAAGGGGCCGAAGGTCGCTCTCGCTGTCTTCGAGTCCCGTATCGCAGTTGACCCAGAGGTCGAGAAGAACTGCCACCGCATAGCTCACACGATCGGCTCTGCCGCTCTCGAGCGGTTCGACGGGAACGTCGCGAAGACGTTCTCCCTGGGTGCAGCGACGTGTGTTTCGGGCTACTACCACGGGATTCTCGAGCGCGCATTCCTCGGCGTCTCATCGAAGTCGGAACTCGGGAAGATTGCTCGGTCGCTCTGTCTCGGCGGCGGCATGAGGCGGCGTGGTTTCCTCGACTACCAGTGTCGCCACGGGCTCGGGCACGGACTGATGATCCAGACCGGCTACGACCTCCCTCTCGCCTTGTCCCTCTGCGCAAGTCTCGGAACGGGGTGGGACGACCGCGCGTGTGCCGGCGGTGCATTCATGGAGAACCTCGACACCCGATTCGGATTCCGCTCGGCGTGGCTCGATGATGAGGATCCGCTGTATCCGTGCGAGCGCGTTCGAGCGCGGGACAGGCACTCGTGCTACCTCCGTGCGAGCTGGCGGATCCATACGCTTGGCGGGGAGGAGTTCACAAAAACGGTTGCCGCATGTGCTCGACTCGGCGTCTGGGCGCAGACCTGCTTCCGGGGCTATGGTCGAGATGTCACCGAAATAGCGCGTTACGATCCGGGCAAAACGCTCCGTCTTTGTCGGCTAGCGGGTGCTCGGCAGGGCGACTGCCTCATGGGCGCAGCCCGGACCATTGCGAATGCCGCCGGACCGCGCGGGATCAGACCAGCCTCGGCTCTCTGCGAGCGGGCGCCGCCATCGACCCGAGCTGCGTGTTTCTCGGGCGTAGGGCTCGTGCTCGGGATGCTCCATCCCACGACGGCAAGCCGTCACTCTGCGTGTGCGAGGCTGACCCCGCGTTATGCCGACGCGTGTACCAAGGCAGCGAGCGCGGAGGTCGATCCGAGCGGCCGCGAGGCGTGGGGCTAGTGCAGCTCGCCTAGGACAGGTCGAGCGTGAGGCCGGGCACCGGTTGCGCCCCGGTGTGGACGGCTCACCTGGATAGAGTCCGCGCCGATGAAGATCGCCGTCTGCGTGAAGCAGGTGCCGGACGCGACCGTCCACAAGCGGATCGACCCCGAGACCATGCGGCTCGACCGATCCGGCGAGGCCGCA
>Ga0315273_10004586_pt1 | contig 16938 bp, 14 predicted proteins | sample YL17G02_0_MG_FD_205753 | JGI IMG/M metagenome (GOLD analysis project Ga0315273, IMG submission 205753) | Sediment microbial communities from Yellowstone Lake, YNP, Wyoming, USA - YL17G02_0 | ecosystem: Environmental > Aquatic > Freshwater > Lake > Sediment | place: USA: Wyoming | collected... | reverse complement strand
TTGCATAGCTGCATCTCAGGAAGCCCTCTCCACTGGGGCCGAAGACGTTGCCCGGAACCACAGCCACCTTCTGCTCCCGGAGCAGCTGCTCTGAAAACTCTTCCGAGGAGAGCCCTGTGCTCTGTATGGAGGGGAAGGCATAGAAGGCTCCGCGGGGCTCAAAGCAGGTCAAACCAATGCGGTTCAGCCCTGAGACGAAGAGCCTTCTGCGCAGATTGTACTCATGCTTCATATGCGCCATCTCATCCTCACCTTTGGCCAGGGCCTCGAGAGCTGCCACCTGGGCCATCACCGGGGCGCAGAGCATGGTATACTGATGGATCTTGGTCATGGCTCCCAGAATGGCAGGATCGCCCAGGGCGTAGCCGATCCTCCACCCAGTCATGGCATGGGACTTGGACAGGCCGTTGAGGACCAACGTCCTCTCCTGCATGCCCTCCAGCTGGGCGAAGCTGGCATGGTTCTCAGTGTAGCTGAGCTGGGCATAGACCTCGTCTGATATGACCAGGAGGTCGTTCTCAACTACCAGGTCGGCCAGATCTTCCAGATCCTGGCGAGTCATTATGGCGCCGGTGGGGTTATTGGGGTAGCTGAGCAAGAGGGCCCGCGTCTTATCAGTTATTGACGGAGAGATATCCTCGGGCCGGACCTTGAACTCGCGAGAGAGCTTGGTAGAAACAGGCCTTGGGGTGCCTCCCGCCAGGACCACGTCTGGGGTGTAGGCCACGTAGCATGGCTCATGGATCAGCACCTCATCTCCGGGGTTCAATGTGGCACGAAAGGCGAGATCTACGGCCTCGCTTACGCCGGTGGTTATCAGCATCTCATCTTCGGGATCGTAATCCAGGCCCATATCTTTTTTGATTTGCTCGGCGATGCAGGCCCTCAGCTCCGGCATTCCCTTGTTTGACGTATAATGAGTGTTCCCCGACTCGAGAGAGTAAATGCAGGCCTCGCGTATGTGCCATGGGGTCACGAAATCCGGCTCTCCCACTCCTAGGGAGATGGCTCCCTCCATCTCCGAGACCAGGTCGAAGAACTTGCGTATTCCTGAGGGGGGCAAGTCCCTCACTGTCCGGCTGAGATGCGCATTTCCATTCCAGGCCGAGATATTTTCAAGCCGCAATCTCATGGAGTTACCACCAGGCGTTGGACTTTGGGCCGCTCAGTCAGGATTACGCCGTGCTCCTTATAGCTCTTCAATATGAAATGGGTGCAGGTGCTCTGCACTCCCTCCAGGGGCGCGATCTTCTCGGCCACGAAGTAAGCCACCTCCTTCATGGAGTTGCCCTTGACTGTAACTGAGAGGTCGTGGTCACCCGAGATGAGGCGAACGGACTCTACCTCTGAGAACCTGGCGATCCTCTCGGCTACAGCATCATATCCCGTCTTACGCTGCAGCGCTACCTTTAGCTCTATCACGGCAAAGACATAGCTTTCCTGTAGCCTCTCCCAGTTGATGAGGGTGATGTACTTCCGGATGACTCCTGAGTCCTCCAGCTCCTTTATCTTCCTCGCCACCTCTTCCTCCTGCCTTCCCAGGAGGGTGGCGATCTCTCCAGGCGTAGCCTTGGCGTTCTCAGAAAGGATCTCCAAGATCTCGTTCATGAAATCCTGTAATCTCCCGCTTCCTTCAATTATAGGTTTTGCGCTCCAGCACGGCGAGAACATTCATATCAATGGAAAGTTATTAATACTCTTATTACAACCGTAGGTATATGAAACATATGAAGTGTCCAAAGTGCAATTACGGCTGGGAGTCAAGAGTCAATAAGCCCAAGGCATGCCCCAGATGCAAGACCAGGCTGGATGTGAAGCGGGCTAGGAGGGCAGGCTCTAGAAATCTGGCTCGCTGACCAGTAGGGGTCTTCTCCTATGGCTGATTATGCCAGCCTCACTTTCTGCGTTGATCAAATTCCAGACAGAGCTGTTGAAAATCCCATTTTCGTAGGTCTGGTTGGTCTGCGACATGAAACCAGTCTCCCACTCCCTTATGAAACTTCCAAAGATCGTGTCGTTCAAAAAGGCGGCCCTGTAGGGCAGATCCATGACTGGAGTAAGGTTCGGTCCAGGGCGGGATGACCGATACAGCTCTCCATCTCCCGCGAGAGATGCGCCGCCGTGCTGCCCCGTCAGGAGGGCCTCCAGCTCGTCCAGATCCTTGTTCGCCTTGTCGATCTCCACGGCGGAAGGCTTTGCCAGGGAGACCGTCTGTAATAAGCAAAGCGCTGTTATCAGCGCCAGGCAGACTCTAATCCCGCTCAATTGTCCTCATCTCCCCCCCCAGAGCCCCGGGCGTGATTCGAACACGCGACCTATTGATTACAAGTCAATCGCTCTGGACCAGCTGAGCTACCGAGGCTACTGAGACGGTTTACTGTAGCATCTGCACTTAAAGGCTTTGCCCTCTGAAAGCCGGTCCAGGAGAAGACAGCTCTGGCAGATTCCATTTCCGCTGGGCTCGCCGCACCTCTGGCAGGGCCTGGCCTGGAAGCTTGACTCCGGCTGCAGCGCGAGGATGCGCTCCAGGCCTTTGAGCAGGGAGTACTTGGTTCCAGGGTGACGAGCCTCCAGGTCGTTGAGCATACTCTTCACCTCCAGGCGCATGGCGTCGCTAATATGGGGGCAGGAGCCGGAGTCAAAGGGATAGAGCTGGTGGGTGATGGCATACAGAGCCGTCTCCTTCTCCGGCACTCTTTGCAGCGGCTTTATCCTGGGGACCATCCCCGGCTGGGCCCTCTTCGGCCGGAGGCGGAAGAGCCTATCCACATCTCCCCTCAGGCAGTTCAAGAGCACTGTCTGAGCCTCGTCGTCCAGATTGTGCCCCGTGGCCAGGGCATCTGCCCCCAGCTCCCGAGCCGTTCTGTTTAAAAGAGTCTTTCTCATCACGCCGCAGAAGCTACACGGGGCTTGCTTTTGATCATAAGAGGCCACCTGGTCGGTGGTGGCATCGAAGGCCTCGCGGAAGCTCTTTTCTACATAGGGAACCTCGAGCCGCTCGGCGAGCCCCCGGGCGCGCTGCAGGGTCTGGGGCCGGTATCCTGCTATCCCCTCGTCTATCAGGACTGCAACTATCTCAATATCCTTCCTCTCGGAAAAAAGGGTCTTCAGGACGTAGAGGAGGGTGGAGCTGTCCTTTCCCCCGCTGAGGGCCAGGGCCAGCCTGGCGCCGCGGGAAAAAATTCGTGTCTTCCGCAGGCTCTCCCTGATCTTGCGGTGCACGTCCTCTTCGAAGTGGCTCTGGCACAGATGGAGGCCTGAGTACTTCTGATGGATTATGGCCCGGCCGCGGCATTTATCGCACCTTAGCATCTCTCTAAGGAGCTTTCCCGCTGCTATAATAATCTATTTGCTAGCCCATGACCATGGTCTCAAAACGCTGGCGTCGGAGGGCCGGCCTTTTACAGGGCTAAAAGCTCCTAAGCCTCCCGGGCAAGCTTGAACCGAAGGAGGGCAGCTATTCCTCCCAGGGACTTGAGCCTCTCTCCAGGCTCAAACTCGGAGCTGAATATGGTTATCTTTCCCCGGGAGCTTGCCGCCGCGGCCAGCAGGGGATCTAGATTCCTCTGGCGCACCAGCTCGTCTGTCACCAGCAGGTGCTCCACCGCCCCGTAGCTCATCGCCCTCTGCACTTCTTCTGGGCCATAGACGGCTTTGCCGTCCAGCGCGATCTCTTTGAAAAGGTCCTCGATGAGCTTGGCCTCCAGAGCGATGCGGCTGGTCTCTAAAAGGGTTTTGGCAGCACCTCTGCGCAGCACCTCCTGGAAGCCGGAGCGCCCAATGGAGGCTGCCTCGTCCATAGTGATCCTCCTCGAGAGCGCCGGGAAGGCAGAGTCGATCAGCTTCCTCACGTCTTCCTTGGCAAAGCCCGGCCCGGCCAGGACCACCAGAGCCTCCTCTCCCGCAGCCTGCAAGATGGCCTCCGCCACCTCTCGCAGAAACTGGTCTCTCCTGTCATCTCCCGAACCTTTTCCGCTGCCTGCCCTCAGCTCCGCCGACATCTGCACCCCGAACTGGCGCAAGATTCCGATGGTGGCCTCGCCCTCCTCCACCAGGGCCAGGACCACCTTTGGCCGGCGGGACTCTGCCACAGCCTCGTTGATTCTCTGCAGCTGATCATGCCTCCAGCGCTTGATTATGGAGAGGTCAGTCCCTGCCTCGATGTTCAGGGTGTGGTAGCAGCCCAGGTCCATGCCCGACTTGATGATTCCGTGCAATCGGAGCCAGTTGGAGTAGATGTGGAACTCCACATCCTCCACTACGATCCCCAGGCGGACCGGCCTTCGCTCCAGCTTCTCCGGACGCACCTTGTCGGTGGCAGCCTGCACCTTTCGATGGCCCAAGGCAAAGACCAGGTCGCCCGGCTCCACCAGGTGCTTCAAGTGCCAGAGATCATCGAGCGACTCCGGCAGGAGGGCGATCTCTCCTTCGGGCCCACGCATGCTCTTCTTCAGGACGCGCATGACCTATAATCTAATCAAAAGGCTTAAATTATTGTGTGGTAAGGGAGAGGGTCGGGCCGCCATAACTCAGTTGGTAGAGTGTCTGGCTGTTAATTGCCTAAAGCAGCAACCAGAATGTCACAGGTTCGAGCCCTGTTGGCGGCGCATCACTTTTGGGCCTGTAGCTTAGTCCGGTCAGAGCGCCCGGCTCATAACCGGGTGGTCGCCGGTTCAAATCCGGCCAGGCCCATGTCGATGAAGATGAGCATTCTTGCTGGTTTGGCTCGGCTCTCCTTTTCAGATCAGTCGTCTTCGTTGCTTCTCGCTCAAAAAATTACTATTATGCCTTCTTGTGTGTCGCCCCGATGCCTTTAGCTCCCGCTCTAGGCCGCGGGCGGTTTCCCTAAGCGGTCGCGGGAAACACTATTGGCGAAGCGCGTCGAAAACGGTTGAATGATTTTGATCGATTTGCTCTTCACTCTCTGCCGACAGCCGTCAGCTCGCGGCCCTAGCAGCGCCTTGCCAGGCCAGAATCTTCTTTGGGGAGAGGCCAGTCTTCTTGGCCAGGCTCTTGACCTCGGCCTTCAGAAGCTCTTCTCTGGTCCTCACTCCAGCTGCCCCCAGCTTCTCGATGGTCTTTGGGCCGATGCCCTCGATCGCTCCCAGGCCGTCATCTTCCGCCTTCTTCTGGACGGATTTTTTCTCTCCTTCCTGGGCTTTCCTGGCCTGCCAGTCCAGGAAGTTGCAATGAGGACAGCCCAGCTCCCAGGGCCTCTTGCCCTTGTTGATTATGCGGAGGTGGAAAAGGCGGTGCTTGTCGCACAGCTTATCTGTTACTATCACCGAGCCCATCTTGGGAAGGGGCAGTGTAAATCTGCACTGCGGGTATCCTGAGCAGCCGATGAAGCGGGCGCCGCGTCTCCCTCTTCTTATCAAGAGCTCTGAGCCGCATTTCTCGCATGTGCCCGCGATCTTGTCCGTGCGCAGGCCGTCCTTCAGGGACTCCCCGATACCCTTCTTGTTCTTGACCAGATCCTTGAAGACCAAAGATAGCATATCCTTCGATTCCTCGATCACCTCCTTCTCGGCGATCTTGGACTCTGCGATCCACTCCATATCCCTCTCCAGGATCTGGGTCATATCCGGCTTGGTGATGGTGGGGGCGTACTTGCTCAGGGTCTCCACCACAGCGTAAGCAGTGTTGGTGGGCCTCAGGGGATTGCCCTGCACATAGGCTCTGGAGTACAGCTTGCTGATAATATCGTGTCTGGTGGACTTGGTGCCCAGGCCCAAATCATCCATGAGCCTTATGAGCTTGCCCTGGCTGTAGCGTGCCGGGGGCTGGGTCTCCTTGGCCATCACCTCATGGCCTAAAACCCGCAGTCGCTCCCCCTCCCGCACCTGGGGCAGGATATTCTCCTCGGCCTTGCTGTAGGGATAGTAGAACCTCCAGCCGGGATCAAGCAGGCGAGCTCCGCTGGCCCGGAAGGGCTCCTCGCCAACAAGAGCCTTCAAGCTCGATACCTCCCAAAGGCACTCCTCAGCCAGAGTGGCGAAGAACCTTCGAACCACAAGCTCGTAGATCCTCCATTGCTCTTCCTTGAGCTCTCCAATTCCTGCCAACGCCGTGGGATAGATGGGCGGGTGATCGGTGGTGGCCCTCTTTCCCCGGGAGGCGATCATCCTTCCCTCTAAAAGCCGCCTGGCCTCGGCAGAGAATACTCCGCCCTCAAGCATTCTCACCAGATCTTTCAGATCTATGGAAGGCGGGTAGACGGTGTTGTCTGTTCGGGGATAAGAGATGAACCCATTTATGTAAAGCCACTCTGCAATCCTCATGGCATTGGCGGCAGAGAAGCCTATGCCGCTGGCTGTGGCCAGAAAGGTGGTGGTATCAAAGGGCGCAGGCGGCTTGTCACGCCGGGCCTTCTTCTCCAGGGATTCTATGACCGCTTCGGGGCCCAGGCGGGAAACGATCCCCTCCACCTCCTCCTTCCCCCAGATCCTCCCCTTTTCGTGATGCAGGCGCAGTCCCTTCTCAAGGTCTACATAGATCTCCCAGTAGGGCTCGGACTGGAAAGACTCTATCTCCTTCTCTCTGTCGACGATTAAAGCCAGAGTTGGAGACTGGACGCGGCCCACAGATAGAAACTCCTTGCCCAGCCTTCCAGAGGTAAGGGAGATGAACCGGGTGAGAGCTGCTCCCCAAACCAGGTCGATGACCTGCCTGGCCTCACCTGAGGCGGCCAGGTTGAAGTCGATCTCCCCGGGATGTGAAAACGCCTTCAGTATCTCCTCTTTGGTGATGGCGCTGTATCTCACTCTGTCCGCCCTGAGGCCGGGATTGGTCTCCTGGGCTATCCTCAGGGCCTCCACGCCGATCAGCTCGCCCTCCCGGTCATAGTCTGTTGCTATGGTGATCCTTTCCGCCTCATCTCCTAGCTTGCGCAGCGCAGAGATGATCTTACCTTGAAGGGGCTTGGTTATGATGTCTGCCCGGATGAGCTCAACGCAGTCCACCTTCTGCCAGTTGTTGTATCCCGGAGGGTAATCGACCCCCACGATGTGCCCGCTCAAACCCAGGACGGCCTTGTCGTCGAAGCGGAAGGCCTCTACGCCATAGGCCCTTGAGCTCTTGGGCGTGCCTCCTGCCAGGATGTGGGCAATTCTCTTGGCCGCATCATGCTTCTCTGTAATGATGAGATGCATCCCTTTCAGGCCAGCCTAAAGAGGATATAAGTTTTTCGCATATCCAGGAAATTCCTCAGATCCAGAGCCAGGCTTATAGACGTCTGGGATCTTCTAACCTTCATGAAAAGAAAGACCCACCGGCAAGAAATTGCCGCCGAGTAAGAGTTTTCTCTGCCCTTCTCACCATAGCTTTTCTGCATGCGAATCCTCACAATCCATAATAATTTATTAACAGTATAAAACTTACAATCGCCATGATTAATCAATAAATTTTAACTGTACACGGGGGGATGACATCGGGAAAAATCAGCAATGGTAGGTCACAGAATTGCTCGAAATTTCCCCTACAAATTTGATAAGATAATATTAGACTAATCCAGACTTTCTTTTGGATGCAAGATAATTTTATTAATTTATCTCAATGCGGCATCTAATTTTGCCTATGAATAAGCTTGCCCTCGCGCTGTTAATACGTTGATGAGAATTTTTATGCATCCTTCCAGCAGGTGCTTAAAGATTGATGCAGGAAATGCACAATTATAGATTACTATTTGAATACAAGTTGTTTTAAAATTTATCTTTGTTTTAAGCAAACGCAGTTCACTTAATAATATAATTTCCAATGAAATGGATTCGTCACGAAAAGCTTTAAGTACCTACGAGTAAATAAACAATGCGGCGGGAGATTGTAACGTATTGTGAACGGTGCTGGGTATGAACACTTTAGTGGAGCATGCCGTCGCTTTAGCATCGTCATCGCTACAGTTTTTTCTGCTAAAAAGCTAAAGGAGGAAAAAGAACGTGTCTGACAAGATAGACCTATATAGCGACCGCGGAGTTCTTCTGAAGAGTGACGTCGACCTAATGGCCGTCAGCCCTCTCAGGAACGCTGCCATCCAGAGACTCATCGCTCTCACCAAGCGAACCGTCGCCGTCAACCTGGCGGGAATTGAGGCGGGTCTGAAGACTGGAAAGGTAGCCGGTGGCCGCAGACAGATCAAGGGAAGAGAGCTCAACTACGATGTCGTGGCCAATGCCAACGCCATCGCCGATAAAATGAAGGCACTTATTCAGGTCGCCCCTGGAGACGACACCAATGTGCGCGTCCTCGGCGGAGGCAAACAGCTCATGGTCCAGATCCCCACATCCAGGATCAACGTCGCCTCTGAGTTCGTCGTAGGAATGACCGCCGCCGCTTCTGCTGCAGTAGAGGCCATTGTACAGCAGTTCAAGGCCGGCTATGCAGAGGCTCCCATGGTTCACGCCTCCGTCTGGGGCGAGTATCCCCAAACAGTGGGCATGAACGGCGGAAACGTCGCATCTGTTCTCAATATTCCCCAGAACGACGAGGGCCTGGGCTTTGCTTTGAGGAACGTCATGGCCAACCACCTGGCCACCATCACCAAGAGGAACGCCATGAACGCCGCTGCTCTTGCTTCTATATATGAGCAGGTGGGCGAGTTTGAGATGGGCAACGCCATGGGCCCATTCGAGAGGTACCAGGTGCTGGGACTTGCCTATCAGGGCTTAAACGCCAACAACATGGTATATGAGACGGTGAAGGCCAACGGCAAGACTGGAACCATCGGCACAGTCGTTCAGAGCTGTGTCGCCAGGGCCATTGAGGATAAGGTCATCAAGGCCGGAAAGAAGTTACCCTCTGGCTTTGTCATGTATGAGGCCAACGACGTATCAAAGTGGAACGCCTACACCGCCGCTGGCGTGCTGGCAGCCACTATGGTCAACTGCGGTGCCCTGAGAGGCGCCCAGGCTGTGTCCTCAACGCTGCTGTACTTCAACGACATACTTGAGAAGGAGACCGCCTTGCCAGCCTGCGACTGGGGCAAGGTGCAGGGCACTGCCGTCGGGTTCTCATTCTTCAGCCACTCCATCTACGGCGGCGGCGGACCCGGCGTCTTCAACGGCAACCACATTGTGACCAGGCACTCCAGAGGATTCGCCATCCCCTGCGTAGCTGCTGCCATAGCGCTCGACGCTGGCACCCAGATGTTCACTCCTGAGATGACCTCAGGACTGGTCGGTGCCATTTACGGCGAGATCAAAGAGTTCCGTGAGCCGATCGTCTCGGTTGCGGAGGCTGTGTAAGATAGGCGGAACGCATGGCCACTAAATCAGACACGGGATCGATCCAGGTGGAGATAATTCCTGGCAGGTATCTTACCCCTGCCACGGCTCAGCGACTCCTCAACGAGATCTACGAGATGGGAGGTGTGAAGAGGATCATGATTCATGGTCCCAACCTCCCGAAATCGGTGCCATACGGCCCTGGAAAGGGCATCCCCATCGAGGAGAACAGAGATCTGCTCATCGAGGTAGGTGGGCAGGTCTTCGAGCTGTCCGTCCAAGCGGGGAGGATAAGGCTCGAACTGGAGAGCGAAGAATATCTCAGCGGGCTGAAGGCGGCGTGCGAGCGAGCGCTGCCTTTCTCCTTCCAGATCAAGCAGGGCAAGTTCTTCCGCGACCGCATGACGGTCTCAGACTATGCCAAGTTCGGCGAGGTGGAGGACAAGCGCATCCTGGGCTTGATCGATCCCAAGGCCAAGAAGAGCAAGCTGGCAATTTTGTCTGATGAAAGAGTGACATGTAACAAAGAGGAGAGATAATTATGGCGTATACACCACAGTTTTACCCCGGAAGCACCTCTGTTGGTATCAACAGGAGGAAACACATGTCCGGCAACCTCGAGAAGCTCAGAGATATTCCCGAGGCGGACGTGGTATTGACCATGGGCCACAGGGCCCCCGGTGCAGACTATCCGAGCACCCACCCGCCCCTCAAGGAGATGGGCGAGCCCGACTGCCCCATAAGGCAGATCGTAGAGCCAACCCCCGGCGCAGCCGCCGGTGACCGCATAAGATACTCCCAGTTTGCCGACTCCTACTACTTCGGGACTTCAGTGCCCTACTGGAGATCTTACTACGGAGCCATCAACTGCAGAGGCTGCGACCCAGGCACCCTGTCCGGAAGGCAGATCATCGAGGCCAGGGAGAGGGATATCGAGGCCTACACCAAGAAGATCATGGACTCCGAGATGTTCGATCCTGCCCTTGCAGGAATGAGGGGCTGCACAGTGCACGGCCACTCCCTGAGGCTGCAAGAAAACGGCATGATGTTCGACATGCTGTCCAGGAGCGAGATGGGCAAGGACGGAAACGTCTACCAGGTCAAGGACCAGGTCGGAATCCCCTTGGATAAGAAGCTCAACCTCGGCAAGGCCATGAGCGAGGCCGAGGCCAAGAAGAGAACCACCATCTTCCGTGTAGATGGCGTGCCCGTCAGCGGAAAGGTCGGCGCAAGGAAACCCGACGAGGCCATCGAGGCGCTACACCATATGTGGGAGCTTAGGAGCAAGTGGGGCTACAGGCCTGAGTAAGAGGTGATATAAATGGCAAAGATGCACACAAAGAAGATGTTCATAAAAGCGCTTAACAAGAAGTTCGGAAAGGATTTCGACCTTGCTGGCACGACGACCGAGTACAAGAGGCTTGGCCCCGACCAGAGCGCCCGTAAGAGAGAGTTCATGGAGTATTCCAAGAAGCTGGAAGGCAAGCGTGGCATATCCTTCTACAACCCCTATGTACACTGCGGCGGAATACCCCTCGGCCAGAGACAGCTCGTTCCCTACAAGCTCTCCGGAACAGAGTATGTAGTTGAGGGCGACGACCTGCACTTCGTCAACAACCCGGCCATGCAGCAGATGTGGGACGATGTCCGCAGGACGGTCATCGTCGGACTGGATATGGCCCACGAGGTGCTGGAGAAGAGGCTGGGCAAGGAGGTCACTCCTGAGACCATCAACAACTACCTGGAGATCCTCAACCACGCCATGCCCGGCGCAGCCGTGGTCCAGGAGCACATGTGCGAGACGCATCCCGGCCTGGTAGATGACTGCAACGTTCGGGTGTTCACGGGCGACGATGCCCTGGCGGACGAGATCGACCCCCAGTATGTGATCGATATCAACAAGCTCTTCCCGGCCCAGCAGGCCGCGGAGCTCAAGGCGGCCATCGGCAAGACAACCTGGCAGGCCATCCACATACCCACCATCGTCTCCAGGACCTGCGACGGCGGCACCGCTTCCAGATGGAGCGCCATGCAGCTTTGTATGACCTTCATCGACGCCTACAACATGTGCGCCGGTGAGGCCGCTGTGGCCGACCTGGCCTATGCTGCCAAGCACGCCGCGCTGCTGCAGATGGCAGACATGCTTCCCGCCCGCAGGGCCCGCGGACCCAACAGCCCCGGCGGCCTGTCCTTCGGCTTCATGGCCGACATGGTCCAGACCTCGAGGACAAAGCCCTGGGATCCAGTGCAGGTCTCCCTGAACGTCGTGGCCGCAGGCACAATGCTCTACGACCAGATCTGGCTGGGAAGCTACATGTCCGGTGGCGTTGGATTTACCCAGTATGCTACCGCGGCTTACACCAACGATGTGCTGGATGACTTCTCCTACTACGGTGCTGATTTCGTTACCGACAAGTATGGAGGATTCGCCAAGGCTCCGGCCACTCTGGACGTAGCCAAGGAGCTGGGCACTGAGGTCACCCTGTACGGCATGGAGCAGTACGAGACCTTCCCGACCCTGCTCGAGGATCACTTCGGCGGATCGCAGAGGGCATCTGTGCTGGCTGCCGCTTCAGGCATCACCGCTGCCATTGCATCTGGCAACAGCCAGACCGGCCTGGCCGCCTGGTACCTCAGCATGTTGCTCCACAAGGAGAGCTGGGGACGCCTGGGCTTCTTCGGATACGACCTGCAGGATCAGTGCGGACCCACCAACGTCTTCTCCTACCAGTCGGACGAGGGCAACCCCACTGAGCTGAGAGGCGCCAACTATCCGAACTATGCCATGAACGTGGGCCACCAGGGCGAGTATGCAGGCATCTCCAGCGCTGCTCACGCAGGACGCGGAGACGCCTTCGCCCTCAACCCGCTGATCAAGGTAACCTTCGCCAACCCGGCGCTGATATTCGACTGGGCCGAGATCCGCAAGTGCTTCGGCATGGGCGGTGCCCGCGAGTTCCGCGCTGCTGGCGATAGGGCTTTGGTCATGCCCGCTGTGTAGGTCGCAAGACCTACATCCTTTCTTCTTTTTTTTAGGGAACCATTGTTTCAGGGTAGGCTGTCTATATCCGCACAAACCAGACACAACCCCCCATCCTAACCAGACGTTATCGAGATGGTTCAATTCCGCTTACCCTTCGCCCCCCGGCCCATTGGCATAGGGAGTTGAGGGCAAATCGATCTATCAACCGTTTTCGACCCTCCGGCATGTGGTGTTCCCCGCGGCCGCTTAGGGTAACCGCTCGCGTTCTCACGCAGGATCTCAAGGCATCGGGGCGACACGCGAAAAGTTGCTATAATAGTGGGAAGGCGTAACGCCCGCACTTATGCTCATGATGATGCTTCCATTTTAGATATACTGCAAATAATGTTTATGGAGTTTGGCAGGTGATCATAGCTTTCCTTCCTTCCGGCTGGAGAAGCAAGGCGTCCACGACCCTGAAGAAGGCCGCTGCCGCCGGCGTCTGGTACTCGATGAAGGTCTGTCCCATGTCGCCCAATCCGACGATCTTCGCATCCAGGGGCATCGCTCCCAGGAAAGGCACGTCAATTTCTAGAGCAGCCCTCCTCCCGCCGCCCACCTTGAACACCTCTATGCTCTGGCCGCAGTGAGGGCAGATCATCCCGCTCATATTCTCGACAATGCCAAGAACTCGCACCCCCATGGCCAGGAACATGTTCACCGCCTTTCGAGAATCCAGCAGCGCTACCTCCTGAGGCGTGGTTACCACAATTGCTCCATCCAGGCCCCTGATCAGCTGGGCGGCGCTGATGGGCTCGTCGCTGGTCCCTGGGGGCAGGTCCACCAGCAAATAGTCCAGATCGCCCCAGCTGACCTCTGAGATGAACTGCTTTAAAGCAGCCATCTTCATAGGACCGCGCCAGATCACAGCAGAATCCCGGCTTTTCAAGAGCAGTGCCATGGAGATCACCTTCAACCCGCGAGCGTCTGCCGGCTCAAGCCCATCAGGACCAGCCCTGAGAGGTTGGTCCTCTATCCCCAGAAGCTTGGGGATATCGGGGCCGGTCATGTCAGCGTCCAGAATTCCGACCTTGTAGCCCCTGCTCTGAAGGGCAGCAGCAAGGTTTACGGTCACTGTGCTCTTGCCTACCCCGCCTTTCCCGCTTCCTATGACGATCTTGTGTTTGATTCTGGCCATGCGATCATCTGTCTGTTCCTGCAGAGCTCTGGGATCGGCACAGCTTTCCTTATCCTGACAGGAGCTGCACACGCCATCGCAGCGCTCGTCGGCTTTTGTCTCTTGGGAACTGTTCATCACGCAACACCCGGTTTAATTGTAGATCTGGTGCAAACGGCAATCTCCAAAACAGGGGCTTATGGGATCAAGTACATGGCCTTTATCCTCGAGGAACTGCAGAAGCCCTTGGAGGTGAGCCGAAGGACTTGATCACTGGGCACGCATAATGTATTCGGGCGCCAGTGAATACCTTGGGCGAAAGCTCCATTACTGGGGCAGGAGGCTGCCTGTCCTATTCTGGAAAGGATGACTGCCCGCCGGAGCAGGTGGACGGCCATGTAGAAGCGCTCTTTCGCGCGCCAGGGTCCGAGGTTGCAGCAAAAGCCCCTCCCTTCAGTCCAGCGGTGGTCGAGGCCATGTAAAAGGGCGGCCGGTGGCAGAGCTGGGCCGTCCCATACCGGACCAAGCTCTTGTGCGCTATTGCAGCGGAAATGGCAGCTTTCGAGATAGTGATCTCATGTAGAGGTTGCATATATCTCATGTGAAGGCTCGCCTTTTATGCCTGGGGGTAGAGAGGAAGTCTGGGGGTCAAGATTATGTTTGCAAAGATGCTTCTAGCCTGCGGGATAGTAGTACTCTACCTAACCGTTCTCCGGCCATTATTGGGACCTGTTGGGTTCTGAGATGCTCAATATGCCCTTCAGATCTATGGAAAAACAAGTGCACTGGATGACGGCGATGACTCGATTCAATGGCCGATCTCTTCGGCAGATATGGATAAGCGAAGGCTACCCTTCACCCAATTATCTCGTCGAACTCCGCCTTGCTGAGGTACTGCGGGGTGTAGGCGATCCCCTGCTCCAACAGGGCGCTACTGTAGGAGCGAAGGTGCTTCCTGGACCCTGCCAGGAGGCCCTGGTAGACCGCAATCACCTCCTGGCTGTCGGTGGCAGCAATCTCCTTTTGCAGGTCCATGATGCTTATCTCCTCGAAGGTAGCGGCTGCCATGAGAGCCTCCTCGCCTGATCGATTGCCTCTGGAGAGAAGATCGCTATATATCTGTATCAGGGTCTGATTCCCAAGGGCTCCTTGATCGGGCACCGGCATGCTCACTCCATAGCGGTCCATGATCGATTTGACCTGGTCCATGTGGTTCTGCTCCGACCTCACCAGGTTCATGAAGATGCTCTGGTTGGTCTCTCTGTAAAATGATACGTAGAGGTCGCGGGCTGTCTTCTCCTCCTCCCAGATAAAGCGCATTCCCTGGACCTCTCGTGGCTTGGCTGCCACCGTCTTCGTTGCGTTCTGCACGCCGCTCAGGGCCAGGATGCCCTCGCCATAGGCGATGTTGTGCTTGAGACCTGGATCATTGCCATCCGCCCTGGCCCAGATGATGGAGACTCTGCCGCCCGGGGCCAAAGCCTTGTCAAACCTATCGCCGGTGTTCAGCCTTCTCTGGAACTCGATTACCGTGTATGTGCCGTCGCTACTGCCCCCAGACTCAAGTATGTCGTCCCTTCCTCCCAGCATCGTGTCTTCGACGTGCGGGCCGTAGTTGCCTGTGGAATACTCGTCCCTGACCATCGCTTTCCCGCCCTCCACGGAGCCAAGGATAATGTCCGCATCCTTCATCCACTCCGAGGGCTCAAAGCCCACGGCCATCCAGCCTGCAGTGCTGCCGCCTAAGGCCATGTACAGGTACTCCTGGTCGGATCTCCAGCAGATCGCCATCTCGCCTCCGGCATAACCCTGCTTGGCCGGGCCGCGGAGGACCATGCAACTAGAGTATTCGCCCTCGCCCACCTTGCCATCTGCCCTCCACTCCATAGAGACGGCCTTCTCGGTTACGGCAGGAGGCTCTTTCTGCTGTATGCAGCCGCAGGAGAGAACGACAATGCTCAAGATAACTACGATGGCAGGGATTCTCATGGAAAAAGCACCGTTCTATAGGTTGTGCGCTTTAAAAATTTATGACTATCGGACCTGCAGTCTAGGAGTTGGTCCTTATGGCAAGAGCCCAGTTGGCCTGGTGAGACGCGAAGTTGTCTACTGTTATTATCACTGATCCATATTCTTTATTAATAGATAATAGTCTTCTGCAAAAAACTATAATACATCACCCATAATTATGAAGTAGGATAGGATCGAACTGGCGAGTTCAAAAGGGACCCAGGCTTCGACACGAAAGAGACGACAGCAGCCAGATTATACAATTCCGGCCTTCAGGCATCAGCTCACTGGTACTGTCTCTAGCTGGCTTGCCACGTTCCAGATCAGCGTTCTGGTATGCAGCGGAATGTTGGGGTCGTTGCTTATCTCGTCCAGTATGGATATGGCAGAAGCCGCCCTCACCGCTTCGTTCACGCTTCCGTCCTGAAGTATTCCCTTTGCATTCTCCGCGGAGCGTCTGATATTCCTGGGGACAGCATCATCACTCATGATGCGCTCTAAGACCTCGACGCATTGTTTAAGGACCTTCTCAGCTGTCATAGAATCACCTTCTCTCTGACACGGCAAAAAGATTCTACGCCGTCCGTCTCGGCCGGTTAGCTCTCCATCTCAAAGACGTTGTATTTAAACATATGTGGCATATGATCTTTTGGTGATAGGCTTGACGGAGGAAGAGATGCTGGAGAGGATGACCAGGCTGCTGGAGCAGGGGTGCACCATGCTGGCCACGCATCATAGCTGCGGAGCGCCGCTCTTTCGCTGCAAGGGAAAAGTTGTATGTCCAGTCTGCTCCTTTGAGAGCAAGGCGAAATCAGAGATCTCAGAGCCACTGGAGGGCGCTCCGGGTGGAGGATTGGATCAACTGAAGAGACCCGGCGAGAAAGAGGCTCCTGCATCAGAGATGGTGGAGGGCGTCGCCCAGCCGGAGGATGAGGAGATCCGCAGGAGAAAGAGGGAGCTAGAGAATGCCCTTGAGACAATCCTCCTGCGTCGGCTGAGAGAGCTCAGCGAAAGGGTAGATCAAGAGCAGGATCTTGAAAACCTTCGAAGAGTGCTGGAATGCATGGATAGTCTATTGAGAGTTCTTAGATCTTTAGAAAGAGCTGATTGAGGTCGCTTTCGGCTAAAATCCACGATTTGATAAGTTCCACTGGAAACAAAGGGGTTGACTAATTGAATTTGAATTTCTTTAGAAAGTGCGGAGTTTTGCCACCTTTGCTTCTACTAATGCTAGGTCTCCTGTTTGTAGCGGGCTGCCTTAGGTTAGATGCTCCTGAAGGAGGCATTGATTCCTCTGCGGAAGAGACCGCTCGACCCGCCCTAGAGATGGACTTCGCCTCTCGTGTGAGCAGCGTCGCCCTTTGCGTTGAAGGAAACGTGGTCCTTTGGGGAGACGAATCTCTTCCCTATCTGCTTCTGAACGCCGCATTCTGTAATGACGGCCAGCCCGAAAAGAGCACCAGATATATGATGATAGATGTGGATCCCAAAAAGGAGCTGCCTTTTAAGATCTGCAAGAACGCCCGGGCGCCCCCAGGAAACTATACATGTACTCTGGAGGCCTGGGGTCC
>Ga0315273_10004585_pt1 | contig 16939 bp, 14 predicted proteins | sample YL17G02_0_MG_FD_205753 | JGI IMG/M metagenome (GOLD analysis project Ga0315273, IMG submission 205753) | Sediment microbial communities from Yellowstone Lake, YNP, Wyoming, USA - YL17G02_0 | ecosystem: Environmental > Aquatic > Freshwater > Lake > Sediment | place: USA: Wyoming | collected... | reverse complement strand
TCATAACCCCTAGGTCGGCGGTTCGACTCCGCCTCTCACCACCAATCCCCTCTCTTTTTTCCTCCGGTCCGGCTCGATTTACTAGCGTCCGGAGAGTGCCGGAGGGTGCGGATACCCACCCTTCACGACCTGTGTGGATCGCACACGCCCGGCAAGTTCCTCGGGATAGAAGTACACCGGCCGCAGGTCGCCGCTGGCGCAGGTCGCTGAAGATCAGCGCCTCGCCCTCCGCTTCAGCTCGGCGGCCAAGGCTCGTGAGGTAGTTCAACTCGATCCGGTTGAAGTCGTCCTCGGCCTGCGCATAGATCATCCCGAACACCGCGTCGGCGTCGCTCTGCCCGGTGACGTGAGCGATCCCCCAGTCGTCGCGCTTTATTTCCGCCTGGTAAGGCGCGGCGAACGCGGGCGCGGCCAGGGCCAGCGACAAGGTGGCGAGCGATGCGATGCGCAGCATGAAGTGTCCCATGGTCGGACGCGGCGACTGTGGCAGCGTTGTCGGCCTGGCCGCGCGCCGAGAGGAACGAGCGGACGACGTCGTTCAGTCAAAGGGTAGGCTATCCCGCGGTCCCTGGGTAGCCAGTACCGGCGCGGTTGTGCACGCGCTGGACGAAACGTGTCCCCGGAGACGTCAGCTCATTTGCGCCCGACCTTGACGGAGACTGGCGTGCTCGGCCCGGAGGCATTGCCGGCGCCATCGACGGCCACGACAGTGTAGGTCCACGTTCCGTTGCCCGGCGCATCGGAGTAGGTCGTCGAGGCAGTTGAACCCGCCTGCGTCGTGCCGCGCCGGACGTCGTAGCGGGCGATGCCCGAGCCGCCGGAGTCGGTCGCAGCGGTCCACGACAACACAACCTTGGTGCCCCTCACCGACGCCTGCAGGTTGTTCGGAGCGCTGGGCCCGGTGCCATCGATCCAGAACGAGCCGCTGGCCGTTGCCGCTGCATGCGAGCCAGAGAGCGCGGTGCCACCCGAGACCGGATAGCTTCCGGCGCTCGTGCCGGCGGGTGCCGTCACGCTGAGGGTGGCCGTTCCCGACGCGCCGGGAGCCAAAGTGAGCGTCGATGCACCGAAGCCGCCTGACCATCCAGTTGGCAGGGTGCTGGCCAGCGCGAACGTGCTGCTGCCGCAGGACGCGCTGTCGCGGTTGGTTACCGTGACTGTGTAAGACCGCGCGGCCGGCAGCGTCGTGCCTGCACCCTGGCTGGCCGGGCTGATGGTCGCGGTCGGCGCCAGCGGAGCGCAAACCGTCGACACCTGGAATGTGGCGCTGTCGGACGTGCGGGCCAGCTGCTGTATAGAGATGCCGGTCGTCGCGTCGTTGAACGACTGTCCGTCGCCCAGCGCGGTCACGAACCGCGTGTTGCCACTGCCGCTCCAGCGGTGGACGTTCAGCTTGTTGAGGTACGTCGTGCCGGACGGCATGGTCTGGTCGTAGCCGACGGCAGTACGCAGGCTCAGGTAGTACGGGTCACCGCTGTTCGGGCGCACTTTCACGACCTGTGGCGAGCCGGCAGCCGACAGCGCGAGCGACGACACGGTGAACGTGCCGCCCGACGAGCCGTCGACGACCCTCGCGCCGCTCGCCCAGCCCATCTGCACCTTGTGCGGCCCGTTCTGCGTGCGCAGGTTGGCCGTCGCGTAGCCCATGAAGTCGGACGTGTCGCAGTACTCGCAGTCGAGCGTGCCGTCGTTGTTCGTGTCGGTCGAGGCGTGCCACATGCCGAGGTTGTGGCCGATCTCGTGCGCATAGGCGTCGTTGTAACCGCACGCCTGTCCCGAATAAGCCTTGAGCCACGCCTGGCACGAGTTGCCGCAGCCCACGTAGGCGAGGCCGGCCCAGCTGCAGCCCACGTTCGAGGGCAGCACGTACACGCGGTGCTGATAGTTGCTCAGCGTGACGCCGGTGGCTGCCTTGTCCGCAGCCGCGCCCCAGGCGGAGTAGTTGCACACGCCACCGATCGCCGCGGCCTCGTTCACGGTGACGCGGGTCACGTCCAGCGCGCTGCCCGGATATGTCGCGCCGCCGAAGCCGAGCGCGCCGTAGGAGCTGTCCTGATAACAACCGTCGACGTTGGCTCCGGCGGTCTTGGCGGCGAACATGATGTCAGCGGACTTCGCGACCGCTCCGTCGCAGTCCGCACTGACGCTGTACACCGTGCCGCTGGAGTCCTTGATGTCCACCAGTACGACGACGGCCTTGCGCGCCGCAACCGGGGCTGCCGCCAGCGGCTCCGCAAGCAAGGTGACCCCGCCAGCCTGTGTGTCCGCGCTGAGCGCGCCGCCCGCCGAGACGCCGCGCACGCGGATGCGCGCGCCGGTCTTGAGTGACTTGCCCTGCGACTCGTTGACCTTCAGCTCGAAGCGCTCGCCGAGGTTCTGCTCATCGAGGAAATAACGCCGTGTCGCTCGGCCGTGCGCGAAGTCGTCCTCGACTGCGACCGCGACGGTGCCTTCGTAGACGACACGCTGGCCCTGGTCGGCTGCGCGGGCCGAGGGCAGGTGAAGGGCGAGGACAAGCAGCAGGGCAGTCACCGCATGAAAGGTGCCGGCCGCACGGGTCACTGGCTTCATCACTGTCTCCCGGATTATTTGACTCGCGTCTTGCTCGCGGATCGTGGTCCGGGATCAGGCTCAGGTGAGCCGAAGTCGACATAAGCAGCCTATGGTCGTGCGAGGATCGCGCCGACTGTGATGCAGGTCCGCCGACTGCGCCATTCGGCTTGCTGCGGCCGCGAGTAGCCCCCAGAGATAGCGCTGGTTGCCTTCGCTGAGCTTCCGGTAGACGCTCCAGTCGGCCTGGTCGTCCGGCAGCGGGTTGCTCTTGATCCAGCCGCCGCACGAGTACTGGTAGAGGTCCTCGCATGGGTCAGCGGTCCTGTCCATGGCCGACACGTCGAGACTCGGCGTGTAAGGGAGCTACGCGAACGGCGTTTCTTCAGCCAACACCGGAAATGCTGCGGCGAGCGCGAAAAGCGCAGCCGCGGGCAGGATCAATGCGCGTTTGGTCATCGAATGATTCCTGGCCGACGGACGCCGCACGCTAATCCAGTTTCAGGCTGCCGTCGAAGAATGGGCCGTTGGAGCTATCCGGTGGCAGGCTCCATCCATCCGACTGCGCGCGGATGCAACGGCATCGGCGGGCGCACCTGCAGCCTGCCGGCTTCACCGCAGTCTCGACACCGCACCGTGAATGGCAGACGCAGCGAGCCGCGACCCTGTGCGACCAGATTTGCGAGTGGCAACACCGACCATCGATTGCACGAGAGGCAATAGGCGTGCAGTTCGTGCTCGTGTTCGAGCAGGCCCGCGATGCTGCCGAGGTCGATCATGGGGCGAGGTTACGCCCGCGACAGGCTCATAGCGTGAGCCGGATTGCTGCGTTTTACTGTCGGAATTCTTTACAGATTGCTGCGCCGCAGAGACAAGGTTGTAGGCGGCAGGGAATGGCGACAGTTGACCGACACCCTCAACACTTCTTGGGACCTGGTAGCAACGGTCTGTAACACCACAACTGGGGCCTGCACAGGCAGCCTGGGGGCGGTGTCGTACGCAGGTTGGACTTGGGCCGCCAACGCCGACGTTCAATCACTCTTTGACGCACTCATCCAGCCCGGGACAACGAATTTTCCGAACGACACCCCTAATTACTACCCGGTCAACAGTGCCGACATCGCGGCGGCGGTTTCGCCGCCTATGTTCTCGCCCACGTTCACTAATGCCAGTCTCAAGTTGGCGGCGGGAATCACGCGGTCGAATTTGCCACAAACGAATCAACAGTGCCCATCATCCGGCTTCTGCAACCAGCGTCCAGGCTTGATGGACTTTTTGGCTCCGACCACGGCTGACTGGGCGGTGTTGAACAATGAGATTGAGAAGAATCAGTCAAGGTCGGACTCCGGTGTTTGGCTCTACAAAGCGGCTTCGGTCCCCGAACCTGGCACGCTTGCGTTGCTCGGCCTCGGCCTTGCGGGGCTGGGCCTGAGCCGAAGACGCAAAGCGTAAGCGACACGCTCAACGCAGCAACCAGCCCGGCCCCGTGCCGGGCTGCTTGCTTGCGAGGTCTACCATTCGAAGAAATCATGTAGTCGTCGCGCTGAATTCGTTCGGAGAAGTCGGACGGTGGCGCGATCAACGCGGGGTAACTCTGGGGATAGCTTGCTGCTTCAACCGACGCGCAGCGCATCGGAATCAATCGCGCGGATGAACCTTGCGGGAGCCGCTCTAATTATTGCTTTGCTCATCCTGGCGCCACGCTACTCAACATAAGAATCGAACCGCGTTGCCACTGTTGGACTGCGAACGATTTGCGGTTATAAATGCGCTATCGCCGCGGAACGCGGCGGCAGAAACAACAAACGCAGTCAGGGGGTATCATGAAAATGTTCAAGGCAATTTCGTTCGCGGTCCCGATGCTGGCGATTGCGGCGTTCTCAGGCGCTGCGCTTGCGCAGTCGCAGACAGGCCTCGACCACCGGACCATTCCGCACAAGGTGAATCCCAATCCGCTCGGCGCACCGACCGCCGGTACGACCGGCTCGCTGTCGCCAATCACCTACCACGGCGGGCCCGTGATGGGGACGCCGGTCGTCTACCTGATCTGGTATGGCAACTGGAACCAGAGCAACGGCAGCGATACGCCGGCGGGGCGGCAGATCGTTTCGGACTTTCTGTACGGGCTAAGCGGATCGGGCTACTACCAGATCAACAAGAGCTATGGTTCGAGTGGCGGGACGCCGACCGGCCTCGAGACCTTTTCTCCCGGCACCAACGAGCGGTCTGACGCTGCCTCGCAGGGCACGCGCCTGACCGACGCAAAGGTGCAGGCCGTCGTCAGCAACGCGCTCACGAGCGGCGCGTTGCCGAAAGACCCGAATGCCGTCTATTTCGTGCTGACGTCTTCCAACGTTGCCGAGAGCTCCGGCTTCTGCAACCGGTATTGCGGCTGGCATACGTCCGGCACGATCAACGGCACCAACATCAAGTATTCGTTCGTCGGCAACGCCAATCGCTGCCCGACCTCGTGCGCGGCGCAGTCGGTCAGCCCGAACGGAAACGCGGGTGTCGATGGAATGATTTCCGTCATCGCCCACGAACTCGAAGAGGCGAACACGGATCCGAACCCGTCGTCGGGATGGGTTGACTCGAGCGGGGCCGAGAACGCCGACAAGTGCGCATGGACATTTGGCCAGAAGCTTTTGACGACATCCAATGGGGCGTACTACAACATGACTCTCGACGCGCCCGGTGGCGGTAGCCGAAATTATCTCGTGCAGCGCAACCTCGCGGCGTCGGACAACAAGTGCTACGTGGATTTCGTCGTCAAGACGCAGTAGCGTCCAGGTTCGCGTCCGCCTGTCCAGAACCCTGCCGCCAGCGGCAGGGCGGGAGCGTCTTCAAACGGCGGCATCAGCGGCACGTGTTTCTGGCCGTTCTGGTTCGCTTTTCGCGTGGTCGGAGTCTTTTCGCTCGGTGATGATGTCTGGTGCAAGGATAGCTTGATCGACGTCCTACCACGCCTTACCGTGAGCCAATGGAAACCACGAAGCTCTCATCGAAAGGCCAGGTCTTTCTGCCCAAGTCCGTGCGGGATGCGCACGGTTGGGCGGCCGGCACAGAATTTTCGGTCGAGTTGACACCGGACGGTGTGCGGTTGCGCCAGCGAGTACCTTTCACCCCGACCGGGATCGACCAGGTGTTTGGCTCGGTGCCCCACACCGGGCTTGCGAAGTCCCTCGAGGGCATGGGCGCAGGGATTCGGGCGACGGTCGCGCGAAGGCACAGGCGCGCAGCCAGGCGGTAGCCCGGCGTGATCTCGGTCGATACGAACGTGGTCGTGCGGCCGCTCGTTAACGATGACGTGCAGCAGGGAGCGACAGCCCGACGCCTGTCCGAGTCGAGCGAGATATGGATCGGAGTGACCGTGCTCCTCGAGGCTGCATGAGTGCTCGAGTCCGTATACGCGTTGAGCGCGTCCGGCGTCGTCGAGGCTTTGCGCGGATTGCTCGGACTACCAAACGTCCGCGTAGAGAGCGCAGGAGCCGTGGCTGTCGCGCTGAGCGCTGTCGGACAGGGCATCGAACTTGCGGATGCATTGCACCTGGTTCGGTCGCCCGAGGGTGCAGAGTTCGCGATATTCGATCGCGGGCTCGCCAGGTCCGGGCGGAGGTTCCGGCCGGCCCGTCTCATTTGAAGAGTCGGTGGCGCGCTGGCTCTTGCCGAGTCCCTTTGCCTCGGCCTCTCTCGACGCATTGACGAGCCGCCTTACGCTGCCCAAGACCGCCTTCGGCCTGCAGCGAGGGTGGGCAACGACCTGACGGCTCGTCCTGAATCGCGCTCGGCGACTCTCAGATCGTAAAGCATTTGCAGATTCAGCCAGAACTCTGCACTCGTCCCAAGGAAATGCCCCAGCCGAAGGGCGGTGTCGCCCGTCACTGCCCGTTGGCCGTTCAGGATCTGCGTCACCCTGTTCGTGGGTACCTTGATCCGACGGGCCAGCTCCGCTGCGCTCATGCCCAGCACATCGAGTTGCTCTGCCAGGTGCCGGCCAGGATGGATCGGAGCGCGTGCCATGGTTGCCTCAGTGATAATCCACGATCTCGACGTTGATGGGGCCTCGCGACCCCTTCGGCCACTCGAAGCAGATTCGCCATTGATCGTTGATGCGAATGCTGTATTGACCGGCTCGATCGCCCCTCAAGGCTTCGAACCGATTGCCGGGTAACGCAGCCAGGTCGTCGAGCGAGACTGCGGCTTCGAGTTGATCCAGCTTCATCGACGCCCGTTCGGCAATACCTTCAAAAGCCTTGACCCGTTTGCCAGCGGCGAAATCACGCGTCCGCTTGTTTCGGAACCCGCGGATCATGCCCGGGTCGATCCTAGGCGATCGTTACGAGTTACGTCAAGCGTAATGGATCGCGCCCACAAGCAGGGCGTAGAACGAGGAGTGGCGCCAGGGGCGCCTGTCACCAGGCGGCGAGGGTCGAGGCGGGGCATGCCGCACTTTGGCCGGCAAGCGCCCGCAAGACCTCCGTGATTTCTGACGTATCAGTCGAAATTCACACTACTTTCCAGGCGCTGCCTTCTCCACCGTCCCCGCCTTCACCAGCGTCATCTTCGCCGGATCCAGGTGCTTCCGGATCGCGCTGTTGACCTGGTCCCGCGTGATCGCATTCACGCGCGCCGGGTATTCATCGACGAACTCCAGCGGCATACCGCGGTTGAGCATCAGCAGGATGGCTCCGGCCATGCCGCCGCTCGTGGCGAGCCCGACCTGGTACGTACCCGCGAGCTCGCTCTTGGCGCGCTTCAGTTCCGCATCCGTGATTCCGTCGGCGTGCCACGCGTCGAGCTGCCGTCGCGTCGAAGCCAGTCCCTTGTCCAGCAGCGCGGGTGAGAATTCGCCCTCGATGCGCCATGCGCCGTCGACGAACGTGTCCCCCGACATGTACGCATAGATCCCGTAGGTCAGTCCTTCCTTGTCGCGCACGTTCTCCATCAGGCGGCTCGTGAAGCCGCCGCTGCCGAAGATCCGCGTGCCAAGGCGCAGTGGCAGCTGTTCAGGGTCCGAGTACCTGAGCTGGGTGGCCTGTCCGAGCACGATGCTGACACTCGTCTTGTCCGCCATGAAAATGGTCTCGTCCTGCCCGCGCGCAGCCGATTTTGCAGGTGTCACGGCGGGCGGCAGCGAGCCACTGGTCCATCCTGAAAATGCCTTGCGGACTTCCGCCTGGGCCGCCGCCGGGTCCACGTCGCCCACGATGACGAGTCGCATGCCTGTCGGCCCGTAATACTGCTGGTGGAACTGCCTGACCTCTGCGATCGTCGTCTTGCCCATGTCAGCCAGCATCTGCTCGGCGGTGGGCTGGCGGTTGGGATGCCCGACCGGAAAGACGGCGCGCGAGAACGCATCGCCGGCCCGGAAGTTCGTGTCCTCCTGCTGCTGCCGGACTGCGCCCTGCACCTGCACCTTGAGCTTCGCGAACTCCTGCTCGGAGAACTCGGGAGTGCGCAGCTGTTCTGCCATCAGGCCTACGAGCAGCGGCAGGTCCTTGCGCAGACAGCGGCCGCTGATCGTCAAAGTGTTGGTGTCCACCGAGAAGGACAGCACCGCACCGACGTTGCCCAGCTTCTGGGCGATTGCGAACTTGTCCTGAGCCGTCGTGCCCTTGTCGAGCATGGCACCGGTGAGCGTGGCCAGCATGACGTTGCCGGGCGGACTGCGGTCGTCGCCAGCCGGGAGCGAGCCCACGACATTGACGACGTCCTGCACGCTGGTGCGCAGCGCAACCACGTCGATGCCGTCGATGTCGGCGCGGACCGCGTCTTTGGCGACGGAAGCGTGCGCGCCGGTGGCCAGCAGGAACGCGGCGCTTGCAATGAACGCAGGGAGGAATCTCATGTGTGCAACTCGCATGGTGGGCCCGCCGTTCATTTCGCTGCAGCCGCAGCGTCGGGCTGTACGGGGATGAACCAGCCGGTCGTGCTCTTGTTCACGTCCAGGTATTTGTTCGCGACGCGCTTGATGTCGGCGGCGGTCACTTTCGCGGTGGCATCGTCCACGGTGTAGTAAAGCGTCCAGTTGCCGGCGGCGATCGACTCGTTCAGGTTGCTGGCAATGGAGAACGAGCCGTCGCGGCCGTAGGCCGTCGAGGCCTTGTACTTGCCGAGCGCCGTCGCGACCTCGGCGTCAGTCACTCCATCCTTCTTGATGCGCTCGATCTCCTCGAGCAGCACTTTCTCCACCTGCGCCTGGTCGGCGCCCGGTGCCAGGAATGCGTAGACCTGGAACAGCTGCGGGTCGTGGAAGAAACCGGCGCTCGCGGTGGCGCCGAGCGTGAGATTCGCGTCGGTCAGGGCCTTGTAGAACCGGCTCGTCTTGCCGCTGCCGAGGATCGTCCCGAGCAGGTTCAGGGCCGGGAAGTCCGGGTCGCTGCCGGCAACGCTCTTGTAGGCGACGCCGACGATGCCGAGTTCGCCAGCGCGCCGCAATGTCACACGCCGTTCACCCTGCTGCTCAGGCTCGGTCGTGTAGACCTGCGGGATCGGCCGCGGCGAACGAGTGATCGGCCCGTAGTACTTCTTGATCAGTGCCAGTACCGCCGCCGGCTCGAAGTCGCCGATCACGGACACCGTGGCGTTGTTCGGCCAGTAGTACGTGTCGTAGAACGCCCGCAGCTTCTCGATCGGCACGTTCTCGATGTCGCTGCGCCAGCCGATCGTGGAGTGGTGGTACGGGTGCGCGATGATCGCGGCGGCGTTGATCTGGACGTCGAGCGCCTGCTGCGGATCGTTCTCGCCCTGCTCGAACTCGTTGCGCACGACCGTCATCTCGAGCTGCCGGTCTGCCTCGTGCAGCCAGAGGTTGCGCATCCGGTCGGCCTCGATCGCGACATAGCCCTCGAGGAACTCCTTGCCGACCACCGCGAAATAGTTCGTGCGGTCGAGATACGTCGTCGCGTTGAGGTTGCCGCCGACCGTTTCGAGGTACTGCTTGACGCTGTTGCCCTTTGCATCGTTGAAGGCGTCGCTGCCCTTGAACATCAGGTGCTCGAGCAGGTGCGTGGCGCCGGTCGTGCCGGTCACCTCGTTGCGCGAGCCCACCAGGTAGGTGACCATGAAGGTCACCACCGGCGCCGACCGCTCCGGCATCAGCAGCACGGTCAGCCCGTTCGATTCGAGCGTGTACTCGGAGATGGTGCCTACGGTCCGGACGTACTTGAAACCCGGGACCGAGACCGGCGCGTCGGCCGCCTGGGCCAGGGCCGGGCCGATGGCCAGGGTGATGACCAGGGAAATTGCTGCGATTGCTCGTTTCATGTCGGTGGCGGCTCGTTTTCGGACGCGCAAGCTTATCCCAAGGGCGCGGGTCGATTCACCCATCTCCGCTGCCGGGCTTGCGGGGGGTGCCCGGATTGGCCAAAGTGCCGGCTCGCCAGGATGGACGAGGCAGATTCGTGGCAGCAGACACCGATACCCGACTCGCGAACCGCATTCTGCTCGGCCTCGTGGTCGGCGCCGTCGCGGGGACCATCGTCCTCGTCATCGGCCGGTTCTCGCCACAGGTGCTGCAGGCGGCGCAGTGGCTCTCGACCACGCTGCTCGACCCGATCGGGCAGGTGTTCCTGCGCATGCTGTTCTTCGTCGTCGTCCCGCTCGTGTTCGCGTCGCTCGCGAACGGGGTCGTGCAACTCGGCGAACTCTCGCACCTGGGGCCGCTCGCGGGACGCACGTTCGCGCTGTTCTTCGCCAACATGGCCATTGCGGCCACGCTCGGCCTGCTGATGATGAACATGCTGCAGCCCGGCCGGCATCTCGGCGAGGAGACCTCCGCCCAGCTCATTGCGCAATACAGCGGCCAGGCAGCCGGTCACGTCCAATCCAGCGAGACCCGGCCCGCGGTCACCCCGACGGCGATCGTGGACATGTTCATGCCGCGCAACCTCTTCGGCGCGTTCGTCGGCAACCAGCGCGGCATGCTCGGCGAGATCCTGCCGCTGATCCTGTTCGCGATCCTGGTTGGCGCTGCCGGTCTCGGCCTGCCCGAGGAACGGCGGCATCGCATGCAGTACGGTCTCGAGACCGTGACCGAGCTGATGACCGGTATCGTGCATTTCGCGCTGAAGCTCGCGCCGATCGCCGTGCCCGCGATGATCTTCAGCGTCATCGTCAAGGTCGGCTTCGACATCATCATCGCGCTCGGCCTGTTCGTCGTCGGCTGCGTCGCGATGCTGCTGCTGCACCTGTTCGGCACGATGTCGCTGTGGCTCAGGTTCCTCGCGAAGCGCAGCCCCCGCGAGTTCTTCAGGCAGATCAAGGACGTGTTGATCACGGCTTTCTCCACCAGCTCCAGCAGCGCGACTTTGCCGGCCGCGCTCGCTGCGGCTCGTGACCGTCTCGGCATTGCGCCCTCGACGGCCGGATTCGTGCTGCCGCTCGGCACCACGATGAACATGAGCGGCACGGCGCTCTACGAAGGCTGCGTCGTGCTGTTCGTCGCGCAGGTCTTCGGCGTGCAACTCGACCTTGCGCAACAGGCGACGCTGGTGTTCCTGGCCGTGCTGAGCGCGGTGGCGGTGGCCGCGATCCCCGGGGGCTCGCTGCCGCTGATCGCCGGACTGCTGGTCGCATTCGGCATCCCGCCCGAGGGCATCGGCATCATCCTCGGCGTGGACCGCATCCTCGACATGACGCGGACCATGACCAACGTGGGCTCGGACCTCGTGACGACCGCCGTGGTGGACGCGGGGCAGCGCAGGCAATACGGCAGCTAGCGTTGCCGCCAGGCCGCCGGGCCTAGGTACAACCCGCGACAGGCTCACGACCTGCGCGAGCGTCCGTCGCCGTATGCTTGCCCTGGCACGATCAAGCAGTCCATTCAGAGTCGCTGGAGGTGCCCCATGAACACACTCCGCAACATCCTTGTCCTGATGGAGCCCGGCGCGGAGTCGCAGCCCGCGTTCGACGCGGCCATTACGCTCGCGAAGCGATACGGCAGCAATCTCGAGCTGCTGGTCGCCGCGTTCCAGGACCTGCACCCGACCTATTTCGATCCGATGACGGCGACGCTGCTCGAGTTCCACGACTCGATCATGGCCGGCCACCGCGCCATGCTCGAGCGCTACGTGCGCCAGGCGGGCGAGGAGGGTATCGGAGCCATAGGCGAGGCGCTGTGGGGCACTCCGTTCCACGAGATCGTGCTGGCACGCGTCGCCGCGACGCGGCCGGACGTCGTCGTCAAGTACAGCGTGTTCCACAACCGCGTCGAGCGCACGCTCTTCACGGGCTCGGACTGGCACCTGATCCGCGACTGTCCCGTTCCGTTGCTGCTGGTCAAGGAGCCCGCGCGGCTCGTCGGTGCGCGCATGCTCGCCTGCGTGGATCCGACACACGCGCACGACAAGCCAGCGGCGCTGGACGTCCAGCTTCTGCAGCGGGGTACAGCGCTGGCTCATCGGCTCGGCGGCGAGCTGCACGCCGTTCACGTGTTCTCGGTACCTGCGCCGGTCGGCGTCATCGGCGACGCGTACATCGCATCGGCCGCCATGCCACCTGTCGAGCAGTCGGTCGAGCAGGCACGCCGAGCGTGCTTCGATCTCGCCACGGCCAACGGACTTGCCGCGGATCGCGTCCATTTCCGCGTGGGCGTGCCCGCGCGGGACATCGTGGCACAGGCACGCGAGCTCGATGCCAGCCTGGTGCTGATGGGCGCCATTTCCCGCCGACGCCTCGAACGCTGGTTTGTCGGCAGCACCGCGGAGGCGGTGCTGGACCGGTTGCCCTGCAACGTGTGGGTCGAGAAGCCCCGCGTCCCTGCCTAGCCGGACTCAGCCGACGCCAAGTGCCCGCAGCTCGTCGAGTGCGCCCGCCGCTGCATCGGGCGCGGTGGTGTCTACTGCGACGACCTTCGCCCGTTCCTCGTCGTCGAAGTCCTCCCAGTACCCGGGTTGCCGCGCGAGGATCGCAACGCCTGCTTCGGAAGAATCACTCCCGGATCGTGAGCGGCTCTCGAGCCGTTCGCGCAACACGGCAAGCGGCGCCGCGCAGTGCAGGATGGCGAAAGGGACAGCCATTCGTTGAGCGAGGCCGAGCATGTCCCGTCGCTCGTCTCGCTTCAGGAAAGCGGCGTCCACGATCACGCTCTCTCCGCCTTGCAGCGCGCTTGCGGCGCAGTCCTGCAGCCGGGCGTAGGTTCGTTGGGTGAAATCGCGCGAATAGATGCCGCCATCGAGCGGTGAACGCGAATCGTCGAGCGGTCCGAGGCCGGCGAGACGCTTGCGCTCGACGTCCGAGCGCACGTGCAGCGCGCGGAGAGGCACCGCGACCGCTCGCGCGAGCGATGTCTTGCCGGAGCCCGAGAGTCCGCAGGTCAGCACGAGGCATGGCGGGGGGCGCCGGGCTCGCCCGTTTGCCCAGGCGAGGTATCGCGTCGCAGCGCCGCACTCCATGCTTCTTTCCCGGCTGCCCGACTGCTCCTGCAGCGCGCGCAGCGCCGCCACCTTGGCGCGAACGAGCGCCCGGTACGTCTCGAAGTACGGCAGCAGCGGCAGGCCTCCGAAGTCCCCCAGCGTCTGGGTCCAGGCCTGCAGCACGGCGCGCCGCAGGTCATGGCGATCATGCATCGCAAGATCCATGGTCAGGAACGCGATGTCGTTCGCGACGTCGATGAACCGCAGCGCCGGGTCGAACTCGATGCCGTCGAAGGGCGTGAGCGCGCCTTTCCAGCGGACGACGTTGCCACAGTGCAGGTCGCCGTGGCATTCGCGGACCAGCCCCGAATCGCGCCTCCTGCCGATCAGCGTCTGGAGACGCCCATGAGTGAGTTCGACCCATTGCTCGAGTGCCTGCACAGTCTCCTGCCACTGCGCGGCCTCCGGGAGGCTGCGCAGGCTGGCGAAGTTGTCCAGGATGATCTTGCGCACGGCGCCGGCCGTTCCGAACGTGCTGGTAGCGACGACCGGCGCGGCGGACGAATGGAAGCGCGCGACGTGCTCGCCCAGCGCCGCGAGTTCGGCAGCATCGACACCACGCGTGGCAAGCAGTTCGCCCAGTTCGTCGTGCCGGTCGAACTGCCGCATGCGTACCGCGTACTCGATCGGTTCGCCGCCCCCGTCGATGCGCGGTGCCGTTGCTGGACCGCCAACGGTCGACACGCCGAGGTAGAGGTCCGGGGCATACCGGCGATTCAGGCGAAGCTCCTCCTCGCAGCAGGCTAGGCGCTTCGCGAGGGTCGAATAGTCGAGGAAACTCAGCCGGACCGGCTTCTTGATCTTGTAGGCGTACGTCCCGGTGAGCAGTACCAGGGAAATATGGGTCTCGACCACCCGGATCGGCGTAACCACGGCATGCGGATACGCCTCCGGAGCGCGCAGGCGGTCGGCGAGATCAGGGCGGTCGGGCATCGGGACCCCTGGCCGCGGCATGACTTTGCGGACGTTCGCGGCCTATTCTGCTCTCACCCGCGGCCGCCCGTGCAGTGTAATCTTGGCAACGTGGAGACGCGTTCCTTCGGGCAATACTTATGTTCGCAGGCAGGCGCGGCTCGAAAATGAAGGCGTACTGTCGGGAAGAAATCAAAGGACACAAAACGTGACCATTCCTGTCCAAATCACCTTTCGTCACATGGAATCCTCAACGGCCGTCGAGACGCGCGTGCGCGAACTGGCGGACCATCTCGGCGTATTCAGCGACAAGATAACGTCGTGTCGCGTCGTGCTCGACTCGCCACACCGGCATTCGCACCAGGGCAAGGTCTTCAACGTCAAGGTGCAGCTTGCGCTGCCCGGCGAAGACGTGGTCGTGGACATGGAACGGCCGCAGCGCGACGGGCACGAGGACGTGTACGTCGTGCTGCGCGACGCGTTCGACGCTGCGAAGCGCCAGCTCCAGCAGCGCATGTCTTCGCTGCGCGGCGACGTGAAGCGGCGCGAGACGCTGTCGTGACGCCACGTCCGGCGCGCTGAATCGATGACCGATCCGATCCTGTTTGCCCCGCTCGCGTCGCGGGAGTTCGGCGAGCGGGTCGCGGCTGCGCTCGGCACCGCGCTCTCGCCGATGGAAGAGCGTGAATTCGAGGGCGGCGAGCACAAGACGCGGCCGCTCGTGAGCGTGCGCGGGCAGCGGGTCTTCGTGCTGCAGTCGCTGAGCGGCGATGCGGCGGGGAGCGCGAACGACCGTCTCTGTCGCCTGCTGTTCTTCATCGCCGGCCTGAAAGACAGCGGCGCCGCGAGCGTGACCGCCTGTATCCCGTTCCTGGCTTACGCGCGCAAGGACCGGCGCACAAAGGATCGCGACCCGGTCACGCTGCGTTACGTGGCGCAGCTCATCGAGGCCGTCGGCACGGACCACGTGATCGGTCTCGACGCGCACAATCTCGCGGCGTTCGAGTGCGCTTTCCGTTGTCCGCTGGATCACCTCGAGGCCGCACCGCTGCTCGCCGACTACCTGGCAGCCGGGCCGGGCGATGCGCGCGTCTGCATCGTCTCGCCGGACATCGGCGGCGCGAAGCGGGCCCAGCGCGTCAGGGAGATCCTCGAGTCGCGCACGGGTCGCGAGGTCGGCTTCGCCATCATCGAGAAGCGTCGCAGCAGCGGCGTGGTCAGCGGCGGCGAGGAGGTGATCGGGCCGGTCGCGGGCAGTCGTGCGGTCATCGTGGACGACCTGATAAGCGCCGGCACGACGCTGATGCGCGGCGTCAAGGCGTGCCGTGCTGCCGGAGCCGCGCAGGTCGATGCGTTCGCCACGCACGGCGTGTTCGAGCCGGAGTCGACGCAGTTGCTGGGGACGGACGGACCCGACCGGCTCATCGTCACCGATTCGATCCTGCCGACGCGCATCGGTGATCAGGAAACTGGGCGCTCGCCCGTCGTGCTGCCTGTCTCGCAACTCTTTGCCGAGGCGATCAGGCGCATCTCAGCAGGTGGATCTGTCGTCGCGCTGCGGGAGCTGCAGCCGAAGCGTCGCTAGCGGGAGCGGGACGCTTCCGTGGTGGCGTCGAGCGCGATCGCCAGGTATTGCGCGGCTCGGGCCCGCCATTGCTCCGGTGTGCCGCCGTCGGGCTCGCCTGCGCGCCACGTATAGAGCTTGGCGCGTGTCGCCGAGCGGTGACCTCGGTAATAGTCGAGCAGCATGCGCGGCGCATCGTCCGACAGCCGCCGCAGGCATTCCTCCAGCAGCCAGCGACCAACCGGCGCATGGCCGAGGCGGGCACATTCCAGCTCGAGGAAACACAGTTCCTCGGCCCGGTCGAGAATCCGCAGGTTGCGGTCGAATTCAAGGCAATCGATCACCGCCGGCGGATCCGACAGCAGGATGTGCTCCGGCCGCAGGTCGCCGTGCGCTTCGACGATGCAGCCGCGCGCGACGCGAAGGTCGAGTTCCACCTCGAGACTGGTAAGGATCGAGTGCTGGCGCCTGGCCAGCATCGCCGCGCGGTCGGCATCGAGCGTACTCAGCACGAGGTGGTTCGCGTCGACCTGCGCATGCAAGCGCTGCCCGAGCAGGCCGGGTTGAGTGATCGCAGGTTCGGCGGCCGCGTAGAACGCGGCGAGCAGGTCGGCCACGCGTGCCAGCGAGCGCGTGCTGGCGTCCCCACGCTCGAGCGCTGCGTCCAGCATCCAGTGGCGATCGAGGCGCCGCATCTCTACGAGCCAGTCGATGGTCTCGCCGACGCCGCCGATCGAGAGTTGGCCCGCCGGGTCGACGACAAGCGCCGCGGTGCGCAGGTAGACGTCCGGTGCCAGCCGACGATTCAGCCGCACCTCCGCCTCGGAGTCGGTCCTGCGTGCTGCAAGCGTGCCGTAGTCCATCGTGTCCCGGCGCACGGGCTTACGCAGCTTGAATGCACGCTCACCGACGAGAAACACCCACGCGAAGTGAGTCTCGATGGCTTCGTCGCCCGCGCCGCAGAGGTTGCGCAGGTATGCGACCTTGTCTGCGAGGCAGATCGGCACTAAGTCAGCATAGCACTTAGGTACTAGCGCGAATGGCACCTCGCGGCCCGACGTGGAACATGAGGCGGGTCGGAAGGACAATCTCCATGACGCGCGTATTCGAAGATCGCGAGGAGGCGGGCCGCGCACTTGCGCAGTCGCTGTTCGCTTATCGCGGAGCGACCAACGCCGTCGTGCTCGCGCTGCCTCGCGGCGGTGTCCCGGTCGGCTTCGAGGTCGCGCAGGCGCTCGGCCTGCCGCTCGACGTGCTCGTCGTGCGCAAGCTTGGACTGCCGGGGCAGCCCGAGCTGGCCATGGGCGCGATCGCGACCGGTGGCGCGCTCGTATTGAACGAGGACGTGCTGCGCTTTGCGGACGGACGCGAAGCGGCCCTCGAGCAGGTGCGGCGTCGGGAGCAGGCGGAGCTCGAGCGGCGCGAAAGGCAATACCGGGGTGCGCGGCCGCCACTTGAGGTGGCTGGCCGCACCGCGATCCTCGTCGACGACGGGCTC
>Ga0315273_10004584_pt1 | contig 16940 bp, 10 predicted proteins | sample YL17G02_0_MG_FD_205753 | JGI IMG/M metagenome (GOLD analysis project Ga0315273, IMG submission 205753) | Sediment microbial communities from Yellowstone Lake, YNP, Wyoming, USA - YL17G02_0 | ecosystem: Environmental > Aquatic > Freshwater > Lake > Sediment | place: USA: Wyoming | collected... | reverse complement strand
TGCTAAGACTGTGGCCGGCGTGCCGGATGAGTATTCGCATTGGCATAATTATCGCATTCATACACCGCAGGTGACTTAGGGGTTGTGGGTTGTCCCTATAAGCCGGGAGGGACTGCGGTCCTCTGGGTCTTGGGTTACGAGTTGCGGATTGGGGGTTATGTGATGCGAGGGAATCGGCCAAACAGCCCGATGAATCGGGCAACTACAAATTCTGCTATTGCTATAATTATGGAACGCCTCCCGCTAAATCCCGTTGTTATTTTTCTTGTTTTTGTTTTGTAGGTGTTATATATAGAAGGAAATTTTGCAGTGGTAAATGGGTGAGTCGTTTTTACATATAATTAATGGCTAAAAAGATTTTTCTGGCATTTCTTTGGCATCATCCCGTATAAGTACCCCTATTAGCGGGAGGCTCCTTCGGAGCTCCGGGATTGTCTGCTGGCGTTGCACTAGCGTCTGCCTGCCGAAGCTACTTTGGCGCAGGCAGGTTGCTTTTTGATTCTCAATCCACGGCCCCCCAGAATAACCCGGATTATTCATCCCGAATTGTCGGGATGAATAAGTCCGTTGGCCTCGCAGCCCCGAAGAAATCGGGGCGAGAGACCTACGGCCGGCTATCCCGCATTCATCAGAGTGCGCGCAGCGCAATCATCTTATGAATAATGCGGGATAATAATAATATTTTCAAACTTAATGCAGTTTAATGCCTGGCTCAAGCATTCATATTGGTGGAGGTAAAAGATTGGTAAATGAAGTTATCATGAAACTTCTCTTATGAAAGGGACCGTGAGCCTGCCTGACGTCAGGCAGGCCTGCCTGACGTCAGGCAGGCCTGCCCGCCTTGGCGGGTTCCCTTTCGGAACGAATCTGTAATAAAGTTTTGCAGGGGCAAGCCGGAATACTGCTCGTATTCGTGTTTTCACTGCTTGGCGGCCCCTGCGAAACATAACGGCGGAGGTTTTATGTTAGTGATAAGTTATAATAGAATTCTCTTTCTGCTGTGCTCGTTATTTTTCGTGGCGACTCTGGCTTTGAATATGGATGCGGCTAATCCTTCGCAAGAGCTGTTTAAGGCAATTCAGGATAAAAGCATTAAATCACTCAAAAAGGTAACCGATGAATTAGCCAAACAAAATGACGATGGCGCTTTTGAGACTTTGCATCGGGGGCTTAATCTACTCGGCACCGAGCCGGATATTGAGATGTTTTGGATTATCCTACAGGGAATGGCAAGATTCACAGATAGAGCGGTGATTCAAAAGATTGCCGGGCTGATTGTCCAGAACAAGAAGGCTGATTTGGGTAATGCCTTATTGAAGGCTTTTAGCAGCAACCAGTCCGCGGCGGTAATTCCGCTTTTGAAAGAGGTGCTTGAAAAGGGCACGGACAAAATGCAGACAGAGTGTCTCAGGCAATTAGGCAACATTCAGTCAAAGGAATCAATCGAAGCGCTGATTGGCATTCTTAAGACCACCGAGCCGCTGGAGAAGAAGCGCAAGGGATTTCAGGATACTATTTTTGATTCCCTTAACCTGCTGGTGAAGTTGGGGCATAAGAATTATGTTTTGTGGATTGAATGGTGGGAGAAGAATAAGGATAAGCCCACCGAAGAATTAATCCGTAAAAGGGCAGTGATTACCGACACGTCCAAAACCACATTAAACGAGACCCGTTCGATTAAGATTATCATTCCCAGTCCGGAGAAAGTCTTGGTGGTGCGCAATGATGAATGTGATGAGACTATTATGAAGGCCGGCGGTAAAGGTTTCGACGGCAATTTTGACCATATTGAGAATGTGCTGGCGGCGATTACTATTCCTTACACGCTTATCGGCAAGTCAGCCCTGGAGCGGGAAGGTTATTCCCTTGATGATAAATGGGCGTTGATTTTCAACTGCAATTACTATTCAGACCACTGCTGCAATCCTGAGCATCTGAAACTGCCGCCGACCAATGAGCCGGGCGGAAAGCCCAGGACGTCTAAGTGCCCGGGCACAGCTAATCATATTAATCATACGACCCAATTGAGCCGCAAGGCTCTGCAGAAAATCTATCGCTTTGTTGAAGCCGGCGGGTATCTCTTTACCGAGGATTTGAACGTAAATGAAATTTTATCTCAGACTTTTAAAAAAACGGTTGCCAGCAGCAAGGACCTTGATGAGAAAACGGTACGGATAATGCCGGCGCTTGAAGCGGTGATGCACCCTTATTTAAGGTATGTGTTTGAAGCGCCGCCGATGGCTGACGCGGCTTCGGATGCTGATTCAGGCGAGACCAGGTCTGTGATGCCGGGTCAATTTTCCATTGACGCCGAGTGGAAGATTGACCAGTTCAGTCCGAGCATTAAGATTCTTGATCCTAAGACTGTGACAGTGCTGATTGTCAGTCCGGTGCTGGCAAGGGAGAATGATGACTCGGGGGCGGTGGCTGTGACTTTTGCAGTTTCAAACCCTTCAATTAAATATACCGGCGCATATAATACGGGTTATCTGCCGGGCGGCCGGGTCTTGCATGTAATGAGCCACTTTGGGAAGCAGCGGTCTAAGATAAGCGAGTTTGCTTTACAGAATCTGTTGGTGAATTTCCTGGAAGAGCTGAGCGAGCGCCGAAGAACTCTGATGATATCTAAAAAATAATAATTACTAATAATGCCCACTCAATGAGGGGCGCAGAGAAAAATAAGTAACCTTCCTCCTTCTTGTTGCTAACAACTCTCTGCGCCCTGATTTTTAAATATGTGTTTTAAATGATTGACACTCCGACGTTTTTTGCTACATTAAATTTTGTTTGTGGTTTAGTGAGTCTTGGTTAGGCGGGAGGAAGCTATCTTAATATCTGAGTGACACGGGGAACAAATGAACTGCAAGGGACCATCTATTAAGTTTCTAGTTTCCATCAAAGACTAACCTGCCAATTTTTTCCTCATTTTTCATGCCTAATTTGTATAGGGACATTGTCAAATACCGTGAATTGTAATTTTTTGTGTATCCCAACAAGTATTTTTAAGTTCGAGCAACGCGACATTTAATCAAAGAATTCCTTGCAACTTGCTGCGGGGTCTAATCGTTGATCCTCCGGTCATTCTTGCGAAAGCAGGAATCCAGAAAAATACAAAATACTGGATTCCGCATCAAGTGCGGAATGACAAATTTTTCCCTGACAATATTCAGAAATTTGATACCTCGCAGCTTGCTGTGGGATAGTTCATTTATTAAGTCAGCCATTCCTAATTTAACTACTGGTTTAGACGCTTTGCCCAATAAGTTTTACTTTTCTTGTCCCAGCCCTCTATTCTTGCCGAAAAATATTGAATCATCTTCAATAAGATATTATAAAGTGGATATGATAAAGAAGACCGTCTTTCTGTTATTGGTGTTTTGCATCATAGGATTTGTTTTTGCCAATTGCTCCTGCAAATCCAGCGACCCGCAAATGTGGTATAACCGTTTTTATACCGAGGATGGTATTGAGCGCTTTAATGCCGCCAGAAAATGCGCCGAGATGGATAAGATGGAGCTTAAAGACTGGCTTGAAAATAAAGCTCTGCAGGGTAATCTTTTTGCCATTATGACTGTCTTTACCTCTGAAGTCAAAGTTGATAAAACCATTATTCCCATATTGGTATCCTATCTTGACAAAAACATTTCAATGGCTTACAGTGCGGAAGAAACTAAATGGCTGGTGATTAAAAAGAAAGTTACAGTGGCAACGACCAGCACTTACCAGGAAACCAGCTACAATGCCTTGAGCATACTTATCCCGAATATTACATTTGGCTATAATAAGGCTTCATGGGAAAAATGGTGGCAGGACAATAAGGATTATTTTTATTACCAGGGTAATGAATTTAAGGTGGACGAGGATGCTAAAGCTAAAAAGACCCCGATAAAACCAGATACCGGTATGGTTATGACACCGGATGAGCTTATTAAATGGCGTAATGATTGTAACAGGGTAGAGGAAATTATCAAGTCCAGACAGCCCAAAGAGCAGTAACAGTAATTTTCTTCCGCTCCTGCCAATGATAATCTTTAAGTTCCTATAGCACTTCTTATGCCAATCCTATTGGCGCGTATTATTCAGATAGTTCGCGAATGGTACGCCGGGCCATTTTCCTGACCTCTTCTGCCGGGTCATTTTTTTCTAATTCCGTTATTTCAGGAATGGCTTTTTTATCTCCTAACCAGCGCAATCCGTTAATGGCTGAGGACCTGACCTGCGCGTCAATATCTTTTAATAACTCAATTAAGCGCGGATAAGCAGGGCGATAGGCAATCCGTCCTAAGGTAGTAGCCGCTCCTTCCCGGACAGTTGCTTCTTCGTCATAAGTACTGTCTAATAAAGATTTCATCGCAAACTGCGTCCGGACTGCATTTTTTGGAGCTTCTTGCGGATAATACTCTTCAATTGCGGCTCTGTTGAGTTTTTTTAGATATTTCTCGTCTCTGGGTAGTTTATATTCTTTAATTAGGTTCTCCATTTCTTTCCCGACTTTGATTTGGTCGTAACCTTCCTTAAGCTTCGCAAGTTCCGGTGACGGTTTTTCGCCTTTTGTGGCAGCCAATTTGTTATATAAATCCACATCCCATAGCAAATCGTTTATTCCGCTGATGTTATTCCCGGAAACTACTACATTATCTTTTTCTAGGGCAGAGCATAGCTTGGATACTGAGAATTCTCCGGTAAATTCGTCCTCAGAAAATCCCGGGTAATCCCAAATGCCATCCAGAGCGAATGTAGCCATATGCCGGATTTCTTTGTCCGGATGCTTCAGATATTTGCAGATTTGGTTAGGCGAAATCGCGTCACTATAGCGACTGGCTTCGCGCAACGCTTCCAGTAAAATATTTTTATCGGAATCATCCAACATAGTATTGACTAATTTAGCCATTTCATAGTGGTCGCCTTCAAAACCAAAAAGGGCGTGGAAAGCGTCTAATCGAATTTCAGTTTGTTCACTCTTAAGCGCCTTCTTCATATAGATACGAGCAGGTTCGTATTTGACTTGTGAGAAAAAAGACATGGCGAAACGGAAGAGTTCAGGTTTGTTTGATTCAAGGAAAGGCAGAACCTTTTGATATATTCTATCTTTTCCCATTAGTTCGCTTGAACGCGCCAGCCCTTGGGCCGCTTCGGCGGTGAGCCACTGGTCTTTAGGTTCTGGCAGAATGACTTGAAGAATTGATTGTTCATCACCTAAAGCAATAAGTTTGGCCAATGCCTCATCACGAATTTCTGAATCAGGGCTAAGCAATAATGGACGAATGTTTCCGATAATTTCACTTCGCCGCGGCACGGCATACATGTCTTCCAGCCACAATAATTCGTAAAGCTTTTCTAATGTATCGATTTGGCTTTCTGAGGTTGCCGTTTTTAGTTTCTTCAAGTAGTAATCTACTTTATCTTTTGATTTCACCTGTTCGTCTTCATTGGCAATTTCAACAGAAACCGTCAGGGGAATAAAATCGTTGCTTTCACCCTTTCTCTTTAAACCAATCTTATACTTTTCGACATAAAGAACATATTCAACCCAATCATTTGAAGAAATTGTTGATTGGTGTCGTATATAAGAAATAAGGTCGCCAACCACGTAGCTGCCCGCTTCACCTGTTGGAATTTTCTTGTGCTCTAATTCCTGAAAAGGTTTCTCGCCGTATTTTAAGGCAAGGTCGCTTTCAGATGAAGACCTAACGAGCGCCGGCCATTTTTCGCACCAAACAGCGACAGGTTTGCCATTAGGCAATTTAAAAACATAGGTGTCGCCCGGTTTGAGGATGTATTCTTTCGAAAAAGGCATTTCCGATATTTTGACCAATGGACTGCTGGCACGGCGTAAAACCCAATATGTTTGAATAGCACCCCAAACAAGCAGTACTATACCAATGATAATTGCCAGCGAGATTTTCCACCGGCGAAAGACTGCGCGGCGATGCGTCTTTTGCTCTTCTAATGTTTCCTTGGTCCTGTCCTTGGCGCCGCCAAAGAAATTCCTGATGGCAAAAATAAATGGTAAAAGGATAAGAGGTATTAGCAGGTCTGCAAGTAGAAATCTGGAGACGAAAAGTAAAATCAGAATAACCATTATTGTGCGCCGGAGATGAAGGTTAGATTTCCAAGCAAGTACAAACGAAAACGCAAATCCAAACATCCATCCGGCATCAATAAGATAATCTATTGCCGAATAGGGTGGATGCCGCATATGCCCATCCATACAGATATGATTAAAACTGCACAGTATATAAAGAGGGCATGATAGTATTAATACAGCAGATACAAGAATGCGACGTGCATCCTTAGAATTGGTCTTCAATAATACTAATGCTTTGCTCATCTGCAAACTTTTGGATTTTACCTGACTTTCTGTCTAAGAATACTAGGATGAGAGCTTTCTGTCAAGGATAATAGTTTGTTTCTTGTTGTGATTGAATCAAAGTCGTGCTAATCATCTTAGGCAATTTAAAAGAATCCGAGATGGGATTGGGGGATTACAGTTTTGGTAAGTTGCCGAGTGTTAGTTTGACGTTGCTAAGCGGCTAGATTATGGCGGAGACAGTCTGATGGCTGCGGCTGATTTCTCTTCTTAGCTCCAGCTTTTCTGCCATTTTTGTGATAGCATCATGTATTTTACACAATTCTGGCGGAATTAACTTGCCTTCCGGGCAAGGGAGTATTATGATTCTGACAGCTTAACCCCATACCTATTCATAGGTGTGAGGGCATAGGGAGTCCCCCTGCGGGGGGAGGAGAAAGGAGCTTGGTATGGCCAGAGCCAGACAGAATCCGAATATTCACATTGAAGGCGGCCGGATTGGTAACTGGGAGCCGTCGGGGGATGCAATACATAATTATTATGGCTTTTTCTTCTGCTGAGAGCCGGGCCTGCTTACCAGCCGTCCTCAGTTCATTACAAGTCATACGAATCGTATCTCATCTTCAGTCGGGGGAATGTTGCGGGAATTGCGATGGTACGGAGAGGGTATCAAGGGGGTTTTTAGCTGGTGCGGAGGGGGTATGGCGAGGGTGTAGGTTGTAACTTAACCGACCAATGACAGATTTTCAATAACCATATATCAAATAATCAATAATAACAACTCCTTGAGCTTATTAGCTCTGTACATTATAGTTTATTAGAGTGCAGTATTGTCATATTTGGACACTATTAATTGACTTTTCTGGCTGGAGTAGTATAGTTGTTCTATGAGTGAAGAAATTTATACTCTTCGGGAAGCCGCGGCGTATCTTAAGGTCTGCTATCGAACTGTATTCAGAATGGTTAAGGCTAATACCTTGCACGCGAGTCGGGTGGGGCGTCAGTGGCGGATTCGGCAACAGGATTTGGACCGGTTCCTGGCCGGGAATATGTCATCCCAGCCGCCTGTCGAGCTTCAGCCGCCGGATTCGTCCGGGCGTCCCGGTGTCGCGATGATTTCAGGGCTGGCTTCAAACGAGATCCGTACAATTTATTTCCGCATCCAGGTGCTTAATCGTTACAAGCAGGATGCGCGGTATGTATTTGAAGAGGATGAGGTTTCAGGCCGAATTGCGTTTCGGGATGAGTTTAAAGAGGAGCATTCTGCCGTCTCCGGTAATCTGGGGAAATTTTGGGATCGCATCAAGGAGATTAAGTTTCAGAAAGTGACCCTGACCGGCGGCGTGATTGCCGTGAGCCTGAATTCGGATTATTACCACAGGGTTGTCCACTTCATCGCCTACGAGTATGCCCATTGGCATAATTATAGAATCCACACTCCGGTAACATGATAGCGAAATGCCGAATCCCAGGGGAATGCACCCTGTATTATCCGCGCAGGCGAAACTTCAGCGTGAACCTGCGTTCTAACAACACACCCCCGGCCCTTTTTAATAGAGGGGAGAAATCCGCTAAATCCTGTTGACTCTTTAAACCCGCTGGATTTTGTGTTTCTTGGCGGTCTTAACCGCAATATCATAACCGGCATCTGCGTGGCGGACCACACCGGTGCCCGGGTCATTAGTTAATACCAGTGATAACTTTTTGGAAGCCAGTTTGGTGCCGTCAGCCACAATAACCATGCCGGCGTGTTGCGAGTATCCGATGCCGACTCCGCCGCCGTGGTGGACTGATACCCAAGTGGCGCCAGAAGAGGCATTAAGCAGCGCGTTCAGAATAGGCCAGTCGGAAACGGCGTCACTGCCGTCTTTCATTCCTTCGGTCTCGCGATTGGGCGAAGCCACCGAGCCGGTATCGAGATGGTCTCTGCCAATAACGATAGGGGCTGAGACTTTACCGGTGGCGACTAATCTATTCAGCACTTCGCCGAACCGGGCGCGTTCGCCCTGTCCCAGCCAGCAGATGCGGGCAGGCAGTCCCTGGAATTTTACCTGTTCTTGCGCCATTTTAATCCAGCGGGTGAGTTTTCTATTACTCTTGAATTCTTTGCAGATGGCTTCGTCAGTGGCGTATATATCCTTGGGGTCGCCGGAAAGCGCCACCCATCGGAAAGGACCCTTGCCTTCGCAGAAAAGCGGCCTGATATAGGCCGGCACAAATCCCGGGAAGTCAAAGGCGTTTTTAACTCCGCCCAATTGCGCCTGGGCGCGGATGTTATTGCCGTAATCAAAAGTATGAGCGCCCATTTTCTGCAGTTCCAGCATCGCCCGGACGTGGTCGGCAATAGATTCCACTGCCAGCTTGATATATTTCTTCGGGTCAGATTTTCTTAAAGCAATGGCTTTTTCCAAGCTCATGCCTTTGGGTACATAACCGTTTAATGTATCATGGGCTGAGGTCTGGTCTGTTAATAAATCAGGCACAATACCCCGTTTAACCAGTTCAGGCAATATTTCGGCGCAATTGCCGACCAGCCCGACAGAAAGCGCCTGTTTTTCCTTTTTGGCGTTAAGCACAATCTCAATGGCTGTATTCAGGTTTTCAACCATGATATTGCAGTAGCCGTTTTTAACGCGACGTTCAATCCTGGACGGGTCAACATCAATGCCCAGAAAAACGCCGTTATTCATAGTGACGGACAGAGGTTGCGCGCCGCCCATTCCGCCTAATCCGCCTGAAACAACCAGCTTGCCGGTCAGGTCGCTTTTGAAATGCTTCTCGCCCGCGGCGGTAAAGGTTTCATACGTTCCCTGCAGAATGCCCTGAGTGCCAATATAAATCCAGCTGCCGGCGGTCATCTGGCCGTACATCATCAAGCCCAGGTCCTCCAGCTTGCGGAAATAATCCCAGTTAGCCCAGGCCGGCACCAGGTTGCTGTTGGCGATTAAGACTCTAGGTGCGAATTCGTGCGTTTGGAATACGGCAATGGGTTTGCCGGACTGCACCAGCAGGGTTTCGTCCATCCTGAGATTCTTGAGAGTATGGACAATCTTATGGAAGGCGTCCCAGCTGCGGCAGGCCCGGCCTGAGCCGCCATAGACCACCAGTTTTTCAGGATTCTCGGCTACCTCCGGGTCGAGGTTATTCATCAGCATGCGCATCGGGGCTTCGGTCTGCCAGGATTTGCAGGTAATTTTTGAGCCGTGCGGGGCATGAATAGGAACGTATTTCATAAAAATATTCTTTACAACGGGATTGCGCGGATTAAACAGATTAATTCAATCCTGTTAAATCAGTTAAATCCTGTTGTCTATTTCAATTTACCAACGATTTTTTCAACCGCTTCGATAATTTCACCAGATTTTACCAATGCTTTCATGGCGTTGTGGTCGGGATAGAGCGGTCGATCCACTTCCAGATGCGCCACATGCTGGCGGATAATTTCCCGGGCTTTGAGGGAACCCTTGCCGGGCGTGAAGTGGCGAAAATCGAGGGCTTGGGCCGCGGCCATTAATTCGATGCCGATTACGCCGTAGGCGTTATCGAGAATCTGGGTGTTTTTCAGGGCGGTGTTCATGCCCATCGAGACAAAATCTTCCTGGTCGGCGGCGGCCGGGATTGACATGATGGATGCCGGGGCGCTTAAAATGCGCTGCTCGACAATCAGACTGTCGGCGGTGTACTGGCTGAGCATCAGGCCGGAGTAAAAGCCCGGTTCGTGAGCCAGGAAGTCGGGTAGACCCTGGCTGAGGGCCGGGTTGGTCAGGCGGTTAAAGCGGCGCTCGGAGATCACGCAGACCATGGTGATAGCTATGCCGGCCATATCCATGGGCAGGGCCACCGGCGAGCCCTGGAAGTTCGCGCCGGTAAGAGTTAGGTTCATTTCGGGGACAAAAATTGGATTGTCGCCCACGCCGTTCAGTTCAATCTCGACTTGCGAGCGGGCGTAGGCAATCGCGTCCTTGGCCGCCCCGATCACCTGCGGGGTGGAGCGCATTGAGTAGGCATCCTGCACCTTGGTTTTCATTTTGCCGGTGGTCAGATCGGAGCCTTCGAACAGGCGGCGCATGTTGTCAGCTGACGCCACCGCGCCCTTGAATCCGCGCAGTTCGTGGAGTTTGGCGGTGTAGGGCTTCATGTTGCCCAATAACGCCTCGATGGTCATCGCGGCGGCGATTTCAGCCTGCTTGATTAAACGTTCCATGTCGAAAATGTTCAGGGCGGAGATGGCGGTCAACAGGTTGGACCCGTTAATAGCGGCCAGGCCGTCGCGGGCTTGCAGTCCGGGGATCGGAATTCCGGCTTTCTCCATGGCAATACGCCCCGGCAGCTTTTCTCCCTTATAGAATGCGTCACCTTCACCCATGAGCAGCAGAGCTGCCTGAGCCATCGGGGCCAGATCGCCGCAAGCGCCGACCGAGCCTTTAGCGCAGACCACCGGCGTGACGCCTTTATTGAGCATCTCCATCATGGTCAGTGTAATCTCGGGACGGCAGCCAGAGTTGCCGTGCGCGTGGACGTTGATGCGCCCGGCCAGTGCCGCGCGGACGTGTTCGATGGGCGCCGGATCGCCAATGCCAGCCGCATGGTTGTAAACAAGATAACGCTGGAATTCCTTGACCTGATCGTCGTTGAGCATCTTCTCAGAAAACTCGCCGATGCCGGTGTTGGTACCATACATGACCTCTTTTTTGGCGAGTTTGTCTTCCAGCATGGCGCGGCAGACTTTGATGCGTTCAAGGGCTTCGGGCGCCAGCTCCACTGGCTCGTGGTGGCGGGCAACTTTAACCACATCTTCGATAGTTAAATGTTTGCCGTCTATCACGATTGCCATATTAGCTCCTTCCACTTAATCAAATCAAAGAATTCCTCGTAGCTTGCTGCGGGATAGTTCATTAATATTAATAGAAACAGAAATACTCTTTTTTATTTCTAATGGGCCAAAAGTCAAGCAAAAACAGGCAAAAAATAGTTCTGTAAAAACGCGGAAGCTCAATTGGGCCAGCCGGGTATAAGTCAATAATCTTTGACACTATAGCCAATATTGCTTTAATTCAATGAGCATGAATGTTGATTTGATTAATGGGCTGTCCTCGCCGACCGCAATCGTCATTGGCGATTTTATTTTGGATCGTTATGTCTGGGGCAAGGTCAACCGCATCTCGCCCGAAGCGCCCATTCAGATCTTGAGCGTCCAGAAGGAAGATGACCGGCTGGGTGGGGCGGCCAATGTGATCCATAATCTGATTAAGCTGGGCGCCAATGTCGTTGCCTTGGGAGTCAGCGGCGCGGATGAAGCCAGCAAAAGGATATTAAAGCTCTTTGATGAGGTCAAGTCTCAGGAGGGTAAATCCAGTTTGCGCACTAAAATGGTATTTGACCGCCGGCATTATACGCCCATAAAGGAACGAATGATTGCCCATAATCAGCAGATGCTCAGGGTTGACAAGGAAATTCAGGATGAGCATTATCATATTTCTCAGCCGACCGAAAACCGGCTTATCAAATATTTTGCCAAGCATATTAAAAACGCTGATGTCGTGATTCTATCCGACTATGACAAGGGCGTTTTGACAAAAACGCTTTTGCACAAGGTGATTTCCCTGTGCCGCAAATATAAAAAGATGGTTCTGGTCGGCCCCAAGGGAAAAGATTTCCGTAAATATTATGGTGCCACCGCGATTATCCCCAATCGTTCTGAAACCGAGGAAGCTACAGGAATAGATATTCACGATAACGGAGATTCATACCAAAAGGTGGCGTATAAGATGCTCAGGAATTTCGGGCTGGACTTCGTAGTCATAACCCTTGGGCCCAAAGGTTTGTATTTAATGGACAAGAAGGGTAAATCAGCCTATGACCCGGCGCGACACCGCGATGTTTATGATGTCACCGGCGCCGGCGACACGGTCTTGGCGACATTGGGTATCGCGTTTACCTCCACATTAGATTATCAGCAGGTATTGCACTTGGCTAACTTGTCCGCCGGGGTAGTGGTCAGCAAGGTTGGTACGGCGACAGTTACCCGCGATGAAATTATCCAGCATCATAATTTAATTCCAGCTCACGAGAATATTAAGGCGGAACATAAGTTCAAGACCGCCCGGCAATTGGCCGGTATTATAAAAGCAAAGCAGTCCGAGGGGCGGAAAGTGGTCTTTACCAACGGTTGTTTTGACCTGATACATCCGGGACACGTCAGGACGCTGGAATTTGCCCGCGCCCAAGGCGATATCCTGGTGCTGGGCTTGAATTCGGATAAATCGGTCCGGAAGATAAAAGGCAAATCAAGGCCGATATTGAACCAGGTCGAGCGCGTTAAGGTGCTGTCGGCATTCTCGGCCGTTGATTACATCGTAATTTTCAATGAATCTACGCCACTTGAAGTGATTAAAACGCTCAGACCGGATATTTTGGTCAAAGGCGCTGATTGGGCTGAGGATGAAATCGTCGGCGCCGATATTCTCAAGACATACGGCGGCAAGATTGCCCAGGTGCCCATTATTCCTGAAATTTCTACTTCGGCAATCATCAGTAAAATTGTGAGCGGGAAATAGTTCGACCAGCCCTAAGGCATTCTGTTTTTATTTGTTCAGAATTTGTTTGACTTTTTTATAGCGATATTTTACTTAAGCAAAAAATCATAAGTAGACAGCGTTTAGTAGACTGTCCCGCTTAAACGGGTTACAGATCACTATAACCGGCAGTAACCAGCAAGGAGAACGATATGAGCAAAATGTATTGGCAAGAGCGGGAAAAACAGCCTAAGGACCATTATCTCTTTGGCGAGGAGTTTTTCGGCGCGGAAGCGCCCTGCGTGGTATTTGAGAAAAAACCGATAATAAATATCGCCACCGGCGAAAAAGTCAGCGGGCTTTTTTCGGCTTGGATTACCCTCAACAACCCGGCGCAATACAATTCATATACCACCACGATGGTCAAAGGCGTGATTGCCGGATTCCAGCGGGCTTCGGCCGATAACAGCGTGGTAGCCGTGGTTTTTACCGGTGCCGGCGACAAGGCATTCTGCACCGGCGGCAATACCAAGGAATACGCCGAATATTATTCTACCAATCCAGCCGAGTACGGCAACTATATGGATTTATTCAACGCCATGGTCGATGCGATTCTCAACTGTAAAAAGCCGGTAATTTGCCGGGTGAACGGAATGCGCGTGGCCGGCGGGCAGGAAATCGGAATGGCCTGCGACATCGCGGTGGCATCCGACCTGGCGATATTCGGACAGGCTGGCCCCAAGCACGGCTCAGCCCCTGACGGCGGGGCCACTGACTTTCTTCCTCTATTCATGGGTTTGGAAAATGCTATGTGGTCTTGCACCGCCTGCGAGATGTGGAGCGCTTATAAAATGAAAATGCTCGGTCTTATCAGCAAAGTCGTGCCGGTAATCAAAAATGACGGAAAATTTATCCGCAATCCTTTGGCTATTACGGACAAATATATAGAAGACGGTGAAATGGTTTATGGCGAATTTAAAAAGGGCAAAGAGGCCGAGGACGCCAAAACATTCCTGAAAACTGCGTCAACTGATTTTGAATTACTGGATAAGGCGGTCAATAATATCATTTGGACATTCACCAACCTAATGCCCGGCTGCCTGATAAAAACCATTGATAGCGTCAGGCAGAAAAAGAAATTCTACTGGGACCAGCAGAAACTACCTAACCGCCACTGGCTGGCGGCTAATATGTCCACCGAGGCGTACATCGGTTTCAACGCCTTTAACAGCCGCAAACTGACCGGCAAGGATGTGATTGATTTTGTTAAATACAGGCAGATGCTGGCCGAAGGGCATCATTTTGATGAGGAGTTGATAAACGCGGTGATGCCGAAACCGAAATAGAAAGGAGCCACAGATTACACAGATTAATTTCTGTATAATCGCTGTTTATGCAAGAATTAGAGAATAAAAATGCCATCGTGACCGGGGGAAGCCTGGGTATCGGGGCGGCGATAGCTTTAGACTTGGCGAAAAACGGCGTGAATGTAGCAATCAATTACCGCAAGCACGCGACCGAAGCTAATAAAATTGTGGATGAGATTAAGAAACTGGGCCGCAAAGCTTTGGCGATTCAGGCGGATGTGTCTGTTTATGCCGATGCCGAAAGGATGGTCCAGACGGCAATAAAAGAATTCGGCGGTTTGGATATACTGGTTAACAATGCCGGCATCAACCAGGATTCAGTAATCTGGAAAATGAGCGAGGAACAATGGGACAGCGTAATAAGTATAAATCTGAAGGGCTGCTTTAATTATATCCGGGCGGTAGCCGGGATTTTTAAAACTCAGAATCACGGAAAGATTGTCAATATAACCTCAATTAACGGGCTCAGGGGTAAATTTGGACAATCCAATTACTCCGCGTCCAAAGCCGGCATAATTGGCTTGACCAAATCAGTGGCGCGCGAGCTGGGCAAATTCAGCATTAATGTCAATGCCGTGGCGCCGGGATTGATTGAAACCGATATGGTAGTCAGTGCGCCTGAGGAGGTCAGGCAAAAAGCATTGGCTGAAATTGTTCTGGGCCGAATCGGCAAGCCCGAAGAAGTCGCCTGGGTGGTTTCATTCCTGTGCTCGGAAAAGGCGCGGCACCTGACGGGCGAAGTCATTAAAGTTGACGGTGGACAGTACATTTAAAAAGAGAAGAGATGAGAGAGAAAAGATGAGAGCAAATACGGGAGGGCAAATTCAGATGTGTATTGTGCTTTCCTCTTTCATCTATCATCTATCATCTTTTCACAGAAGGGAGTTTTTATGGACTACAAAATTATAAAATACCGCCTGGAAGATGGCGTGGCGTATATCACTTTAAATCATCCGCCATTGAATGTTCTTAATATCGCCATGATGAAAGAAATCAATAGCGCGCTGGAACCTTTGCTTGATGAAAAGGGGCTGAAACTGGTGGTATTTGGCGCCGAAGGCAAGGCATTCAGCGCCGGCGTCGATGTCAGCGAGCATCTGGGCAATTCCGTGATAGAAATGATAACCACTTTCCATAATATATTCAAAAATATCTTAAAGCTACGATGCCCGACTTTGGCTGTGGTTCAGGGCGCGGCTTTGGGCGGCGGATGCGAGCTGGTCGCTTTCTGTGATTTTATCATCGCCTCTGAAAACGCTAAGTTCGGTCAGCCAGAGATTCAGGTAGGGGTCTTTCCGCCAATCGCCTGTATGATTCTCCCTAAATTAATCCCGCATACCAAAGCTATGGAATTACTCCTAACCGGTTGCCTGGCAAGCGCCAAACAGGCCGAGGGATTTGGTTTGGTCAATAAATGCGTGCCTGAGGCATCCCTTAAGGAGGAAGCCAATAATTTTATCGCCAAGATTGCCAAGCTAAGTCCGATATTGGTCGGATTTACCAAATCAATCGCCGTCAAAAGACAGCAGAAGGAATTTCTTGACTACCTGGCAGAGGTGGAGGAGATTTATCTCAACCAGCTAATGAAGACAGAGGACGCCCAAGAGGGTCTCAAGGCGTTTCTGGAAAAACGCAAGCCCGAATGGAAGAATAAATAATTTAAGTCTGCCGACATAACAGCAAAAAAAGCGGGAAATTGTCATTTCTCAAATTAACCATTTCCTATGAGTCTGTTGCATAAACAGCAAAATTGACTAAATGTCATGCTGTCCCGCTCTGCGGGATCAGCATCTAACAAAATCAATGAGTTACCCCTCCGGGGTTCTTGTCCGCCAGGCGGATCTGTCCCGCCGTGGCGGGACATGACAATCTCAAACAGGCTGTAGCCATTTTGAGCATCATATGAATAATCCGGGTTAGATTATTATTAAAAATGGTCTTGACAAAGCATTTCTCTTAATGTAGATTATCTTGTGGACTAAAGAGGAAAGATATTATGGTATTAAATATCGCTCAAAAGCTCCTGCTTATCCCGAGAATTGGGACGCAGACAGGCGCGGTTCTCAAAAGAAGTAACCTAATCAAACATTAGAGGCAGTTTTAGTCTGGCAGTTCCGCCCCGCAAAGCGGGACGGAATACTGCCAACTATAGTCCGTTGTATTCCGCTGAAGCGGAACAACAGAACTATACTGCCTCTTATGCAACTCGCCCGTACGGGCGAGTTGTAAACGTAAGTTTTTTTCTATCTATTTGAAGAAGGAGGTAAAATTATTTCAGTATCGTGATATTATTCACTGTGATATATTTTGCAGATTTCAGTGATGATTGTTTAAAGGGCATTATTTGCTTTTTTATATTCCCTCACCATTAGTCCTCTGACGAACACGGTTAAGTAATTTTATTTTGATAATTATTAATTGGAAATTAACAAATATTTAACTTCGAAAACTGTGTTGAGCTATTTGACTTGTTCAACTTATTCTTATTATAGAAGGAGGTTTCTATGAGAAACTTAGTGAAACTGGCACTGCTGACATTAGTCGCAGTAGTCCTGGTAACCACCCTGGGCTTTAACCCGTCCAATGGCCGGGCAGGCGGCTGTCTCTGGACCGGCAACGCCGACAATGGAAATGCCGGCACGGGTTCCAGCGGAGGATTAATTGCCACCAACCCCATACCGGCAAACAACGCCGTTAATGTGGCGGTGCTCAGCCGCTTATCCTGGGTATCAGTTTCAGGTATGACTT
>Ga0315273_10004583_pt1 | contig 16940 bp, 12 predicted proteins | sample YL17G02_0_MG_FD_205753 | JGI IMG/M metagenome (GOLD analysis project Ga0315273, IMG submission 205753) | Sediment microbial communities from Yellowstone Lake, YNP, Wyoming, USA - YL17G02_0 | ecosystem: Environmental > Aquatic > Freshwater > Lake > Sediment | place: USA: Wyoming | collected... | reverse complement strand
AACCTTCGCACAACGCACTCCAAGCATATTCGATGGCCCGGGGCGCTGAAAAGCCAAGGGCAGGTTGATACCCAGCCGACTGTCGCGCTTTGCCGAGGTCACCTTCCAAGAAGGAGACTTGCGACGCAAATCCTGCGGTCCGCCCCTCAGGCAGGCTGCCTCGTCACGTCGATTAGTGGGTGCGCGAACCGCGGCCCTGGTTGCGAGATGCAGCCTACCGAGCCGGAATCGCGGACGCTCGCGTAGATGAAGATGACCATCATGCGCCATGCTCCAATGGGTGGCGTACCCTGGACTGGGCTGAAAGCTGCCGCCACGCGCTGGCCTGCCGTGGTGCGGGCCACCCCTCTTCCCCCTTCTCGAGGACCCGCCCCGACTCGACGCGGCAATCGCAATGTTAAGAATCTTCCAGTATGCGAATTAAAGCACAGACAACCTCACACCGCGCCCGGTGACGTGTTCTTGGCTTTCTCGTTTGGGCCCACACGACACGGGACGCCGGGGTAGTCGTCTCAGGGCGCCACCGCCATGCTGCGGGAGGAGACCGGCGAGGCGGCACCGCCCCCTTCCTCCAGCCTGGATATGGCGTCATCGATCAACGAATCGCCACGGCGGCAGATGTTTCCATCCGGGTCGCTCAACTCACGGGTCGGGCCCTGATCGCGCTGTGCCGGAAGGGACCACAGCGCGTCGCGTCGTTGCTCCGCTTTGCAGGCGGGCGTGAATAACCTGTCATGTGACCCTCGCGAACCGTTCATGTCGCCGTCATCTGCGAGCCCTAACCTATAGACAAACGCTCGGCAGAGCCCTTCAACATGGTCAAAGTCTCATCCGGCCCGTTTGCACGAGACGACCGGCCTTCGTGCCAAGCCAGGTGATCATGTTGTCGAGCGGTGGTCTTTGAGGCCAATGATCGTGGTATTCGGCCGCTCCGTTGCACTCGACTGCCGTCAAAGGCGGCGTGCTGACAGTTGTCGCAGGCATGCGCCGCTCCCGAGCCGTGACTTCACCGCCCTCCCACTGTTATCGCATCCCCCTGGCTCAAACAGAACCTGGCGAGGGGTTCATCCTTGCTTCCTCGCGGCCAACCAGCACGCTGTTCCAGCCAAGCGCTTCCCAAACGCCTCCGCAAACGCTTCTGAAACGCCGCTCGAAGTAGAGTGGTTCCAGAAACGGAAACCTAGTCCACGCAAGCGGCGTGCCTGCTGAGTCAATCGTCCGACGTCTTCGTTCATCAGTCACAAGGAGGAGTCCCGTGAACCCTAAGATGATCTTCGGTCTGATCTGTCTGCTCGGTCTGGCGTTCGCCCCCCTTAGCGCCACTCACGCCCACGAGGCGTCCGCCGCAACCGCCTTCGCCCAGGCGCCGTCCTCTGCGTCCGTCGCGAGCGCACCTCCACTCACCGTCGACTTCACGCGCATCCAGTATCAGTGCCAGAACGTGGTCCGGGACTACACGGCTGCTCCAGGCGTGAAGCGCCCGCTATGGGGCTATCGTAGCTTCGAGATCGACACTTGGATCTCCAACCACGGCGACCAGCCGGCGCAGATCCTGCTCAAGCCGGCGCGCTGGATAATCACCAACGGCAGCCAGGAATCGATTTCCGACCTGACCTGGGAGTGGGCCAAAGTCCCCCCCGGCGCGGTGCCCTCCCTTCCGTCCTGGTTGGGCGCCTCGGGTCACGTCCGCTTTGAAATGCCGACAACCTATGTTGCGGAGTGGAAGGAAGACGGCAAGCTTGTCACCCTAGCGCCGGGCGGCAGGGCGGCCTGGACCTTCATGGCTTTCCCACTCGCGCCGGGTGAGTGGGTAAAAGGGGTGGACTTCGTCCTGGCCGGTCGCACCTATCACAAGGACTTCGACCTCGGGCCCCTGGGGATATCTTACAACTACGGCCAGGACTGCGGCGCTCCGTCTCCGAACCTGCCCTACCGGCCCACGCCAACGCCGGGTGCCGCCGCACTGGCGGTGATCGCGCCCCAACCTGCGCCGGTTGCTACGGCGGCGCCTGCGCCAGCGGACCGGGGCCTGGCCATCGACTTCTCCCGCATCCAGTACCAGTGCCAGAACCGGGCCTACGACTACGAAGTTGCTCCGGGCATCACCTGGGCCCTGAGCGGCCAGCGCAGTTTCGAGATCGACGCGCACATCACCAACCGCAGCGCTAAACCGGTGACGATTCTGTTAAGACCCACCCGCTGGATCATCAGCGACGGTAAGACCGACGCCGTGTCGGACCTGGTATGGGAATGGGTCCAGGTGACGCGCGGGCAGGAGTTCATACTCGGCCAAGGCTGGGTGCCCAAAGTATTCTACGAGATCCATCCATGGCGGGAAGAGGGCAAGCATATCACATTGCAGCCTGGCCAGTCGGTGGCCTGGACGTTCATCGCGTTCCCGCTGGCAGCAGGCCAATGGGTGCGGGGCGTTGATTTCGCCTGGAACGGGCAGATCTACCACAAGGAGTTCAACCTTGGCCCGGTCGGGCAGGCATACGACTATGGCAAGGACTGCGGCGCACCGGGCGCTCCGGGACACGCCACGCCGGAACCCGGTCCCGAGGCGCGTGCCTTGGGCGCCGCTGCCTCACCGCCGCCAGGCCCGAAGCCTGCGGCCGCGAGCAAAGCAGCGCCGGGTGAGCTTGAGGTCCAGGTCATCAACCCCAACTACGAATGCCAGAACAAGATCTGGGAGTTCGAGCCCACCAAGGGCCAGACTCAGCAGGTGTGGGGCTATCGCAGCTTCCAGGCGGACATCTTCGTCACCAACCACAGCGACAAGGCGGTGCAGCCGCCCTGGGTGCCGCTGCGCTGGATCATTACGGACGGCCAGAAGGATGTGGTCAGCGACCTTTCGTGGCATTGGGTCGACGGGCGGATCCGGTACTTTGCCGAGAACCCGGGACAGCAGCCTGCCATCCAGCCGGGAGGGAAAGCGGGTTGGACGTTCATAGCGTTTCCGTTGGCGCCCAACCAGTGGGTCAAGGGGCTCGATTTCACCTGGGACGGGAAGACCTATCACCAGGCGCTCGACGCGGGTCCCTATCAGACTGAATACGGACTTGGGAAGGACTGTGGGATAGCGCCGGCCAACCCACCGGGCGGACCAACACCCACGCCGCGAAGCTAGAGGACATCTTATGTGCTCCGGCGCCGCAAGGATGCGGATGCAGGCAGCGCAGCCGCTGCGGATTCTTGAAGCACTGAGTTGAAGCGGCATCTGGAGTTCTGCTCCAACAAGATATCTGTGAGGAGGATATTGTGTCCCGCCATCTGTTGGTCGCTTCGCTGATCTGCTCGACGGTTCTGACCGCTTGCACGGTCACATTGCCGCCCCCCGTCAATGCGCCGTCTGCGCCGGCCGCAGCTGCCACGGCCACGTCTCTGCCGGCCGCGCCGCCCACAGCGGAGCCCACCGTTCCGAAGACGGCACTCACCGCCGCGCCCACGGACGCGCTTACTGTTACACCCACTGCTGCTCCCGTCGTGCCGAGCGCCACAGTCCCACCGCCCAAGCCAACCGCGCTCCCGCCCACCCCAACCGGGCCGCCCACGGCCACGCGGGCGCCCACCGATGCGCCCACCCAGCCGCCGGCCGATACGCCGCCACCAGCAGTCACCCAGCGGCCCAAGGCAACTGTCAAATCGGCCAATCTGAACGTGCGCAGCGGACCGGGCAGCAACTACCCTGTGATCGGCTCGGCTCGCCAGGGCGAAACCGTGACCGTCACCGGGCAGACCAGGGGCTGTGCCTGGCTCGCCGTCAATACCGCGGCCGGCAAGGCCGGCTGGGTCAGCGGCGACGCCAGCCTGGTTACGCAGAGCACGGCCTGCGGCGGAATCCCGGAGGCACCCGTTCCGCCCCTGCCGGCCCCGGCGCCAACGTCTCCCCCTGCCCCAAAGCCTGCTGAACCCGCTCAGCCCGGCTCCGACGACATGGGGCCCGCCAACCAGGGCTGCTACCTGGTGCAGGACTTCCTGGGCGTTCCGCTCAACGGCACGCTGACCCGCGCGGGCGACAACCTGAAAGCGACGTTCAACGTTGCTCCCGATAGCGATACGATCGTCTGCCTCGATCCCGGGCACTGGTCGTATACGGTCGACGCGCCGCCCCCCTGGCTGGACATTAACGGCACCTTTGACGTGATCGCCGGCGAACGGCTGCGCTGGCCCATCCGCGGAGAGAATTGACGCCGAAGCACTGGCTACGCTGCCGCGAGAAATCGCGGCAGCGTAGCCGCAGGAGCCGGAGAGGAGGTGAGTTGCATGGGTACCAACTGGTTTGACACGGTACTGGCGGGAGGGTATTGCTGCTCCTGGTTGGCTGGCCCTGTCCTGTCGGACACCCAGCCCGCCGTAAGACCGGCAGGCACTGCGGCCGACCTTCTCAGTGCCGAAGGCGGCGGAAGAGCAGTTGACGAAGCTTGGTGCGCCGTGATGAAGGACCCGACGACTATCGTGCCGTCGTCCCGCGACTTTGAGTAGAGGCCGATCGTCCTGTTTGTTGGTGGTTATTCCGCTCTTGATCTGGGAGCAAAGGGCGGCTCGGCTGAGCGGAAATATGCTCGCCCTCGATTGGACCCCGTCGTTCATTCACCAGGAGAAGAGCCATAATGGCCCGCTTACCGCTTCCCGGTCCTCTCAGCGTCGGCGAGATCCTGGAGCATTCATTCCGGCTTTGCGCAGCAGCTGTTCGGGAACCGGGCGAGTTGGATCTTGAAGGGGTGCGGAAAGCGCGCCTCCGCCGGACGGCCGAGGTCAACCGATGCCAAGTCCGACCTCTTTGAGTGCGCCGGCGGCGCAGACTCCGGCGGCAAGAAAAGGGCGCCGGCGGGCCGTTGCCGCTCTCATCATTTTGTCAGCACTCGGAATCTTCTGGCTGGACATGGCGGTCCTGCAGTTTGCCATCAGCTTCACGCCCGGAGCGGATCTTGCCAGGACGCTGCTATCCGGGATCGCGTGCCTGGGCTATGCGGCTTGGGTCTTCTTTGAACTCATAGCACTTGCCCAGCGCAGGCGCAAGGCTCTGAGGGACCTATTTACGCTGATTGACATCGGGGCCGCGACGGGCGTCTATGCATTGGTCGTCTCTGGGGTGTGGGTCGTACTGCCGTCCATCCTGCTGTGTGTGGCTCTCAGCATCCTCGTGGGCATGAATGGGGGCTACTACGATGTCCCCGCCGGGGCGAAGCGGGCTGACGCTAGAGAATGAACAAGAACTAATATCATCGCCGGGACTTCTCGGCCGGAGAGCGCCAGCAGCAGGAATTGCACCCTACTCCGCCAAGCCGCCTCGGCGTCGGTGGCCGGCGAATGATGACGTCAGGACGCTGGGTAATTGGATGGGCTTCGGACGCCTGTGGCGTGTTTAGAGACGGCAGGATGCGCCCAGGACACGCCGACGTGTGTATCAACGCCATTCGAAGGAGAGCAGCGCCATGACTATGCCAGACGACCACGGACTTGTCCTCGAGACCGTCAAGCTCATGCGCGCAGAGCGGGGATTGGACGACGAGGAGATCATCGAGCGACTGACCGGCACTGGCACAAACAGGACCACCGCGGCGAAGCTGGTTGCGTTCGTGCCCAGCGCCTTCGTCATGGTGCTGCTCGGCAAGTCGGGTGCGCGCTTCCCGGCCACATTTGGCGCGAAGGCGGCCGATGGCGACTGGGTCCGCGTGCAGTATCTTGCGGAGCCGATCTTCCGAGCCGCATTGGCCATGGCGCGTGAGGCGTATCAGCAGGGCGTGCTGACCCGAGAGGACTATGAAGGCGCCGCCCTCAGAAGTGCTGAATGGGGCGCGGCATGGAAATTGATATCCGGCGGGGGCAAACTCGAAGCGGCGATCTTTGGGTCAGCAGTTGTTATACTCAATGCCGAGGACTTTTCGGAGTGGGAGGCCAGCGCCATCGAACCGCGGCCGCCAAGCGGACCTGCGGCTTCCCTCTGGCAGAAGCTTCGTGGACAGCGGCCCGCTGCGCTCCCAGCCCATTCTGTCCTTCTTGACCCCGGTCTGTTGACCGTGACCGGACTCGATCTGCGCGCTCAGGAGGAAGTCAATACTTCTCTACAGGAGATGTTCTCGTCTCACGATGTTCCCTCCACGATCGAGGAGGGGTGGCTCGTCTTCTCCAATGCCCCCATCAGGGTCAACGGAGCATTTTTCAAGCTGGAGGACTCTGGATCGTCCACAACTGTGCAACTCGATGTGAGAGTGTGGCTCCAAGACGAGCAGAGATTGATTTGCGAGTCGTTTGGCGGAATAGGCACAACCGAGGAGCATGCCAAGCGATGTGCTCTGGATGGGTTCGTGGCGAGCACATTCCACGTCCTTGTGGCAGCGTTTTGCGGATGGCAAGGAGGGCAGGTCACCTGCGCGGAATGGACCGTAGGCGGGCGTCCGATGATCGCAAAGGTTGGCGGCATCACTTGGCGCTGGATAGAGCCGGAAGTGCCTACGGAGGACGCCGCCGTCGCCTGGTACTCTCAGCTCGAGCAAGAAATCAAGCAAGCCGACATCGGCCCCGGCACGCATTGGATCCGTCTCTTTTACTCGCAGTTCGGGAATGAAACGCAGGAATGCGAAGTGCTGCTGGATAATAGAGCGTGGCAACCGGTCCAGATGAGGATGCGAACGGCGCCCTGGCTCGTTCGCGAGGAATGGTACAGCGCGCGCTTGTTCCTGATTCTGCAGGACACTTAGCGACCATTTCGCCCAGCGGATCGGCTGATCCTGTATTCCTCTCTTCAAACGCTCCGCAAACGCCTTTTCCAACGGTCTACAAACGCGCCCCGTGATAACATGGGCGAGGATATGGCGTTGCACGGTCAAATAGTCCGCCGCCGTGCAGAAGGAGGATGTAGCCATGGTCCACACCGATCAGTATGCGCTAACCTCAGTCGACGTCTGGAGCCCGATTGTGGCTGGACAGGCCGTTCCGGTCCGCCGGCCGCGGCGCCATCTGATGATTCTGCTGGGGATTGTCCTGCTCCTAGCCGGATGTTGTGCGGGTACCTGCGGCGCTGTATCGGCAATCACCTGGTTCATGAGACAGTCAGAAGACACCACGCTCATCCTGGACCAGTACATGCGAGCCATGGCAGTGGGCGATGTGTCCGCGGCGCTCAAGCTGCATTCGACGTCCGGTAAGAGGGGCGCTAACGAGGCAGCAGTGCGGGAAGAGCTGCAAGGCGCCAGCGGCGCGCTCTTCGCCGGCTACCAGCAGATCGAGCTGGACAAACTGCAGGTCAACTGGTTTTTGAGCGGAACCGTGGCTCAGGTCAGCGCGAACGCGACGTACGAAGGCGGCTTCACTGGGCTGGTGGAAGCCATGTTCGAGCGCGAGGACGGCGCCTGGAAGATCGCAGATGTCAGCGTGACGGTCCTGCCTGAGAAGGTGGAGGCCTACATGCAGCGCAAACTGCCCGGCACGAGGTCGTGATTTGTGGTACAATTGTGGCATTGCGGCCCGCCGAGTGTCCACGGTGCGAGGGTCCGGCATGAACAGAATCCTGTTGACTCCTGGGATTTGCGCCCTGATGCTCCCTCTCGAGGGCCTCCGGGCTGCCACTGTGCAGCGCCCCCACGTCCAGAGCCCCACTACCCCGAAGCCGTCCGATTTCTCCCGCCCTGAGTCGTTCCCGCCTGACATGGCACTCAACGGGGTCTTCGCCTGGGATCGATCCTACCGCGAGACGCGGTCGAGGACAGGTTCGTGGGGGCACCCAAGAATGAATGCAAGCCTCGCATTCAGAATCCTCCAATATGTAGATAGGGGCACAGGGGCGTCAATAGGACCTCATGAAGTGCTGCCTCCTCCTGCGATCCTGACCGGCGTCGCCTGGCGAATTGCCCCGCTAGCGGCCATTCTGGCTTTCGTCAAAGTGCGCCTGGGCCAGTCTTTGACCTCACCATTCTCGCCAGGACAGCGCGTCGGAACGGCGTCGCTGCCCCCCACGTGCAGGCGTGAACAACCTGTCACTCGACTAGCGCGCGCCGTTCATCTCGCCGTCATGTACGGGCTCTATCCTATAGACAAACGCTCGGCAGAGGCGTACAACATGGTCGAAATCTAATCCGGCCCGGAGGCACCAGACGATCGGTTTGGGTGCAGCGCCAGGCAATCAGGTTGTAGAGGCGCAGTCGTCAGGTCAACGATACTGCTGCTGAGCTGATACATCCGTTTAGACTGCCGCGAAAGGCGGCGGGGTGGTGGTTCTCGTGGGTATACGTCGAAGCACCGGCTGACACTCCAGCGCCGTGGCTCACCGCCGATTCGTCGCTACAAAACCCCCGGCTCATGCGGCAACTGCCGAGTATCCTCCCAGTGCTCCGAAGTGACCACAAAGCGCTCTGCGGCAATCGAGCGCCTGTCAAACGCCTCCGCAAACGCTTGTGAAACGCCGGCCGAAGTAAACTGACTCCGTAATCAGCCAACGTCAGGGCTAGCCGGCAGTACTAAGGGAGTCAAAAACATGGAAAGCGAAACACAACACCCAAGTTCGAGGTTGTTCACGATCCGCCTCTGGCAGGAAGAGCTGGGGGAGGGCCAGACCGAATGGCGCGGCCGCGCCCAGGACATCGCCACGGGTTCGGCAAAGAACTTTCGAGACTGGCCGGGCTTGATCACCTTCCTGACGCGCCCGCTCGAAACGGCAGACTCCCCCTGCGACGAGCCGGCTGAGCATCCCTCAGCCTGAAGGGCTCCAAGCAGTGAACGGCCGCGATCGGCCAAGGAGGCGGTGGTGTTGGAGGATGAATCCTGGTCTCCAAGGGCGCAGAGCAATCGATCGGCCGTCGCCCGGCCGAAGCCGTCTGATGGAAGCCGGGCGGCTGAGTCAGTCTCAGAACCCCGCACCAATGGGTGGGTATTCTCGCTCATGGCGCTCGCCTTTGTGTCTCTCGTCGTTCTCGGCCTTTGCTCCAGACCCGCCACCACCCTCCGCGTCGTCGCCGGGTCAGGTTTCAGCTCGTTCGAGCCGATTCTGAAGCGCTGGGGCGAGAAGAACGCCGTCGACGTGCAGGTGACCTAAAAGGGGTCACTCGACATCATGCTGATGCTCGAGGATGGCAGCATCGATTCCGACGCCATCTGGGAGGGTGACTCGCTGTGGACGTCGCTGGGCGACAAGCAGCAACTGGTGAAGAACAGCAAGAGTATCATGTGCAGCCCGATCGTGTTCGGCGTGAAGAAGTCGCTGGCCCAAGAGCTGGGTTGGATCGGCAAAGACGTGCGCATGCAGGATATCCTTTCGGCTGCCGAGGACAAGCGGCTGCGGGTGCTCATGACCAGTGCGTCGCAGAGCAACAGCGGGGCCTCGGCTTATTTCGGCTTCCTCTACGCCTTCGCCGGCAATCCGGATGTGCTCTCTTCAGAGCATCTCGAGGACCCCGCGGTGGGCGAGAAGGTCAGGCGCATCCTGGATACCCTCGACCGGACCAGCGAGAGCTCGGGTTGGATGCGGGACCACTTCCTGGCCAGGTACGAAAACTACGACGCCATGTTCAACTACGAGTCGCATGTGCTGGAGATGAACCAGAAGCTGGCCGCAAGCGGGCGCGAGCCGCTCTACATCGTCTACCCGGCGGAAGGGCTGGGCGTTGCCGACTTCCCCCTCTCGTTCGTGAGCAAGGGCAGCGGCGACAAGGCCCCGCTCTTCCGGAGCCTGCAGGACTACCTGCTGTCGGAGCCGGTGCAGCGCGAGTTCGCGGCCAAGGGACGCCGCGTGGGCCCCCTGTGCGACCAGGTGGACCCGGCGATCTTCCGGCCGGAATGGGGGGCCGACGCCGCCCACACGCTCAACTCCTTCAAGTACCCGAGCGAGCCGGTCATCCGCCAGGCGCTCGCGCTTTACCAGACCGCGTTCCGCAAGCCGAGCTTCACAGTCTACTGCCTCGACTATTCGGCGAGCATGAAAGGAAAAGGGCGCGAGCAGCTCACCCAGGCGATGCGCACGCTGTTGGACCAGCAGCAGGCGAGCAAATATCTGTTTCAAGGGGCGCCCAACGACGTGACGATCGTCTTGGCCTTTGACGACCAGATCATCAACGCCAATGAGAGCGGGGCTTGGACGGTGCGCGGGAACAATCCCGAGGAACTCGAGCGGCTGTTGGCCAGGATCGAGAGCCAGCCAACTCGAAACCGCACCGACATTTACCGGCCTGCCGCGGTTGCGCTGTCGCTGATGAAGGAACAGGGAATCGGAGATCGATTCCCGGCCATCATCCTCATGACGGACGGGCAGTCCAATAGCGGCGCCGGCATCGGGCAGCTCGAGCAGGCGAGGGCTGTCACCGGACTGGACAGCGTGCCGGTGTTCGGCATTACGTTCGGCGAAGCCGACCCTGCGCAACTCAACTCGATCGCCGAGCTGACCGACGGCCGCGTCTTCGACGGCACGAAAGACCTGGTGGGCGCGTTCCGCAAGGCCAAGGGCAACAACTAATCCGTAGCTCAACAGGCCTGGTCCTACTGTTTGTCAAGTTGGTGGAACGCTCTGATGCGCAATTCCTGCCTACGCCCGTTGGGCGCCGGTTCCGCTCCACTCGGAGGTCGCGGTGGGCGAAACGATTTCGGTAAGTAGCCTATACCTCATGCTGGCGGCGCTGCTGCTGTTTCCGACGGCATACTGGGCGTTCCTGGCCTCACGACCGCTCAGGGTGGCAGCGCCGGCCGTCATCGCGGCTGCCCTGGGAGTCTTCGCGGTGCTCGCCTGGCTGCTCGCACGCGGGTGGGCCGGGCAGCCCCGGCCGGGGCTGCCAACCCTGGCCGTCATCGCGGGCGCCGCCCTCGTGCTGCCCCTGATTTGCCGCCCGATTCTCCGATTGGCACGTGTGGTCGCCGGCGGCGAGGACAGAGCCCTTCCGACGCCTGTGCGTCCCCTCCCCGAGATGTACGATCTGCTCGTGCCGCTGAGCATCTATGCCCTTGCGGTGTGGTCGCTCACGGCGCTCCTCGCGATCTGGACCGGCATGAGCCTCGACCGTCGTTTTGTCTGGTTTGCGCTCCTGCTGGCGCCTGCCGCCTGGATCCCGACCCTGCCCCGCCCCCGGCCTCTGCTCCACGGAGTGCTGGTGCTGCTCTGCCTGGAGTGGCTCTACGCGGCAGGGTGCTGGGGGTTAGTGGCGTCCTGGACCGCGCTGGCCGGTGGCAGCGAAGGGGTACTTCGCAATGTGCTTCTGGCCTGCGCCGGGAGCTGGCTGGTCTGGGCTCTCTGCACCGGCAGGACGCCGCTCAACGGGCGCCTCGCCATGGCGGTACTGGCCAGAGCGCTGGCCCGCGCCGGGCGGGCGGCTCTCGCCTGGGTCGCCGGCCTGCCGCCCGCATGTGCCAGATTGGTGCGGCGCGTTGGCCTGGCGTCCGCTGCTCTCGTGGTTGCCTCCGGCCGGGCGGCGATGCGCGTGCCGCCGGCTCTTGGCTCGATGATCGCGCGGGTTGCCCGGGGCGCATTCCGGTTGCTTGTAGCGCTGCGTCTCTGGCTGTCCGGGCTCCCATCGCTGCTGTGGCGTCCGCTTTGCCGCCTGGCGCTCGTCCTATTTGGATCTATGGCCGTGGTAGGCCGGGCCGCGCCGGCGCTCCCTGGGCTAAGCGGGCGAGCTTTCGGCCGCCTGATCCGGCTCTTAATCGCAGCAGGTACAGCGGCGGCCGCCGTTCTAAGAGCGGCGTGGCGCGGCGTCCGGCGGATGGTTTCCGGCGTGCCAGCGCGGTTGGCGATCGTCGCCATGGCGCTGCTGGCGGCAATTGTCGGCCTCGGCTGCATCCTGTCGAGTGGCCTGGCAGGGGGGCTGGAGCTCGCGGGCCGAGCTGCGTGGCGCGTGCCGATCCTGGCTGTGGGCGCGGCCCGGCTTTTGGCGCGCGGGCTGGCGGCCACCCTGACGGCGTTGGCGCGCGGCATCCTTGCGCTGCTGCCGGTCGCCTGGCGCGGACTGAGGGGCGCGGCCCTAGCGGTCGTTGCTATCGGGGCCGCGATAATCAAAGCGGTGCTGCGCCTGCCGGCCGCGATCGCCCGGACAGTCGTCCAACTAGCACGCGACATGTTCCGGCTGCTGATTGCACTGGTGCTCGCGCTTGCGCGACTCCTCGCACGGCTATGGGGCTTCGCGCGCGGCCTGGCCTTGGGCATCGTGACGCTCCTGGCAGCGGCCGGCCGGGGCGCACTGGCGCTGCCAGGGCGCATGGCGCTGGCTGGTCGCAGCCTGGTCCGGACCATTGGGGCTGCGAGGTCGCGGGCGGCCGCGGGTCTGGGGGCGGGGTGGCGCCGCTTCTGGCCGGTTGTCCTCATTCTATTGACCGGGCTGGCGCGCGCCGCCCTGGCGCTCGCTGCACGCATCGCCGGCCTCGTTGTCGCGCTGGTGAGGGGCCTGGCCGATCTATTGGCGCTTGCCGGCCGCGTCGCGGGCAGCGCCGCGCGACGTGCGCCCGGCCTGGCGTTGGGGACCGCCGCGCTCCTGGTGCGCGGGCTGGTGGCCGCTCTGACAGCGGCGGCTCTCGGTATCCTCGCGCTCCCGCCGCTCGCGCTCCGCGGGTTGCGGTGGTCCGCCCTGGCTCTTGCAGGCGCGGCGAGCGTCCTCGTCCGGTCCGCCAGAATCTCACTGGCGCGGCTGGCCCGGATCCCCTCCGCCGTCGGGCGCATCCTCTGGCGCTGCGGCGTCGCGGTGGTCGCGGCCCTGGCAGCCCTGGCGCGCGCGCTGCCAGTTCTTGCCGCGCTCGCCGGACGTGTGCTGTTTGGCCTGGCGCTGGCGTGGGCGGCCGCTGCAAGAGCCATTGGCCGGGCGCTGGCCGCTGCGCCGGCCATCGCCTGGCGCGTGCTGACGCTGTTGGCCCTCGTAGTCGCGGCCATGCTGAAGGCCTTGGGTTGGGCGGCATGGACAATCCTCGAACTGCTCGTGCATCTGCCGGCTGCGGCATTTCGCCTGCTGCGGCGCCTTGTTTCCGGCCTGGCAGTGCTGGCGGCAGCCGCGGGGCGGGCGATGGTCGCTCTCCCGCCGCTTCTCGGGCGTGGCTTGCGCTGGCTTGCGTGCCTCCTCTTGAGTGTGGCCGTGCTCGCCCGCCGGAGTGCAAATGCCCACCGTTCCGCGCTGGCCATCCTGGCTTTCCCCGCGCTCATTGGCCTCGGGTATTGGGGCTATCTTCACAGGCCGATTCCTCCTTCTCCGCCGCAGCTTCGCATCGTCGCCGGGTCCGGGTTCGCTTCCTTCGAGCCGATCCTCAGGCGTTGGGGTCAGCAGAACGGCGTCGACGTCCAGATCAGCTACAAGGGCTCGCTCGACATCATGATGATGCTCGAGAAGGGCAGCATCAAGGCCGACGCGATCTGGGAGGGCGACTCGCTCTGGACATCCCTGGGCGACAAGCAGGGCCTCGTCAAGAACAGCCGTAGCATCATGTGCAGCCCGATCGTCTTTGGCGTGAAGAAGTCAGTCGCCCAACGGCTGGGCTGGATAGGCAGAGATGTGAGCATGCAGCAGATCCTGGAGGCCGCCGAGAGCCGCCGGCTGCGGGTGCTGATGACCAGCGCCACGCAGAGCAATAGCGGCGCCTCGGCCTATTTCGGGTTCCTCTACGCCTTCGCCGGCAACCCCGAGGTCCTGACCGCCGATGACCTGGAGGATGCCGGCGTGCGCACCCGGGTCAAGCGTATCCTGGGCACCGTGAACCGTACCAGCGACAGCTCGGGGTGGATGCGTGAGCTGTTCCTGCGCCGCTACGACCGATTCGACGCCATGTTCAACTATGAGTCGCACGTGCTCGAGATGAACGCGAACCTGGCGGCCAGGGGCGATGAGCCGCTCTACATCGTATACCCGGTCGAGGGGCTGGGCATGGCCGATTTTCCGTTCTCGTTCGTTCGGAACAAGAACGCCGAACGGGAACCCCTCTTCCGGCAGTTGCAGGCGTACCTGCTGAGCGACGACGTGCAGAAGGAGATAGCCGCCAAAGGCCGGCGGGTCGGCCCCCTGTGCGACCAGGTCGACCCGGCCATCTTCCGCGCCGAGTGGGGCGCGGACGCCCACCGGGTCATCAACTCGTTCAAGTTCCCCAGTGCGCCGGTCATCCGGCAGGCGCTGGCCTTGTACCAGACAGAGTTTCGCAAGCCAAGCTATACTGTGTACGCGCTGGATTTCTCGGGCAGCATGGAGGGCAGGGGCAAGGATGAGCTGACAAAGGCCATGCGCACGCTGCTCGACCAGCAGACGGCCGCCGGGTACCTGCTGCAGGCCTCGCCCGACGACGTGACGGCCGTCGTGATCTTTGACGACCTGCTGATGAACGACCCCGCGGCCGTTGGCTGGACCGTCAAGGGCAACGACCCCGCAGCCCTCACCGGGTTATTGGGCAGGATCGAGCAGCAGCCGGTCGGGCACTTCACCGACATCTACCTGCCCATCGCGCGCGCGCTTCAGCTGATGCAGGAGCAAGGGACCGGCGACGCCATTCCCGCCATCATTCTGCTGACCGACGGCCAGTCGAACCGCGGCAGCCTGGATGACATCAAGCGCGCAGCAGCGGCGACCGGCCTCGACGACGTGCCGGTCTACGGTATCACCTTCGGCGAAGCCGACGCTGCGCAACTCGGCGCGATCGCCGAGCTGACCGACGGCCGCGTCTTCGACGGCACGAAGGATTTGGTGGGCGCCTTCCGCAAGGCCAAGGGCAACAACTGAGCAGGGGTACGGCGATGGCAACGTTAGAGATCAGGCTGCTAGGGGAATTCGGCATACTATACCAGGGCGCGCCGGTGGGGGGCTTGGGCGCTACCCGTGCCCAGTGCCTCCTCGCGTATCTCCTGCTCCATCGCGACGCGCCTATCTCTCGCCAGCACCTGGCTTTCCTGTTCTGGCCGGACTCCGCCGAGTCGCAGGCGCGCACCAACCTGCGCAACCTCTTGCATAGCCTGCTGCAGCTCTTGCCCGAGAGCGAGCGCTTCGTCCAGGCCGACTCGCAGACGGTGCAGTGGCGCCCGGACGCGCCGTGCAGCGTCGACGTGCAGGACTTCCGGCTGGCCCTGAAGCAGGCCGGCTCGGCGGAGCAATTGCGCGCAGCGATCGATCTCTACACCGGCGATCTGCTGCCCGAATGCTATGACGATTGGATGGCGGCCGAGCGCGAGCGGCTGGCGGAGAGCTATCGCAACGCCCTGCAGCGCCTGGCGGACCTGCTCGAGGGGCAAGGCGCCTACCACGAAGCCATCGAACACGCCCAACACCTGGCCCGCCAGGACCCGCTGCGCGAGAACGTCTGGCGCCAGATCATGCGCTTGTACGCGCTCGACGGCGATCGCGCGGGAGTGGCCCGCGCCTATCGTGAGTGCCGGGCGGTCCTGGAACGCGAGCTGGATGTCGAGCCCAGCCGCGAGACCGAGGCGGCCTACGAAAAGTGGAAGCGGTACGAAGCGCCGGCAGGCCAGCCGGACCAGGCGCCCGAGGCCGGCGTTGTGCCTGCGCGACCCCTGCCTCCGACGCTTCTTGACGATTCCCCCTCACCGGTTGCCTTTGGAGGACGCCCAGCAAGCAGTTCGTCGCTTTGGCGGCGCACGAAGATCGGCGCTGGTCACGGCCGGGCTGAGGGGCGAACCTGGCTGCCGTTGACCCGGGGATTAAGGCTCATCTGGGCTGCTGTGCTCTTGATCGTCGTCTTCGTGATCCTTATTTCAATTCTTCGGCCGCCGCCGCCCCCGCCGCCCTCGCCGCCCGGTCCCATGGTGGTCGCCGGCTGCACAGGGGGGTCCAAGGAGGGGCTGCTGAGCGATCCGGATGTGCAGCGGATCCTCTCCGAGCGCTACCACCTCCAGGTGAAGTACGAGACGATGGGCTCGCGCGACATGGTGCTTCGCTGCGCGACCGGGTACGACTTCGCCTGGCCTGGGACCGAGGCCGATGTGGAGCGCTTCAGGAAAGCCTTGGGCCACGACCCCAGCTACAAAACGATCTTCAACTCGGCGCTCGTGCTGTACTCATGGGCCGAGATCACGGATGCCCTGCAGCAGGCGGGAGTCGTCGAGCAGCGGGATGGGGTGTACTACGTCACCGATACCCAGAAGCTGATCTCCTGGCTCATGGAAGGCAAGGAGTGGAAGGATATCGGGCGGCCGCAGAACTTCGGCCCGTTCGTCGTCGTGCCGACCGATCCGGCCAAGTCCGAGTCGGGCGGGATCTTCGCCGTCTACCTGGCCAGCATGCTCAACAACGGGATCGTCCTCGATCGGGCCGGGGCCGAACAGGTCCTGCCCCGGGTGCACGAATACTATGACAGCCTGGGGTACCTCGAGAAGTCGACCGGCGACCTGTTCGCCAAGTACTTGAAAACGGGCCCGGGCGGCAAGCCGATCATCGTGGCCTACGAGAGCCAGGGCCTGGAGCTGATCCAGCAGATGCCGGAGCCGGTGAAGCAAGATATCCTTAAGAAGGTCCGCATGATCTATCCCAGTCCCACCGTCTGGGTCTCGCACCCGCTGATCGCGCTGACGCCGGCGGGCAAGGATCTGATCGCAGCCATGAAAGACCCGGAGATCCAGGAGATCGGCTGGAAGCGGCATGGCTTCCGGACGGGAGTAGCCGGCATTCATAACAAGCCCGAGGACCAGTTGCCCGCCCACGTGCCGGAGACCATTGAATCTTTCATCAACCTGCCGCAGACGGACGTGATGGACACCGTCGTCGACGCTCTGAGCGGTACCCCAGGTGGGGCAGTGCAGAAATGAAGGAATTCGCGCGCGACGATGCCTGGACCGCGAACCTCGCGGAGGCAAGCGGAAAACGCGGAAAGGCCCGCCGGGATGATGAGTGCAATGATACACAGTTCACGAAGCGATCGTCGGCGAAGTTAACAAAGCTTAACGCTTCCTGGCCCTCATTGTTCATGGTACGTTCATACCTTGCGCGCATACTCACAATGTAAGGGCCCATCTGACTCTGGAGGCAGAGTCTATGTCCGAGCAG
>Ga0315273_10004582_pt1 | contig 16940 bp, 13 predicted proteins | sample YL17G02_0_MG_FD_205753 | JGI IMG/M metagenome (GOLD analysis project Ga0315273, IMG submission 205753) | Sediment microbial communities from Yellowstone Lake, YNP, Wyoming, USA - YL17G02_0 | ecosystem: Environmental > Aquatic > Freshwater > Lake > Sediment | place: USA: Wyoming | collected... | reverse complement strand
ATGGAACCGTGCTGGAGCGCGATCCAACCAACGCCGAGGCGCTCGACGGCAAGGCGCAACTCGCGTATTGGGATGGGCGGATGGCGGAGGCGATCACCGGGTACGAGCGGGCGCTGTCCTACCGGCCTGAGGACGTCGTGGCCCGGGTCGGCCTCGCGCAGGTGTATCGGGCCACGGGGCGCCAGCTCGACGCGCTCGCCGAGGCCGACAGCGCGGTGGCGTCCGCGCCGGCCGCTCGAGATGCGTTGTGGGCCCGGGTGGACATCGGACGCACGACCCTCCCCGCGGTGGATCTGTCCGTGGGGTGGAGCGATGACACCGATGACAACACGATGTGGTGGCAGGTCGTGTCCGCGACGACTCCGCTCTCAAACAGGGTGCGCGGGTTCGGTTCGGTGGGGATCTACGAGGGAAGCAGCACTCCCGCGGTGTCCGCGACGCGCGGGACCGCCGAGTTCGGCGCGACCTACACCCAGACACGCTGGCGGCTGACCGGCGCCTTTGGCGTGCAGGGCCTCTGGCCAGAAGCTGGCGTATCGCGCAGCGTTCTCACGGGGCGCATCGGCGCGTCGTACCGGATCCGGCCGGTGGTCGGTGTCGGCGTGAGCTACGCGCACTTTCCCTATGCGGAAACGGCCTCTCTCATCGGGGCCGACCTCGACGTCGATGCAGTAGACGGCACACTCGACGCTACGCTGAGCCCGGGCCTCTCGTTGAGCGCGGGGGGCGGTGCGGGGTGGTTCAGCGACGGCAACGTGCGCACCTCGGCGGTCCTGGCCATCACGAAGCAACTGCCGCGCCATTTCTTTGCGGGCGGACTGGGTCGGATGGTGTGGTTCGAGGAGCGGGGGGTGGGGTACTTCTCGCCCGATCGTTTCGCGGTGCTCGAGGGACGGGGGGGGTACGCGCGGGTGGGGCACACCTGGGAAACCCGCGTGAGTGCGGGCGCGGGAGTCCAGCAGATCGGCATCGGAGTCGGCTGGCAGTTTGAGGGACACATCGAAGGGCGAGCGGTCTACTGGTTGTCCGATCAGAACCGGATCGAAGCCTTTGCCGGCGTGAGCAACAGCGCCTACCTCTCCGCGACCGGGGCCTATCGGTGGGGCACTGCGGGAGTCGTCCTCCGGCTCGGGCTCTGAGGGGCCCGCCAGAGCCGCCAGGTCAGAACCACGCCCGGAAGATCTCGATGAGCAGCCAGGCGTTGAGCGACCCGATGACCACCGCGACGAACCAGGCCAGTACCTGAACCCAGCGCGGGTTGACGAAGGGGCCCATCTTGGCCTTTTCGCTGGTGAACATGACGAGCGGCACCACGGCGAATGACAGCTGCATGCTCAGGATGACCTGACTCAGGATGAGGAGTTGCCCGGAGCCCCGTTCCCCGGCGACGGCGGTGACGATCACGGCGGGGATGATGGCGATGAGCCGGGTGATGAGCCGCCGGAGCCACGCCGGGAGGCGGATATTGAGGAACCCCTCCATCACGATTTGCCCGGCGAGGGTCCCGGTGATGGTGGAGTTCTGCCCCGAGGCCAGGAGCGCGATGGCAAAGAGCATGCTGGCCATCGTGGTGCCCAGGAGCGGCGTCAGCAGCTGATGGGCGTCGCCGATGTCCGCCACGTTCTGGTGGCCGGTCTGGTGGAAGGTGGCCGCCGCGAGGATGAGGATGGCGGCGTTGATGAAGAACGCGAAGAACAGCGCCAGCGTGGAATCGATGGTCGCGAACTTGATGGCTTCGCGCTTCCCCGCCTCGGAATCGCCGAAGCTCCGCGTCTGCACGATGGAGCTGTGCAGGTAGAGGTTGTGGGGCATGACCGTGGCGCCAAGAATACCGATGGCGATATAAAGCTTGCCCGGGTCCGAGACGATTTGCAGCGTTGGGATCAGGCCGCGGGCCAGTTCGCCAAGCGCTGGTTGGGCCAGCAACAACTCGATCCCGAAGCACGCGCCGATAGTGGCCACGAGCACGATGACGAAGGCCTCGAGCCAACGGAAGCCGCGGTGCTGGAGGAGAAGAATCAGGAGCACGTCAATGGCGGTGATGCAGACACCCCAGAGCAACGGAATTCCGAAGAGCAGGTTCAGGGCAATCGCGGAGCCGATGACCTCCGCGAGGTCGCAGGCGGCGATGGCGATTTCGCAGCCGACCCAGAGGGCGAAGCTCACGGGCCGCGAATAGTGGTCGCGGCAGGCCTGTGCCAGGTCGCGGCCGGTGGCGATGCCGAGCCTGAGCGCCAGCGCCTGCAGGAGGATGGCCATGAGGTTCGACAGCAGGATGACGCTGAGGAGGGCGTATCCGTAGCGCGAACCGCCCGCGATGTCGGTGGCCCAGTTGCCGGGATCCATGTACCCCACAGCTACCAGATAGCCAGGGCCGGCAAAGGCCAGCATCTTCCGCCACCACGACGCCCCAGACGGGATCGACACGGTCCGGAACGCCTCGGGAAGGCTCGGGGACAGCCTCGGAAGACGCCAGCCGGCGGTCATCTCCTCGATTGGAGGGCCGCTGGCGCTCATCGAGCCCCCTCGCGGGCGCAGAGGAGGAGGCCGGCCAGCTCGGCACCCAACAGCTGTTCCCCCGCCGAGGTTCGGAGCGCCACCGGCCCGCCGAACGGCTGCCGTCCCGTCACCACCACCGCCGCTCCCGGCACGAGTCCGTGCTCTGCGAAATACCGGAGCCGGTCGGCCTGCCCCGTCTCCACCCGCCGCAGTTGAACCGACTCCCCGACCGGCACCTCCGTGAGCGGTGTGTACACCAACTCCGCCATGGTACCATCGGGCGCCGGGATGGGGTCCCCATGAGGATCGACGCTCGGGTTGCCGAGTGCCAGGGCCATCCGCTCGATGAGGGCGTCCGAGACGGCATGCTCGAGCCGCTCGGCCTCTTCGTGGACGGCGTCCCAGGTGTAGTCGAGAAACGCCACGAGATATGATTCCAGGATTCGGTGCCGGCGGACCATCCGGAGCGCCGCACGGCGTCCCACGGGCGTGAGCTCCACACCCTTGTAGGGCACATGCTCGAGCAGACCCTGCTCGGAAAGCCGCTTGACCATTCCGGTGACCGAGGCCGGCGCGTGGTCGAGCAGGTGCGCGATATCGCTGGTGGCCGCTGGGGTCCCGGCCTCCGAGAGGTGGTAGATGGCCTTGAGGTAATCTTCGACGGAGCGCGTGAGCGCATCGTGGGGCACAGCGGGGGACATGCGGCCACCGATATTAGGGTGACCTAAATCTAGTTTACCGCGACCCTAAAAGCAACCGAGCCGGCCCTCAGCCAGTCCGGCGGCTCACTCCTGCCGGAGCAGTGCGACCAACGGCGCCAGAATGCGCTCGGTCATCCCCCACACTGGAATCGGGCCGACGTGGTAGGCCGCAAATTCCCGAGCGGCGCTCCCGAAGCGGATGGTGACCGGCCGGTAGGTGTCGGGATGCAGCAACGCCGCCAATTCGACCCACAGGTGCTCGGCCACTTCGATGTTCGGAATGACCGGGGGCCTCTGCGGGAGGCAAAAGACGAACGGCCGCACCATGAGCGGCGGGAGGTGAGGGGAACGGGGCGCGACGTCGTCGAGGGCACCGACCAGGTCGGCGGGCGTCAGCTCGATGCCGACCTCCTCGCGGGTCTCGCGAATGGCCGTCTGCAGGAGGTCGAAGTCGCCGGGACTGTTGCGACCGCCCGGGAGACCCATCTGTCCGGACCAGGGGTCGCCGGCCCGCTCCGCCCGGCGGATGAGCAGAATGGAATCGGGATCGGGGACGAGGAGCACCCCGACCGCGGCGCGCGCCAGCGACAGATCATCGACCGTCGAAGGGGTATAGCCCGCGAGTACACCCGCTAGTCGGGCCTGGAGCGGCATCAGTGGCAATGGCAAGAGCCAGCGGCGCCGAAATGACTGACCGCGATCACGACGCGGTCGTCACGATCGGGGCAGTGTCGGGGTTGCCCCCGTCGAACACGACCTTCCAGCCGCCGTCCGCCTGCTTCCGCCAGACCGTCATGTACTTGCCGGTGGTGACTTGCCCGGCGCCGGCGGCATTGACCCGCGTACTCCGCCAGGTGCCCAGGGTGTAGCCGAGGTCTCCCGCTTGGCTGGCGAAGGCCATCGTCGGTTCCCAGGTCAGACGCCAGGTGGTGTCCGCGAAGGCCTGGGCCATCCCCGCGCGGATGGACGCCAGCCCGGGCGTGAACGGGAGGTCCGGCTCCATCTGGATGGCCGTGCTGTCGAAGGCCGCCATCCACCCTTCGAGGCCATTGGACGCGGTCGCCGCCGCAAACGCCAGGTCCGCGGCGATGAGCGAGGCCTTCACGTCCGCGGGATCAGGGGGAGAAGAGGTCGGGGCGCAGGCTGCGAGCACGGCCGTGCACACGAGGGCGCGGACAAGAGAGCGTGATGGACGCATGGTGCCTCGCGGGTGTCTGGAGGTTCGGCGGACGCTTCCGATACGACGGGATCGGGAACGGGGATTCACTGTTTACCGGAGGTGCCGCCCGAACCACGCGAGCGACGCGTCCGCCGCCGCGTCGAACGCCGGAGTCGGGCCTTGCCAGGGGTGCACGGTGTCCCAGGTATGACCTGCGCCTGGCAGCACGACGAGTTCCGCCCGCGCGCCACTCGCCGCGTGGAGTGCGTGCGCCTCCGCCTCGGCGACGGACGCGTCGGCGTCGCCGTGCAGGATGAGCCACGGCGCGCGGACCCGTGCGGCGGCGGCGGCGATGTCGAGCAATGCCGCACCGTTCCGTTCGATGTCGTCGAGCACGTCGGTGGACATGGCCAGCACCTGACCGGTGCGGGTGTTGACCACGTCGAATTGCCCCCGCGCGCGCCACGCGGCGATTTCCTCCGGACTCCAGCGATGCAGGTGACTAATGGCCCCCCAGGTCACCAGCGCCGCGATGCGCGGGGACGCCGCCGCGGCCAGCACGCCCAGTGCACCGCCGCGGGAATGCCCTAGCACGCCGATCGCGGTGGGCGGAGGACATCCAAGCGCGCCGGTCGCCGTAGCGTCCAACACCGCGTTCAGGTCGCCGAGGTCGCCCGAGAAGGTGGCGCGTCGGAACTGATCGGGCAGGACAAACTCCCCCGAGTCGTCCACCCCGCTCCCGCTCAGATTGGAGCTGATGGCCGTGAAGCCCGCTTTCGCCAGCCGGTCGGCGAGCGGCGGGAACATTCCCCAGTCCTTAAACCCCTTGAATCCGTGGAGCACCAGCACCGCGGGCCGGGCGTGGGTCCGATCGCCGGTGCGCACGTCAATCAGGATCTCGCCCAGGTAGCCGGGCAGGCGATGCCGGGTGAGCGAGGGTGTGGCCAAGGGTTACCGCACCGCGCCGTCGAGGATCTCGATTTCGCCCGCCGTGGCATCGAGCCGGGCGTTGGTGCCCAGGGGGAGGGTCCACTGGTCGTCGATGTGGCCGATGGGAAAGCCGTAGGCCACCGGCACCTTGAGGGGCGCGAAGTAGGTGGTCAGCACTTCGTCGAAGCCGAGGGCGCCGTCGTCGGTGCCGCGCTTGAGCTCGGTGAACCGCCCCACGACGATGCCGGCCACCTTCTGGAGGGCGCCGATCGAACGAAGTTGGGCCAGCATGCGGTCCACGGAGTAGAGGTCCTCGCCCACGTCCTCCATGAAGAGGAGCGCGCCCGCGAGGTCAGGGAAATACCGGGTGCCGATCAGGCACTGCAGGAGGGTCAAGTTGCCGCCGACCAGCGGGCCGACCGCCACCCCCGGGACGAGACCCACAATGCGGGCGTCCGTCGGGACGAGGACATCGGCCGGCGGCGCCACCCGGCCGAGGCGCCCGGCGGGGTTGACGGTCGTCAGCACCCGATCGAAGTGCCACCGGCTGAAGGGCGTCAGCGGGGCGCGCGCCATGGGGGCGTGAAAGGTGACCAGGCCGGCCTCGACCTGGACGGCATTGAGCAAGGCGGTGATGTCGGAGAAGCCGATGACGGCCTTGGGGCGCTTCCGGAGGGGGGAGAAATCCACCCGGTCCAGGATTCGGGTCATGCCGTAGCCGCCGCGCAGGCACCAGACTGCGTCAACGCGGGGGTCGGCGATGGCGGCGTTCAGGTCGCTTAGCCGTTCGTCGTCGGTGCCGGCCAGGTAGCCGTAATGGCGGTAGGCGTTGGGGCCGAGTTGCGGCTCGAATCCGAGGGCACGGCAGAGGTCCTCCCCGCGCACGAGGTCATCGTGCTCGAGCAGCGGACCGGCGGGGGCCACCAGGGCCACCCGGCTGCCGGGACCGAGGACCGGTGGCCGGATGAAATTCTTTGACCGCATTCGGACTCCCGTAGTAGATTGGTGTCGCCACCCAAACGGAGCCACGCCCTGCGCGCTTCCCACCCGGCCCTCCTGGCCGCCAGCCGCGTCATCAACGACCTGCGGGACGAGATGGTCTCCCAATGGGCCGACTGGCTGGGCGACCGCATGCAAACCTCCACCACAATACCCCGCCCGGTCATTGAGCGGGAGTTGCGCCTGATCATCGAACTCCTCGGCGAAATGGTCGGGCCGGTGCGCCGGGAAGCGACGCCAGTCTGGTTCCACGCCTGCGAACACTTCGGCCGGCTGGCGGCGGCGCGCGGCCTGGCCGCCGGCGAAGTGGTGGATGAGATGCAATTCCTCCGCGAGCTCCTGATCCGGAACCTGGCCCCGATCCTGGCCGCCATGCGGCAACGGCAGGCCATGGCCATCATGCTCCAGCTCAACCGGGTGCTGGACAAGGGGGTCGGGGTGACGGTCGTGGGGTACACCGACGCGCTGGTGGCCACCATCTTCGCCCAAAACGGCGTGCCCAGCCCGGGCACGTCGGTGGATGCGGACGAGGTCGGTCGCCAGCTCGAGCAGATCGAAGGCGAGTTCGCGGCCGTCACCCGCAACCGGTAGATCCCTTGGTCTCCCTGCCCTCCCTGTGGGCCGCCCTGCCCTGGGCGGTCCCGTTCCTCGCCTTCTTCCGACTCGCCCGTCGCCAGCCCAACCTGGCCCGCGCCCCGCTCGCCAGCGGTCGGCTCGTGTCCATCATCGTGCCGGCACGGAACGAGGAGGACAATCTCCCGATCCTCCTCGCCTCACTGGTTGAGAGCCGGTACGACCCATTCGAGATTCTCGTGGTGGACGACCGATCGACGGACGGGACAGCGGCGGTCATCCGTGGCTTCAGCGCGAAGGATTCCCGAGTCCGGCTCGTCGAAGGAGCGGAGTTGCCGGCAGGGTGGTTCGGCAAGCCGTGGGCCTGTATGCAGGGCTATCGCGCGGCCCGGGGCGACCTCCTCCTCTTCACGGACGCCGACACCCGCCACGCCCCGGAGCTCCTGGGCCGGTCGGTGGGCACTCTCGAGTCGGAGCGCCGGGACCTCGTGACCGTTATCGGGCGGATGATCTGCGGATCGTTCTGGGAGCGGGTCATCATGCCGGTCATCGGCGCGCTCCTTGCCATCCGATTCCACCCGACGGTGGTCAACCGGGCGCGCACGGCACGCGAGGTCATCGCGAACGGGCAGTTCATCCTGGTAACCCGCGAGAGCTATGAAGCGGTGGGTACGCACCAAGCGGTCAAGCACGAGGTGGCCGAGGACCTGGCCATGGCGCAGTTGTACTTCCGGACGGGTCGTCCGCAGCTCTTCACCTTCGGCCTCACGCTCCTGGGCACCCGGATGTACACCAGCCTGGCCGGCCTGGTGGAGGGGTGGTCCAAGAACGTGTACGTGGGGGGGAGGCGTTCGTATCCCGACGAGCCGGTGCGCCGGGCGCTGCTTCCGTTCATGTTCGGCGTGGGGGCGTTCTTCTGGCTGGTGCCGCCGAGTCTGCTGCTCCTGGCGTTGACCGGAGTGGCGCCGGGATGGGTGGAGACGGCGGCCCTGGCCACGGGGCTGAGCGCGCTGTTCTGGACCCTGTTCGACGCCGGGTTCGGGATCAATCCGCTCTATGGCCTGACGTACCCGCTCGGTGTGATCATGACGGCGTGGATCTTTGCCCGCTCGGCCCGCCGCGGGGAGCGGCGGATCGAGTGGCGGGGCCGCACCTACTCATCGAATTGAGTACCCGGTTGCGCTCGGCGCCCGCCCGACGAATCTTTACCCGACCACAGTTATCGGAGACGCCATGCGCCTGACGATCACCGCCGAGATGCTGGCCGCGCTGGAGCGCGCGGGGGACAAGCCGGACTGGCTCATCGCGCAGGTGACGCGCATGCGCGCCGACGGCGAGCCGTACATTCTGCCACTCGGCAGCCAGCAGAGTACCGCGCTCGAAGAACTCTGCGCCATGAACATCCGCATGACACCGGACGGCAGGGTCAAGCCGGAGCACGCGGCGCTGGACGCTCTCTCGACGCTGGTGCTGGAGAACTATTAGGCGCGCGAGTGGCGCGCCCAGCTCAGTCGATACTCAAGTCCACATCGTCCTGCAGTTCCCGCAGCCTCTTCAACTGCTCCGGCGTCATCTTGGCCACGCTCGTGTGGACCGTGACGCTCTTGATGGTGCCGGTGTATCCGTTGCCCCACGCCGAATAATCCGATGAGACCGGCGTCCCCTCATCCATCCCCACGTCCGTGGCGTCGTCCATCGAGAAGACGTTCGCCTCGGTCTTGGCGATGGGGCCCACCGCCACTTGTTGTCCGTTGACGAAAATGGTCTCGGTGCCCCCTGATCCCGGAGCCCCGCCGTCGTACAGAAAGACATACCGAAGGGTGACTTTGCCCGTCGGAAGGGGCGAAGCCCCGGTCACCTTGAACATCTCGAGGCCGAGGTAGTTGTAGGCGTACACCGGACGATTGTTCTTGATGTACAGTGACCACCCACCAAAACGCCCGCCCTGGGCCAGGATGACGCCATCTGCGCCCCCTCCAGGCACCACAAGCTCGGCGGTGATGTCGTGCGAGCGGTTCTTCACGTTGATGAACGCGTTTTCCATGATTCCGTGCATGCCCGGATAGACGGTGAGCGTCGTCCGCCCTCCCATCAGGTCGGGACGCCCGGCGATCGACGCGTCGAAGCGCTCGATCGTGCGATCGTCAATGGGAAGCACGTGGTATTTGGCCGCCTCGGACATGAAGAGCTCCTGCATCTGCTTGAGCCGCTCCGGCTCAGTGGCCGCGAGGTCAGTGCGGAGCGAGAAATCCTCCTCGGCATGATACAGCTCCCAGATATCCTCCTTGAGGGGGCGGCGCGGAGCCAGTTCCCACGGCGCCTTGTGCACCGTGCCGGCGAACCAGCCATCGTGGTAGATGCCGCGGTTGCCGGCGATCTCGAAGTACTGCGTGGTATGCCGGCCCTTTGCGGACGCGCTATCGAAACTGTACATCATGCTGACGCCGTCCATTGGGAGTTGCGCGACCCCGTTGACGGTTCGCGGCTCGGGAATGCCGGTGGCCTCGAGGACAGTCGGGGCGATGTCGGTGACGTGGGTGAATTGCGAGCGCACCTCGCCCCTCGCCTTGATGCGCGCGGGCCAGGAGACGACCATCGGATTCTGGGTGCCGCCGTAGCTCCCGGCCACCTGCTTGGTCCAGGTGAAGGGCGCATCCCCGGCCACGGCCCATCCGGCGGCAAAGTGTGGGAAGGTGGTCGGGCTGCCCCACTGATCCATTTGCTTGAGCTGGTCCGCCACCGTTTCCTGCACGCCATTGAAGTACGTCATCTCATTGAACATGCCGACCATGCCGCCCTCGGCGCTGGCGCCGTTGTCGCCGGCTTCGTAGAACACCAGGGTGTTGTCCGCCACGCCCATGTCCTGGAGCGACTGCAACAGCCGCCCGATTTCGTAGTCGGTCTGCGCCGCGAAGGCGGCGAAGACTTCCATCTGGTGGGCGAAGAGCTTCTGCTCGTCCGGCGTCAGCTGGCCCCAGTCCTTGATGGCCTCAGGCTTCGGGGCGAGCCGGGTGCCGGCCGGTACGATGCCGAGCTCGATTTGCCGGGCCAGGGTGCGCTCCCGCATCTTGTCCCACCCATCGTCAAACCGCCCCTTGAACTTCGCGATCCACTCCTTGGGCACGTGATGCGGCGCGTGCGTGGCGCCGGTGGCAAAGTAGACGAAGAACGGCTTGTCGGGGGTCATGCTGTGCTGGGCCTGCATCCAGCCGATGGCCTTGTCGGTCATGTCCACGGTGAAGTGGTAGTTCGGATCTCGAGAGGGCTCCACCATGGTGGTCCCGTCGTACAACAGCGGAGACCATTGATTGGTTTCCCCGCCAATGAAGCCGTAGAACTTGTCGAAGCCGGAATGGGTGGGCCACCGGTCGTAGGAGCCCGAGACGCTCACCTCCCACGGCGGTGTTTCGTGGTACTTGCCGAAGGCCGCGGTGCTGTAGCCGTTCTGCCGGAGGATCTCGGCGACCGGCGTGGTCTCGAGCGGGCGAATGCCCGTGTTGCCGGTAAAGGCGGTCGCGACCTCCATGATGGCGCCGGTGTTGACCGTGTGGTGGTTGCGGCCGGTCAGGATCGCCATGCGGGTCGGGGAGCAGAGCGCCGTGGTGTGGAACTGGTTGTACTTGAGCCCCTGGGCCGCGAGCGAGTCGAGGGTCGGCATCGGCAGGGGGCCGCCGAAGGTGCTGGGCTGCCCGAAGCCCATATCGTCAATCAGGATGAAGACGACGTTGGGGGCGCCCGCGGGCGCCTTCACTTCAAACCGCGGAGGCGCCGTCGCATCCCGAGCGTCGAGTGTGGTGATGGTCGGCGTGGGCGGGGGAACGATGGGGAGGGACGTCCGGTCGAGGCCGCCCGCCTGAGCGGCTGGCTGTTCGGCCGGTTGACAGGCCGCGACGGCGATGAGGGCAATGGCGCCGATCAGCGCGCGGCAACCGAATCGAGTCATATGACGGGTCTCTCGTCAGGGGGTGGGTGGTACGACCGCGATGCATTCTACCTCTGCCCGCGCCTTGAACGCGAGCCCGCTGCTCCCCAGGGCGCTCCGGGCGGGGTACGGCGCCGAGAAGAACTCCCGATAGACACTATTGAAGGCACCCCACTCGCTGATGTCGGCGAGGAAGATGGTGCATTTCACGACGTCTTCGAGCGAGGCGCCGTGGCGTCCCAGCGCGGCGCGGATATTCTCGAGTGCCTGCCGCGATTCGGGCCCGATGCCGCCCGGGGCCAGGGTGGCAGTGCCCGGCAGGACGCCGATTTGGCCAGACAGGAAAAGAAGGTTGCCGACCTGCACGGCCTCCGAGAACGGGAGTGTCTTCATCACCGAATCTGCCGACGTGTAGAACTGCGGTGCCGCCACCGTGGTCGGCGGTGCCTTCGTGGCACACGCGAGAAGCGACGTGGTGAGCAACACCAGGGAGGTCGTCGGCCACATTGGCCCCAGGTCAGCACGCATCGGAGCAACCCCTTCGGAAGTGGTGAGTCTCAATAGACTGCACGGAAGGGCAGACCGCCAGTGCGAGAGGCGGCGCGGTAGAAAGACGCACGCCTGCGTCGTGCGGGTACCCGCACCCACGCCCCTTCCCCCCATCCTGCGGCACACGCCACCGGGATGCCCGTCGTGCTGTCAGGCCGCGCCCTCCGATCCATCATTGCACTCCACGACCTGCCACACCTCGTGGCGGCGCTCGGACACGAGCCGCTCTGGGAGCCCTTCGATGTCGGGACCCTTAGCCTCGGACGCCGCTCCGACCCTTCCGCGGAGGCGGCAATCGTCGGGCGCCTGGGCGGGTTCACGTGGTACGCCGTCACTTCGGAGGACCCCGCACACCTGGCTCCCCGACTCGCCCGGCGCCTGGCTGACCGGGGGCGCGTGTGCGGCGTCTTCAGCCTGGATCCGACGCGGCGACGGCTTGCCGTGTCGGTCTCCTTCGATGGCACCCCGGTGCTCGAGGTGGATCTCGACGACCCAAGTCGACTGGCAACCAGCTGCCTCACTCGGATCGGCAGTGCCGAGCCCGGCGGGTCGCTCGCCATCGCGGCACGGACCGCGGATGCCCTGTCCGGGGCGGGGCTGGGTCGGCAGTTCTTCACGGCATTCCGCGCCACGCTCGACCGCTTCATATCGGCCATGCCACCCGGCATTCCCGAGCGTCACCGGCACGAGTTGGCGTTGCTTCAGCTGACGCGTGTGCTCTTCCTGTATTTCGTGCAGGCCAAGGGGTGGCTCGACGGCTCGGACCACTTTCTCCGGAGCCATGTCGACGATTGCCTCTTCCATCGCAAGCGCATTCACGGCGATCTCCTCCTCCCCCTGTTCTTCGGCACGCTCAACCAGCCGTCGTCCAGCCGTCGCGGTGCCGCCAGGACATTCGGGCGGGTCCCGTTCCTGAACGGCGGCCTGTTCGAGCCCCACCGACTCGAGCGACTGCATCGCCCGGACATTCCGGACGCCACCTGGCGGGATGCGTTCGACACCCTGTTCGAGCGCTACCACTTCACCGTGGCGGAGGATACCGTCGGCAGTATCGCCCCGGACATGCTCGGCCGCGTGTTCGAGGGCGTCATGGAACCCGGCGCCCGAAAGGGGAGCGGGACCTACTACACGCCGCGTGCGGTGGTGCGCGCCCTGGTCGATGCCGCGCTCGCCGGCTACATCGGCGGTCGCCTGGTGCTCTCCGATGCCGACGCCCTGGCACGACTCGAAGCGGGCGACGGTGTTGCCATTCGCCTCCTTCGGGACATCTCCATTCTCGACCCCGCGGTCGGCTCGGGCGCGTTTCTGCTGGGAGCGCTCGAGCGACTGACGACATTCCTGACCGCCTCCGGGAGCGTCACGGACCCACGGCGGATCGTGGCGCGCAACCTCTACGGCGTGGACCTGAACCCGTCGGCCGTCCGGCTTTCTGAGTTGCGGCTCTGGCTGGCGGTCATCAGCACGGAGCCGGATGGCTCACCGGAAGAGGTGCAGCCACTGCCCAACCTCGACGCCTTCGTCCGGCAGGGCGACAGCCTGGCCGACCCGCTCCGGTTGATGCTCCGGCACCCGGTGCGCGCCTCCCGGCATGCCGCCGCGCTCACGGCGGCCAGGCGTGCCGCCGCCGCGGCGAGCGGCGTGCCGAAGCGCGAGGCGATCCGTCTGCTCCGCCGGCTGGAGCTGGAGATGGCGGCCGAACGATTCGATGCGGCAATTACCGACCGGGAACAGCTCACCAAGGCAATCATCTCGTCGGGGCGGGACCCGACCCTGTTTGGCGAGCGGCGCGGCCTCGAGCCCCGAATGCGCCGGTCCCTCCGGCGGGCCCGGCAGGAGCTCAACTCCCTTCGGGGCGCCCGCCGTCGGTTGATCGAAGACGGTGTTGCCCCTGCGTTCGACTTTGATACTCACTTCGGTGATGTGATGGCGCGGGGGGGATTCGACCTGGTGGTCGGAAACCCCCCGTGGGTGCGCGCCGAGGCGCTCGCGGCGCCAGTGCGGGAACAGTTGAGGGATCGGTTCCGCTGGTGGCGCGCCGGCCGCAGTCTCGGCTACGGTCACCACCCCGACCTTGCGGTCGCATTTCTGGAACGGGGATGGGAGCTCACCAACAAGGGCGGCGTCCTGGCCATGCTGGTTCCCGCAAAGGTGGCCACTGCCGCGTACGGCGAAGCGGCGCGGGCAGCGTTCGCGGAACAGGGGACGGTACTCGCGCTGGCGGATCTCACGGACACGCCCGGGGCCGGTTTCGATGCGACGACCTATCCACTGGCGATCGTAGTCCGGTCCCACCCTGCACCGGCAAGTCACCAGCCGAGGCTGGGCCTCGACCCAGCCTCGAGGGCCGGTTTCGAGACACCTCCGCGGCCCGGCCAGCCCGGGGCACCGTGGATCCTGCTCCCCGGAGACCTGCACCGCACGCTGGCCCACCTCCGGCGGTATCCACCACTCTCGGACACCCTGCGCATCCAGCTCGGAGTGAAGACAGGGGCCAACCACCTTTTCCTGACCCCTGCGCCGGAAATCGAGGCAGAGCTCGTGCGTCCGGCGTTGCACGGCAGAGACCTGCGTGCGTTTCGGGCCACGCCCTCAGGCCGCATCGTGTGGACCCATGACTCCCATGGCGCGGTGCTTTCCTCCCTCCCCCCCCAGGCGGCTCGCCATTTCGCGCGGCACATCGAAGCACTGCGAAGGCGTGCCGATGATCTGGGAGCGGCACCCTGGTCGCTGTTTCGCGCCTCGGCCGGGCGGGAAGTGCCACGAGTCCTGTGGCCTGACCTCGCCCCGCGGTTGGAGGCGGCGTGCCTGGTCGGGGCCGAGGGAGCGCGGTGCGTGCCTCTCAACTCGTGTTATGTCGTGATCTGCCGCGGGCCTGAGACGGCGCTGGCGCTCTGCGCCTGGCTCAACTCCACCTGGATCCGGGCGGCGGCCCGGGCGACCGCCGACCCCGCCAACGGCGGCTACGCCCGCTTCAACGCACGCGCCGTCGGGGCGGTGCCCCTGCCGCCAGGGGCATTGGAGGACCCCCGACTCGCCGCGCTGGCTGGCCGGGGCGCAGCAGGCGAGGACATCCAGCTTGAACTTGACGCACTCGCGGGAGACTGGCTTGAACTCGGCGCGGACAATCGACGGATACTCTCCGAAGTGGTGGGCGTGGGCGCCTTGCGTCGTCGCTGAGTCCTTCCGTCCCCTCACCGACCCGCTCTCCGGACTCATCATGGCGGGACCGGCGGCCAGCCCAGCCGCCGTCGCCCGGGCGCTGGCCGAGTCGCTCTCCCCACCGCGGGCGCCAGATGCCGCACCCGCATGGTTGGATGTGGCGCAGGCCGACGCCTTCCGTCTGCTGCTTCACGCGCTTCGTTCACACGGGGCAGTACTCTGCGCCGACCCGGTCGGAACCGGGAAGACCTTCGTGGCCCTGGCCATCGCGCAGGCACTGGGTCCCCAGCCGGCCGCCTGCCTCGTCCCCGCTCCGCTGGTTCCGCAGTGGAGGTCGACCGCCCAGCGGCTGGGTGTGCCTGCCGTCGTGTGGTCTCACTCGCGGCTGTCGCTGGGTCAACTGCCTCCAGGCGCGCCATCGCTCGTCATCGTAGACGAGAGCCACCACTTCCGCCGTCCCGGTATTCGCCGGTATCAGACCCTGGCGCCCTGGCTCCTTGGCCGTCGGGTTCTGCTTCTCAGCGCCACTCCGGTGGTCAACTGTCCGTCGGATCTCTATCACCAGCTCCACCTCGGCATGCGCGACGACGCTCTGGCCTACGATGGCGCACCTTCGATGCGGATGGCCTTTGACCGGGGCGCCGTCCCACACGCCCTCGGGCGGTTGGTCATCCAGCGCCTCGACACCGCAGCCAGTCCTGCAAGCCGGCAACACGCCGAGATCGTGGAGAGTGGGGCCACCCCGCTCTTGCCGACTCTCGATGGGCTGGTGCTCTCCGCCAACGCCGGCATTGCCGCACTCGTGCGCTCGGTATTCCTGCGCGCGGCCGCCTCGAGCGCGCCTGCCCTGCTCGGGGCGTTGCGCCGGTATCGCCACCTTCTGCTGCACGCCCGGGATGCCCGCCAGGCCGGCCGTCCACCCGACCGCCAGAGCCTGCGGCGGTTGACTGCGGGAGCGGACGAGCAGCTTCTGCTCTGGGCCCTCATGCCAGGGGGTCTGGAAGGAGAGGAGCTTCGGCTCGACGACCTTCCCGGCCTTGAGTCACTGATTGCCGACACACGGCGAATCGCGGAGCAGCACGACGCCAAGGCAGCCAGACTCGAGGCGCTCCTGCAAGATGGTCTCCCTACCCTGGTCTTCGTCACGGCCCGGGAGACGATCACGTTCCTGCGAGGACACCTCCCTGATCGCTGGCTGGCCTGGTGCACCGGGCAGCGGGCCGGCATCGGCCGGACCCCGCTGCCACGGCATGACGTCCTGGCGTGGTTTCGGCCCGGCGCGGACGTTTTTCCACCACAGGTCCCCGGAAGGCCACGCACGCTGCTCACTACCGATGTCACGGCCGAGGGGCTCGACTTGCAGGCCGCGGGGCGCGTAGTGCACTATGACCTCCCATGGACCGATGTCCGGATGGCACAGCGCAATGGACGTGCGGTCCGGCGCGGATCCAGCAGGGCGGAGGTCGCAATCGTCCGGTTCCTGCCTGGCGCAGACATCGAGACCCGCCTGCATCAGCAGGAGATCCTGATTCGCAAGGCGGGCCTCCCCTCCCGGCACGGGCTTGGACCGGAGGGCCGTCATCAGTGGCGATGGCGCCGCGAACTGGCGGATGCGCTACCGGGCCCCGGCATCGAAGGCATCTGCACGGTCCACTCAAATGCGGAGGGCGTCCTGGCGGGGCTTGCGCTTGAGCGAGAGGGAGCGCGAATCGCGTCGATCGTCCTCTGGCGGGAGGGGCAAGAGGAGGCTCCTGAGTGGATCGATGAGCCGGCGGTGGTGGAGGCTCGGCTCCTGGAGGCGGCGCACGCACCGGAATGCCCGCCTCCATCCTGCACCGTCGTGCGTGAAATACTCTCGTCTCTGTCGCCGCACTTCAGGTCGCTGTTGCGCGACGCGTCGGTGCACCGCATTGTGGGCTCACCGTCACGCGCCGCAGTGCTGAGGCTTGGCAAGCGGTTGCGTGCACTCGCGATCCGTGCTGCCCGGCACCGCGACGCCGCGCTCCTCGAACTCCTTGAACAGGCGCTTGGCTTCTGCACTGGCGGGCACACCGCCGGGGAGGCGATGTTGATGGAGTCGCTGGAGGCATTCGACGACGAGACGTTGATTGCCCGCCTTCCGACGTTGCCCGAGGAATCGCCGCGGCCGGCTCCGCTCCACCCACGATTGACGGGCCTGATCGTGTTTCAGCGAGGGTAGCGGTGCCCCCATGGCTCCCTCGGGCGGGACCAACGTCACACAGTGAGAAGGTCTAACTTACGCTGTATCCGACCCTGGGAAGCTTTCGGAGGGGCTCTTGGCTACGGTGACCCTCGGACGGAACACACCATGACGTGGCTCCAACACCTCGCTGGATCGTTGGTGGCACGTCCGGCGGTGTACGATGCCGTCCAGACCATGTTGGGCTCCAAGTACTGCTACGGGAGGCTACGTCGTCTCCTTCCCGAC
>Ga0315273_10004579_pt1 | contig 16947 bp, 17 predicted proteins | sample YL17G02_0_MG_FD_205753 | JGI IMG/M metagenome (GOLD analysis project Ga0315273, IMG submission 205753) | Sediment microbial communities from Yellowstone Lake, YNP, Wyoming, USA - YL17G02_0 | ecosystem: Environmental > Aquatic > Freshwater > Lake > Sediment | place: USA: Wyoming | collected... | reverse complement strand
TGGTCGTTGCCGCTGAAGGCGATCGCCTCATGCGGGGCGTCGTTGATGAGATTGTGCGTCGCCCGGTTACCCGTCTCCGAGGGGCTCTGCACATGAGCCTCCGGACGAATGGCACGAGCCGCAGGCAGAGGACTGAACAACGTCAGCGCAGCGCCTTGAGCAGGGCCGCTGCACCAAACGCAGCGATCACCACGCCTGCGACCCGGTTGACCCAGCGCATCCTGGCGTCATTGAACCAGGCCTGCGACGCGCCTACCCCCGTGCTCAGGATTACCCACCACGTGGCTGAGCCGAGGAGCACGCCGGCCACAAGCAATGCTGCCGAGCGCGTATCATGGCCCGCAGCAATGCCAAGACCGGCGAAGATGGCAGCGAAGGCGAGAATCGTGACCGGGTTCGAGAGTGTCAGCAGAAAAGTCGAGCCATAGGCCCGCAGCAAGCCCGAGGCAGATGGTGGCGCGGCCTCACGCGATGGTGGCGCACCGAATGCCCTCACCCCGAGATAGAGTAGAAAGGCACCTCCGATGAGGCCGAACCACACCTGCTGGCCCACCAGGAAACTGGACACAGCCGTGAGGCCGAAAGCCGCGACCGCGCCATAGACCATGTCGGCGGTCGCCGCACCCATGCCGCTCGCGAGGCCGACAAGTCTGCCTTCGGCAAGCGTCCGCCGAATGCACAGCGCGCCGATCGGCCCCACCGGTGCGGCGATAGAGAAACCGATGGCCAGTCCCTTGAGGAGAAACGGAATGTCCACGCGCATGACCTCAGCGAGAAGGAAATGGCAGCCCGCGCCGCCCCGCAGCGCATCCGCCCCCGCGCCCCATCTCCGTGTGAGTGGATGCGCGGCCTTCACCGTCGCCGCGCTTTGGCCCCCTTCACGTACTTCCCGAACCAGTCGAGAGTGCGGTTGAGGACATCGCAGGTATAACACGGGTGCGCTTCGCCGAAGCCATGGTCGCCGCTCGGATAGCGCACGAACTGCGTCTTCACGCCACGGCGCTTGAGCATCAGGTACATGATCTCGGAGCAGCTGATCGGCACCCGCTTGTCGTCCTCTGCGTGCAGAAAGAGAGTGGCCGCGGTCACCTTCGTGCCATGGGTCGTTGGCGAGATGCGCGTGTACGCCGCCATGTCCTCCCAGGGCCGAGTGCCGGTCTCTTTCTCCACCCAGTAGGGGATATCGGTACCGTAGTAGAGCGCGGCCACGTCGGTCACGGCGCAGGACGCCACCGCGGCCCGGAAGTGGTCGCAGGTCCCGACAAGCCAGCTCGTCATGAAGCCGCCGTAGGAGCCGCCCATTACGCCCATGCGGCTTGTGTCAATGAAGCCCTGCTTCACGACGTGCGCCACCGCGGCGAGCACGTCTTTCGAGTCCTCTGCCCCCCACTTCCCGGTCACCTCGTCGGCAAAGCGCTTGCCGTAGCCGGTCGAGCCGCGCGGGTTCGAATATACCACCACATAGCCCTGCGCGGCCAGCGCCTGCGCGTCGAGTTTCCAGGCGCCGGAATAGGCGCCGTAGGGGCCACCGTGCGCCTGCAATATCAACGGATACTTCCGGTCCGCGCGGAAGCCGGAGGGCCTGACCATCCATCCCTGGATGCGCTTACCGTCGAAGGACCGCGTCCAGAACGACTCGACAGAGCCGACCGCGAGCCTCTTCATCACCGCGCGGTTCTCTTGGGAGAGCTGCTTCTCGCCACTTCCGTCGGCAGCACAGGTGTAGAGATCGGCGGGACGCCCCGGGCCGGCATGCACGAAGGCGACCCGGCCGGTCGCTAAGGCGGCACTGTAGCCATAGATCACCCGGTCCTTGGGCAGAACGCGTTCGGCCTTGCCGGAGATGCCGATGTTCCAGAGCGACAGACAGCCCTGCTCGTCGCACAGGTAGTGAATGCCGCTGCCATCTGGCGCCCATTTCGTGACTACCGGGAAGCAGTCCAGCTTCGCAGTCAGGCAGATCGGTTTGCCTCCCCGCGCTGACCGGACGTAGATATGGGGGGCGGTCCATGGGATGCGCTCTCCCTCGGAGCCGACGTAAGCGATCCGCTTCCCGTCCGGCGACCACGTGGGGGAAATCGCGCCGCCGACGTGATCCGTCAACTGGCGGGGTCTGCCGCCGCCTGCCGGCACCGCCCACACGTCCATCACGAAGTCCCAGTCCTGCTTCCGAGCGCGACTCGACACGAAGGCGATCTGCTTCCCGTCTGGCGACCAGAGCGGGTCGATGTCATCATAGTCGCCATCGGTGAGCTTCGTCGGTCTGCCGCCGGACGCCGGAACGACCCAGATGTGCCGGCGTTCCCCCTTGGGCGCGAGCATGTTCGTGCGCCAGCGCAGTTCATCCACCACCTTCACGTCGGTGGCATAGACGCGGCCCCCTTTGACCTCGAATCTGGCTGTTCTCTCTTTGCGGTCCTCCGGCTTCTCGTCGCGTGCTATGAATGCGATGCGCTTCCCATCTGGCGACCAGGCCGGGCTCCCCCCGCCCTGCTTCAAGTGGGTGAGCTGCTTCGCCTCGCCCCCACCGACGGGGATCGTCCAGACCTGGGATTTCGCTTTGTCGTCGTCCTGCTCCGGTGAGACGAAGGCCAGGGTGGCGCCGTCCGGCGACCAGCGGGGCGTGTGCTCCCGGTGATGGCGGTTCGTGAGCTGCACGCGCTGCTTGCCGTCCGTCGAGAACAGCCAGATATCCGAGAAGCGGCGGTCTCTCTCGCGGTCCGACCGGCCGATGACGCAGGCCACCCATTTGCCGTCCGGTGACATCTGCGGGTCAGAGACATTGCTGAAAAGATAGGAATCCTCAGGCCTGAGGGTTCGCTTGGTCCGCGCCACGGCATCCTCCTCCAGTCGAAGTCGAGAGAGTGTCCAGGACCGTCGCTGAAGAGCGACGCGAAAGGCAGTTCTGCTCGCGGCCCTCGCGAACCTCGCAGCGAGGAAAGTCAGCAGGCTGTGAGCCGCGGGCGCCGGGGGCGTTCGCCGCGGCCAGTCAGCGCACTGACCCGTGAGGGGGTCACCCGAACGCACCGGTCGATCCGGGATCGGACCGGATGGGGCTACTGGTGTTCGCCACCGTGGCGCGGCCGTTGTGCCATACCGGACGCAGACGCGAACTACCCCCGCCCAGTGACTCCCAGCCGAGGGGATAGCCGGAGTCGGGTGGCCTCAGGCCGGCTTCACCGGCCGCTGGCAGGGGCAACTGCAGCCAGGGCGTGAGAACCAACTGAGGCATCTCAGGACTCCTTCTCCCTACTGCCGCTGCTGCGCTTGCGTGGGCGGGTGGCCTGTCCCCTGCAGTTGCTTCCACCCCTGAGGCAGGAGCATCCACGCGCACCCCGGGACGACGCGTACAGACAGGGGCGTCTCACACCGGATGTCCCCGTCGACGAGCACTGGCACCGCCTCTGCGCGGGCCGTCACCCTCACCTCTCGTCCCCTCCACGTCCGCACCGCGGGATGGCCCAGGTGGGTGCCGCGGAGCACCTGCGGAAAGCTACGCAGGAACTCCAGGCGCCCGAGGTCTTCGACCACGACAACATCGAGCAGGCCATCATCGATCTCCGCGCTGGGCGCGATGAGCATCCCGGCGCCGTAAGAGCGCGCGTTCGCAATCGCAACCAGGAGCGCGGCTCCCTGCCACTGCATGCCGTCGGTCTCGACACAGAGCGAGTCCGACCGGTACATCACCAGTTCCTGGACTACTGCGCTCAGGTAGGCGGCGAGTCCGGCCGTCAGCCGCCTTCTCCGGTTGATCCGGCGTGCCACGCGTGCGTCGAATCCGATGCCGACGATATTCACGCACCACAGCGCCTCGGCATTCACAGCCAGAATGTCGACTGCGACGGCCTCGCTGGTGAGCAACTGCCGGGCCGCCTCCGCCGGACCGCGGCGAATGCCGACCGTGCGGCAGAAGTCATTGCCGGTGCCCGCCGGGATAACGCTGGCCGCAACCGTGGTGCCGCGCAACCCGGTGAGCACCTCGGAGAGAGTACCATCACCCCCGCAGGCGAGCACCACGTCGCATCCCCCGCGGGCAGCCTGCTGGGCCAGCCGGACGGCGTCACCCGGACCTTCGGTCAGGAGCGTCTCCATCCGCCAGCCCGCTGCTCGCAGGACAGCCTCGGCCTGAGCTGCGGCGCGCAGGCCCTTCCCCCTTCCCGCTCTCGGGTTGGTCACTAACGCTGCACGCATCACGATCCCCCCTATGGCCTGCCGTCTCAACACACCGGTCACCGCTCACCTGTCGCCGCCTGCGTTCCGGCCCCACCAGCCAGTGACGCCCGCGGCGGCCTCCAGGCGTGTTGGTCCGCCGTGCTCGACTCCGAACAGTGCGTTGCCGTCATCTCCGACTCTCCCCTGGCTCGACCACAGGCGCCGCTTCCGCCAGAGAGACCACCCGCGGCTGCCAGCCCAGCTGGTGCAGGAGGCTGAGGTAATCACCGGGCTGCATATCCTCCGGGCGTTTGCCGGAGAGAGCGATCAGTGCCGCCTCCATCACATTCGTCCCGAATGAGCGGCCGGCGAACTCCGGGGTCGTCGTGATCAACACGCTCACGCCGCGATCACGCAGCATCGCTATGTCATCCGCGGTCGTCGTGTTCGTGATAATCGTCTTGCCATCCATCCGCGGCGGCATGCATCTACGGATATAGTGGAAATCCCCGGCCACGATCTCCGCCCAATCGAAGAACCTCGTGTGCTTCGGCCTCCCGCTTTCCTGCTTCTCCCCGGTCGGGTAGATCATGCTGATCGGCAACCGCCTTACGACGGGCAGGAAGAGGGCGGCGAGGACGCTGATGCTGCGCAGTGAACGGACCGGCATCGGTAACCCGAGGGCGAAGATGAGGTCACCGAAGATTACATCGCACCTGGCTTCCACGAATGCCTCCGCCATGCCGAACCGATCGACCGCGCTGACCAGTAGCACCTTCCTTCCCGCCAGCTCCAGCGCCCCGGTCTCCGCGAGCCAACGGATTGTCTCCCGCTCCAGAGTGTTTTTCAGGCCGCTGCCGTCCACCACGGGCGTCGTCGCGGCCGACTCGGCCAGCCGCCGCGACTGCTCGATCACATATCGCTTTCCTCCCGCCACGAGGTAGAGGTCCGTCCCGCCCAGACCTATGGCCGCCACCTTGCCGTCGAGTTCGGCGATCATCGCGCACCCCTTCTCGTAGTCGCCGTCAACTCCAATGCGTTCGATCTTCAGCCGCCGGCCCAGCATCTCCACTTCGATCGAGTGATTGCGCTTCGATGAGCCCAGACTGACGCTCACGATGCGCAACCGGTCCTGCGGTCGCTGCCTAGCGTCTGTCATCGGATGCTACCTCCATCCCGGCTTACCATCTGTTCTCACGGCCAATTCTGCCTCAGGCGAGGCGCATCTTGCAAGGGCAGAAGCCCCAGGCACCGGTCCTGTTTTCCCGGGACGTGTCCTCGTCGGCAGGGGAGAATGGACCTGGCAGGCGAAACCGGAGGACCTGCATGGAGGATGCGACTGAGGGAGGAGGGCTGGCCAGGTGCTCCGGCACAGGCTTCTGACAGCTGCGATTGCCATACCGATCGAGCTTGCGGTGATCTTTCTGGGTAGCTGGCCGCTGACCGCATTTGTGGTCCTTATTATGGTGCTCGGACTGCGGGAGTTCTATCAGCTAGCGGTAGGCCCTCAGCCAGGGGATCTACCGGCTCCCTTCCATGTGCCCGGCTGGATTCGCTGGCCCGGGTATCTCGTCGCCGCGCTTGCCCCGGCCATTGCGCTTGCGCGCGCGGAAGCGCCCGTTGCCGGGCTTCTGGTCACCTCCGCGCTGTTAGTAGCGCTGCTTGCGACACTTGGCCGCCGTTCCGCAGCGGCCCGGCACAGCGCCAGGCCCGCGACCGTCTCGGTCGGCCTCGTTGGCTCCCTGCTGCTTCCAGGTCTGTTTAGCCACCTGATCTACCTGCGGTACCTTGAGCCCCAGGGCTTCTTCACGCTGGCAGGCGTCTCGGTTCCGCAAGGCGCCGGCTGGCTTGCCCTGGTCGTGGCCGTCTGCTGGACCACCGACTCGGCTGCCCTCGCTGTTGGGAAGACGCTGGGCGCCCACAAGCTTTGGCCGAGCGTGAGTCCGGGAAAGACGATAGAGGGGAGCGTTGGCGGCCTGCTCGGATCGGTCCTGCTCACGCTCTGGCTCGGCCGCTGGCTCGGTCTATCGACCGGACATGCATTAGCGTTGGGATGCGCCCTCGGTGTTGTTGGCCAACTTGGCGATTTGGCCGAGTCGAAGCTGAAGCGCTGGGCGGGCGTCAAGGACTCGGGATCGATTCTTCCCGGACACGGAGGCGTGCTGGATCATTTCGACAGTCTGCTGGCCAACGGCCCGTTCACATACTACTACCTCCGGCTCTTTGTCGGGATTCAGTAGAGCGCACAGCACCTCACCGCAAGGCGCGCTGCGAGCTACCCAAGGAGCCCCAGCGCACGCCTCCGACAACGACGTCTGATGAGTACGGGAACGTTGGGAATGGCTCAGAGACGTGAGTCGGAGGAGTCGGCGACGCGGCGGGAAAGGTAGAGGTCGTCGAGCTTATCCACATCGAAGCCCAGCTCCGGGTAGTCGCTGACAATGGCGGCGGCCCGGGCGCCGAGTATGGCGCCAGCGCGAGCTTCGGTGTGAGGCAGTGTGAGCCTGCGAGTAAGCAGCCAAAAGACGAACCTGACCCCGAGCAGCGAGGCCATTTTGAGCGGGTTCTTCCGCACCGCGAAGAGGCGGTCGAGGAGATGGCGGTGCAGTTCGACGAAGTCCCGCGTGACTACGATAGCGTTGCCGCCTGTGAAGGTACCCTCGCGCAGGCGAACGTAGGTCCGTCGGCCTCCCGGGAACCGGCGCTCCGATGACTCCTTGGGGATGATCGCGTAGCAGAGCACGGCGCCCGAGGCCAGCGATTGGCGCACAAAGTCATCGACGGCAGCCGCGGTGATCAGAGGCAGATCGCCGGTGATGATGAGCAGGTGGTCGCTACCCGGGCTGGTCGCCTCCACTCCCCCAGCCATGTTATCAATATAGCTATCGCCAGCTACAACGCGGGCATCAACCGCCTCTTCAGAGACGGCAGCCTGCACCGGGGGAGGCGCCACCAAAACGACCCTGCCGATCTCTGCGGCGCCGCGCAGGGCGGCGAGCACGCGCGCAATGATCGGCTGCCCGCCGACCTCGAGTAGAGGGCGGTGGACAACGCCCAGTTCGGCCGCGATGTCGCCCTTGTCGACTCCGCCGGCCAGCACCACCGCGTCGATCATGTGAGCTCGGGCACTCCAGGCTCCAAGATGAGCAGGCTCTGGTCCGAGCGTACCGTGGGCGGAATCTCGACTGCGTTCTGTCCAGGAACCTATCTGTCCCACAGGACGCTACCCTGGCCTCAGTCGTGCTATTCTCCGCACTCGCTGATACCCCTGGTCTGGGAGGTGCTCTGGATGGAGAAGGATGCTGAGCGGAGAGTGGACTGGGCGGGGATGGACGTCTTCGAATTCCGCCTGGTGCGGTTCACCCCCACACGCGTGGGGACGCGAGCATACCTCCCATCGGTCATCAGGATGGGGATCCACTGCTCGACCAGCAGGTTGTAGTTCATGGGTTTCTGGTTCATGGCTTCCTCGTTCCCATATGTGGTTCGTGTACCGGGTAGTGGGCTTCCCGAACCCACTCGCACGAGCGTCACTCGTGCCGGAACCGCACAGTCTTGTCGGACAGGATGAGGCCCAGGTGCCTGAGCGCCGCGGCCCGATTGCCATCTTTGTTCTGGAAGCGGGGGTTGGCCTTGCCGATATCGTGCAGGGCTACAATGTAGGAGCAGAGCGGACGGGGAACGGCTGAGAGCGAGGGAACTGGGGAATCGAGAGCGCTACAAACGGCGGCGGAATCGAGCATGTGGGAGACCAGCGGACGGAAGCCTGGCGCGCCGAGACGCGTCTTCGCCTAGCATGCCAGGACTGCATCTCGATGCACGGCCGGAACCCCCCTTCCTGGGCAGTCATCCACCAGCACCCGTGACGACCGCTCCCTCGCTGGCAGGGTTTCCCTGCGCGCTCGGCTCGCACCTTCACCATGCCACCAGCTATAGCCCAGAGCGTTCACAGATTCACATATGCTGCTGGCATAGTGCCCTGTAACCGCCGCTATGAGATGGTCGTCGCGCCACGCGCCCGCGAACGGCGCGCCGTGTGCGCCCGTGTGGGGCTTTCGACAGCTAACTGGCGCCGTCCCTCGCCTTTCCGCCGTTCGCCGCGTTGTGGCCACGCCCGTGCGGCCCCGTGGCACATCGCCGAACGCAGAAGCGCCTTGACGGAACGGCCAACATCCTCCCTAGTGTCCTATCGGAAGTACGGCCGGACTCGGAAGGGAGGCAACGATGGCGAGGAAGCAGCGGCAGGATCGACGGTCAGACCAGCGGGAGTTGGAGGAGTTCCTGGGAGCACTGGCGCTGGAGGGGCGGTCGGTGCACTCGGTACGGTCGTATCGCCAGGATCTGAGGACACTCCTGGCGGCGTTGCCTGGGCCGCTGAGCGAGGTGCGGCCGGCAGACCTGCGGGAGTGCTTCCGCCGCCAGCAGCAGGCCGGCCGGTCGCCTTCCAGCATCAACCGCGCCATTGCCGCCACCCGCTCCTTCTGTCGCTTCCTGTTCGAGGAGGGCCGACTGCAGACCAACCCCGCGCAGGCCCTGCGCTCGATCCGCCTGGGCCCTCCCTTGGCGCCTAAGCATCTCACGGTCGAGGAGGTCCAGCGCCTGCTGTCTCTGCCCGCCGCCGCCACGCCCACTGGAAGGCGCGACCGCGCCATCCTGATGCTGTTCTACAACACCGGCCTGCGGGTGGGGGAGCTGTGCGCCTTGAGTCGCGAAGATGTGTGCCTGCCCCCCGAGGGCTGGGGCGCGCTACAGGTGGTAGGCAAGGGTCGACGGCTACATCGGCTACCCATCAATCGCCCCGCGGCCGACGCACTGCTGATCTATCTCGCCGACCGCGCTGACGTGGAGCCGGCGCTCTTCCTGAACCGCAGTAGGCACCGCTTCTCCGTGCGCGGCATTGCGCTGCTGGTGAACCGGTACCTGCGGGCGGCGGGTATCACCGATCGCTCCGGGCCACATGTACTGCGCCATTCCTTTGCCACCCGCGCCCTGCGCGCCCGGCCCAACCTGCGAGCGGTGCAGGAGCTGCTGGGCCACGCCTGGGTGACCACCACCCAGCGCTACACCCATCTCGAGGTCGAGGACCTGCAGGCTCAGGTGGCGGAGCTGCCAGCGAATCGCTTCCGTGGCGCCGGGTAGAGACCTCCTGCCACCCAACAGCCGAGCGGGAGACAGGCGCCGGCCCCGGCGGGAGAAGGAGATGGGCAGGCAGGCGCCGTACTTGCAGAGCGGACGAGCGGAAGGTCTTCGTGTACCCCTCAGCGCTGTGTTCCTTGTCGAGTACGGGCGCCGCAGTCCAAAGGAGGATCTACAGATGCTGGCACTGAGTTCGTTCCGTGCGGTCACGACGTGCATCCTGCTGTGCTTACTGTTTCTGGTCGCGGCCTGCGGCCTCCATGCCGATGTTCTGTTCCAGGAGGACTTCGAGTCCGGCCTCGGGGAATGGACCATCGACAATGGCGTCTGGCAGGTGGGCACCCCTACGGCCGGGCCCGAGAGCGCGCACGGCGGGGCCAACTGCGCCACCACTGGGCTGACCGGGAACTACTCATCTGGCCCCAGCAGCAGACTCATCTCCCCCGAGATCACGCTGCTCGCCACGGCGGGCCAGGAGATCTGGCTTCGCTACTGGGCCTGGTTCAACTACCCCTCCTACAACTACTGCTATATCAGCGTCCGCGTCAAGGGATTCGATGGCAACTGGGGCGCGTGGTCGAATGTCGACTTCATCGGTAGTCCCTATTTCATGCCGCAGGTATCCCCCTGGAGCCTCCTTGGCCTCGATCTGACGCCTCACGCCGGCCAGACGATCCAGGTCGGCTTCTATCACGACGTTAGCAGCGCGGCCACGCCAAGAGTTGGGATGTACGTGGACGACGTCACCGTCGTCGCGGAGGTCCCGAGCTTTGTGGCAAAGCAAGGCTTCGAGGGGGACTGGGAAGGTTGGACCACCGAGAACGGCATCTGGCAGATAGGGCAACCTCTTTACGGTCCCGGCAGCGCATACTCCGGCAGTCAGTGCATCGGCACCTATCTCTCTTGGCCCGCGCCGCCCTTCCCTGACGTCTCCGCGAGCCGCCTGGTCTCGCCGACTGTCCGCCTTCCTCCAGTGGAGGCGGGCCAGACTCTCACGATACGCCTGGCCGAGTGGTGGGACTGGATCAATCCTACCCCCCCAGAGTGGGGGCGCGGGGTAGTATCCGTGCAGGATCCAGTGACTCATGTCTGGGGCGACTGGTCGCACCTCACCTGGGCGAACGCGCACGCCGCCGGAGCCTCCGGCGGCTGGATCCAGAACTCGGCCGACTTGACCTCCTACGCGGGAGAGGCAGTACGATTTGGTTTCTACCTCAGCTACTCGTGGTACTCCCCTGCGAAGGGCTGGTACATTGATGACGTGGAGATCGAGGTGCCGCTGCAGGCCGCGTTTGTGGGGGTGCCGGTGGCGGGTGCGGTTCCGCTTCCGGTGCAGTTCACAGACGCCTCGATGGGCGGACCCACGGCCTGGTCCTGGGACTTCGGCGATAGCGGCACGTCGGCCCTCCAGAACCCCAGTCACGTCTATGCTGCGCCCGGCTCCTACACCGTGTCCCTCACCGCGGGCAGAGACGCGGAAACGGACGTCGAGACGAAGGTGGACTACATCGCGGTGCTGCCAGCGATGGCCGCCGACTTCTCCGCGAGCCAGACGTCTGGCTCGGCGCCACTTCCGGTGACATTCACTGACCTTTCCGTTCCCGCCGCGACCAACTGGTCCTGGAGCTTCGGGGATGGCGCGAACTCCTCGTTCCAGAATCCTACTCACATCTACAGCGCACCCGGAGTCTATACAGTCAGCCTCACCGCGCACGATGCCTACAGCACGGATTCGGAGACTAAGGCGGCCTACGTTACGGTCGCACAGCCCCTGATGGCAAACTTCGACGGCACGCCACTCCAGGGAACCTTCCCCTTGGCTGTCAGTTTCACCGACGCCTCCACCGGCGGCCCCACCTCCTGGCTCTGGAGCTTCGGGGATGGTGCCAACTCCGATCAGCAGAACCCTAGCCACGAGTACGGGCAGCCGGGTACGAAGACGGTCACGCTGTCGGTGAGCAACGATCTTGCTACCGACAGCGAAACCAAGCTGCGTTTCGTAAAAGCCACCTTCATCGACGTGCCGTTCGACAGCATGGCCTGGGCGGTGAATGAAGTACTGGCCTGCGTGGACGCCAACGTCGTCAAGGGCTATGACGGCGGCCTCTATCAGCCACACGGGAAGGTTACGCGCGACCAGATGGCGGTGTTCGTCGCCCGCGCCCTGGTGCAGCCCAGCGGAGATGCGGGGATTGCGGACCCCACACCACCCCCCACCTTCGCGGACGTCGGCAACGGGGGCCCGGGCGACTGGGCCTACAAGCAGATCGAGTATGTGGCCTCGCAGGGCATCGTCAAGGGGTTCGAGGAGGAGACTCCGAGTGGTACCGTCTTCACCTATCGGCCCACCCTGGTGGTGGACCGAGGGCAGATGGCGGTCTACATTGCTCGTGCCATGAACACTCCGACTGGCGATGCCGCCATCGCAGACCCAGTTCCACCCTATCACTTCGTGGATGTCCCCGGCGCGGATAGCAAGTGGGCCTGGTGCCTTAAGTACATTGAATACCTGGCCGAGCAGGGAATAGTCCACGGCTATCTCGAGGGTGACACATACCTCTATCACCCCGAGTTCCTGGTGACCCGCGACCAGATGGCGGTGTACGTGCAGAGGGCATTCCAGTTGCCGATGTGACAGAAGCGCCGCGGCCACACTCCATCCCGTTGCCGAGCGCGGCACTGAAGCCAACCAGCCAGAGGCTGGCAAGCGTCGTGCGCCGTTCGCGGGCGCGAGATGAGGCCCGCTAGAAGGGCAGCGGGCACGCCTGGGGAATGAACTGAGGCGACGATCCAGTGCTGACTGGAGGGCGAAGCATGCTGCGAGAGTGCTGGCAGTGCTCTGGCACCGGGAACCTGCTGCGCTACTTCAGGGGCTGGGCTGAGGTAGATCGGGCCACCTACGAGCGGCTCAGGGGGCGCCCCGATCTTGCCCGCTCCGCTCAAGAGCCACTCGCGCGAGAGTTTCCGTGCCCGCGATGCAAGGGTCGCGGCCAGGCCGCGGTGATCCCGGACAGCGACCTCGCCTACTTGCGCGCCCCGGGGCTAAGCCCCGAGCGCCCGATTTCACCGGACTGACTCCCCCAGACCACCCATCGGCACATCGCGCTCGGCGAGCACCTGATGAGTTGGTGAAGTTCCCCTGCCTTCGGGCGCCTCTGGGCCCCTGCTACCCCCTCGGCCGGAGTCCTCTGCCCGGGGGTCTGTCGCGTCTGGGGGAGATAGGCGCACCCGTACCACCACCTCGCCACCGAGCGCGGCCCTGAGGCCAACCAGCCAGAGGCTGGCAAGCGTCGTGCGCCGTCTGCGGCCAGGGGGGCGTGCCGCTAGCTAACGAGTGCTGCGCTCACTGTCCGGCGCCAGCCCGAGGTCGCCGGCCAGTATCGCCTCCAACTCGGCCACCCGCTTCGCGTCAGCGGCGTCGTTGACCTCGACCTCGTGCCTGGGTTCCCGCTGGCCCAGATATTGCTTGCCCAGCCAGATCTGCATGGCGATGTTGCCGTTGCTGGCGCTCTTCCACTGCAGCCGCCGCAGCGAACACTGGCCCGCCTCTCTTCCCTTTTCTATGACGCCAACTAACTCCGGCTGGCGCTGCTTGCGCTTGCGGAAGCCTTCCCGGGTGAAGCCCAGCAGGGAGGCCATCTCCGCCTCCGTGCACTGGAGGCGGGCCAGGTCCTCCACCAGGCGCAGGTCGAACTCCAGCCGGGGCCGGCCGCCGGGGTGCTTCGTCTGCTCAGCCATGGGTTACCTCTACCTCCCTCACCATCCAGCAATCGCGATAGCCGGGGCCGTAGAGTTGTTCGCTCGGGCCGCCGACGCGCGCATGACTGAACCGCCAGCCGTCGCGCCCATAGGCCGGCATCTCATGCGCCCACACGCGAATCCACTCCGTGATGGAATGCGATGGCCTGGCGGAAGCCTTAGTCAACACGCACCGCCTCCTGGCCCACGAAGGACTCCCACCGGGAGAGGATTACATCACAGTAGCGGGCATCCAGGTCGAAGCCATAGCAGCGCCGGCCGGTGCGCTCGGAGGCGATAATGGCAGTGCCCGATCCCAGGAAGGGGTCTACCACCAGTTGGCCGAGTTCGGTGGCGTTCTGGAGGCTGCGCTCGATCAGCGCCAGTGGCTTCATGGTGGGATGGAGGTCGTTGACCGCCGGCTTGTCATGTTCCCACACCGTGCGTTCGTTTGTGGGGCCGTGCCAGCGTGGGGCATGGCCCTGCTTGAACGCATAGAAGCAGGGCTCATACCAGTGCTTGTACTGGGCGAACAGGGCCCCGGCGCCGTTGTTCTTCACCCACACCAGCAGATTGCGCTCCTGCCAGCCGGTCTCGGCCAGACAGTCCAGCACATCCCGCAGGTGCGAACTCGCGAACCACAGGTACAAGGGGGCTTTGTCGTCGGAGTGCTGGTGGGCGAGCGAGAGACTGCCGATGAGCAGCGCCCGATACTCGTCATCGGTAAGGTCGTCCCAGTAGGCGTCGCCTTCTTGTCCCTCGGCACCGCGGCGCTTGGCGCTGATGCGCTCTTCCTGCGCGGCGCGGCCGCCGAGGTAGTTGATGGCGTAGGGCGGGTCAGTGCAGATGGCGTGGGCCACCTCGCCGGCCATCAGCCGCTCCCAGTTCGCCGGGTCAGTGGCATCCCCGCACAGCAGCCTATGCCGGCCCAGTTGCCAGACTTTGCCGGGCTGCACGCGGGTCGGCCCCTGCTGCCCGTCCGCCTCCGCCATCGCCTGGTCGGCATCGAAGGTCTCTTCGCGGCCGCCCTTCTCTTCCGCGTCCAGGCGCAGCAGCAGTTCGTTCAGATCGTCCTGTTGCCAGCCGGCGGCACTGAGCTGCTCCTGTGCCTCCAGATCGCGGAGCAACTCAGCCAAGGCCGCCTCATCGGCCTCCGCCAGATCGGAAGCGCGGTTGTCGATGGCCAGGAATACCTCCGGGTAAGGGCCGTCGTAGACGTGGCAGCCGATGTGAGTCCAGCCTTCGGCCCGCGCCGCCTCCACCAGGCCGTGGCCGGCGAGGATGGTGCCGTCGGGAGTGATGACTACCGGCTTCTGCTGGCCGTGCACCCGCAGCGATTCGCGCAGGATGGCGAGTTGGTGCTCGGGGTGGCGGCGGTAGTTGCGGGGGTGGGGCTGGAGGGAATTGAGGGGCCGGCGCTCGATGGTCAGGCGGGTGTCCGTACTCCCGTCGGCTGCTCTCGCTACGGCCTGCTGCTCTGGTGTCATCTCTGTCACTCCGTTCCTGGGTCTGCGGCGTTCCCGACGACGCGGTCCGGGGCCCCGTCGAGCGCGCCCTGCTTCGCCTGCCACTTGCGCAGCTGGGGAAGCGTGAACTGCCTGGTATTCCCCTCCGGCCATTGGTCGTCCGGGGGAACCGGCCAGCTATCTACGATCTGCGCTTCTGCTACCGGCAGCGTGTGTTGCGCCACCTCTCGCTGCCACATCTTCTCCGACATGCCCGTCTGGCCGCGCCGGCGCGACTCCTCCTGGTACTCTCGCCAGCCGGTCTGCCAGAGCCGCCACCGCCACACGTCCTCCACCGCACAGGCCAGCGCCTGCCCGGCCCACACCAGCGCCTGCCAGCGGGTGAGCCCGGACACTTTCGCGCGCACGTGTTCGGCCGGATCGACCGTGCTCTGCCAGGAAGGCGGGTAGAACTCCTCTGCTGCAGGCAGGCCCCGCCACTTGTTCGCCCGCGCCCCCAGTAGTGCGACCAGTGCCTCCCTCAGCGCCTGCGACTCGCGCCGGTAGGCAGGGAAGCCCCCTCTGCCCACCGCCTGGAACGCGGTGACCACACCTGCTCTCAGCGTCTCCGCCCCAGGTGCGATCTGCAGCTCGCCCACCGCCTCCCCGATCGCCCCTGTGCCCCGCGAATCCGCAGCCTCCGCCACTGCCTCGCCGCCCGGACGGCCGAATACCGCCACGATGAAGTCGACCAGTGTCTGCACGTCCGGCAGCCCCGCGCCGCGGCTGCGCACGAGCTCGCGCACCTCGGTGGCCAAGGCCGCGATCTCCTCCTCGATCTTAGCCCTGGTCCGCATCCCCCGCCTCCTTCACCACCTTCAGGTCGGCCTTGATGGCTTCGATCTGGGTTTGCAGCTCTCCCAACGCAAACGTCTCCAGCAGCTTCGCACAGCCGTTGACGGTGGAGTCACAGCGGGGACGGTCCAGCTTGCCATCCAGCATCAGTTGCAGCGCCTGCCGCGCGGTCTCTTTGCACTCCTGGGGCGTGCCCACGCGTACCACCAGGCCAGTGGGCTTCAGGGAGGCCAGTCGCGCTAACCCACCCGCGCGTCTGGCATCGGCCATGATCCGCTTCGCCTCGGCCTGCTGGCTATGGAACAGGCAGAACGGCTGGCCCGGCATCGGCAGCGCCCGGCACCGCTGCCCGCTTGCAGTCAAGGCCGCGCACGCCGTGCTGCTGGACGTGTTGGCTGCGCCTGCTTCCGGCATCTGTTCCGTCATGCGCGGTCACCCCGGTTTCCCTTGACAACGGCCCCTGCGCCTGAGAGAAGCCGCACCCCGACACGGCCGCCGCGCTCCCCGGCTGCACGCGTTCCGGCAGGCCTGCTTGAGTGGCAATGAGAACGCGCCCTCGCGGGCCCAAAGCCGCCACTCTCGGCCGTCTTCCAGCGGCTGATGCTCACGTTACCTCGGCCAAAGACAAAGCCGGCCCCTGGTGCCAGATTCGGGTTCATGAGGCCCTATCTCGCATCAGACGCCGGCTCAGCTGCGCCAACTCTTCACCCCACCACTACGGGCCAGGGGCCTGGATGTCTGTTCCTACGATCAGAATATACCACGGATCAGGAGTTCAAACAAGAGTTTGGCCGCCAGGTGATTCGGGCCTATCCCGCGGCCTCCCGCACGATGGCCGCGCATAATTTACGGAGACAGACTTACACCCGCGCCGCCCTATGTGGTCTTCCGCTGGCCCAGGCCTCCGCCCACAACTCGGCCGGCTTCTGCGTCTGCGAGGGAATGCCATCATCTGCATCGGGGTTGAGCCACACCTGGCCCGCCCCGGGGTCAGCGCCGTCAGATTCGGCCCTTTCGTCCCCCCTAACCGCATACACCTGGTCACGCCGCTCGTCGAGCGGCTGGCGAGGGCCGGTTTCGCTGCAGCATCGCCCGTAGCGACGGCCTGCTGCAAGAACACTGGCCGCTGCAAACCAGCCGACTGGGCACTCACCACCATGGATCGCACTATCAGAGTAACGGCCGTCCGGACGATCTCCACGGGGACACACTCTACAGGATCAGGCAGCACCCGAAGGTGCCGCCCACTGGTCCCATATGGTGGAATGATCCTCGCCCGCGCACAAGCCCAGGAACCGCTCAGGGGTGTCCCATCGCTATCTGACACCCGCACACCATCCTGAAGACCGCTTCCTATGCTGTGCGCAAGAGTGGCAGCCAGCGAGCGATATTGGCGGTGGTGATCTCGTGAGCCGGACAGGCCAAGCAGATGGCCATGGCCACGCCTACCGCCTGCTCGCCACCAGCAGGCGGTAGGCGGGATGCAGGAGGTGGAACCTCCTCTGAGGCGCCTTCTGCACCACGCCCTCCGCGGTCAGCGTGCGCAGCAGCCGCATCGCCGTGGCCTTGTGCAGCCCCACCTCCTCGCTGATCTGCGCCAGCGACCTCGCTCCCGGGCCAA
>Ga0315273_10004578_pt1 | contig 16947 bp, 16 predicted proteins | sample YL17G02_0_MG_FD_205753 | JGI IMG/M metagenome (GOLD analysis project Ga0315273, IMG submission 205753) | Sediment microbial communities from Yellowstone Lake, YNP, Wyoming, USA - YL17G02_0 | ecosystem: Environmental > Aquatic > Freshwater > Lake > Sediment | place: USA: Wyoming | collected... | reverse complement strand
CAATCCGGTATGCATTCGTGTTTTTATCATTAATGAAGGAATCCCTCGCCTTGAGCGCTCCTGTAATTCTGCGGCGGAAAAAATCTTCGTCAATCTTTTCATCCGGGTTAAAGCTCCAAACCCGCGCTCTGATGCTTGACGAAGGACTGAACGCCGCGAAGGCGATTGCGTCCCCTCTGAAGGATTGCACTTGGATGGTTTCACCGGATTCCGGTTCGCCTTCCACTCTCGCGACGGCTCCCGAAAAAATCCATGGATGCCTTCCGAGCGACATCTCCTTGTGTGGCTTTAATATCAATTTGTTCATCTTTAAAAAACTTTCAGAATAGAGATTCTAATCTTTATTGTAAAAAATCATAGTGTTAACTATGAGCGAAGACCGTAGTCGAACATTGAATTGATGGAGGAAGTGTAATTACCCTTGAAAGGATTAGAAAGTTTTTCGACAGTCACCGGTTTTATCTGTCAACTTATAAGGCATCGAAGTTTTTACCTTATCGCTGACTGATTCCTGATTTCGATATGTTATAATGCGCTCTTTCGAGGAGACTTATGAGAGCGTTTTTATTCAGACTGGTCACAATTTTCGCGATGCTTATGATCATCCTGATTTTTACCGAAATTGGTTTGCGTATATTTTGGAACGGCAAGCCCAGGGTTCCCGATTTCCCTCCTTCCCCCGGCTATTATCAGGATACCGACCCCGATATCAGCTATACATTGATTCCCAACCATAAGTATAAAAGAAGCAATATTAAAGCCGACAAATATGGATTCAGGGGGGAACCTTCCCCTGAAATATCAAAAAGCGCGGGCGTCTTTCGGATTGTCCTTATCGGGGATTCAATTGTTTTCGGCGTAAGGACTCCATCCGACAAGACGATTGGTTCCGTTTTACAGAAACGCCTCGATGAGATAGTAATCCCGGGCATTAAAAGATTCGAAGTCATCAACCTGGGGATGCCCGGGCATAACATCAATCAATATGCCGCGGTGCTGAAAAAATATGGGATGAGATATTCCCCCGATCTGATAATTGCCGCGATCACAATCTCGAATGATCTTGAAGGAAGACAGGCAAGATTTCTCGGCAACGGACATCTCTATCTCGAACCGACGGCTTCATTCGATGGCGTGAATATTTCGCACGCGCTGCCGCCGCGATTTATAAGGTCGTTATACATCTGGAGATATCTATATTTCCATTATTCGGGATTAAAAAGGATGGAACGAATAAAGGAGATGAAGATCGCCGCGGACGATGTTCCGGCGAAGATGCTGCTTGCGCCGATGCACGAGACGGATGAGGTTTGGGATAGCGTGGGTGAAGGCTTGGAGAGCATTAATAGCACAGCGCGGGCTGGGAATTCAAAACTTCTCCTCCTTCTCTTTCCCGCAATCGAACAGATATATTATAAGGATATACCGAATATTCCGCAAAAAATCATCCGAAAAATTATGAGGAAATATAACCTTGATGTTATGGATTTTTACAATGCCTTCGCGGAAAACTACCGGATAACCGGAATGCTGCCGTTCAACGATTTGGCATCGCATCCATCGCGGAAAGCATATGATATTATCGCTTCTTCAATACGCGACCGGTTGGCGCAGGAATATGGAGCCGGTTTGAAGAAAGCATTCGATGGGTCTGTGAAACTCGGTTTCGACGGTGATCTTGCATTTTTATCCTATGGCTGGGGTCAGCGCAGAAAAATCGGGAATTTCAGGTTCAGAAATATTCAGGGCGCCGAAGCGCGGATCGTATTCGGCGGTAATATAGATAAAATTTCAAAGATCGAGGTTCTGGTTACGGCATCGGATACTTGTGCGCTCCAAAGCGTGGATCTGTTTTTAAATAATGAACGCATGGGGAATTTTAGCATATCAGCCGGGTTTTTCTCCAAAAAGGAAATCTCTCTTCAGAGATCATTCCGTGTTAAATATTTTAACATACTTGAGTTCAGGGTTAAGCGTCTATGCCTGGCGAAATCGAAAGGAATTCTCGCAAAAAACACCAGTTTAGACACAGTTTCCGTCAGCGAAGTAAAATTCAAATCATGCAGAGGAACTCGCTAAATTATCTCAAGGGTTACCTCATAACAGAGTTTTTTTGCTTTATTCATAATCATATTATTTATTATGCGGGGTTTTATCAGGCATGTTTTATAAGCTTCAAAAAAGGACCCCGGGTATTTAACCGGAGTGGCAATGTTTGATCTCGTTTGTAAATCTATTTGAGCAAGGTTTAATCCCTGATTGTTTCCATCATTTGGAACTTACAACCGGTGATAGATCGCTCTCATCTCCCTCGTTGTCCACTGTGGAAATTGAATAGGAATACTTTATGGATTTGGACAGGTGCTGCTCTTCGAGTTGAAAAATCATCGAATCAACCTGGCTTATCAGCTCGAATGAAGAGTCATCTATGGAACGATAAATCCTATACCCTGAAGGCGGAAAGATTTCATAAGGATTCGGTTGCCAGGTTAGAAGTCCGGCATACTCGTATGCGAAGAGCGAACGGTTTTCAATGAGTTTCAACTGCACTTGAGCGGGCGGCTTCGGCCATATATATTCCAGGCTTGCGCTGCACTTGGGGACGCCGGAGATATAAGCGGTGATCGTGGCAAGTCCTGGCGCTCCCGAAGAGATCTTCTGGCTGTATAGAGCCCTGTTGGATTCGAAGGAAAGGCTTTCCAGGAAGTTGCCGGAAGATGCTTCCAATCGTACGTCAATTCTGGGCAGTATTATTGCAGGCGCACCGCTGAGCGAATCTATCAAGAGTACCCCGATCCAGGTTTCGGCTTTATTGTTGGCTTTTATTCTGCTGACGCCATAAGTATCCATTATGCAGGAAACAGCCTGAAGGTTATATACATTGATGGTTACGAATTCGGAGGTGGACAATCCAGAATTGTCTCTGACCATGAGGCTTGCGTAATATGTACCGGCTTTAGTGTATATATGTGTAGCCCTCGGTTGCGAGGAATAAGTACCGTCGCCGAAGTTCCATCTATAAGACACTATCGAACCATCAGGGTCATGGCTCCTGCTGCCATCGAAATCCACCGTAAGAGGCGCAATACCGGCTGTGGCAGAGGCGCTCAGTACAACAACGGGCGGAATGTTGCCCGATACCTGGATAAGAACTGTATCCGTGGCTGTGTCGTTTCTATTATCCATAACCGTGAGCGTCGCAGTGTATGTTCCCTGTTGATCATATTCATGCGAAACGCTCATCCCACTGCCCGTGGAACTGTCTCCGAAATCCCAGGAGTAAGAGACAATTGTACCGTCGGAATCGGATGAACCGCTGCCGTCGAAGTTGACTGTCAGAGGGAGCTGGCCGGTTGTCGGGTTCGCTGAGACGACTGCAACAGGAGGGATATTGTTTATATACCAAAGATATTTTGCGCAGAATGCGTCCGTCGTCCCGCCGAGCGTTGTATCGTATGCATTATTGAGCGGGAAATCCGTGGAAAGCGTATAGCCGCAAATGTATGCCGCGGGTTCGCTGCTGACGGCAATCGCCCAGCTGACGTCACTCAATGTGCCGCCGAGATACGTAGAATAAAGTAATGACCCGCCTGTATTCGAAATGTTGGTTATAAACGCGTCGTTTGTCCCTCCAGCATGCGCGGATTGCGTAGCCTGGTAAGTAGGGAAGTTAGTGGACGTAGTGTATCCGGTGATATAAATTGAATTCGTCGAGTCAATGGCGATCCCTCTTGCATATTCATAACCCGTTCCGCCGAGGTAGGTTGAAAAGACACGTGTGTTGCCGGCTGCGGACATTTTTGTGATGAACAAATCGGTATTTCCGGCCCTGGCGGCTTGAAGCGGATTGAGGGTTGGAAAATTGGTTGATAGCGTGTTGCCGAGGACATATGCACAGCCTGCCGCATCTATAGTTATTCCACGGCATTCCTCGTCTGAGGTTCCTCCGAGATAAGTGGAATAGACCAGTGTATTCCCCGGAGCCGAAAGCTTCGTGATGAAAGCGTCATAGCCCCCTGAGCGCGCCGCCTGGAAGGGGTTGAGGGTGGGGAATCCAACGCCGTTTGTTCTTCCTGCGATATAAGCTGAGAAGGAGCTGTCAACCGCCACGGAATATCCCTCGTCTGTTGATGCCGTCCCGAGAAATGTGGAATATTCAAGCGCATTGCCCGCCGTAGCTAATCTGAGGACGAACGCATCCGTTCCAACATTATGAGAAGCATCGTAGGCGTTTACAGTCGGGAAGGTTGTGGATGTGGTAGTACCTGTTACATATGCCCTGTTCAGACTATCCACGGCAATGTCATTTCCGATGTCAGATAATGTGTCGCCGATATAAGTGGAATACACCAATGAATTGCCTGCAGGCGCGATCTTTGTCACAAAGACATCGTTAGATGCGCTGAAGCTGCTGTCATAAGCGTTCACCATTGGAAAATTGTTCGATGTGGTATAACCGGTGATATAGGCGTTGTTCGAGGAGTCAAGAGCTATCCCGTTTGCCCTGTCCGTTCCGGCTCCGCCGATGTATGTCGAATAAATGAGCGAAGTTCCCGAGGCGGAGAATTTTGTGACGAAGACCTCATTGCCGGTTCTCCACCATTGATACGCGTTCTGAACCGGGAAATTAAATGAATTGGAATAACCCGTGACGTATGCCGAACCTTGCGAATCTACAGCGATTGCATACCCGTAATCAACATCTGTCCCACCAAGATATGTCGAATAGGGGATTACGAGAGGATCAATAATAAGTTCATATTTTTTATCGTATGCGGACATTTTGAACCCGTAGGAATTGCCGGTAATTTTGATAAATTCCGCTCCGACCGGGATTTTCTCGCCGTCTATCATCTGCCAGGCTTCAGGTTTCTTGTGAAGTATCTCACCAAAGTGGGTTGTGACGATTAGATCGCCGTTTGGAGACAGCGAAACCTTTGTCACGCCGTTATATTTAAACCGAATCTTGTCAGCTTTCCCGCCGGGTTTGACTATCCAATCGTATTCAATCCTGGATTCTCTTCCATAAATCCTGAGGTCTATATTGTCGAAGAGGTTTTTATATATGATGGATTCGGATGCCGGCAGATCGGTCAGCCAGGCTGAAGGATCATTGCCGATCAAATAATTCACACGATAATTGGTTTCAACCTCCGCCTGGATTTCGATTCCTGTGTTTGCGCCTGGGAAATTCAAGCGCGAGACATCTCTTTCTAAATTGAATCCATCCTGCTGTCTATCGATCACTGAATCAAAGATAAGGCCATCATCCGTCGCCCAGAGCAAATATTTTTTCGTTTGAGCGTAATACCGGACGTGGCTGTCTTTCTGTCCGGCGTTTTTAATGAAGTAGAGCGGCAATAAGCCGTAATTCTCTGTAACGCCTGGAGCGCCGGATTTAATGTTTTGTCCCGTTGGTTTTGCGGGAGTCTTTGCGACATTGTTTGAATTTTCCAGATTAGTCGTGTTTTCATATGCCTGCGCTGAAAAAAACATTAACAGAACCGACAAAAAACAGATGATCCGATGGAATGAGAATTTCCCTTTACCGGAAGCTTTGATGGAATAGTACTTAATCATTTGATACCTCTTTGCCCTGTTTGAGACAACTTGTTTTGGAAGTTGCCACTGTCCGCATCCGGACAGGTTATTCAATGCTGATTTTTGAGCTTTTTACTTGGATTTAAAGATAGACAATTGTTGTGATTTTTGATTGATCAGATATAGCAATCGGTTCTGTCAGCCTCCTATTAGAGCTACAGATACTCTCTGTGTGAGCCAAATACATAATTTTGGCACTTCAAAACTAAAATAGCTCATTTATAAGTATAAGCTCTGCGATATTGCCTGTCAAGTAATATTTTTTCCTGGATGTTATTTGCAGATAGAACACATTTTGCAGTATCAACAATTGTTCTTAAACCAAAAAAGCGGATAAAAGGAGAGCCGGAGAGATTTTGGAGCAAAAAACGATAAAAAAGGAAATACAAAACCGGTGTCAACGGCAGGTATATCTCTTGTTTTTTTCAGATGTCTTTTAGTTATCGTGCAGATTCGGAGCGATTGAGTTCCATTGGTCCATGATCGGTTTCCGATATCCAATCCCGATTTTTGTTACAGCCTTGAAAATTGTTGTCAGAGGCCAGAGGGGGTGTTTCTTAAGATACAACCATTGTTTCCGAATGGCCCCAATAAAGTAAGCGTGGAATTCACCTGGAGGAAAATCATGGGCAGTGATGCCGTTTTGCAGTAAAAACCGGTGGGCGGAGATGTGATTCGAGTAGAGTTGTTCGTATGTTGTCCCGGGAAATATCTGCAGCAAAGCTTTAGGCGGACGGGGCATCACGCCCGCATCCGGGACGTTGTTCGTAGTCAGTGTGACATCATAGCCGTATCTGGTCACAAAATCACATGCCATCTTCGTCCCCAGATGGTAAAGGCAAAAATATACGGGCTCTGAATTATGTTTAAAAACATAGACCACCGAATCAGGTATCATTTCCATATAAAACCTGTCTGTCTCCCGGAATCCGAGACGGACTATTTGTGGGACTATCGAATCCATCTGTGCGATGCGGTTCGCAAATCCGAAAGGCGGGATAGATTGGGGCTTGATTGCTCCGCGCATGTTATACCATGCAGTGAAAACTGTCACGATAATCAAATAAATAGGAGTGAAAAAGAGCAGAAACGCCCATAATTCAATCTTAAAAAAATATATTATCGCAAAGCTTATCAATGCAGTGAGGGTTGTAAGAATTCCCAGCTTCATTGCTCTTACTCCTTTTTGGAATTATAGTTTCTCGGAATTACTAAAGCAATCCGGCCAAATGATTTTATAAATGTCGCATTGGACTCTTTCTCTTCTCAGAAAGTTTTACTAATTTGATTTAACCATTCAACCCAGAGACTCGAATTATTTTCAATTTTTGCTAAAGTCATTCCACAGAGCGATAAGAATTGTCAGAATGAGTAAATAGTAATTATCAGGAAGGTATATAAATGAAAAAGAGATGTCTTGAGGGGCAGGAATGCTTTAAATTTCTGGAACAAGAGAGCGTCGGGAGGCTTGGGACCTGTATGAACAACGAGCCTTATATAATCCCGGTAAATTACGTTCTTTTTCTGGATAAGATTTTCGTTCATACGGGATTCAAAGGTAAAAAACTGGACATTATAAAAGTTAATCCGCTTGTATGTTTCGAGGTAAGCAAGCAGATCAAATTGATTCCGTCGGACAAGGCGTGCAAATTTTATGTGGAATTCATTTCCGTGATTGCCGCCGGCAAGGCTGGCATAGTTCACGAGCCTGAAACCAAGTATGAGGTTATGAAAGCCTTCCTGAAGAAATATTCTTTTACTGAAACGGAACCGGAACTGAAATTCGAAGATATCAACAATGTCTGTGTCCTGGAGATCACTATTGACAAAATCAGCGGCCGTGCCTGTTCCAATCAATAATCATATCTGCCAATTGATTCACGGTTTTTCTCACTTCTAATCTTATCTTCAGCATTCGATTCTCTATTAATGTCTGTTAACCGCTTATAGCGCTTGGGATCATTGCATTGTACATCAGTAAATGTCCACCTATAAGGACACAATTGTGAAAAACTGATACATATAGTTGCCAAAAACCAGGACTGCAAATTGGATTTAAAAATGTTGTAACTTATTGATTATAAAATTGTTACTGGTTTTTCTGCATGTTGGCATAGCGGTTGCTTTATATATAATCGTTCTGCGGTGTTGGTGATGCGGAGTCAGGGTGGCAGCCAAAAAAATTTATGGGGAAACAATCCTCAATAATGGTGAGATGGCTAGCAATGCCCGAGCTTCCCACGGCATCGCGGATTTTTTTATACAAGGTTTTTAATGATTTCAAAGCCTTCTTTCATATCCGTGACAATGTAGTCCGGGTCGAGTTTCAGATCGTGATCATTATTTCCATTCGTGAGGTACATCGTCAATGTTCCCGCAGTTTTCCCGCATTGGATGTCATGTTCGAAATCTCCGACCGTCAGGATATTCTCCGGTTCAAGGCACAGACGCGAGATCACTCTCTTCATCGAATCCGGATGCGGCTTAATCGGCTCGTTTTCCCTTGTGTCTATATAATCGAAAGACAGGCTGAATTTCCTGGTCACAACTTCAACGGAGGTCTTTCTGTTTCTGGTCAGAACCGCGGTTTTGATTCTCCTGGACTTCAGGAAATCTAACAGCTCCGGGATATAATCGTTTAGTATAGCTTTTTCCGCTGCCTCGATCTCCCACCTGTCCAGAATGTTCCGCGCTCTTGTTTTGAAGGCTTCATCTTTATCTTTCAGGAATTCGAGAATAAGCATATCGCGAGGCATTCCGATTTCATCCTTGATGAGATCGAAATTGAAAAACGGACGGGTGATCGTTCCGTCGAAATCAAATACTATCCCGCGGATATGAGCTTTATCCATAATTTTTGCCGTCTTCCGATTCTATTCAAGGCCGAGGAGCCGCCGAAAAAATCCTTTCTTGTCTTCATCATGGGCGACGATCAAATCCTCCAATTCGCCGCGGTCCAGCCAGATACCCTCGCAAACAGGGCAGATATTGATCTCAACTTCTTTGATTTCTTTCGCATCCAGTTTTGCGGCGTCTATCGGGCAGAGCAGGTAATTCGAAGGTTTTTCAGCCCTCTTCTCTTCGATGCTTTTAGTCTGCTCCCGCTTGCGTTTTGCATCCCTGATAAGCTGTATCTCGTATTTAGCAAACCATTCGTCTTCAGATTTCATAGGACCAGCCATAATTCCTCCCGGCTATTTTTTTGCTTCCTTCCTTTTTGTCACGAACCAGGCGATCACGATTCCGAATGTATATAGTATGAGCAGCGGCGTTGAAACAAGGATTTGCGAAAACACATCCGGCGGGGACAACACAGCTCCGATTATCAAAATGATGATTATCGCCCAGTGGTAATTTTTTATTAAAAACCTGTGAGTAATTATACCGAGTTTGGCTAAAAAATAAATGATTACGGGCAGTTCGAAAATACACCCCAAAGCAAGCAGCATCCTGAAAACGAGGCTGAAATAGTCATCAATAGTAAGCATCGGAGTGAATTCCTTGCCCATCTCGACCAGGAATTCGAAAGCCATCGGAAACATTATATAGTACCCAAAGGCCGTTCCACCGAGGAAGGAGATCGTAGTGAAAAAGATAAAAGGCATAACCTGCGTCTTTTCTTTTCTATAGAGCGCAGGCGCAATAAATTTCCACAAATGATAGAAAATCCACGGAAGGGCAAGGAGAAAACCGGCGAGCAATGCCACTTTCATATATAATACGAAAGGACCCTGCAGTTTGGTAAAAACCAGCTTGGACTTTCCATGCAACGCCTTTTCAATCGGAACCGAAAGAAAGGCGAAGATGGAACTTGCCCAGTTCAAGCATATCAAAAAGGTTGCGACAACTCCTAAAACGATATAGAAAAGCCGCTTTCGGAGTTCCTCGATGTGTTCCAGCAAGGACATCGATTTGAGCTCTTCCCTCGATCTACCAGGCTTTCTTTTTTTACGGGTGGTTTTTTCTTTGCTCATCTAACCGAAAGGTTCCGCGTATAATTTTTTGTGAAGCGTTTGAAATCTGCGAAGTTAATGAAATAGCGCATATAGTCATGCTGCCAGTTTTCAGGACTTCTTATTAAATTTGCCATCGAGAGGTTCTTTATGTCTGCGGTGTTTTGCTGCGTCGGGATTTGCCGCGGCTTTTTTAGGATTTCGAGCAGGTGTCTCTTTTACCGGGCCGGTTTTTTTGCTTTTTAAGACTTTCTCATCACCATTCTCGTTTGCCCCATGGTTGAATTCCTCATCGGTATATGGATCCTTGATATTCAATGCCTTTGTTTTTTTCCCATATTTCGCAGGATGAATATCGGAAATGTCCTTACCAGCTATGATATCTTCTGCAATCCGTCTGGGGTTCAACTTGGACAGCTCATCAATTCCCATTTCCTGTTCAAGATTCTTTTTTAAATCCGATGTCGCTGTTCTCAGGCTTGCGATCAGCCTGCCGGCGCTACGGGCGAATTCGGGAAGTCTTTTGGGCCCGAGGACTATGATCGCCACTATCAATATCAGGATTACCTCGCTGCTTCCGACTCCGAACATTTGTTCTTCCTTATGAAAACTTACTATAGTTAAAAAAACTGATTCAGTCAACGTGTCAGGGTATGACTCTGCTCATATGTTCACTCGGCAAATTGAACAAAGTGCTCTGTAATTGGAAATTTTTGGTGCTTTTTTAAATAAATGCGTTAAAATATGTTATGGGCGGCATAGAGATTTTAACCGGCTAAATTCCGAAATATTGAACATCAAGAAGAAAAAAGTGTAATTTTTATTGAAATTAAGATTAATTTACTTATAATGGATAAGAGGGGTAGCATTCAAAATAAGCTTATATGATAATTAACTATCACAAGGAAAGACGTTAATATAAGTAAGTATGGCTGAAAGATCAAAACTTAATCTATTGCTTGTTGATGACTCGGAAGATTACCTTTTCTTAACGAAAAGCAGGTTGGAATCAGAGGAGCCGAGTCTTCTCGTCATCATTTCAAATTCCGCTGAAAAAGCGCTGAACGATCTGAAGGCGGATGATTTCGATTGTATCATCTCGGATTATGAGATGTCCCCCGGTATGAACGGGATGGAATTCTTCCAGGAGATCAGAAGGCGGGGGGTGACAGTGCCATTCATATTCCTTACGGGCCAGGGCAACGAAGAACTTGCAAGAGATGCATTTCTGGGCGGCGTGGATGATTATTTTACCAAAGATGTTGGTTTTGCATATTTCTCAAAATTGATCAATGCCATCAAAAATGCGGTTCGTAAATCCCATACCTTCAGAACTCTCGAATATACCAAGACATTCAATAAAAACATTGTGAACAATCTTTTCGAAGGTTTCTGCGTTCAGGATTTGGATGGGAGGATTCTTATGTGGAGCCTTCATCTGGAAGAGATAAGCGGCGTTTCTTCCAACAAGATTATCGGGAAATATATTTGGGATGTTTTTGATAATCGAGATGACAACCTGCGGACGGTTTTGCAGGATGTCGTGGATACAAGGAAGCGCCATGACGTGTTTTTGAAATTTATTCCGGCATTTTCCTCCAAGATAGAGGGTGAACTTCCCGCTCGCATTGTTCCCTTCCAGGACGAACAGAATAATATCCTGGGTTCGATCATACTCATTCTCGATATAGCTCGATTCCTGAAAAAATAGGCTGAGAGATTTTTCATATCCCCCTTCCGAAAAAAAATGGCTTTCCATTGGTTGTGATTCTGATATATACAAAGACCATCGGTTCTTTAATTGGGTTCCCTTCGGGCTGATAAGACCGGGTACTATTCGTCTCTGTATTGAAACAGATTCCCCTGTATGATAACCTTTCTTTTTTAGGGAGCTATAAAAGGTGCTTAAAATCAGGCTGCCCATCGGACTTGTCAGGTTTTTCAATAATGCCAAGCACTACTTCCGCTCTGTCCTAAACAAGGAAGGCGATAAAACGGAGTTCGGGCGGGAGAAACCGAGGGTTATCGCAGACCTCCAGAAGAAAAAATGGCTCTGGTCAATCATATCGGGTTTTTTAATGATAATAGCCCTGATATTTGTCACCGCAACGACGGCTTATATCACGATGGTATTGTCCATAAAGGGCGAAGATGTAAGCGTTCCGGATATTTATAAAATGACCACGACGGAGGCGGTCCAGCTGCTAAGCGACCTCGATTTGAAATTGAAGATTGCAGATGAGCGCCTTTTCTCGAAAGATATCGAAGAGGGCAGGGTTATCCGGCAGGAACCCGGGGCGGGCACATCCGTCAAACGGAATGTCAGCGTGCGTGTGGTCTTGAGCGCCGGGACCAAAACCATCATAGTTCCATCGCTCGTCGGAAACAGCGCAAGGGACGCTGGCGCAGTATTTGCCACGAACGGCTTGAATCTCACGAATATTTCTGAAATTTATTGCAATTATGTGATCGGCAACAACATCATCGCCCAGGAGCCTCTGCCCGGCTCGGCGATGATAAAAGGCAGCCGTGTCAACATCCTGGTCTCGCTGGGAGCTAAGGAGCAAGTGTATGTTATGCCCGATTTGATAGGTCAGGATTATAACAGGGTGATCAATCGCCTCGAAGGGGCGGGTTTCAGGATTGGGAACGTTTTTTATCATGATTATCCCGGCGCCAGCCCAAGGGTGATAATCATGCAGTTTCCGAAGGCGGGATATTCAATTCACAAATCGGATATCATTAACCTCTGGGTGAGCAAATAGATGAAACGCGACATATTGATTGCGCCCTCCATGCTGTCCGCGGATTTCGCGAATCTCGAACGGTCATTGGATGCGGTGAAATCTGCCGACATCTTGCATCTGGATATCATGGACGGCCGTTTCGTTCCGAATATAACGTTCGGACCGATGATAGTGAAAGCCATAAGCAGAATCAGCGATAAACCCCTCGATGTTCATCTTATGATTGTGGAGCCGGAAAAATATATCGGTGATTTTATCGAAGCTGGGGCTGCCTGGATCAGCGTACATATTGAAGAGGTTGTGCATCTGCAACGGGCGTTGGCTTATATAAAAAATCTCGGGGCTAAGGCGGGTGTGGCTCTCAATCCTTCGACACCACCCGAGGCATTGGAATATGTTCTCGAATATCTCGATTTTGTGCTTGTGATGTCCGTGAACCCCGGCTACGGCGGGCAGGATTTCATTCCCAATTCTTTGAAAAAGATTGAAAAGCTCTCCAGGCTGGTTGAATCTGTGAATCCGGAAATCCTGATCGAGGTTGACGGGGGAATAACGATCGAGAATATTTCTGATGTTTATAAGGCTGGTGCGCGCGTAATTGTTTCCGGTTCCGGCATTTTCAAAACATCTTCCCCCGCCGAAACGATCTCTGCGATGCGGAGAGCATGCAGCGGCAAATGACGATGGAAATATTGTTGAAAGAGAGAGTAAGATATCATGAAACGGATGCCGGAGGCGGGGCGAACGAGCGGGTCTTCATCTACTGGTTCGACGCGGCAAGGGCGGCTTGCCTGAGAAAATATCCATTGCTGCTGAAACTTCTGAGCGCAGGAGAAATTGCAATCAAAACAGAGGAATTATTTTTTAATGTCGTTGGAAATAGATTTCCTGTTTATGACGATTGCGTTGAAGTGGCTGTCCGGTATTCCATTCAGCAAAATGATTCAATGAAGTATGAATATGAGGTAAAATACGCCGGCGATGGCACGCCTATTGCTGCCGGCTATAGTGTGCATAATATCTTCAGGAACGGTGTGAAGATAGAGAAGAACGAATTTAAAGAAATGTTAAAAGAACGGTGAATATGACCGGGCAAGAAAAATATCTGATTACCGGGGCAGCGGGTTTTATCGGCTCCACGCTATCCGAAAGATTATTGAAAAACGACTGTTGGGTCAGAGGCGTGGATTGTTTTTCAGATTACTATCCGCGAGAGATCAAGGAGAGAAACATAAAAGTAGCCCTGAAAAATCCCTCCTACGAGTTTATCGAAGCCGATCTCGCGGAGGCTGACTTGAATGGATTGACCGATGGGATGGACTATGTCGTTCATCTTGCCGCGCAACCGGGCGTTCGCAAGAGCTGGGGAGATCACTTCCAGGTTTATATAGACCACAACATCAAATCCACCCAGAAACTGCTGGAATCGCTGGTGGATAAACCGATCAAGAAGCTTGTTTATGCGTCATCTTCGTCGGTCTATGGGGACACCCCGTCTCTGCCGATGAGAGAGAATTCATATATTCAACCGGTTTCGCCTTACGGCGTCACCAAGCTCGCCGCCGAGAATCTCGTTCATCTCTACCGGAAGGCATTCGCAATACCGTCGGTCAGCCTGAGATTGTTTACGGTATATGGCCCCAGGCAGAGACCTGATATGGCGTTTAACAAATTTATGCGCAGGATTCTGAACGGCGGCGATATCGAGATTTTCGGAGATGGTGAACAGACAAGGGATTTCACATATGTTGATGATGTCGTCTCCGCATTTATCTCAGCAGCTGAAAAGGGAGTGGAAGGACGTATATATAATATCGGCGGTGGTCATCGGATCTCAATAAACGATCTGATAAAGAAACTTCGGGAAATCACCGGAATGGAAGTGAAGGTGCGGCATATCCCTTTGCAACAAGGAGAAATGAAGCATACATATGCCGATTACAGCTCGGCTTCCGGGGACCTCGGCTATTCGCCGAATTATAATCTCGATGATGGCTTAAAAAACGAATGGGAATGGTTAAAAAATGAAAACTAAGGGAAAGCGGACTATGCGAAAGGGTTTGTATCCTGTTGCAGTTATGACGGCAATATCTTTGGCATGCCTGATATCATGCGGCACATCCAAAGGCATGGAGGGACCGGAACTCGGGGACAGGGCGTTGTATGACAAGGCCCAGGAGTACATCAAGGATGAGGATTTCAAGGCTGCAGTGATGGTGCTTAACACTATTGAAAATAATTTCCCCAATTCTATCTATTACAAACAAGCGCGCTTGATGAAAGCCGACGCGCTCTTTTATGAGGATCTGAGAAGCGCGTTCATCGAGGCGGAAGCGGAGTATAAGGCTTATATTACCCTGTACCCCACCTCGGATGATCTCGATTATGTGCAAAAACAGATTGCCCTATGCCGCTGGAGCAGGCGCAGGAGCATTAAGGTGGATCCAAGCGAGGTAGTCCGGGCGATAGAAGAATTCAACATCTTTTTAAAAAAATATCCAACGAGCAAATACCTCGCCGATGTCAAAACCGCGTTAAATGACGCGTACAACCATATGGCGGAGCATGAAGAGTATGTCGGGGATTATTATATGAAGGTAAAAAAATTTCATGCCGCCGAAAAAAGGTACAGCTCAGCTTTTGAATATTGCAGAAGCCAGGAACAAAAGTATCAATTGTATCTGAAACTTTTCACATCCCTCGAGATGCAGGATAAGATCGAAGAATCTCAGGCATTATATGACAAGATACTGAAAGAAAAAGCGGATACAGGCGCGGATTCGCCGGTAATAAAAGAAATACAGGGAAGACTCGAGAATCTTCGAAAAAAAGTTGCCGCTCAGCCAAAACTGCAAAAAGACGCGAAAACGGATCTGCCTGAAAAAAAGGCCAACATTTCTGAATAACACACTTTCCGCAGCATAAAAATGGAACCTGAAGCAAAAGTAAAAACGCTGGGCATTGACTACGGCGAGAAAAGGATCGGCACCGCTCTAAGCGACGGCCTGTTCCTCACAGCGCAGCCCTATGAAACGATCGCATATTCCCGCCCGGCCGCAGCGATCGGCAGGATCAAAGAAATAATCGAAGACAAAGAAGTAAAACGGATTGTTGTAGGGATTCCCCTGACGCTGCGCGGCGAAGAGGGACATAAAGCCGAAGAGGTGGCGGAGTTTATTACCCGGCTAAGGGCGGTTTTAACCGATATCGAGATCAAGACCTGGGATGAAAGGCTCACAACATCACAGGCGGAAAAAATTATGATAGAGGGCGGAGCCAGCCGCGCCAGGAGGAAGAGCAAGATCGACACTCTCGCCGCGGCGATTATGCTTCAGAGCTATATGGACTACATTAATCTGCGCCAGAGCGCAAAACACGAAATCAAGAGATAATGACAGCCGCAAAAACTAAAAAAAAATCCCGTTTCAAGATATATGCCCTGGCGGTATTGATTCTTCTTATCGGGCTCGGATCCGCCGGAATCTATGTCTATAACCTGGTTTATTCGCCTTATAAAGGATATTCGGAAAACACGAAGATTGTGATCATCCAGCCTGGAAGCAGTGTTAATGATATTATACAAACCCTCGTTTCTTCGGGAGTGCTGAAAAACGGCAGGGGTTTCCGAGTGATACTCAGGCTGAAAGGCGGAGAGCATTCGCTCCTTGCGGGGGAATATCTTTTTGACAGGCCGATGAACGCGATGGACGTTTACGGCAAGTTTCGCAGAGGGGATGTATATTATCATCGGTTCACGGTTCCCGAAGGGAAAGATGTCTTCGATATTTCGACGATGGCAGAGGATGCCGGACTTTTCAAGAAAACGGATTTCCTTAATATTTTAAACGACCCGTCCCAGATCAAGAGTCTCGATCCTAACGCTTCTTCCCTCGAAGGTTACATATTCCCGGACACCTATCTCGTCTCGCGGATTATGACCCCGCGGGAAGTTATCTCTATAATGACAAATAATTTCGAGTCGAAGTATGACGAGTATTTAGCGGGCCCGATCAAGGAGCGGAACCTCGACTTGAGGAAGATTGTAATCATCGCATCCATTATAGAAAAAGAAACCTCTCTGCCGGAGGAGCGGAGCTTGATTTCCTCCGTCATTTATAACCGGCTGAGAATCGGAATGGGGCTTCAAACGGACCCCACGATCATCTACGCCCTCAAATTGGAAGGGACTTACGACGGAAACCTCAAGAGGGAACACAAAGCGAAGGATTCTCCGTACAATACGTATAAATACAGGGGTCTTCCGCCGGGCCCGATATGCAATCCGGGGATTTCCTCGCTAATCGCCGCGTGCAACCCCGCCGACACGAAATTTATTTATTATGTCTCGAAGAACGACGGGAGCCACGTCTTTACCACGAATATCAACGATCATAACCAGGCCGTATATATCTGGCAGAAAAAATACTGGCGGGATAAATGGCGCGAGGAAAGCCGGAACAAAACGGACGGCGCGAAGGCCGCCCCCGCACCCCCCGCGAAAGACGCTTCCGCGAAAACCGGCCCCAAACTGATCCAGGGCAAAAAGAAGGAAATATAATCCATTCTATTATTCAGATGCCGGATCCCCGCATCCAGTGCGGGGCAGGCAAGTCCGGCATGACACTTTTGTTAGATTGATTTATGCA
>Ga0315273_10004577_pt1 | contig 16949 bp, 13 predicted proteins | sample YL17G02_0_MG_FD_205753 | JGI IMG/M metagenome (GOLD analysis project Ga0315273, IMG submission 205753) | Sediment microbial communities from Yellowstone Lake, YNP, Wyoming, USA - YL17G02_0 | ecosystem: Environmental > Aquatic > Freshwater > Lake > Sediment | place: USA: Wyoming | collected... | reverse complement strand
GCCTATGTGATCACTCCGATCCACAGCAATGCGGTCGTCGTGACGAACCCCTTCTTCTCCGGCAACCTGATGTTCAACGGCACGGTGCCCATCACCGATGCGACGGCGAAAGTCAACGTTCCCATTTTCAGTATTTATCATTCGTTCAACTTCTTTGGCCGCTCCGCCAATATCACCGCCTCACTCCCCTACGGAGTGGGCAACTTCCATGGAACGGCCTTTGGCGCGGAAACCACCGTCTACCGCTCCGGCCTGTACGATTCTGCGTTCCGCTTCGCTGTGAACCTGAAGGGCGGGCCGGCGATGGGCATCCGCGATTTCATGAAGTACCAGCAAAAGACCGTACTCGGAGTCAGCCTGAGGGTATTTGCTCCAACCGGTCAATATGACCCCCAGAAGCTGATCAATTATGGCGCATCCCGCTGGGCTTTCAAGCCGGAAGTCGGCTATTCGAGGAGAAAGGGCCACTGGATCGTGGACGGATACGGTGGGGTCTGGTTCTATACCCGCAATCCGGAGTTCTTCTCGCGGAACGCTTACGTCCCTATCGTCCAGGCTCAAACTCAGGAGCCCATCGTGGCCCTCGAAGGGCACCTGAGCTACGATGTGAAACCGCGCTTCTGGGTGTCGCTGGATGGAAATTTCTGGTACGGCGGCCGAACCAGCCTGAACGGAGTGCAGAATCCGGCGACGCTACAACGGAATTCGCGCCTGGGAGTAACCGGTTCGCTTCCCTTGACCCGCCACCAATCCCTCAAGCTGAGTTACAGCCGTGGCACTTACGTCAGGTTCGGCGGCAATTTTGACAACCTCAGCATAGGATGGCAGTATTCCTGGCTCGGGCGGCCGAAGTGGTGATGAGTTTGGTACAAAGGAATTCCAGGCCAATGATAATGACTGGGTAATGACCGAAGAGCAACCATGGGCGGCTGCCGCAGTCTGCCGCTGGGCCAGTTGCTTCGCGGCCATGCCGCGGGTGTGACCTCCTCTCGGCCTGCCCCGCCGGGCGCAGGCCGCCACGGGCGGCATCACCGGTCATGTGAAACACCGCGGCCAGGGCCCGGCCGCCAGTGTGACGCTGCGCGTCCAGGCTCTGGATCGCAACGAACCCTTGGAATTCACCCCCGGGGCCGGTGTACGATCCTGGTTTTTCGATCGGCCCGCCGCACGCGGGATGGGGCCCGGGGCGCCCATGGAGGCCCCTCGAAGGGCCAGGTGCTATTCATCATAACTACAAATCCCGGCACGAGGGCTTGGGCTGCGGTCCGGACCCCCGAAGAACCAGGAGAGGAGGACCCTTGAACGAGACGAAGAAATCCAAGTCGACCACATTGCGCCAGAAGCCGGCCCCGCCGGAAGCGCCCATCAGGACCTACGCGGAGCGGTACGCCGCGGGGAAGGCCCTGCGGGTGACCTGCCCCCGCAACGCGCACGCCATCTGGCAAGCCCCCGCAGGCCGCCCGGACCCGGTCCAGCTGGTTCTGCAGGCGGAGAAGGGGCGCATGCCCGACCTGCTGCCCCTGCGCCACGGGCGCATGGTCCGCTCCGCGTTTACGTTTTACCGCGGGGCGGCCCTCACGATGGCGTCTGACCTGGCATCTACGCAGTCTACCGGGATCCGCGTCCAGTGCTGCGGGGACGCCCACCTGTGCAACTTCGGCGGCTTCGCCACCCCGGAGCGGAGGGTCATTTTCTCCATTAACGACCTCGACGAAACTCTCCCGGCGCCCTGGGAGTGGGACCTCAAGCGCCTTGCGGCGAGCTTCGTGGTGGCCTGCCGCGATAACGGCCTCAGCGGCGCCTCCGCCAAGGACGTGGTCATGACCTGCGTCCGCAGCTATCGCGAATCCATGGCCGAGTTCAGCCAGATGAAAACGCTGGAACTGTGGTACTTTGCGCTCGGGGCGGACGACCTGGTGGCGGACATCAAGGACCCCAAATTCCGTCAGCGGGCCCTGAAGCGCCTTCAGAAGGAGCGGGCGCGCAGCATCGCCGAGGACATCTTTCCGAAGTTGGTGGAACATAAGGGGGAGATGCCCATCATCAAGGATCAGCTGCCGACGATCTTCCACGCCGAGGGCTATCCCCCGGGTGAGATCCAGAAGGCAGTCCGTGATGCGTTCGCCGGGTATCGCGGCACCTTGCCGCCCTCCTACCGATCCCTGCTGGACCGATACGAGATGAAAGATGCCGCCATCAAGGTGGTCGGCATCGGCAGCGTCGGGACCTCGTGCTGGGTGCTCCTGCTCATGGCTGGAGAGGCGGACCCGCTCTTCCTCCAGGTCAAGGAGGCGCGCGCCTCGGTGCTGGAGCCGTACGCCGGCGCGAGCGTCTTCTCCAACCAAGGCGAGCGCGTTGTGAACGGCTACCGGCTCATGCAGCCCGCCAGCGACATGTTCCTCGGTTGGGCCGAGGGTATTCTTCTGAAGCGACACTTCTTCGTCCGCCAGCTGAAGGACATCAAGATCAGCATCATGGTGGAGACCTTCGGCGCCCCCGAGATGGACCTCTACGCCACCTGGTGCGGCAGGGCGCTCGCGCTCTCCCACGCCCGCTCCGGATGCTCGGTCACGCTCAGCGGGTACATGGGCAAGAGCGACGCCTTCGACCGGGCCATGGCGGCCTTCTCGGTGGCCTACGCCGACCAGAACGAGAAGGACCACGCCGCCCTCCGCCGAGCGGTCCGCACGGGCAAGGTGAAGGCGGTCTTCGAAAAGGCGCGGTGAGGCGCGGGGCGCGCGGGAGAGGGAGGACTCCGGATCCCGGGTCGCGCAGGGATAATGGGGACGCAACCCCATTTTCGGTTGAAAGTCGGGGGACTATGATTACGATGATGCCATGCCGCGAATTGCGAGGGTAGTCATTCCTGGAATTCCGCACCACGTCACTCAAAGGGGCAAACGACGAGAGGATGCTGGCCACGATCCGACTTCGCACTCGCACCGGGCGCCCGGCAGGAAACAAGAGGTTTATTGCATATCTGGAATCTCGCTTGGGTCGTCGGCTGCAACCCAGATCCATCGGCCGACCCAAGAAGGGAAAGATGGGAGCCTCGCCGAGCAGATAATAGGGTTGCGTCCCCAGTTTAATGTTCCGTCACCGGATGCCAGCTTTTGTCCGGGTTATAGCGCTCCATGAACTTAAAAGTTTCGAGAGTCTTAGGGCCAAGATCCTGCTCGTAAACAATCCCGTCATGGCTGACGATGAAGGTCTTCACCCCGGTGACGCCGTATTCAGCAGGCGCTGCCACAAGTGCAAACCCGCCGATCATCACGCCCTTTACCACAAAGTCCATCTCGCCGAGCCGCGCGGCGGGCCCCTGCCCCTTCAGGACCTTGAAAAAATAGCCATGATAAGGCTCGGCGCGGCTGGTGTAACCCTGCTCAATTATGCGCGCGATCCCTTCACCGATCGGGCCGTCCCAGGTTCCATCCGGATTCCGCCATGCCAGGCCATCCTGCCTGCCAGGCGTGCTGATGATACGCTGGGCATACTGGTTCACATTGGATTCGCCGCGTTTCTCGAAGGCGTATGCATGCTGCGCTTCCACGTAGCCCCGGCAGATCTCGATCGCGTCCAGTTCATTGGCCCCGATCCGGCGGTAGAGCAATTCCCGCCGTCCCGCTGCAGCGTCAAAGGACCACGCGCCGCTTTTCTTGACGAGGGGTACGGAAAACGGCCAATCGTCGTTGCCGATGGAAAGAATCGCCCGGTTCTTGTTTTGCGGATCCACGACAACGCTCTTCTTCTCTCGGGCTTGCTTGGCAAACGTAGTAGCCAGTTCCCGATCCCGGGCGATCTCACCCGTGAACACGATATCCTTGCCATCAGCCCCGAAGATTTTCTCGAGGGCGGGCATATCAAATTTCTCTGTCGCATCGATCAGTGCGTCGGCGGCCTCCTGAGGTTGTGCGAACTTTTGCGGCGCCGCAGCCGAACCCGATGCCGTTTTAGCCGCTGACTGCGCCTTGATATCGGCCGTCAGTGCGAGCTGCCACGCAAACGCAGCAAACATTGCCGTCCACAGGAATTTTGTTAAAAAGCAACGCGAAGTTGCGGGTCTCATGTCTGTTCTCATAGTCATTTTAGCTGCCTCGCTCTCTACCGCCGGCGGCCACCGCCGCCGCGGGAACCCATGCTGGAAGCCCCCCGGGAACTGCTCGCCCGCGTGCTGCTTCCACTGAAACCGCCGGAGCCGCCTCCGAAGGCGGAGCGGTTGCCGCCCATCGAACGGCTCGACATATCCCGACTTCCGATGCGTTCCCCTCCGCCCCCTCCGGCACGATTGCTCATGCCTCCTCCAGCCGAGCGATCGCTGATGCCGGATCCTCCGGCACGGTCGCCCATGCCGCCTCCAGCCGAACGATCGCTGATGCCGCTTCCACCCCGGTTGCTCGGCAGGCTGCCGCCTTCCCTGCCGATCTGCTGCCGCGCACTCGCCTGGCGGTTGGAAATCGAATCGCCTCCCGCCGACCCGCCATATTTGTTGGCGATATTCTGGTTTGCATAGGGAGCGCCGCCCCGGTGCTGAGAATTATGCTGCCAGTTGTTGTTGCCGCTGCCTATCTTGTTATTGATGTTGTTTTGGTTGTAATGACTTACGAAATTATTGTTCACGTTGATGTTGACGTCGTTGTGACCCCATCCGCAACCATAACCCCAACCGCCACCCCATGCGGCACCCATCGCCACCCCCACTCCGAACGATATTGCTATGCCCGCGGCGTAATACCCGGGCATCGGATAGTAGATCGGCGGATACGGATAGACCGGCGGGCCGTATACTACCGTCGGGTTATACGAGGGTACATACACGACCTGCGGGTCAGCCTGTTCGACCACGATCACCGTCTTGCTTTCCACGACCTTCGTTTCAACTTTTTGCTGTTCCGTTGACTTCAAATTGCCGTTGTCCTTGGCTTTCGTGCGCATTCGCTGCACGGCATCCATGACGTCGGCCTGCTGGGCGAGGAAGGCGTTTCCCAGATCCGTGGTCCACTGGATGTCATCCGCCAGGCGTTTCACCACCTCCGGCAGCGCGGCCATCGCCTGGATGCTCGGGTCCCATGACTGCTTGGCCGCGGCGTCGGTGAGTGCCTTGTCTTTCAGCGTCGGGTTTATTGCGAGCCATTGCTCGAGCTGGACGATCTCGAGAGGATAGGTCGATGCCGCCAGCACCTGGGCGAGCATCGGGTCGGGATAAAGGGCAATCGGCGCAACCAGGGAATCCAGTTGGTCGGCCGGGATCTTCGGCACTTCTCCCGTCGACGCCGGTACTTGTTCCTGTACTATCGAAGCCGGCCGCAGCAACGCCAGGGCCTCGCCCGGCATCAGGGCAACGGCGCAAATCACCGCCACTAGGCTTCGGATTGTCCATCTCATGGGTCTTGGTTTCGGATTCATGGCACCTTCTTCCTCTTCCCGACGGATGTTTCTGTGAATGAAACGCCTTCAGCCGTCCGGCCCGTGAGGGCCACCGCCGCCACAAAGACGTTCGCAAGTTCCTGTCTGGGGGCTTCGCTTTCGGGCCCCCTAATAATTCCCTGTAGCCTTCCGCTCGCCGCCTACAGTCGTCATCAACGACTGTGATCGGGGGACGATCCTTCATCGCATCAAAGGATACCCGTGCAATGCGCGAATGGATATTGGACCTGAGTACTATTAAGGAAAACACCTCCCGAATACCGCTCGGGCATCGGCAGGAACGGTCTGAAACGCGAAAGGACACCTGAAGCCGAATTCCTCAGCCCAGCCACGTTCGGGCACGCGAGAGCTGATGGGGGGGAAAGAATTTGACCGGCGCGCGGCGAATCCCCGCCCCCAAAAACATTAGGAAATCGGTTTCCCATTTCCGGTCGGCGACGATTGCCACCTTTACGATCTGATCGTCGTGCTTGAAAAAAAAGCTCGTGTCGCCCCAGTCGGCGTTGCGCTCCCAGCCCTCGAAGTCTTCCACGATGATCAGCGCCTGTATCCGTGTGGCGGGGTCCCATTGCCGCGCCTCGGCCGCCAGCACTGCGTCCAACTCAGATTTTTTCAACAGGCCCGTAATGAGCAATACCTTAAGGTTGCCGTCTTCCTGTCGAATCGTCACGCCCATGATATAGAACCTCGTCGCTGTTGTATCCCGGTTTCCTCCCATTTTCTAATAAGAGTATTGGAAAAAGATATTGACACGGTTGTCCTCGCCTTTCAGTAATCCTTTGTAATTCGTGATCCAGCGCAGGTAATCCGCACCGATGAGGAATCCTCCCCCAAAGTTCAAGCGATTGGCGAAGTAGAGACTTCGGTTCCTGACGCGCCCGCCCGAAGGCACATCCGGGTCGACTGGGTCGTCGATGGTGTAACCGGGCGCCACGGTCCAGAGTTTGTGCGCTTTCAGCATGACCTCGGCCCAGCCGCCTCGGCTGCGTATGGCAGTTCCGGTGGCCGGATTGATATTCTGGCCGATACCTCCGCGAAAATCGCTCATGTTGCGGCCCCACCAGCCCTCGCCACGCAAAGAAAGGCGGTCGTGAAGCGGCACATCGAAGTCTGCGGCGAGCCCTTGAGAATAGAAGTCCGTGCGGTCGACGAAAACCCTCGACGTTCTTTGCCAACCCCGGAAACCGGAAAAGCCGATGTTCGCCTTGGGTCCGTTGGTGTGGATGGGCCAGGAGTATCCCAGCCTTCCCTGCACATTGGGTCGTCCCGATTCGTCGCCGTCCCGATACCCGTTGGCGTCCAGATCCACGCTGTCGACGGCGCCGGAAAGCCCGATCGCCGCACCCAGGTAGAGCTGACCGCGACCCGCCTGGGGGCCGTAGATGGCTTGCAGCTGCGGTCTGCGGTCTCCGACATTGCCCGCGTTCCACATCAAGGTGTCACTATTGGGAGTCGGGAACTGGGGAGCGAACATATCCCACGTCTGCCCGCCCAGGAAGGAAAAACCCGCCTTGGTGAGCTTGAGCCATCCGTGCCGGAGGCGAGGAATCGGCCGCGACTCCGAGCCGCCGTTCTGGAAGTCGATCTCCAGCAGACCGCTCAGCTTGGCGTTGCCGAGAGCCGGGATCGAAGGGCCGGAAAACGTGGTCCCAAACCGGGTGAGGCGCGGATATAGGGTAAAGTTGGCAAGATCCGCGGTTCCTTCATGGGGATCTTCGGGAGCCACCCACATGATGCTTTGCGGATTGTTCACCCGGGAATCGTCCTTGACCATGTCGACCCGCAGAAAACCATAGAACTTGATCCGGCTCTGGGCGGATGTAAGCTCCGGCCAGCGCACGGTTTCGTCCTGCACCTTCGAGGCCGCCGGCGCCGCCGCCGTGGCGGGTACAGCAGGAGCGGCCGGCGCCGGCGAGCGATCTTTCTCCGGCAGGCGGGATTTGAGCTCTTCGAGCATTTGAAGTATACGCTGGTTCTGTTTCTCAAGCTCCGCAACGCGCTGGCGAAGCTGAACGACTTCCTGATCTTCCGCTGCTGCCCGCACAACTGCCGTCGTGGCCGTCAATACGAGCCAGGAGATGGTGAGAATGAAGCATTTGCGCATGTTCAAGGGGCCTCCTTTATTATCATGGCTGCCCGCCGGTACCGGCTGCAATCAGCAGCTGGGGCTTTGACACAAAACGTGCAGGTAATCGATCATGCTTCGGTCACCAACCAAACGATCCGTCGCATGTTCGCCAAACATTTGCCGTTCCTTGTCGAGTGCAGCCCTGTCACTGCCCCCCGGGAACAGCACATCGCCCGCGCCGGGAATCAACCCTTATTCTGTGATCTTCTGTTTCGGCAGATTGGGCGCGACCCACTCCCGGGCGAAAACCGCTTTCCTCCCCACCTCGAGGAGTTGCCCGGCATCGAGGCTTCTGAAGAGCTCGATGAGCGTGGCCACGAGGCCGGACCAGCCCGTCTGGTGGCTCGCACCGATCCCGGCCCCATTGTCCCCGTGGAAGTACTCGTGGAAAAGGATGTGGTCACGCCAGTGCGGGTCGGTCTGGAACTTCTCCAGGCCCCCGAAAACAGGCCTGCGCCCGTTTGCGTCGCGGACGAAGATGCTGATGAGACGATTTGCGATCTCCCGGGCGACCTCGAAGAGGTTCATTTCCCGCCCCGAGCCGGTCGGGCATTCCACCTTGAAGGAATCGCCGTAGAAGGCGTAGAAGCTGAGGAGCGCCCGGATGAGAAGCATGTTGACCGGCATCCAGACCGGGCCGCGCCAGTTGGAGTTTCCACCGAACATCCCGGAGTCGGAATCGGCGGGCAGGTAGTTGACGCGATATTCCTTCCCCCTGACGTTCAGCACATAGGGATGTTCGAGGTGATAGCGCGAAAGCGCCCGGATCCCGTGGGGGCTCAGGAACTCGTTCTCGTCCAGCATACACGAGAGGATGCGGCGCAGACGGTCCGGGTTGACCAGCGCCATCAAGCCGCGGTCGGCGTAGCCCTGTCCCGAGTACATATCACCCAGCAGTTCCGGCATGCGACGGATCCGCGCCTCGAACTGCTTCAACACACCTGGCACCCGCTCGCGCTGCCAGGGCTCGGTGACGCTCGTGGCGCACAGCGGCAAGAGGCCCACCATCGAGCGCACCTTGAGGCGCGCCGCGCGCCCGTCAGGAAGCCGCAGCACGTCGTAGAAGAAGCCGCCCTCGAAGACGTTCTTCCCAAACCGGTCCTTGCGGTTCACCCACCACGTGAAGTTGGCCAGGAGCTTGCCGAAGGAGCGCTTGAGGAACCGTAGGTCGCCCTCGCCCCGCACCGCCTGCTCCGTCCGGTGAGCGGCGAGCGTGGCCCAGGCGTGCACGGGCGGGTTGACGTCGCTGAAGTTCCATTCGTATGCCGGGATCTGGCCGTTCGGGTGCAAGTACCTTTGCTTGAGCATCAGGTCGAGCTGCCGCTTCGCGAAGTCGATGTCGACCGAGGCAAGCGTGACCGTGTGAAAGGCCAGGTCCCACGCCGAGTACCACGGATACTCCCACTTGTCGGGCATCGAGATGATGTCGTCGTTGACCATGTGTCCCCACTCCCGGTTCCGCGTGGGACCGGTCGAGGTGGAGAAGGGGTCGCCGCCTCCGGCCCCCGGTTCTCTACCGTAATGCGGATGAGTATATCCTCGGGAGAGGCCTTGGCGTACTCGACCGAGACGTCGAGGCAGCGGTTGTCCGAAAAAACACCGGTGTCCAGGAGCTCGTACTCCAGCTCCAGCTTCGAGCGACGGCGGTTGGTTTCCACCAGATCCGCATACGGGTAGGCCCGCTGCGGGTACTTGTAGAGCCATTTCATGTAGGAGTGCGTGGGCGTGCAGTCAAAGTAGAAGTAGCACTCCTTGACGTCTTCTCCGTGGTTGCCTTCTTGTCCAGTGAGGCCGAAAAGGCGTTCCTTGAGGATCGGGTCCTGGCCGTTCCACAGGGCCAGGGCAAAACATAGCCGTGCCTTCTCGTCCGAGAAACCGGCCAGCCCGTCTTCACCCGAACGGTAGGCGCGGGAGCGGGCCTGGTCGTGGGTGAAGTAGTTCCACGCGTCGCCGTTTTCGCTGTAATCTTCGCGGACCGTTCCCCACTGCCGCTCGCTCAGGTAATGGCCCCACTTCCGCCACGGCGCTCCCTCTCTGGCCTCAGCAAGGCGCCTTTGTTCTGGATTCATTTCGGTCTTTGCCATCTTAAGTCTCCTTTGCCGTCTGCAACGTATCTCAATCCGAGGTCACCAGACTGCCCGAAAGGCTCCGGGCCGTTTCAATTTGGCTTGCCACATGGAAGCGGCGATTCAGACACTGGCAATGCTTCTGATTGTGCGAGAGGGCCGAAGGCCCGATCCATATCAGCCTGGGGCAACGCCCCAGTCGTGACGGCCCCTCGATCCATTCATGAGGGTTGTAGGCCCGCCCCATTTTCCGAAATTTATGGAACGGGCAAGATGTCCCTTCCACGACCGCTTCTCATCCGTCGTCGGGTGCGCCCCTGGCCCATGGATCACTGCTCCGAAAATAAGCGCAAAATCGCACAAACTTCGGAATCGGTATCGAAAAATTCAGTTTTCACATCGATCCCGATATCGATTCCGATTCCGACCCCGATCCGGATTCCACACCCGATAGCGAATCGACTCTTTGCCGGTCCATCATGCTCCCAAGGAAGCTACTTTGCCCAGGCGGCGCAAGTGCCGTTCGGCCTGGCTGAACTCGGCGGACAGAAACGTCTGGACGAGGTCCCACGCCACGGCCGGCCCCACGGTCCGGCCGCCCATGCAGAGAATGTTCATATGATCGTCCTCGACCCCCTGCTTGGCCGAGAAGTGGTCGTGAATCAGCGCAGCGCGAATACCCCGTACCTTGTTGGCGCAGACCGACGCGCCTACTCCGCTGCCGCAAATCGCCACACCTCGATCCACCTTCCCCGCTGCCACGGACTCCGCGAGCGGGACTACAAAATCAGGGTAGTCGTCGCTTGGATTCAATCCATAGGCACCGAAATCGACCACCTCATGACCCGCCTCACGCAGACGGGCGACCAGCTCCTCCTTCAAACCAAATCCACCGTGATCAGTGGCTATACCCACTCGCATATTCATCCCTCCGGAACACTGGTACAGCGCCTCGTGGTGCGGCGCTTACTTCAGATTGGCTTCAATCCTTCTGCCGCAGCATTATCGGCGAGCACGATCGAGCGATCCTGTGCCACCCTCCCGGCGGGAATTGCCTCATCTCCATCGCGCAGGCGCTGAAGCATTTCGCGCTGTTCGCTTCCGGTCACCAGCCACAGGATGCGCCGGGAACGATTGAGGATCGGATAGGTTAACGTCATTCGACGACGACCCTGGTAGACCCCCGTCAGTGCGACGTCCCTGTCGTTGACGTCGAGGACCGGATCTCCGGGCACAAGTGATGCGGTATGTCCGTCGGGCCCGAGACCCAGGTGGACAAGGTCGATCACCGCCGGTGAACCGGCGATCTCCCGGAGAATCCTGGCGTAGCCGGCTGCGGCCCCTTCGAGATCTTTCTCCTCCACCGGCATGGCATGGATCCGCTCGGGACGCAACGGGGCATGCTCGAGCAGACTTTCGCGCAAATGGGTCAGGTTCCTGTCGGGGTGCCCCTCCGGTGCCAGGCGCTCGTCCACCTGCACTACATGTATGCCCTCCCATGGGACCTCTTCGATTGCCAGGGCGTGGAGCATTTTCCACGGGGTGCTGCCGCCGCTGACGGCCAGAATGAAACGGCCGCGCGCGGCAACAGCCGATCGGGCCTCACCGGCGATCATGGCGGCGGCCTTATGGGCGACCGAATCGGCATCGTCAAGCACATGGATCTTCATGGTACCGATTCCTCTCTTTCCCCGTTCATGACATAGCCAGTATCTGTCGCGAGAGTGGTTTTCGAAGCTCGAATCCCCGAGCCCCGAAGGGGCGAAACATATAGGTATGTCATCTACATCCTGTGCCGCCCCTTTCGGGGCTCAATAGTTCCCGCTGAACGAGTTACGCGACAGAAGCTGGGCTGGACAGAGGGCTAGCCCGTCATTTTGGGGTTTTGCCAGCCTCCGGGAGGGGTGACCCTCCGTGCGACCTCGTCAGGTCCCCAGGAGCCTGGCTCGTATTCGTAAACCGGAGTGCCCTCTTTCAATACCGGATCGACGATCCGCCACGCCTCTTCCACATAGTCCTGCCGGGCGAACAGGGTGGCGTCCCCCGCCATGGCGTCAGTGAGTACCCGTTCGTAGGCGTCCATCTCCTCGGCATGAGGCAGGCGGCCTCCCTGGATTTCAACGGGGTTGCCGAGGGTCTTTTCCTCCACCGGGGACATGACATTAAGGCCGAAGGCGACCGTTATGTCGGGACTGATCCTGAAACGGACATAATTCTGGTTCAGGGACAGGTACGAATACATCGTGGGGAGCTGGCGCAGCCGGACCACGATCTCCGTGCAGGTCACGGGGAGAAGCTTGCCTGCACGAACGTAGAATGGCACGCCTTTCCAGCGCCAGGAATCGATCTCCAGCCGCAGCGCCGCGAACGTTTCCATCTGGGAACCCGGCGCCACCCCTTTTTCGCCGCGGTAGCCGCGGAACTGACCGCGGACCAGATCCTGCGCCTTCAGCGGCGGGATGGCCTTGAGCACCTTGACCTTCTCATCGCGGATCGACTCGCTGTCGGTCCGGACCGGCGGTTCCATCACCAAATTGCAGAGCACCTGGAACAAATGGTTCTGGATGACATCGCGGATCGCGCCTGTCTCATCATAGAAATTACCCCGGCCCTGGACGCCGAAGTCCTCCGCCATGGTGATCTGAACGCTTTCAACCTGGGTGCGATTCCAGAGCGGCTCGAGAAACGCGTTTGCGAAACGGAAGAAAACCATGTTGTTTACCTGCCGCTTGCCCAGGTAATGATCTATGCGGTAGATGGCCTCTTCATCAAAGGTGGCGAACAGGACCTTGTTCAGCTCCTGTGCCGAGGACAGATCATGTCCGAAAGGCTTTTCAAGAATGACGCGCGCGCCGTTGCTGCAGCCTGCGTTGGCCAGCTGAGCCACGACCGCCGGGAATATCGACGGCGGGATAGCCATATAGACCGTGGGCCGCTGGGCGCCGCTGAGCTCCTTGCGTAAGGACCGGAAAGTCTCCGGGGCAGTATAATCCCCCCCCACAAAGCGCATGAGACCGCAGAGCTTTTCGAACGCCGCGGCATCGAATTTTCCGTTTTTTTCGAGACTGCTGTGCGCCCGGGCCCTTAATTCATCGATATTTTTGGCGAAACCGGCCATGGCGATGACCGGCACATCGAGATGGCCGCGCTTGATCATTGCCTGCATGGACGGGAAGATCTTCTTGAAGGCAAGATCGCCCATGGCGCCAAAGAATACAAACGCATCCGATTGACGTGAATCCATACTCGCCTCCTTATTTTGCAGGTTTTTCATGATGCCCGCCGAACTGGAAGCGCATCGCCGAGACGATCTTGTCCTGGTAAAGCGATTCGCCGCGCGAGCTCCAACGCTGATACAACGCGGCGGAGAGGACCGGCACCGGCACGTCCTCATCAATGGCGGCCTTGATCGTCCAGCGGCCTTCGCCGGAATCCGATACCCGGCCCGAGAATTTCGCCAGTTCCTGATCGTCGACAAGGGAGGTTGCCGTCAGGTCCAGCAACCACGACGCGACCACGCTGCCGCGCCGCCACAATTCCGTGATGTCCGCCAGATTGAAGTCGTACTGGTAATGCTCCGGATCGCGCAACGGCGTCGTCTCGGCGTCGATCTCATGTTTTTGCTTGCCGATGTTCGCATCCCGCAAGATGCCCAGTCCTTCGGCGTAGGCGGCCATCAGGCCGTACTCGATGCCGTTGTGCACCATCTTAACAAAGTGGCCTGCACCAACGGGTCCGCAGTGCAGGTAACCCAGTTCGGCGGTACCACCGATCCCTTCGCGGCCAGGGGTGCGAGGGATGTCGCCCCGTCCGGGCGCCAGCGCCAGGAAGATGGGGTCGAGGTACTGGACCACATCCTTCTCCCCGCCGATCATCATGCAATATCCCCGCTCCAACCCCCAGATGCCGCCGCTGGTCCCGCAATCGACGTAGTGTATGCCCTTGGAGGCAAGTTCTTTGGCCCGTCGAATGTCGTCGATGTAGTAAGAATTTCCACCATCGATGAGGATGTCCCCTTTCTTCATAGTCGCGCCGAGATCGCTCGAGGTCTTGTCGACCACGCCGGCAGGCACCATGATCCAGACCACGCGTGGCGCTTCCAGTTTGGCAACAAGATCCGTGAGAGAGTCGGCGGCAACGGCACCCGTTTCCTTCGCCAAGGCATTTCTTGTCTCCGCCGAGACATCATAGACAACCACCTTATGTCCCGCGGCCATCCAGCGCCGCACCATGTTCCCGCCCATTCTTCCAAGACCGATCATTCCTAGTTTCATTCCTTGCTCCTTTGTCAAATGTTTCGTTGACCTTTAGTCCAGATTATTCATGAATTGGGAGGTCCGAAGGACCGCCGGTAAATAGGCCCGGCCGTTGGGCCGGGACAAGCACCTGCACAAACGATGGAGCGCCGAAGACGCGGCACACGTTCTTGTGCCGGTCCTTCGGACCTCACTTCGTTTACTGCCCGAAACTCATTCCATTGCTCGCCATGCTCTCGATCGCCTGATTCAAAAAGAGCCTCAAGTGACAATCACCGAGTTCTCACAGCCCGCATACTCTGACCACACGTACTTATCCGCATTCCCGGCGTTTTCCCATCGGGCATCGTCAACGACGAAGCGAATCTGGTACTCCTTCCCCGCCGCGACTTCGACCGTGAGGCTGAAATCACCGTTTTCCAGCTTTTTCAGTGGATGGGAACAAGGATCCCATCCATTGAAACTCCCCGCCACTGCAATGGATTGGGCCCCAGGGGCAAAATCCTTTGGAAGCCAAAAGGCAATGCGGCACTTTTTATTGTCCTTCGAATAGTTCCGTTCTATCCTTTGGCTCCCGTTCCTCTCAACATCCTGTTTCTGAGTTGTCTTTGTCTGTCGCTTCATGCTCCCTCCTCCAAAATAAACTCTTTCACATGTTCTTCTTCATCAGACGGTAGCGGTCGATCAGGTTGTTTGTCGAGCTGTCATGGCCAAGCCTCGGCGGCGTCGCACCATGTTCCCGCCCATTCTTCCAAGACCGATCCCGAGTTTCATGACTTGTTCTTTTCTTATCGCTGTCCCGCCACTGCTGGCGATTAACGTGTTACCTCTCGAACGTGGCCCGCAGCCGTTCCATAGCTACAGCCACACCTTTACTGTTTCCAAAAATTGCCGTACCGGCGACCAATACGCGGGCTCCGGCCTCCACGCAGGCCGGGGCCGTGGTTTCGTCGATCCCTCCGTCCACCTCCAATTCACACGCCGGATTGACCTGATCAATCATCTGGCGCACGCGCTGCACCGTATGGTGCAGATTGTGATTTCCTTCCCAGTGAATGAGAAATGAGTCGGAGCCGGCCTCGGCGAACGCATCCAGGAAGTTATCCGGATTCGTAATCATCAGATGCGTCTCCAGCGGCAGGCGTGTCACCCGCCGCAGGGACTCTACAATCGGCGGGCCCATTGAGATGTTGGGCACGAAGTGACCATCCATCACATCGACGTGGATGCGATCCGCGCCGCATCGCTCGGCCTCCGCCACATGCTCACCCAGACGGCCGAAATCGGCCGCCAGGATCGAGGGGGCGAGCTTTACATGGTTACCAGTCATGTCGTGTTTCATGTTCATACAGCCCGGGCACTCTCGAAGGCCTCGACCCACCGGCAGAAGAGGCCGGCGATTTCGCGCACCGCGTCCTCCCTCGAAACTCGGTTGTCTCGCCACTTGACAAGCGGATTCCAGAAGGTCGTGCGGCCTACGGCGAAACCAATGAATCCGGGGACTGAGGCCGCCGTCCTCAGCCACTCATACACCTTGCCGTCGTCCTCTCCCCGGCCCAGGATAATGCACCCGACCTTCTCGCGGCCGTTTCTACGCGCCATGGACACGATCTTCTCGCAGTCCCCGCGCCGGTCGAGCCCTTCGATCTTCCAGACGTCGGCTTCGACCCCCGCATCCTGCAACTGCTGAATCGCCTGCACCATCAGGACGGGTCTCAGCTGCAGGTCGTAGGCCTTCATGTCTCCTTTCAACCTGTCGAGCTGTGCCTGCTCGGGAGGCACCAGGAGTTCGAACATGAACAGGCTGTCACTCTGCGCGCGCAGGTAGTCCGAGAGCCGCTTCAGGCGGGCCGACTGCCGTGCGTTCATGGTTGGGTCCCCCTCCGGATTGTACCGGACAAGCACTTTGCAGAAGCTGGGGCGAAATGCTTCGATGTGTTCTGCAAAATCGTCCCCGAACTCGAAGTCGAATTCCGTCTGCCCGCTCATCTCAGCGGAACACGATGTTGAAAAATGTTGCTCCGCCGCGTCGCGCAGGATGGCAGCCCCGAACTGCTCGTCAACAAGAATGCCCGCCTTCTCTCTGGGCACTCCCGAAGTGACTGCGGCCTTGAATCCGTCGTAGATCACCTGCTTGGACGCGGCTATCTTTGCGGTCTGCTCGGGACTCAACTCGCCCTTCCAGCCGAACAGCCCTTTCTGAAACGATGCCCTGTGGTCGAACGGGAGGATATACAGGGGTTTGTCAAAACCGATGGTCTTCATCACGCCTCATTCTGCTGCCGATAACGGCGGATCAAGTTGTTCGTCGAGCTGTCGTGGCCGAGTGCCGGTTCCTCCCGGCTTTCAAGCTCCGGGATGATGCGTTGGGCCAAAACCTTGCCCAGCTCCACACCCCACTGATCGAATGAGTCGATGCACCAGATTGCGCCCTGGGTGAATACGCAGTGCTCGTAGAGGGCAACGAGCTTGCCCAGCGTTTCCGGCGTCAACCGTTGGGCAAGAATCGTGTTCGACGGCCGATTGCCTTCGAAGACCTTGTGGGGTGCGAGCCAGTCCGGTACGCCTTCGGATTTGACCTGTTCAAGCGTCTTGCCGAAGGCCAGCGCCTCGGTCTGGGCGAATACGTTCGCCATCAGTATGTCGTGGTGCCGGCCGAGGGGATGGAGCGGCTCTGTAAAAGCGATGAAATCACAAGGGATCAGCCTCGTCCCCTGGTGAATCAACTGATAGAAAGAGTGCTGGCCGTTCGTGCCCGGCTCGCCCCAATATATGGGACCTGTTTGGTAATCGACCTCGGCCCCGTCGAGCGTGACATGCTTGCCGTTGCTTTCCATCGTCAACTGCTGAAGGTAGGCCGGAAATCGCTTCAGGTATTGCTCATAGGGGAGGACGGCGATGGTTTCCGCACCGAGAAAGTTGTTGTGCCACATGGCGAGGAGACCCATCAGCACCGGCAGATTGTACTCAAACGGGGCCGTGCGGAAGTGCTCGTCCATCTGATAAAAGCCGTTGAGCATGCCGCGGAAGTGATCGGGGCCGATGGCCAGCATCGTCGCCAGACCAATGGCCGAA
>Ga0315273_10004576_pt1 | contig 16951 bp, 11 predicted proteins | sample YL17G02_0_MG_FD_205753 | JGI IMG/M metagenome (GOLD analysis project Ga0315273, IMG submission 205753) | Sediment microbial communities from Yellowstone Lake, YNP, Wyoming, USA - YL17G02_0 | ecosystem: Environmental > Aquatic > Freshwater > Lake > Sediment | place: USA: Wyoming | collected... | reverse complement strand
TAAGATCGAAAACGCCTACAATTCCGCACATACTTTTCCGTTTGATAATTATTTACTGATTGATACTTACTAAAACTCAAGCTGCAAAGCTAATAATATTTTAATTATCGATATTCAAATTGATATATTTTATGACATAAATAGAATAATAATTAAGTAAATAATAATATTAAATAAATAAATAGCATATTATGCTTGTATTTTATAAATATTATTAATATGACGAAAACCATATTTACAAGATTAAAGTTACATTTAACATAAGTGGAAATATTCTGAAGAATAAAATAATAAATTTGCGCACGAACCTAATCATTTCAGCTATGAGAACTATTTACTTAATCACTTTGTCTTTTTTAACTTCATTTCAAATTATCAATTGCCAAAATATCAGTGATTGGAGACCTGAGCACAGAACCGGACTTTCCGATGAATCGGGGTTACTAAAATCGTGGCCCGAAAATGGTCCTGAAATGATCTGGCTTAATGCGGAACTACCAACAGGTCTATCATCAGTAACATTCGGAAATAATTCTATTTTTTTAACAGGAATAAATGAAAACAATGATGTACTTGTTGCATTAGACACAATTGGGAAGATCAAATGGCAAGTCCCCTATGGCCGTTCATGGAAGGGATCTTTTCCTGAGAGCAGGTGTACACCGACAGTTGAAGGAAACCGGGTCTATGTAAGTAGCGGATCCGGTGATCTAGCATGTATTGATGCAAATACAGGGACTATTGTATGGTCACTCAAAGCAAGTGAATTATACAAAGGAACCTTTGATCAATGGGGCATAGCAGAATCACTTATCATTGATGAGAATAAGCTTTATTTTACTACTGGCGGACCTGAGACAATGACTATTGCTCTAGATAAAACGACTGGAAAATTAATCTGGAAATCTGAAAGTCTTAATGATAGTCCGGCTTATGTTTCACCCATTTTAATCGGCTACTCAGGCAAAAAACTTATTGTCAATGTCTCCTCCAGTTATATTTTTGCAGTTGATCCTTCAGCCGGGAAAATAGTCTGGAAAATAAAGCATCTGGATATTAATCCTCAAAAAGCTGAAGTAATTAAATGTGTCACCCCGATCTATCACGATGGGAAAATCTATGTGACTGGTGGTTATGATCATGGAGGATTTATGCTCAGACTAACTGACGGAGGTAACAATGCAGCTATTCAATGGACAGATCAGGTGCTTGATGTGCATCATGGCGGGGTAGTACTTATAGAAGGTTATCTATACGGCTCTAACTGGTTAAGCAACAACGACGGAAATTGGTGCTGTATAGATTGGAACACCGGAGCAAAAAAATGGGAAAATCACTGGAAATGTAAAGGCTCAATTATTTCAGCAGAGGGTCTTCTTTATATTTATGATGAGAGAAGTGGTTTTGTCGGATTAGTCAGGGCTGATCCTGAAAAATTCGACCTGATCAGCAGTTTTAAAATATCAAAAGGGTCCGGTCCCTATTGGGCACATCCTGTTATACATAATGGGAAGCTTTACATAAGGCATGGTAAAGCACTAATGGCATTTAATATTAAAAGCAATTAATCTTCCGGCAGCCCGTTTGAGAACTCAGGAACGATGAAATTCCTGATTGTTTGATTTTGAAATCCGGGGACTGGTGATAATTGGACAAAAAACAAATAATATTAGCTTTGCAGATAATAATCGCAAGTGCAATTAGCTTATAGCCTAAGAAGAGAATGTTACCTGACAGACGAAGTATAGTTATTATTACTTTGATTGTAGTATTATCAGGAACTGTACTGCTCTGGTGGATACTTAAAGTTCAGCCATTGGCTTTATCTGAGAGAGTCCCGGGTATGGATGACCGTCCAAAAACAGAAGCAAAGTCAGATACGGTCATAATCGGTCAGTTCTTAGACACTCTTGCGGATATGGATGAAATAGTTGCCGGTAACTGGCCCAGGTTCAGAGGAACGGATCTCGATAATATAAGCAAGGATACAACACCTTTGGCTGAAACATGGGACACATCAGGACCGGCCATCATATGGAGAACCACACTCGGTGAAGGTTATGCAGGTCCGGCTGTGCACAATGGCAGAGTATACCTTCTCGATTATAACGAAAGAAAAAAAGCTGATGCTCTCAGATGTTTTTCCCTTTCCTCGGGTAAAGAGCTATGGAGACGCTGGTATTATGTTGATCTTAAAAGGAATCACGGATATTCAAGAACCATTCCTTCAGTTACAGATAAATATCTGGTTACCATTGGACCGCGATCGCACGTTATGTGTGTTGATCCGATTACCGGCAAAATGTTATGGTCAATCGATCTTGAAAAAGAGTTTGGTATTCCCGGAACAGAGAAAGGAAGAATTACTCCTGACTTTTATACGGGCCAATGTCCCCTGATTGATGATGATATAGCTGTTATTGCACCTGGTGGAAAAGCCCTGATGATCGGTGTGGATTGTGCTTCGGGTAAAATATTATGGAAGACTCCAAACCCTGACTCTCTGAGGATGTCTCATGGTTCAATAATGCCAATGTCAATTCTGGGGAAAAGGATGTTTGTTTATAATGCTGTTGGCGGAGTTTGTGGCATTTCAGCTGAAAAGGCAGATATTGGAACGTTAATGTGGACGACAACTGAATGGAGTCCGGCAACAACTGCAGCTTCTCCCATCTCTCTGGGAAATAATGAAATTGCTGTCTTTGGAAGTTATGGAGCCGGTGGAGCAAGGATTGTGATAACTGCAACAGGTTCGGGATATACAGCTAGTGTAAAGGAACAGCATAAAGCTGCCAATGGGCTTGCTAGTGATCAGCAAACACCGGTACTACGCGGAGATTATATCTGGAGCGTTTTACCGGAGAATGCCGGTGCCCTGAAAAAACAGCTTGTTTGTTATAAAAAATCAGATCTGCTGAAAGCAGTGTGGTCAAGCGGTAAAGAAAACAGATTTGGCCGCGGACTTGGACCATATATTGTCAGCGGAGATAAATTATATCTTCTTGATGATGATGGAAAACTTTACTTTTACAAAATTCATGAGAACAGTGTAACATTAATTGCAAGCCATACAGTCATTAAGGGTATTGAAGCCTGGGGACCAATGGCAATTGCAGGTAAGTACCTCATAATGAGGGATGCAAGAAATTTACTTTGTCTGAATATTGGTAAATAAACTTAAGATGGACAAGAAAACTTTAATGATTTTATCTGTGCTAATTATTCTCGCCTTTATCGGGTATATGATTTATGATTTTGTCAAGCCTGCACGTTCAGTTAAAGACGAAACTAAGAATTCGGAAATTCCAGCAATTCCTGATGCATGGAAGATTACAGCTGAGTTCAGCGTAGCTCATGATTCTCTAAAGGCTGTTTCAGTAACACCTGCCGGTAATATTTACCTTGGCGGATATTCATTTGTATCGTGCTATGATAAGGACATGAAACTCATCTGGAATGTAAAAACACCTTCCCCGGTAACATCACTTTCTAACTTTGGTGACACGGTCTTTGCATCGACATTATCACAGATACTCGTAATGAATCAGGCCGGGAAGATACTGAACGAATGGGGACCATTTGAGGATAACTGTATTATTACTTCTATAAGTTCAAACAGGAAATTTGTGACTTTTGCAGATGCAGGGAATAAAATAGTATTCATTCTTGATAAAGGCGGGGAAGTAAAAAAGATCATTGGTCAAAATCAGAAACATTTTATTATCCCAAGTCCGTATTTTGATGTTGCTCTTGACAATGAGAATAATCTTTTTGTTGCAAATACCGGAAAGCATCGTATCGAAACCTATACTATTGATGGAGACTTGAAAAGTTACTTCGGTGAAGCTGGCACAGCTCCCGGGCTATTCTGTGGCTGTTGTGCACCTGCTCATTTCATGATAGTTCCTGAAGGATTTGTAACAACTGAAAAAGGAATTAACAGGATTAAAATTCTCGACAAAAAAGGTGAATTCGTCGAGTTTGTTAATTCAAAAAATAACTTTATTAAATCGGTCCCTTTAGATCTGGCTTCAATTGACGGAAAAACGATTTATGCGGCCAATCCGGCCAACTCTAAACTTTATGTATTTACAAGAAAATAACATTAACAAAATTCTGCTGAAACGGGAAGATTGCTTCCCCCTCCTTTGTCGGGGTCGCAATGACGCTTCACATAAGATAGATTTTACACTCTACGACTAACATGAAAAAATAAACAAACAAGCAACATGCAACAAGTAACTAGCAACACGAGAAATATGACCAGAAATGATTTTTTTAAGAAATTAGGCAGGTACATTCTCCTGATGTTGATTGCCGTAATTGTCATTTCACTTGGAAAAAAGATTGTAAACAGCAATGATTGTTCAGCCTGTGCAGGCAACGGGATTTGTAACGGGAGATCAGACTGTAATAAATATTAACTGCTGCTATTATGAAACAGGATAAAAATAAATATCAGTCAAGAAGGGATTTTGTGCGAACAGCTGGCAAATTGATCGTTATTTCACCTTTGGTAGTTATTCCGGCTTTTCTTGCAAAAAAGACTTCAGCAACAGGCTATGTATGGCAGATAGATCCTTTTAAATGTACTCAGTGCGGTCAGTGCAAGACCAACTGTGTACTTACTCCATCAGCATCAAAATGTATGCATGCTTTCCGTATGTGCGGTTATTGTGACCTTTGCGGAGGTTATCTCCGACAGGGGGTAAAAACGATCAGCACCGGGGCAGAAAACCAACTATGTCCTACCGGCGCTATTACAAGAAAATTTGTTGAAGAGCCGTATTTTGAATATACTATCGATGAAAAGATATGCGATGGTTGTGCAAAATGTGTCAAGGGATGCAGTGATTTCGGAAACGGGTCTCTTCACATGCAGATCCGGCATGACCGGTGTGTAAATTGCAATGAATGCTCAATCGCCCGTACATGCCCTTCAAATGCCATATCCAGGATACCAGCAAGCATTGCATATTTACCTAAAGACAAAAGATAAAAGTAAAAGATTGCTTCGCTTCGCTCGCAATGACAGGTCAAGTAATCAAGTTTGGATTTGTACACGAAACGATAAACGCTTTGATGAAGAAAGCCCTTCCATATATAATATTTGTTCTGCTCCTGTTCTGGCATATAGTTCTCTTTTCCCAGGACAGGTTTCCGAGGCCGGAATTTGAATCCGGACATGCTTATCCAACAAACCAGATGCCCATGCAGAGAGCTCCCGGATGGGAATATTTTGATGTTGTTGTATTAACAGGAGCCTTGATTATGACAACGTGGCTGGCATTGAAAAAGCGTTCACGACAGGGCTTGATCTGGATGTCGGTTTTTTCTCTGGCCTACTTTGGTTTTTACAGACAGGGTTGTATCTGTGCAGTCGGATCTGTTCAGAATGTATCACTCGCACTATTCAATACGGGATATTCAATCCCGCTTTCTGCCCTGTTTTTCTTTATAATTCCTCTTCTGTTTGCACTTGCTTACGGGCGGGTATTCTGTGCAGGAGTCTGTCCACTGGGTGCTATACAGGAACTCACAGGCTTTAGCCCGGTTAAACTTCCAAAAGCTGTTGAGATTATTCTGGCAACTGTTCCTTTCATTTATCTTGGCATCGCTATACTTTTCGCTTCCACAAATAGTCAGTTTATTATATGCCGGTATGATCCTTTCATTGGAATTTTCAGACTGGATGCACCTTACACCATGATTATCTTTGGGGCTCTTTTACTTTTAGCCGGTATATTTGTCAACCGGCCTTATTGCAGGTTCCTTTGCCCCTATGGTGTCCTTCTTAATGTATTCTCAAGGTTTGCAGGAAAGCATCTGACAATTACCCCAGCTGAGTGTACAAACTGCAGGCTATGTGAAGAAGCTTGCCCCTATGATGCCATTATTCCTTCAGATACAGATCAGCAGAGGGAAGAGCCCACAGCATCAAGAAAGCGGTTTATTCTTTACTTTTTTCTTGTTCCTCTTTTTGCAATTGCTGGAGCTTTCTTACTTTATAACCTTGCTCCTTCCCTGTCAGGAGCAAATAGCACTGTCAGACTGGCAAGAGAGATCAGGACAGAAAAGAAAACAGGAATTGAATCAGAGTTGAAGACGGTGGTTGCATTCAAAGAATCAGGTAAGACAGAATCAGCATTATTTAATGAAGAAGAAATTATATTACGGCGATTCAGAAATGCCTCACCATTGGCAGGTACATTTCTGGGAATATCATTCGGAATAGGAATGATATCACTCACAATAAGAACCAGGAGAAGTGAATATAAACCTCATCAGGGGAAATGTTACAGTTGTGGAAGATGTTTTAAATATTGTCCTATAAAAGCTAAAGCTTAAATGAAGTTTAAATTCACTGAAAAGGATATCAGTACTCTTAAAGTTGTCAGTCAGGTCGCTGCCGGTTTTGCACTTATTGTTGCAATGACAATGATTTTCAGCCTTGTGCAGCTAAAAACGGTGAATCCTTTAGACAATCCGGTATTGTTGTCAGTCAAAGAACAATATGACAAGGATCCATCTAATGCTGCAAATGCAGAGCAGGTAAGAGCAATGGATCTGATGGCAAGAAAAGCTTATTTCAGTTCACGATGGCAGGTCGAAACGGGTTCATATCTCCTTCTTGCAGGCGCAATTGTTTTTATCATTTGTCAGCGACTTATCACAGAAAATGAAAAACTCAATCCTGTACTGACCGAAACAAAACCGGTTTCATCATTGAACCGTGAAAAAAACAGAAGATATCTTATTTCAGCATCCGCTGTTATTTTTATTACAGCAATTGCATCTTCCTTTTTTCTTCGTGCCGATCTTCCGGATATATCTGGAAAATCAACGGGTTCTATCGCAAAAGATGAAAGTGGCAATGAAAAGGCAACTAAACCAGATGATACAAACTGGCCCTTCTTTCGTGGCCAGGATAGTCACGGAGTTGCCGGAGGCACCGGATACCCTACTGAATGGGATGCTCTTGCCGTAAAAAATATCGGCTGGAAAATGGAGGTGCCTAAAAAAGGAAAGAGCTCGCCAGTAATCTGGGGTGATAAGATTTTTATTACCGGTGCACAGGAAAGGATATGTGAGGTTTATTGTATCGATAAGACAACAGGTAAAATACAATGGACCGGTTCCGCTTCTGATATACCTGGTGAACCGGCAGTATTGCCTAAGATGGATCAGGAAGCCGGACTTGCCGTATCTACGGCAGCTACAAATGGAAAAGTGGTTTGCGCCGTTTTTGCAAACGGTAATCTTGTTTGTTTCGATCTGGACGGCAAGAAGAAATGGGCTAAAAACATTGGCCTTCCTGAAAGCACTTATGGTTATGCATCCTCTCTGATGATATTTAAAAATCTTCTTCTGGTTCAATTCGACAGTGATGTTAAGATATCACTTATTGGAATTGACCTGGAAACAGGTGATCAGAAGTGGGAAACACTGCGAAAAGGCCGTGCAGTATGGTCCTCTCCCGTGATAGCTCATTTCTCGGGAAAGCCACAACTTATAATAAACGGAAACCCGGCAGTAAGTTCATTTGATCCTTTAACAGGGGCAGAACTCTGGGAAGTTGAATGCATGAGCGGTGATGTTGCTCCATCAGTTGCAGTAAACAGCACAATGGTCTATGCAGTAACTGATTATGCAAAGCTTGCTGCAATTGAACCAGCTAGCGGAGTTTCGATAATATGGGAAGACAACACTTATACACCTGATGTCTCAAGTCCGGTTGCCACCGATAAGTTTTTATTTGTTGCGACAGGGAATGGAGATGTAGCCTGTTATAACGCCGAAAAAGGAGATACTGTATGGACGCACTATTTTCAGGATCAGTTTTATGCTTCACCCGTAATAGCCGATGATATGGTTTATCTTCTTGACAGAAGCGGTGTTATGCATATTGTAAAAGCAGCGTCTTCATTCAGGTTGATAGCTGAATCGCCTCTTGGTGAAAGTGCAGATTGTACTCCTGCATTTTCAGACAGGAAAATTTATATACGCGGGAAGAGAAACCTTTATTGCATATCCAAGAATTGAAAACTGAGAAGACTGATATTTTGACCAATAGCTGTGATTGTAAGACTGTATCAATTGATGAAATTGATTCAGTTGTTGATGCCGTTGTTGCATTGACTGGAAAAGAAAAGGATAAGGTTATAACAATACTCCAGGAAGTACAGAAAAGACTTAACTGGTTGCCTTCGGAAGCACTTAAATATATTTGTAAAGTAACTGATATAACTCCCGGACAGATTTCAGGTGTTTCGACATTTTATTCTCAGTTCCGACATCTTCCTGTTGGAGAACATACAATAAAGATATGCGCAGGAACAGCATGCCATGTGAAAGGTAGCCAGCTTATATCCGAGGCATTTAAACGGGTTCTTAAAATTGATGACACCAGGAATGTTTCAGACGACAATCTTTTCTCAATTGAAGAAGTTGCATGCCTCGGATGTTGCACACTGGCACCGGTTGTCCAGATTGACAACAAAACATATGGCCATGTTAAACCTACCCAGGTAGATGGTATAATTAATGACTTCCTGAATTCACATACCAAAGTTGCTAAATCAAATGATGTAGAGAATAATGAAGATGTTGATGCAGAAATACGTATCGGATTAGGTTCATGTTGTGTTGCCGGTGGAAGCAGAGAGATCTTATCTGAAATAATTGAAGTTAAGGAAAGGTATAATCTCAATATCAGGTTGAAACCTGTCGGATGTGTTGGAGTATGTAACCAGACTCCTCTTATGGAAATAGTTGCTAAAGATGACATTCATTCGAGATATACAAAAGTAAGTAAACTTCAGGTTGAGGAAATACTTCTTAAACATATCAGGCCCAGGACTTTAAAAAAGAGAATTAAGTACAGCATTAATGATCTGGTTGATACTTTCCTGTCTGAAGACAAGCTTTCTGGCCAGGTAAATATCCCAGTCGAATTAAGAGAGAAATATCTTAATAACTTCCTGAATTATCAGGTACATATTGCCACGATGAACAGTGGTGTTCTCTCCCCCGAATCATATGAAGAGTATTGTAAGTCTGGTGGTTTTAAAGCACTTTACAAATGTATTAAAGAGTCAGATCAGGAATTAATTATCAGGAGTATAACAGACAGCGGATTAAGAGGAAGAGGAGGTGCCGGATTTCCTACAGGCAAAAAATGGAGAATTTCACTTAAGGCAGACGGCGATACTAAGTACGTTGTATGCAATGGTGATGAAGGAGACCCGGGAGCCTTCATGGACAGGATGCTTCTTGAATCTTTTCCATTCAGGATTATTGAGGGGATGATAATAGCAGGTTTTGCGACCGGCGCTTCCGAGGGGATTTTCTATATAAGAGCGGAATACCCCCTTGCTGTAACAAGGATCGGGATGGCAATCAGATTGTGCTATGATAATGGAGTGCTGGGCAAGAATATATACGGAAGCACCTTTTCTTTTAATATTAATATATTTGAAGGAGCCGGAGCATTTGTTTGCGGTGAGGAAACTGCATTGATATCCTCACTGGAAGGAAAGCGGGGAACTCCTCATCTGAGACCTCCATACCCGGCAGTCAAAGGATTCAGAGACCGGCCAACACTTGTCAATAATGTCGAAACTCTTTCATTGGTCCCCTGGATTATTGTAAATGGAGAAGAAGCATTCAGATCAGTAGGAACAGAAAAGAGCAAGGGAACAAAAGTATTCGCCCTGGCAGGCAAGATTTCCAAAGGTGGCCTTATTGAAGTTCCTATGGGTATTACAATACGGGAAATAATTGAAAAGATAGGCGATGGTATTGCTGATGGCAATACTTTTAAAGCTGTTCAGATCGGAGGTCCATCAGGGGGATGTATTCCTGCAGATAAAACTGATACTACTGTTGATTATGAGGAGCTTACAAAAATGGGTGCAATGATGGGGTCAGGTGGAATGGTAGTATTAGACGACACTGACTGTATGGTCGATATGGCAAAATATTTTCTGACATTTACTCACAAACAATCGTGCGGTAAATGTACTTTTTGCAGAATTGGCACTAAACAGATGTTGAACATAATAACCGGCTTAAGTGAGGGAAAAGCAACAATTGAAGATATCACTGAGCTTGAAAATCTATGCAAATCAGTTAAAGATGGCAGTTTATGCGGACTTGGAAAGACTGCCCCCAATCCCGTTCTTACAGGTATTAAGTATTTCAGAGAGGAATATGAAGAACATACACAGGGAATATGCAGAGCTAACAAATGCAGGGATCTCATAAAATATAGTGTAAATGACAATTGTACAGGATGCACAAAATGCTCTCAGGACTGTCCTGTGAAAGCCATTCCGTTTAAACCGTATGAAAAACATGAGATAAACCAGTTAATATGCACTAAATGTGATAACTGTAGAATTGTTTGTCCTGAGAAAGCGATTGAAATAATTAATATTAATGGTTAAACTGAAGATAAATAATGCATATTATGAAGTCGCAGACGGATTAACAATTCTGGATGTTGCAAACGGTATCGGATTAGCTATCCCTTCTCTGTGTCATTCTGATGTTCTTCCGCATTATACATCATGTATGGTTTGTTTGGTGAAAGAAAACAAAACCGGGAATTTTTTGCCTTCATGTTCAGCTTTGGTTCAGGAAGGCATGGACATAGATTGTTCGTCCGACGAGGTTATCTCCCTTAGAAGGAAGGCGATTGAACTGCTGCTGTCAGAGCATCGTGCCGAATGTGAAGCCCCATGCAAGGTAGTATGCCCCGGAGGATATAACATTCCACTCATGAACAGGCTTTTAGCTGCAAATGATTTTGAAGGTGCAGTTCAACTTTCAATTGCACAGGTTCAATCGACAGAATTAAAATGTTCAGATTGTCCCGGATATTGTGAGAATGCATGCCGGCGGAAAAAAATTGATCTTCCTGTTTCAATAAGAAATATGCAATTATTTATTTCACAACTCATTACTAAGGATAGAGCTACTCCGGATCAGGACCAGATATCACAGGTTGAATACAAAGAAAAACCTGAAAAACCATCTAAACGGTTTTCTTCTCATATAGGCAAAATTGAGGCAAACGAATTGAAAGAATGGCTTAAAGAGTGCAGGAATGACTCAAAACGGAACAGGGAAATATACGATCGGGAATCTGCAGTATGTGAGTCTGAGAGCTGTATGCACTGTGATTGCCGTGCTGTTGATAATTGCAGACTCCGCGATCTTGCTGATGAATTTTCGATTAAGGATCCAAGAGGAAAGCTTGTAAATTCACCAATACAGAAAAAAATAAATATTAATACAGGACTGATATTTGAGAATGCGAAATGCATTAAATGCGGACTTTGTGTAAGGTTATGTGAGGATTCAAAAGATGAACCTGCTCTCTGTTTTATTAACAGGGGATTTGTCAGCATTATCTCTGAACCTCTCACAGAAGATTTTAATAATATCCTTAAATCAAAAACCAAAGAGGTTATTGAAATATGCCCAACTGGTGCATTAAGTCAATTTAAGTAATAATGTTTGAGTTCACTTTGAAAAATCAAAAAATGCAAAAAAAATACCCTGTAATATTCATTCTTTCTATTGCTTTCTTTTTTACAACACATGCTCAGTCAGGAGATAATGATTGGCCATTATTCAGAGGAAAAGCGGACCTTGCAGGAAAGGTTGAATCTGAACTTCCCTCTTCACCCAAACTTTTATGGAGCATAAAAACAGGTGCAAGAACAAAATCATCCCCGGTCATAAGCGATGGAAATATTTATTTTGGAAACGATAAAGGGTCACTGATTGCAGTGAGTGGCAATGGCAGGATCATGTGGAAATATGAGTCAGGAGCTTCAATTGATGGAGCTCCAATGGTGTTTGGTAAAAAAGTCATTTTTGGCGCAAGCGATGGAATACTGAGAGCAGTTGATAAGCTATCAGGCAGATTAATATGGTCATATACGACCGATAACCAGATTGCAGGCTCTGCAAATGTATGGGTTTCAGGGAATAAAGCAGGAATTGTTACGGGAAGCTATGATTATTTCCTTCACTGTGTTGATCCTGAAACAGGGAAATCTTTGTGGAAGGTCGAGACTGAAAACTATATAAACGGGACACCTGCCATCTTAAACGGTAAAGTTGTATTCGGTGGATGCGATGGAATGATAAGGGTTGTAGATCCTGTGACAGGAAAACAAAAAGATACAATCAATATAGGTGTCTATATTGCCTCCTCTCCTGCCCTTTTTAAAGATTTTGCATATTTCGGGGATTACGACGGAACAAAATATTGTATAAATATTAAAACAAGAAAAGTTCTCTGGAAGATTCCGGGAAGTGAAGAGTCCGGTTCAATATTAGGTATTCCGGCGATCGGAAATAATTATGTTGTAATTGGAAGTGAAGATAAATCTCTTTACTGTTATAACTCTTCCGATGGAAAATTGGTTTGGAAATACCGTACTAATGGAAAGATTATCGGCTCGGCGGTAATGACATCAACAAAAGTTCTTTTTACCGGTATGGATGGGAATATTTATATTCTCGGCCTTGCAGATGGAAAAAAGCTGTGGAGTTTCAATGCCGGAAGTCCTTTAAGCAGTTCTCCGGCAGTGATTAAAGGGAAGTTTTACATCCTGACCGAAGATGGAAGACTACTATCATTCGGAGAAATAAAATAGTATGATATGAAAATTGTTTATCTGATAACAGGTTCAGGAGGTTCATTCTATTGCGGCAATTGTTACCGCGATATGATTTATCTCAGAGCTATTCGTAAAGTTAAGGGGATATCGGCTTCGGCAATACCGTTATATCTACCGCCTGATGAAACAAATATTGAATCGGGTCTCGACAAAAATGTCTTCTTCGGGGCAATTTCCATGTATCTTAGAGAAAAAGTTCCTTTCCTCAGGAAAATGCCTTCATTCCTGGATAAGTTGTTCGATTCTGCACCAATGCTCAGGATGGCAGCACGAAGAGCAGGCACAACCCGGACGGAGGGGCTTGAAGAAATGACACTTAATATGATCAAAGGAGAAGATGCATTTCCTGAACAAGAGCTTCAACGACTGGTGAATTATCTGACAAGTGATGGTTTACCAGATATTATTCACCTGTCTAATGCTCTGATTATCGGACTTGCCAGGCAGATTAAGAAAAAACTTGATGTCAAAATTGTCTGCTCGCTTCTTAATGAAGACGACTGGATAAATGAGATGGCAGAACCTTACCAGACAAAAGCATGGAAACTGATATCAAGAGAAGCAACCAATGTTGATGCCTTTCTGACTCCAAGTGTTTATTATAAAGATTTTTTTCTTTCGAAAACAGGAATTTCAGGACATAATTTTCATGTTATCCCGCTCGGATTTGATCCGGGGGAGTTAACCAAAATTGAAAAAAAGGATAACTATCCTTCAGTTGGATATTACTGTCGGATCAATTCTCAGAACGGTTTTGATAAACTGGTTGATGCTTTTATTCAACTTAAATCGAGTAATAATCTTCCCGGACTTACTCTTCATGTATCAGGCGGGTATACAGGTGATGATAAGCCATTTATTTCAGAACAGATCAGAAAAATAAAGGCAAGCGGATTTAAAAGTTTCATCAGTATTTATCCGGAATTTCAGGGGAACAGTAAACTTGAGTTCTTCAGTAATATAGATGTAATGAGTGTACCTGTCAGAAAACATGATGGTTACGGATTATATATACTTGAGGCCAATGCCGCAGGGGTGCCTGTCGTTCAGCCTGCAACAGGGGCGTTTCCTGAGATCATCCGCAGAACAAACGGGGGAATCACCTATTCACCTGATAATGTTGCAGAGTTATCAGCCGGCCTTTTAGAACTACTAAAGGACAATGACAAGCGCTCAAGCCTTGGAAAAGAGGGAAAAGAAAATGTTATAAAAGAACTTTCACTTGAAAAAATGTCAGAGGGACTATCTTTAGTTTATAATTCTTTAACTTAATCAATCCCAAAAGCACACAAAGGAAAATATTGATAAACACTTAAGTACTTTAATATGCTTTCAATAATAAATATTTCAAAGTCATTCACTCAGAGAGGTCAAGTTCTTGACAATCTCTCTCTTGAAGTGACTGAAGGTGAAACTGTTGCCATCATGGGACCATCTGGTTCAGGTAAAAGTACTCTTATGAATATTATAGGTTTGCTTGATAAACCTGATGAAGGTGAAATTATTTTCAGAGGAGATTCAATAGCAAACTTTACAGATGATGAGTCGGCAGTTTACAGAAACCTGAATATAGGTTTTGTATTCCAGGACCACCTCCTGTTACCGTATCTGACTATATCCGATAACATTTTTCTTCCTTTGCTTGCATCAACGCATTCAAAAGAAGAACTTTCTGTTAAAGAGCAGTATATAAACCGGTTAATAAAAAAAACCGGCATCACAGATCTGAATGACAAGTACCCTTCTCAAATCTCCGGCGGAGAAGCGCAGAGAGTTGCTCTGGTAAGAGCACTGGCAAATAATCCTTCAATTCTGCTTGCCGATGAGCCAACGGGTTCTCTCGATGCTAAGAATGCAGAAATTTTAGGTGAACTTCTTCTAGAGATGAACAGAGAGTATGGTATAACAATTATTCTTGCAACTCATTCTTTTAGCCTTGCCACTAAAATGTCAAAGATTTTGGGTCTTGCTGATGGTAAATTATCATTGTAAAGAAAAGATAACAGGTGATAATAATGCCGGGTATCTCAAATATAATAATCAAAACAATAAAGTTTTATAAAAAACCGGTCCTTTACCAGTTTCTTATTACTGCTTTGCTGTCAGCTGTAATTACAGGGTCCCTTCTTACCGGAAGATCTGTCAGAGAGAGTCTCAAAAAATCTGCTTCAGAGCGTCTTGGAAACACTGGTATACTAATAAGTTCAGGAATCAGATATTTCGATCCTGAACTGGTTAAAAGAATGAGGGATAGTGCGGATATAATCTGTGCCGGTATACTCGAAATGAATGGCTTTAGTCAGCGTCTGAATTCACAAAGAGTGGCATTCAATACCCATATATACGGTGTTAATAAAGACTTTTTTGTTTTTCACGGATATAATACTGTGGATGTCAAACCTGGTGAAGTTGCTGTAAATAAAGAACTTGCAGATTGGCTTGGAATTAAGCCAGGTGAAGACCTTATAATACGATTTAAGGAAATCAGTGACATTCCTTCAGATGCCCCGTTTGCACCGGCAGGAGATGCAGGAAAGTCGATAGTGATGAAGGTCGGAAATATTCTTGAGCCAACACGAATCGGAAACTTCTCCTTATCCATAAGTCAGATTACACCTATGAATGTTTTCATGAACCTGAAGGATATAGAAGATAATCAGGGCGGCCATCTTAAAATAAACAGGTTGCTTATTAAAAGAGACATTGGAAAATCTTTGAATGAAGTAACTGAGATTTTAGGTCAGTATTTGAAACCTTCCGACATTGGTCTGAGATTAAGGATAATAAAGAAGACAGGCGAATATGAGTTTGTTTCTGACAGAATTTTTATCGATGAAGCAATCATAAAAGAGATTAGCAGGCAATTACCTGCATCTTCTCCGGTTATAACATACCTTGGAAACAGGTTTCAGGCAGCCAACAGATCGACACCTTATTCATTTGTTTCTGCATTACCTTCATTGCTATATCCGGAAATAACCACTGGCAATGGAATAATAATAAACAGCTGGATGTCTCATGATCTTTCTGTGTGTGAAGGGGATACTGTTCAAATGTATTGGTATTCACCTGACTCTTTAAATAAACTTATTGAAAAGAGCAGTGATTTTGTAATTAAGCATATTGTTGATATTCAGGGTATATGGTCAGATTCTCTTCTGATGCCTGATTTCCCCGGAATTTCAGGAAAAGAAAACTGCTCCGACTGGGATGCCGGCGTGCCTGTAAAAATGCATGATATTCGCGTAAAAGATGAGGATTACTGGAACAGATACAGAGGTACCCCCAAGGCTTTTATAGGTTATGAAAAAGGAAAAGAGTTATGGGGAAACAACTTCGGCCCGGCGACTGCAATTCGTTTTCCGGCCGGAGTAACTGAAAAAGAGATTGAAGATAAACTTAACAGATCGCTCGATCCTGAAAAGATGGGTTTTAGCATAACTGATCCGTCAGATGAATCTGTTAAAGCTGCAAATGAGAGTGTCGATTTTGGCACCCTGTTTCTGAGTCTGGGCTTCTTCCTCATTCTTGCTTCAATGGTTTTGTTGTCGTTTGCAGTCTCTTCATATTTTGATTCTAAAAGCAGGCATATTGATACTTTATTTTCCATTGGATTTAAAAACAGATTGATTGCCCGGCTATTGTTTCTGGAAGCAGGATTAATAAGTTTAACAGGATGCTTTGGGGGAGCTTTTGCCGGGTATTCAGTTAACATCATTATAATAAAGGCTTTGAATAGCGTGTGGTCCGGAGCCGTTCAGACTGATACACTTGATGCATACTTTAACATGGCGCCAATAATTTCAGGTTTTATATTAACATTCCTGACCATAATGATACTAATGTTGATAAAGGTTAAGCATTACCTGAAAGGATTGAATCAAAAGGATAAGGATATTCACACAATACCTTCTTCCCTGAAGAATCGATTTATATTGTTATTATCGGTTATTGTAACGATTTCATTATTACTCTTGTCTCTCTTATTGCCGAATCATAAACTCCTGATAACTTTTGCTGCCGGAACTTTACTTTTATTGACTTTGGTTCTTTTATGGAGACAATATTATATTGGCAGATATACTAAAAGTTCAGGCAGAATAAAATCCAGAAACCAGCTATCCCATCTATACTACTCTTTTCATCCTTCCAATGCAGTAACCCCGATTCTTTTCATAGCTGCAGGAATTTTTACTGTATTCATTACTGGCGCAAACAGAATGAATTTTAGTGATAAACAGACGAAACGATCA
>Ga0315273_10004575_pt1 | contig 16951 bp, 15 predicted proteins | sample YL17G02_0_MG_FD_205753 | JGI IMG/M metagenome (GOLD analysis project Ga0315273, IMG submission 205753) | Sediment microbial communities from Yellowstone Lake, YNP, Wyoming, USA - YL17G02_0 | ecosystem: Environmental > Aquatic > Freshwater > Lake > Sediment | place: USA: Wyoming | collected... | reverse complement strand
GATCTATCTTGCTGGCTGGCACTACAACGAATACGTTGTCACCATACAGCGAGAACGTGACTGATGTTTGCGGCACGGTCACAACCTGTTGCGGTGTGCCCGCAGCAACTTCGACGTTGGCGTACATGCCGGGCAGCAGCTTTGCGTCGGCATTTGTCAAACTTGCCCTTACAGTTATCAACCGGCTGGCGTCAGACATGCGACCGCCAGTGGCAATGACTTCCCCATTGAAGGTTTCATCTGGCCAGGCGTTGAACCGTGCGGCAATCGGCTGACCCTTAGCTATCCTGCCGTAGTCAGCCTCAGTAACTGTAAAGTCGGCATAAATCGGATTCAGTCTTTCCAGTGAAACCATTTTCTGGCCGGCTGCCACGTAGCTGCCGATCGAAATTTGGCGCAGTCCGAGGTGTCCATCCCAAGGCGCGTAAATGGTCTTTTGCGCAATTAAAGCATTCAATCGGTCAAGAGCCGCAGTAAGGGTCAAAGTTCTCGTGCGTAAACTGTCTAGCTCGGTACGCGCGACGACGCCCTTGCCGACGAGAGTGGTATTGCGCTCAAGATCGGTCTTGGCATTGGTAAGCTGCGCTTCAAGACTTTTCATGTCCGCTGCTTCGGTGTCAGTATCGAGAACCACCAGAACCTGGCCCTTCTTGACATCCTGGCCGGAGTCAAACTTCAATTCCCTGACAATACCTTCAACCTGCGACGTCACGTCTATCCCGTCCAATGCCGTCAACGTGCCAATGGCAGTGACTTGCGGCTGCCAGGAATCAGTGCGAGCTGCCTCGGATGCCACTGTTTCTGGCATGCGTGGCGATCCCAGGATCACTTTCGCAAGAAATTTTGGCTTGAAATCAAATGCGTAAAAAGCAATGCCGCCAGCAAGGCCGCCGAGGATGGCGGTAGCGAGAATGAAATAGAATATACGACGTATCATACCAGTTTTCTCCAGAGCGATCAGGCAGCCTGAGCAGCCAGTTGCTGCAAGAGTTCGGCCTTTTTGTTTTCCAGGCAATTGACGCCCGCAGTCAGAACGGCGTGTCCATATTCAGCAACAAAACGCGCTCCCTGGCCGCCATCCGCTCCACATTCACAATGGGCGATACGGCCAAGATCCGCATTGAGATCATCCAGTTGCTTTTGAATGGCAACCAGCATGATATCCGGTGAGAGGAAATCCTGAAGCAACATTTGAAACAGAAATTCTGACTTATACTTATCTTTGGCGGGTTTTACCGATAACGCGTTGGCCAGCGCAGTCTGGCCAGTATCCGTAATGGCATAGACTTTCTTGTCGGGTTTTCCAGTTTGTTCCTCGGCGCGAACCGTCACCAATCCTTCAGCAGCCAATTGGGTAAGTGCTGGATAAATAGAACCGTAGCTCGCGTCGATGAAATGACTAAACAGGCCGTCTTCGACGTCCTTCTTGATTTCGTAGCCCGAAGCTTCCTGGAGCGACAGTATACCTAGGCAAAGAGTTCTTACGTTCATTTTTACACCAATCCGATATATAGCGACTTGATATAGGTGCATATATATCAAAGCGATATAGCGTCAAGACTTCTTTTGCATCGCAATAACTTATTTTGAGGGCGCCCGGAAATTTTGCTCAAAATGCTTACAACTTCGCCGCCGTAACGGCGGTTTACCAGCGCAATTTGCAAGAAGCCGCTGTATTTCAATGGTAAATCAGGTGTTAATTGTGGCTTGTATTCGAAATTGGAAGCCTTTAATACCGGCAATGAAAACGCAGCCGCCGTATGCGCTGCGAACATAGGTAATAAAATAAGGGGGGGCCGCACATGGAGTATTTTCTCCAGCAGCTCATTAACGGCATTACTCTAGGCTCAATTTATGGCCTCATTGCCATCGGCTACACGATGGTTTACGGCATCATCGGCATGATTAATTTTGCCCATGGCGACGTGTTCATGGTGGGCAGCATGGTGGCATTCATCGTGATACTGGCGTTTGGCGTGACGGGTGGCACGGGTACCTTCATGCTCATTCTTGCCCTCGCAATCATTGTAGTCATCGCCATGATCATTGCAGCAGCCTTCAACTGGTCGATTGAACGCCTGGCTTACAAGCCCTTGCGCGGATCATTTCGGCTCGCACCACTCATATCTGCCATCGGCATGTCGATTGTATTGCAGGAATTCGTTCGTGTAGCCCAAGAGGGCCGGCCGAAACCAATTCATCCCTTGATCGATGGTTTCCATGATATCATGAGCCGCAGTGGGGCAAGCGGCGAGTTCGTCGTGCGTATTTCAAATATGCAAATCATCATCATTATTTCGACGCTGGCCCTGATGGCCATTTTCACAGCCCTAATTCAACGTACCGCCTTGGGCCGCGCCCAGCGTTCATGCGAACAAGACATGAAAATGGCTTCTCTTATCGGCATTGATGTTAATCATACGATTTCAATTACATTCATAATGGGTGCCGCTCTCGCCGCCTTTGCTGGTGTTTTGTTCCTGCTCTATTATGGCTCCACGGATTTCTTTGTGGGCTTCCTCGCGGGCATCAAGGCATTCACAGCAGCGGTGCTCGGCGGTATAGGTTCTATTCCTGGCGCCATGCTTGGTGGCCTGATCATCGGACTTGTTGAAGTGATGTGGTCAGCTTATTTCACAGTTGAATACAAGGATGTGGCTGCGTTTGCACTGTTGGTGATCGTGCTCATCTTCCTGCCGCAAGGCTTGCTCGGCAAACCTGCTGTTGAGAAAGTGTAACCATGGCCTCATCTGAAAACATGCCCACCAGAAAACCTTACGACTGGTCAGCTATCGTCAAAGATGTAGCGGGTTCGGGAATCATAACCTTCCTCATTCTGACGCCCATAGTGGCGATCAAAACCACGCTCGATCAGGGCGCATTGACCTTCTCAAGTCGCTGGCCCCTGGTCTTTCTACTGAGCGCAATTGTCGTTGCCGGCCGCTTGCTGTTTCACCTTTTCGTATGGAACCGGGTCGAGACGTCTAATCCAGCAAAAGCCAGCACTCCAACTCTCGCCATTTTCTCGCAAATAGGCAAGTATATCGGGCCAATTATGCTGGTGATTGCTCTCGCATTGCCATTCATCGCACATATGTTTCCTGCCAGTGACAAGCGCATCATCGATCTCGCAATATATGTGCTCACCTACATCATGTTGGGCTGGGGCCTGAACATCGTTGTCGGTCTCGCAGGTCTCCTCGATTTGGGTTACGTGGCCTTCTACGCCGTTGGTGCCTATGCTTACGCACTCCTCTCAACAATTTATCTACCTGAATGGTTTGGTGCAGGCGTTGTCCCCTGGGCGTTCTACCTGACTTTCCCACTTGCCGGATTGCTGGCAGCGACTTGGGGCGTTATTCTAGGCTTTCCAGTGCTGCGTTTGCGCGGCGACTACCTGGCAATCGTGACTCTGGCCTTTGGTGAAATGATCCGCCTGGTTCTCGTAAACTGGTTCACCTTCACCAATGGCCCGCAAGGTATACAAGTTCCCAAGGCCACTTTCTTCGGTCTGCCCTTCAAGGATGACCCCAACGGTTTTGCTGCGTTCTTTGGTATCCCGTATGATCGTATACATTTCTACATTTTTCTCTATTACGTCATTCTCGCACTGGCGCTACTCACCTACGTTGTGACAAACCGGCTGCGTCGCCTGCCCATTGGTCGCGCTTGGGAAGCCCTGCGAGAAGACGAAATCGCGTGCCGTGCACTTGGCATCAATACGACAAGTACCAAGCTTACGGCCTTTGCCATCGGCGCAATGTTCGGTGGCTTTGCGGGTTCGTTTTTTGCCGCACGACAGGGCTTCGTGTCACCCGAATCTTTTGTATATCTTGAGTCTGCAATCATCCTGGCAATCGTCGTGCTGGGTGGCCTGGGTTCGCAGATCGGCATCGTGTTTTCGGCCATTGCTATCATGGGTTCATTTGAACTCTTCCGTGAAATGAGCTTTTTGAGAGCTATTCTGCCCGAAGGAACTGATCCCATACAGTTTCGCATGCTGGCCGTGGGTTTGGCCATGGTTCTGATGATGCGCTTTAAGCCGCGCGGTTTTGTCTCGAAGCGTGACCCCACTGTGTATCTCAAGGAAAAGAAGGCAGTCTCCGCTGACCTCGTTTCGCAGGGGCATGGCTAATGACCAAGTGGAATGAAAATTCCGTGCTCCAGGTCGAACGGCTTACGATGCGCTTTGGCGGTCTAACCGCCATATCAGAGCTGTCCTTTAACGCTGCCCGCAAGGAAATTACCGCCCTTATCGGCCCCAACGGCGCCGGCAAGACGACAGTTTTCAATTGCATTACCGGTTTCTACAAACCGACAGAGGGAATGATCAACCTTCGCCATCCGGAAGGCCGTGAGTTCCTGCTCGAGCGTATGGATGACTTTCTTATCACACGCCATGCCAAGGTTGCCCGCACCTTCCAGAACATCCGCCTGTTCTCCGGCATGACTGTTCTGGAAAACCTCATGGTGGCTCAACACAACACGCTGATGCGTGCCTCCGGCTATACCGTCACAGGTATACTTGGAAGTCCATCCTACAAGCGGGCCGAAGATGCCGCGATCGAAAAGGCAAAATCCTGGCTCTACAAAATCAATCTCATTAATCGTGCTGATGACCCCGCCGGCGACCTGCCCTATGGCGACCAACGCCGCCTCGAGATTGCCCGCGCCATGTGCACTGATCCGATCCTGCTCTGCCTCGACGAACCAGCGGCTGGCCTCAACCCGCGCGAGTCCGAGGAGCTTAACAAGCTGCTTCTCGGCATCCGGCGTGATAACGACGTCGCCATTCTTCTCATTGAACACGACATGAGTGTGGTAATGGGCATTTCCGATCACATCGTGGTGCTCGACTATGGCCAGAAAATTGCTGATGGCACGCCAGCGACGGTCAGAAATGACCCAGCTGTTGTCCGTGCCTATCTCGGTGTGGACGAGGATGAGGGGGCCGATGAAGTCATTGCTGCCGTGGTGGCATCAGCGGTTGCCGAGAAACCTGCCGCACAGGTCCAGACAATGACGGCCCCGGTGAAAAAACGTGCGACAAAGAAGCCAATACCGAAAAAAACCACCAGGAAGTCCATGGGCCGCACATGACCGATGTTCTTCTCACCACCCGTGGCGTGCAAGCCTTCTACGGCAAAATCCAGGCCCTCAAGGGCATTGATCTCGACGTCAAGCAGGGTGAAATAGTGACCCTGATCGGTTCTAATGGTGCCGGCAAGTCGACTTTGATGATGACATTGTGCGGCTCACCCCGCGCCCGCTATGGCACTGTCACCTTTGACGGCAAAGACATTACCAACATGCCGACCCACGAAATCATCCGCCTTGGCATTGCCCAGTCGCCCGAGGGTCGCCGCATATTCCCCCGCATGACCGTGCTGGAAAATCTCCAGATGGGGGCAACAGTTGCCGACCCGCAGTATTTCGAGGCGGATATCGCCCGCATTTTCAAAATGTTTCCCGTTCTCGAAAAGCGCCAGAGCCAGCGCGGCGGGACCCTCTCAGGTGGCGAACAGCAGATGCTGGCCATCGGCCGCGCCCTCATGGCGCGCCCTCGGCTGCTTCTCCTTGATGAGCCTTCGCTCGGCCTTGCTCCTCTCATTGTGAAACTTATTTTCAACGCCATCAAAGAACTCAACGAGAAGGAGGGCCTGACTGTTTTCCTTGTCGAGCAGAATGCCTTCCACGCCCTAAAACTGGCACACCGGGCCTATGTCATGGTCAATGGCGCCATTACGCTGTCCGGTACCGGAAAAGAGCTCCTGTCGCGCCCTGAAGTGCGCGCCGCCTATCTCGAGGGAGGCCACTGACATGCAGCTATTCACGGAAGGCAGTTTCGGTGTTTTTCTTCTGCTCACGGTAGTTCTGGGCGGCGGTGCTGCTTTTCTCGCTGGCCGCTCGCTGGCCAAGGACTGGCGTTCGGTGGCTTCAGTCATCCTGTTCATGATCCCTCTTGGAGCCGGGGTCCGTTTCCTGCACTTTGCCCTATTCCAACATCCGCTTTTTGAATTTACCCACTACATCACCACAACGCTGATCCTTATGGCTTTTGCGCTTCTGGGATTCCGGCTGAAACGCGTCAGCCAGATGGTGACGCAGTATCCCTGGCTTTACGAAAGGTCAGGACTACTGACCTGGAGGCATAAATCCTAATTCACGAATTTGGCTGGGGGAAATGTTATTTCCCTTTCCAATCATGCCCCTTTCGGCAAATATGGCTGCAAGGGCATGTAAACCCGAAGACTAGTTATTCAGAAAGAATTAAGGGAGACGACTTTATGAAGAAAATAATCCTCACCAGTGTGGCACTCAGCTTCGCTGCGGCATTGAACGCCTCAACGGCTCTTGCAGACATCACCATTGCAACGGTTGGCCCGATTACCGGCGGGTTGGCAGCAAATGGCGAACAAATGCGGCGTGGCGCAGAGATGGCCGTGGCTGACATCAACGCTGCGGGCGGTATCAATGGCGAAATGCTCAAGCTTGAAGTCGGTGATGATGCTTGCGATCCAAAGCAAGCTGTTGCCGTTGCCAACCAGATGGCATCGAAGGGTGTCAAGTTCGTGGCTGGGCACTTCTGTTCAGGCTCATCAATTCCTGCTTCGAAGGTTTATGAGGAAGAAGGCATTCTCCAAATCTCACCGTCTTCAACAAATCCAAAGTTCACCGATGAGGGTGGCTGGAACGTTGCACGTGTGTGCGGTCGTGACGATGCCCAGGGTGCTGTTGCTGCAGCATTCATCATCAAGAATTTTGCAGGCAAGAAGATTGCCGTCATCGATGACAAGTCTGCTTACGGCAAGGGCTTGGCCGACGAGACACGCAAGGGACTTGAGGCAGGTGGCGTGAAGCTGGCCCTCAGCGAATCCTACACGGCCGGTGAAAAGGACTACACCGCACTGGTTTCCAAGATGAAGGACGCAGGCGTTGAAGCTATATACATCGGTGGTTATCATCCTGAAGAGGGCATCATTGCCCGCCAGATGGCAGAGCAAGGCCTGAAGGCCCAGATCATTTCTGGTGACTCAATGAACGTTCTTGAATTCTGGACCATTGCTGGCACTGCTGGCGAAGGCCTGATATTCACCTTCGCTCCAGAACCCCGCAACCTCCCGGAAGCCAAGGCAGTTGTGGAAAAGTTCAAGGCTGCCGGCTATGATCCAGAAGGCTACACGCTTAACACCTATGCCGCAGTCCAGGCATTTGCCGCTGCTGCAGCAGCAACCAAAGGCTTTGACAGCAAGAAAAACGCAGAATGGCTGCGTGCCGGCAATCCCTTTGATACCGTTATTGGCAAGCTTGCCCTGGATGCCAAGGGTGACGTCAAGGATGCCAAGTATGTGTGGTACAAGTACCATGACGGCAAGTATGCAGAAGACCCAACTCTGCAATAAGCCTGGAGTTATCTAGGCAGAGCCTGCGTGATTTATTTCACGCGGGTTTTTTATTGCGAAATGGGCAACTTGTGGCGATACTCAGCCACCATGCAAATTCTCCCAAGGCTCATATTGGCGCTCGGCCTTTTTAGTACATCCGCGTCGGCTGAAATCCTGGTGGCGACAGTGGGCCCTATGAAGGGCCAATACGCAGCACTCGGCGAGCAGCTGCGTCGTGGCGCCGACATGGCGATCAGCGATATCAATGCCGCAGGCGGCGTGAATGGAGAGCAGCTCGTCCTTGACGCTGAGGATGACAATTGCGATCCCAAAGTGGCAATCGAAATTGCCAGCCAGCTGGTTGCAAAGGGCGTCAAACTGGTTGTCGGTCACTATTGCTCAGGTTCCTCAATCGCTGCTGCGAAGATATACGAGGCAGCTGGCATCGTCATGATCAGCCCCTCCTCCACCAATCCAAAATTCACCGACGAGGGCGGCTGGAATGTAAACCGGGTGTGCGGGCGCGACGACGCCCAAGGTGCTTTCGCGGGCCGTGCAATCGCCCGCGCCTATGCCGGAAAAAGCGTGGCCATCCTCGACGATGGTTCTGCGCAAGGGGCAGCCCTTGCGAAAATGTTCAAGTCTGCGCTCAACGCAGGTGGCGTCACCGAAACTGTGCGCGCCACCTACAAGCCAGGCCTCAACGACTATGACCCCCTGGTGCAGCAGATCCTCACTGCCAATGCGGACGTAGTCTATGTGGGTGGTTTTCCTGGCGAGGCCGGAACCATCATCCGGCAGCTGCGCGACCTTGCATCGAACGCCATCATTGTGGGCGGGGATGCCCTGCTGGTTGACCAGTTCTGGTCGATTGCCGGCACGGCAGGCGAAGGTAGCCTTGCAACCTTTGCGGCCGACCCGCAAAAGCTGGAGTCGGCAAAATCCGTCCTCCCAAAATTCCAGGCCGCCAATTACAATCCGGAAGGCTACACCCTGCAAGCCTATGCTGCCGTTCAAGCCTATGCCCAGGCGGCTACGGCAACAAAGGGCTTTGACGGCAAGGCATTGAGCCTATGGCTGCGGGCGGGCAATAGCCTCAACACCGTCTTGGGCACCCTGAACCTCGATGCCAAGGGCGACCTCAAGGACGCAACCTATTCCTGGTACAAATGGTCGGCCGGCAAGTATGCTGAAGTCAAACCATTTCCCTGAGAGCGAGTCGCCATGAAAGCAGTTTTCGTCCAGATCAAATGTGAACTTGGGAAGTCATACCCCGTCGCTACCGCCATTGCCGATGCTGAAATTGCATCGGAAATCTACTCAACGGCTGGCAACTTCGACTTAATGGTCAAGCTCTACCTGGAGGACGGCGAAGACACGGGCCGCTTCATTTCCGAGAAACTGCAGGTGATACCCGGCATCAAGGACACTACCACGATCATTACTTTTCGCGCCTTCTGAAGCGCCTACTGCTGTCGATTGCTGCACTGCTTTTCACAACCACCGTTTACGCATGGAGCGGCGATCCGGCAAATCCCTCAATGTGATTGGTTACTCCGTTGACGGCCGCTCCTTGGCCTTTGAACACTATGGTATGCAGGACGGGTCCGGCTTTGCCCATGCGGATATTTTCGTCACCATCCGTGCAGGCAATACATGGGTCAAGGGCTCGCCCTTTCAAATCGTGGCCAAATCCGAGGAGCCGACAGCCCCTGCAATCCTCATACAGGCGGTGGCTGCTGCAGCAAAAATCCTCAAGGAACACGATATTACAGGGCCAGCCGATATCCTCGTTTCAAATCCGGTCATGGAAATTTTGGCGGACCGGAAATCCGTGGTGTTCAATGCCGTCTACCATGGATTTGCGGACAGGCCCGCTCCCTTCGGAACGCCGGCTGAGGGCCGCTATGATTTGAAACTCATCACTCTGCACTTTGCTGCAGGAAATGGCTGCCCAACCGAAGACGGAAAAGTTACCGGCTATGCCCTCTTGATCCGCAATACCTCTGCGAATGCATTCAGTCGGGCCTATCGCGAAAAGTCGGCGCCAACGTCGCGGCTGTACTCCATCGATTACGAAATCGAGGCAGTTGCGTCCGTGCCCAATGGGCTCGACCGGGCATCATTTGGCGAAATTATTGCCCACTAAAAACTAGGTTTCGAAGGCCATGGTCGCCGCTTTCTTATCGTACCGATCAATCCCCGGTAGCGAGAGAATAATCTCGCATCACGTTGCACTTTTTGTTAGATCGGCTGCAGAGAGTTCAGAGGTAGTTCATGATCCCGCGCTATTCCCGCCCCGAAATGACCCAGATATGGGAACCACAGACCAGGTTCCGTATCTGGTTCGAGATTGAAGCCCACGCCGCAGACGCCATGGCAGACCTCGGCATCTTGCCGAAGGCGGCAGCAGCGACTATTTGGGAAAAGGGCAACGCCGCAGTTTTTGACGCAGCCCGCATCGATGCCATAGAAGCTGAAACCAAGCATGACGTAATCGCCTTCCTCACCCATCTCTCGGAAATCGTGGGGCCAGAGGCACGCTTCGTGCACCAGGGAATGACCTCCTCCGACGTGCTCGACACCTGCTTCAACATCCAGCTGATGCGTGCCGCCGACATCCTCATTGCCGACTTGGACGCCCTTCTGGCGGCCCTCAAGCGCCGCGCCCTTGAACACAAGGACACAGTCTGCATTGGCCGCAGCCACGGCATTCATGCCGAACCCACCACCTTCGGCGTGAAGCTGGCCTACGCCTTTGCCGAGTTCACCCGTGCCCGCGCCAGGCTAGTGGCGACAAAGCAAGAAGTTTCAACCTGCGCTATTTCAGGCGCCATCGGCACCTTCGCCAACGTCGACCCCAGCGTAGAAGAATATGTGGCAAAGAAACTTGGCCTTTCCCCTGAGCCAGTGTCGACGCAAGTCATCCCCCGTGACCGCCATGCAATGTACTTCTCGGTGCTGGCCGTGGTTGCCAGTTCCATTGAGCGGTTGTCAGTAGAAATTCGCCATTTGCAGCGCACCGAAGTATTAGAGGTGGAGGAGTATTTCGCACCCGGCCAGAAGGGATCCTCGGCCATGCCCCACAAGCGCAATCCGGTGCTCACAGAAAATCTCACGGGCCTGGCCCGTCTCGTGCGCTCGGCAGCGGTTCCTGCCCTGGAGAATGTAGTACTTTGGCATGAGCGCGATATCTCCCACTCATCGGTTGAGCGCGGCATTGGGCCTGATGCCACCGTGCACCTAGACTTTGCCCTCAGGCGCCTGACTGGTGTGATCGACAAACTGCTAGTCTATCCCGAAAACATGAAGCGCAATCTGGACAGGCTGGGTGGCCTCATTCATTCCCAACGCATTCTGCTTGCCCTCACCCAGAAGGGCATGAGCCGCGAGGAGTCCTATTCGGCCGTTCAACGCAACGCCATGCCGGTCTGGCGCGGCGAAGGAATTTTCCTCGACCTGCTGCTAGCTGACAAGGATGTGATGGCAAGTCTGTCAGAAAAGGAGCTTCGGGAGTTGTTTGACCTCGGCTACCACACCAAGCATGTGGAAACGATCTTCCGCCGGGTATTTTCATGATGGGTATCAGAAAGACAGTATAAACAACTGATATTAATGTAGAAAAATATATTTTTCCAAAATTTTCCTTGTTCCGGTTGACCGCACCTTAAGACTCTGGCGTGGTGCACCCATGGAACTCATGACCACCACAAAAGCCCTCGCAGACCTGTGCCAGGGCCTTGCTGACGATACTTTCATAACCGTCGATACCGAATTCATGCGGGAGACCACCTACTGGCCCGACCTATGCCTGATCCAGATCGCCGGCGCCGAGCTCAATGGACTCATTGATCCCATGGCAGAGGGGATTGATCTCAAACCATTCTTTGAGTTGATGACCAACGAAAGGGTGCTCAAAGTTTTCCATGCCGCGCGCCAGGATATTGAGATCATGGTGCATCTGTCAGGTACCGTTCCCCACCCCATATTCGACACCCAGATCGCTGCAATGGTTTGCGGTTTTGGTGACCAGGTGAGCTATGAGGCGATTGTCCGCAAACTTGCCAAGGCGCAAATCGACAAATCATCGCGTTTTACCGATTGGTCACGCCGGCCCCTCACGGAAAAACAGCTGGTTTATGCTCTGTCGGACGTCACCCATCTCCGCACCGTTTACGAGGCCCTAAAGGTCGAACTCGACAGCACCGGCCGTGAACCCTGGCTGGCCCAAGAGATGGATATCCTGATGGCTATCGAAACCTATCGCACTGAACCGGAGGATGCCTGGAAGCGCATAAAAATGCGCTTGAAATCCAAGAAGCAGCTTGCGGTATTGATTGCCGTGGCAGGCTGGCGCGAGTTGGAAGCCCAGGAAAAAAACGTGCCGCGCTCCCGCATAATGAAGGACGATGCCGTGGCCGAGATCGCAACCCAGATGCCACAGACCAAGGAGACGCTTGGCCAGCTTCGCGCCCTGCCGCGCGGCATGGGAAATTCGCGGATTGGTGACGCCCTTCTAAAGGCCGTGAAGGAAGGACTCACCCGCGATCCCATCACGCTGCCGCACACCAACTGGGGTCGCGAGGAAACCTCGGAAACAACACAAGCCGCAGCCGAAATTCTTAAGCTCGCCCTGAAGATCATATGCGAGCGTGAAGGACTGGCACCCAAGCTGGTCGCCAATACTTCAGACATCGAAGCAGTGGCCGAGGATGACAACGCCGATGTGCCACTCCTACATGGCTGGCGCCGCGAAGTATTCGGTAACCTCGCCCTGGAACTGAAGCGCGGGCGGGCCATGATTGGTTTCAAGGAAGGCCGCGTTGTGATTACACAATTATAACCTTAGCAATCCGGCCCATTTCAGCGGCAAGACCGCTGAGGCGCTTTTCAACGCGCTCACCCATCAAGTCCTTGAGCTTCTTCGGCATGACGAGTTGCAGCACCTTGCCGTCGGCTATTTTTAGACCGATACGCGGCAGCATGCCGGGCATTGCAGCTGACAGGATATAGGCCAGGCGAAATACCGAGCTCAACAGATGGGCACGTGCAATGTGGCTATCGTCCAGCAGGTGGATGAGGCCATCGCCCATGTCCTCGCCTTCGTAACGATAGAAAATGGTGAGTGCCAGAAACACGCGACCGGGATGGTCGATGCCGACGAAGGCAGCCTGCGAAATCATGCCGAGCGATCGCTCGGCCCGGTAGTCCGGATGGGCGCGCCAGCCAATGTCGGCCAGCAGGCAGGCGGCATAGCGCAGCCGTGTATCAAGTTCGGTTTCCTGTAAGCCTTGTTCCCCGGAAAGCTGATCGGTCCAATCACAAAGCTCCAGTTCATGTTCGGGCGAACGGGCATAGCGCCTAGCGAAATCCCAGCAAGACGCAAGCAGCGCGTCGGCCTGCATTTTCTTGCGCGGCAGCTTGGAATAGAGCAGACCCTCGCGCACCCCGTAGACCGATGCCACGACATCCTTCGCCTTGCTTTTGACCAGCAGGCGTTCGAGCACCAGGGCGCCATAGGGCAAGGTATCGGAACGGCTGCGGGACACTTCCCGCACGTCCTTGAGCGAAGATGATGAAAGGCCAGACACAAGATAAGCCACGCCTGCAGCCTGCTGCCGCGTCATCGCGTAGTGGTGCAGGACGTGCAGGGGATATTTGGTCTGGGCCATGTGAAGTCGCGCCAGGTTTCGCCAGGTGCCGCCCACCGCATAGAAGTTACGATCAGTGAGCTTTGTGAGGATCTGGGTTTTTTCCAGATACTCATCGACAATTTCCTTGGCCCGCGGGATTGAGGCTCCCGACATGTCGATCAACCGTAGCGGGCCGATGGGAAGTGTAATGCCATCACGCAATTTGCCATCAAGCACGTCGATCAATTCCAGCGAACCGCCACCCAGATCCCCCACAATGCCGTCAGCTTCGGGGATACCGGCGATCACGCCTAGGGCGGCGTAGCGCGCCTCTTCCTTGCCGGTGAGGACATTGATGCCGACACCGATAGCTGTCTCAGCACTGTCGATGAAGGCAGGGCCATTGGAGGCCTCGCGCGCGGCAGCCGTTGCCACCGCAAACACCTGTTTTACGCCTATCTGCTTGGCAAGAGCCCTGAATCTACGCAAGGCATTGAGAGCACGGGCAATGCCTCCGTCGGCCAGCTTGCCTGTTATGGCAACACCCTTGCCAAGTCCACACAGGATCTTTTCATTGAACACCGGCGTCGGGCTGCGCCTGAGGCCATCATAAACAACAAGACGAACGGAATTCGACCCAATATCAACAACGGCCACCGGCCGATAGGTCGGTGGCTCAGTCCTAAAACCCCTATGCCAAATCACTTGTTAACCTTGGTCTTCCGTTTCAACCCAGCATTACCGCCCGCAACATTACCTTTAAGCGAGTTACCGCGTCCAGAGAGCGAAGGGTTGTTCATGAAATATTCGTGGGCATTGAAGGGCGCCTCATTTGGTCCCGGAACCACGCGCTTGGCCGAACCATCGGACTGGATATCCCAGCTCTGCTGATTATCCTTGAAGTTCACCACCATGATCTGGTCCTGGATCTGCTCGTGGACGGTGGGGTTCTCGATGGGGATCATGGTTTCAACGCGGCGATGTAGATTGCGTTGCATGAGATCGGCAGAGCCGATGTAGACGAGCGCCTTAGCATGCGGCAAGCCATAGCCCGCGCCAAAGCAGATAATGCGCGAATGCTCCAGAAAGCGCCCCACGATGCTTTTGACCCGGATATTCTTCGAAAGACCAGGTACACCGGGCCTCAGGCAGCAGATGCCGCGCACTACGAAATCAATCTGCACACCAGCCTGGCTTGCCCTATAAAGCGCATCGATAATCTCGGGATCGACCAGGGAATTGAACTTGCCCCAGATCTGCGCCGGGCGACCCGCCTTGGCGTGGCTAATTTCATCTTCGATGCGCTGCAGCAGCATGGATTTCAGGTTGATGGGCGACAGTGAGAGCTTCTCAAGATCCTCCGGCTGGGCATAGCCTGAAATGTAGTTGAACAGGCGTGCAGCGTCCCGGCATAGGGCAGGATCGCTGGTGAAGAACGATAGATCCGTATAGATCTTGGCAGTGATGGGGTGATAGTTTCCCGTGCCGTAATGCACGTAGCTGCGCATGCCACCACCTTCCCTCCGTACCACCATGGACACCTTGGCATGCGTCTTGAGCTCGATGAAGCCGAACACCACCTGCACGCCCGCCCGTTCGAGATCGCGGGCCCACTGTATGTTGGCTTCTTCGTCGAAGCGGGCTTTGAGCTCGATGAGGGCCATGACAGACTTGCCAGCCTCCGCCGCCTTGGCCAGGGCTGCGACGATGGGTGAATTGCTCGAGGTACGGTAGAGCGTCTGCTTGATGGCCACCACATTGGGATCGCTGGCCGCCTGCAGCACGAATTGCACGACCACGTCAAAGGACTCGTAAGGGTGATGGACGACGAAATCTTTCTGTCGGATCGCGGCAAAGCAGTCGCCACCATGGTCGCGCACTCGCTCCGGAAATCGCGCGATGTAGGGTGGGAATTTCAGGTCGGGCCGCTCATCAAGAATGAGTTGCTTGGTATCGGCATAACCTACAAGGCCTTCGCAGGTCACCGTCACATCGTCGCTCACGTCGAGCTGGTCGGCGATGAAGTTGCGGATGCCGATGGGACAGGCGGCATCCACCTCCATGCGGATGACCGAGCCGCGGCGGCGGCGCTTCAGCGCACTTTCAAAGAGGCGCACAAGATCTTCGGCCTCTTCCTCGATTTCCAAATCACTGTCCCGGATGATGCGGAACAGCCCCTGCCCCAACACGTCATAACCGGGGAACAGTTTGGGCAGGAACACCCTCAGCAGGTTTTCAAAGGATATAAAGCGCGCGTTGGTGCTGGGCAGCCTGATGAAACGCTCAAGCTGCGGTGGGATGGGCAGGATGGCATTCATGATGCCGCCGTCTTTACGCCGTTTCAATTCGAGGGCGATGATGAAGCCGCGATTCAGGATGAAGGGAAAAGGATGTGCCGGATCAATGGCGATGGGCGTGACGATGGGAAGGATGTACTCCAGGAAGCGGTTGTCCAGCCACTTATGCTCTTCCTTGGTGAGTTTATCCTCGTCTACCATGGTGATACCGTTTTCGGCCAACTCACTCTTGAGCTGCAACCAGCGCCGATCCTGCTCGGCCATCAGTTCCTGGGCAAACTTCCTAATTCTTTCCAACTGTTCAGCGGGTGTTAAACCATCATCACTGATCTCGATAAACTGCTCGCGCACCTGGCCCACCAGCCCTGCCACCCGCACCATAAAAAACTCATCGAGGTTGTTGCCCGATATGGAGAGGAAGCGCAGGCGTTCCAACAGGGGATGGTTGTGGTTGCGCGCCTCTTCGAGCACCCGCATGTTGAACCCCAGCCACGACAGCTCGCGATTGAAGAAACGCTTGGGATCATCAAGGCCGATCACGGAGGTTTGTGGCATGTCGTTCATGGGGTTATCCTTTTAACCAGCATCGATAGTAAGCCCATATGGCAAAATGGTGAAGGGCTAGACGAAACCACGGTAATGGCGAATTAGTCTACCCCGTCGAATAGTTCCGGGGCTGAAAAATCGCCCAATACCTTGGCCACGAAGGGCCGGGTGATATCAGCCTTTTCTTCCCAAGCGCGCCGGTCGATTTCGGCCACTAGCAGGCAGGCGGCCCCCAGGGAGCGGGGCATGCGGGTGAGCATGAAACTAACTGTGGCCTCATCAGCGGCAATCTGGCGGTCATAGAACAGCTTCACCAGCACGCCGCGCAATAGGTCGTCATCGGGTGGCAGGATTTCGACAACCGGAATGGCGCGCAGGCGCGACAGCAGGTCGGGCAAGGTGACGCCCCATAACTCGACGCGCGTTTGAGAGGAGAAGAGCACACTGGCCGCCTGCTGCCGTGCCAAGTTGAGCAGATGAAACATGCCTCGTTCATCAAGGCCCGGCCCTACATCTTCAACAGCTAGTGCGTTGCTGGCCAGCATCTGAGGTGCCACTTCAACGGAAATTTCTGCCGCAACAATACGTTGAGCCTGTGTGCGCTGCCGCCAGACCTCCACCAGGTGCGACTTGCCGCTACCGGTAGGACCGAGCAGCAATGCGGCATGGGAGGGCCATGCCGGCCACTCGTCGATCAGTGCCACGGCTGCGGCGTTGGAGTGAGCCACTAGAAAATCTTCGCGGGCGAACGCCTGCCGGTGGGGCAGATCGAGCGCGAACTGCCTGCTGCGCCTGGTCATTTCTTGCGCACGCGTGCCTGTGGTTTAACAGGCACGGGATCAGGCATGTCGAGCGGTACGCCGCGATAGAGCTTGCTCGCGAGATATTTGGTGAGCGCAAAGCGCACCAGCACACCGGCAGCTGCCGCCATGGGAACAGCAAGCAGGAGCCCAACGAACCCAAAAAGATAGCCAAAGGCAAACAGCGCGAACATGAGCCACACGGGATGGAGGCCAATGCTGTCGCCCACCAGCTTGGGCGACAGGAAGTTGCCCTCGAGGAACTGGCCGACGGCAAAAATACCGAAGAT
>Ga0315273_10004574_pt1 | contig 16952 bp, 13 predicted proteins | sample YL17G02_0_MG_FD_205753 | JGI IMG/M metagenome (GOLD analysis project Ga0315273, IMG submission 205753) | Sediment microbial communities from Yellowstone Lake, YNP, Wyoming, USA - YL17G02_0 | ecosystem: Environmental > Aquatic > Freshwater > Lake > Sediment | place: USA: Wyoming | collected... | reverse complement strand
GAGTTCTTCGGACCGAACTCCTCGTCTTCGAACTGCTCCCACTCGGTAAGCCATCCCATCCTGATCGAGTGGCTTCCCCCAAGGAACCTGTCGCTGTAGAGGTTTCCCATCCATTCCCCGGACCAGCGCCGCCGATCGTAGCGATAATTCGGATACCCTCCCGCGGTGGTCCCTCGGTTGGTTTCTGTGCGCCGGAAGTCGACGTCGACACCCACCTTCCCGTTCGTGATGCCGATCTGCCCCGGCGCCGTGCCGTACGCAACGTTCGGCCAGTTGTAACCGAACGCCGCCACGCGAGCCGTCATGAAGAACCTGGGGCTGACAATGCTGTCCAACTGGACGTTGCCGGCGTAGGAACCGCTGTCCTGGAAGTAGACCGCATCGCTGAAATAGGTGCTTTGCGCGTTGCGGATCGGCTGGACCTTACGACCGTACTGAATATAGTGCGAGAGTTTGTTGCCTCGACTGAGCTGATAGGTGAGCTTGTACGTCGCGTTCGTCAGGCGCGTTTCGAACGCGGCTGCCGTTGACGGGTTTTCATAGGGGTAGCCGGTCACGGTCGTGACGACCTTCTGATTGCGAAGCGAGACGAAGAACCATATCTTGTCCTTCTTGATCGGCCCGCCGAAATTGCCGTTGGGGTCGTGATACTTCAGCATCAACACGCCCTGGCCGGCGCCCTTGCGCAGCAAGGCATCGGTCACGTTGCCGGCTGTCGGCACGCCGTTGATGACCCTGCGTGCCTGGAGGTGTTCGTTTTCATAGTCGAAGTACAGCTGGCCGCGGAACTGGTTGCTCCCGGACTTGAGAAGGCCGTTGAAGGCCACGCCTGGCACCGGCATCGACGCGTCATTGGAATCGACACCGAGCTGGATCTCCTCGAACGCGCCATAGTCCATGTAGAAGCCAGCTGCACTCGTGCCTTCCGTGGTGTTGACGCCGTCGATCTGAACGCGATTCGCGGTGCTCTGCCCGTACGCGGAGAAGCCGGTCTGCGTCCCCGCGGTCGATCCGCCGACGTCGAAGCGGGTCACCGTCATCCCGGGAGCTTCGGCCATCAGGGACCAGATGTCGCGCCCGTTCGGAAGGCTGTTCAGCGTCTCGGCTTTGAACGTGTTCTGCACGTTCGTGTTCTGCGTATCGACGACCGGCGACTCGGCGGAAACGGTCACCGTTTCCGCCACGGAGGCCACCTGGAGTTGGACGCTGATTTCTGCTGTGAAGCCGATGCTCACCCGGACGCCCTCACGAACGACTTTCGTGAACCCGAGCAGATCGAACACGAGCCGGTACTCACCAGGCGAAACCGCGGGAAACCGGTACTGGCCCTTTCCGTTGGTGATCGAGACTTGCTCCCCCATTTGAGCCTGGCTCGTCGTGGTGACCGTCACGCCCGGCAGCACCGCCCCGGTGTGGTCGGTCACGGTGCCGTTGATACTGCCGCTCGTTGGACCTTGAGCGCCGGCGGCCGCCGCACTTCCTATGCAGATCGCCAACACCAACGTGCCGACGCTACGGTCGAAGGATCTCATCTCGCCCTCCCGGTGGCCCGCGACTTGGAGCAACGACGCCAGCGCGGACGCTCACGCTTCGCGCTGACAGGAACGACGGACTGCAGCGTGTCAGGGCGCGTCGCCCCGATTTCAGGGACGACGCGATGAGGTCCGCGAAAGGCGTTAGCTGTGCGCAGACACCGACGCCCGACCGGGGGCTCAGTCCGCAGGGGGCCTGCAGTGGGCGGCGATGCAGTGATTCTACGACCGGCAGCGCCGGCGTCAAGAGAAAAATGCATGGAAAGATGCATGGAGAGCAGAAGGCATGGAGACAGATGAACGGGAGGAGCCGTCTCCGGGTCGGACCGTCCAGCCGGCCCGCGACCGACGCGCCGCCGGAACCGGGCCAGCGATGTCGCGACTCTAGCCGAGGGCACCGTGTGGTTGATGATCGTGGACCCGGCGAAAGTGCCGACGGAACTTCCTTGCCGTGTCGGCCGGAACTTGAGCTAGAATCCCTCCGTCTGGACAAACAAGATGACGGCGTTTGCACCCCGCTGGTCGTTCCTTGTCGTCCTCGGTGCGCTCCCGCTCCTGGCAGCGGGCCGGACTGGTGCGAGCACCTCTTCGCCCGAAAGCCGCGCCACCATCGCGAAACAGATCCCGCTCACGCCTGGTGGTCGCCTCACACTCGACAACGGCCTCGGGGATGTCACCATCGAGGCCTGGACGCGGGACCTCGTCGATCTCCGGGCCGAAGAGACCGCCGATTCCGACTCCGACCTGGCGCTGGTTCCGGTAGACATCAAGGTCGCACCTGACGCGCTGGCGATTTCCTCCCGAGCGCCAGCCTACTCGCTCGATACCCGCGTGCGGGTCGACTATCGCCTGCGCGTGCCCGGGGGTGTCGATCTGAAACTCGTCAAGACCGACCGCGGCCGTGTGTCCATTGCGGATGTCTCGGGCCGAGCGGTCGTGCGCGTGATCACAGGAACCATCAGAATCCGCGGGTTTGCCGGCTACCTGGACGGCTCGACGATCAATGGCGAGATTGACGTGAACCTGACGCGCTTCGACCGAGGCGATTTCGTCGCCCTGGACACCTACAACGGCGACATCGTCCTGCGCCTCCCCAGCGGCACGAACGCGAACTACTCACTGCGGACGCTGAACGGCGTGATCGACTCGAACGTCCCAATGCCGGTGCTCAAGAGCTACGGGCCGCACGTCGCGCACGTCGCGGGCGACGTCAATGATCCGCTGGTGCGGCTGACGAGCGTCAACGGCAGCATCCACGTGACGCGATAGGGAAGGGTCACATGCCCCCAGGCGCTCCTCCGTTCGTGCGTGCCGCCGGCACTCCCTGGCGACGCCTCGTGATGATCGGGCTCGTCGCGACGGCGGCCATCGCCTCGGCGATGCTCGGACCCTCGCCGCGGGCGCGTGCCACGGCGGCCGACGCCCTGACACTCCGCTGGCGTTTCCAGACCAAAGGCAGCGTGTTCTCGTCACCGGCCGTGGCCGGGGGCCTCGTGTATGTCGGCAGCGACGATGGGCGCGTGTACGCACTGCGGGCCGGTTCTGGCGCGCTGGCGTGGCAGTTCGCGACGCGCGGCCCCGTCGTGTCGTCGCCGGCCGTGGCCGGGGACCGGGTGTTTGTCGGCAGCCGCGACGCCCGGCTCTACGCCCTCGACGCGCACACCGGCGCGCTGGTCTGGAGCTTCGAAACGGGCGGAGCGATTGCCTCGTCTCCCTCCGTCTGGCAGGACCAGGTGTTTGTCGGGAGCGACGACGAGTACCTCTACGCCGTGGAGACGAAGTCGGGACGCCAGGCGTGGCGGGCGCCGGCGCGCGGCGCGGTCACCTCGTCGCCCGCCGTCGAGCAGGGCGTCGTACTCTTCTTCGGCCTGTTCGACCACCTCTACGCGGTGGACCTGACGTCGCACCGGGTGCGCTGGAAGCTGCGGGCCGAGGGCGCGACCTATTCGTTGAAGCTGCGCACCGAGGCCGGCATGGTGTACATGGGGATGGCCGATGGCAGCGTGTTCGCCGTCGATGCCGCCACGGGGACGTCGCGGCAGGTCGCCCACGCGGACGGCAACGTGACGTCGCGCCCGGCCGTACGCGGCGGCACGCTCTTTTTCGGCAGTTGGGACAAGCACCTGTACGCCGTCGGGCTGGCGGACCTCCGCGTGCGATGGCGGGTCCGCACGGGCGGGCCGATCTACTCGTCGCCCGCCATCTGCGATGACGTGGTGTACGCGGGCAGCTGGGACAAGCGGGTGTACGCCTTGAGCATTGACACCGGCGCGCAGGCGGGCGTGTTCGAGACCGGCGGACCCGTGCTCTCGTCGCCGGCGATTGGCGACGGTGCGCTCTATGTCGGCAGCGGCGACGGATCGTTGTACGCGCTGGCGATTCCCTGCCGTGCACCGGTGGAGGGGTCATGACGCGCGGATGCCGGGGCTCGGTGACGCGGCGAGGATTCCTCCAGCGCGTCGGGGGCGGCGTGATGGCCGCCGCCCTGCCCTGGTCGCACGTGCGCCCGCTTCTGGCCGCACAGGCCGCAGCGACGCCGCGTTATCCGGGCCGGGTCGTCGAGGCGTCGAGCCCGGAGGTGGCCACCTCCCGCGGGTACCGGCAGGACGTGGTCGACCGCCTGGTCGAGCGCGGGCTGCTCGAGCTCACGGGCGCGCCCGATCTCGCCGCGGCCTGGAAGCGCTTCGTCGGCCCCGACGATGTGGTCGGGCTGAAGGTGAACACGCTGTCGGGGCCCGGCTGTTCGACAAGGCGCGAGGTGGTGCAGGCGACGGTGAAGGGGCTGCGGCTCGCCGGCGTGCCCGAGGCGAACATCGTGATCTGGGATCGCTTCGAAAGCCATCTGCGCCGGGCGCGCTACGAGATCGTCCAGCGTCCCGGCGGGCTGCGCTGCTACGCCACCGACTCGCCCGGCGTCGGCAGCGACATGGACGTCCTCTACCAGGCGAACACGCTCGACTGGATTCCCGAGCGCCTGCGGAAGGACCCGGCGCGGGGATTCGCCGCCAGCTACAACAACTCGCACTTCAGCAACATCTTCACCCGGCACATCACCAAGCAGATCAACCTGCCGGTGCTGAAGGACCACAACATCACGGGCGTGACGCTCGCCCTCAAGAACGTCGCCTTCGGCATCTGCAGCAATACCGAGCGCTTCCACCCGACGCCCATCAACTGCGACCCGATGATCGCCGAGGTGTGCGCGCACGAGATGGTGCAGCGCAAGAATGTCCTGACCATTGCCGACTGCCTGTCGATTCTCTACGACGGCGGGCCGATGGTCGATCCGCAGTTCCTGCTCGGGTACCGTTCGCTCCTGGTCGCGACCGACATGGTGGCCGTCGACACGGTCGGCCTGAGCATCCTCGAGGAGATCCGCCGGGGGAGGAATCTGCCATCGCTCTGGAAGACCAGTTCGCCTCCCAAGCACATCGGCACCGGCGCGAAGCTGGGGCTCGGCGTGGGAGACCTGGAGGCCATCACGCGCGTCCGGCTCGCCGTGCGCGCGTAGAGGCCGGGGGGACGTGCAACCCGGACAATCAGGGGGGCACGACGAGGGGACAGAGAGGAGGATGGGCCGGATGCGACGCACGGTGTGGGGGTTGGCGCTCGGCGCCGGGCTGGCGCTCGGCGCCGCGTTGTGCGTGCGAGCGGGCCTGGTCGAGGCCGGCGAGCGGCAGGAGCATCCCGCGTGGGCGAAGGACGCGAAGCCCGCCGGCTCGAAGAGCTGCGAGAAGTGCCACCCGGAGCACTACCAGCGCTGGCAGGACTCGGTCCACAGCCGGATGGTGCGTCTGCCGAGCGCCGACTCGATCGTCGGCGACTTCACCCGCGACAACGTGCTCAAGTGGCGGGACCACACCTACCGGATGTCTGCGAAGGACGGCAAGTACTTCATGAGGGTGGAGCCGCCTTCCGGGCCGGCGGAGACCTACGCGATCGACTTCGTCCTCGGGTCGCGCCGGATCCAGGGCTACATGAGCACACTGCCCGACGGCCGGCTCTACCTGCTGCCCGCCTATTTCCACATCGCGACGCGGACCTGGTTCGACTCGTCGCTCATCACGCCGCACACGCCGGAGGGGGTCGGCGTCAAGCAGTACTGGAACACGAACTGCCTGGCCTGCCACGCGACCGACCTCCGGTTCGGTTTCGATCCGAAGACCGGCCAGTACTCGACGCACTACGTGGAATTGGCCATCGGCTGCGAGGCCTGCCACAACCCGGGCAGCAAGCACAACGAGTTCTTCGAGAAGAAGCCGCTGCGCGACTACGTGCGCAAGGAATTCAACGACACCTACATCAGCAACCAGCGCTACTTCGACTACGTCCGGTCGACCGAGCTCTGCGCGAGCTGCCACGGCGTGAAGGTCAACTACTTCCTCGGCTACTGGCCGGGCGACGAGGGCTACGACTACTTCGTCCCGGCGCTGATGACCTTCGCCAGCTCCGACAACCAGGGCGAGTTCTACCCCGACGGGCGGCCGACGCGCTTCAACCACTTCATGGAATTCATGGGGAGCAAGTGCTTCCTCCAGGGCAAGGCCACCTGCGTGTCCTGCCACGAGGGGCACAGCTCGCCGAACGACTCGCTGCTGCAGGTCCCGCGCGAGCAGAGCAACGTGCTCTGCCTCACGTGCCACCAGGACAAGTACGGCGGTACCAAGCTCACCGCGCACACCTTTCACCTGCCCGACAGCCCGGGCAGCCGGTGCTACGCGTGCCACATGGACGAGAGTCTGTTCCGGGTCCTGATGTCGAGGCGCGATCACTCGCTCGACAATCCGATTCCGGAGAACTCGATCCGCTACGGCGTGCCCAACGCGTGCAACAACCGAGCGTGTCATCCCGACCGGACCGAGGAGTGGGCCATCAGGACCCTCGACCAGTGGTACGGTCCCGAGAACCGGCAGAAAGTGCTCTATGGCGCCGAGGCCATGTGGCTCGCCAGGGCCCGTGACGAGCGCGCGATTCCGCTGCTCGTGCGCGCGACGGCCGACACGAACCTGCGTCCGATGCTCAGGGCCAGCGCCGCCAGCGCGCTGTCGACTTACTTCGGCTCGCGTGCGGAGTCCGCTGTCCCGGCCCTGTCCGCCATGCTCGGTGCGAGCGAGCCGTTCTTGCAGATCGCCGCCGCGCGTGCACTCGGCGGGATGAGCGACCGGAGGGCGGTCGCGCCGCTCACGGCGCTGCTCGACGCGACCTATCGCGTCGTGCGCATCACGGCTGCCTCCTCGCTCATGAACCTCGGCATTGTCAGGCTCGACGGCGAGCCTGGGCGCAAGCTCGAGGCCGCGAAGTTGGAGTTCGTCCAGGCGCTCCGGGCCTGGCCCAACGTGCCGGACTTCCGCGTCGACCTCGGCAACTACCTGGCCCTGCACGGCGACCTCAAGAACGCGATCACCGAGTATCAGGTGGCCGTCCAGCTCGACCCCGCCATGGTCAAGGCCTGGTTTTTCGCCGGCCAGGCGCAGGCGCGCCTCGGTCAGCTCAACCAGGCCATTGCAGCGTGGAAGAAGGTCCGCGAGCTTCAGCCGGGTTTCCCGAAGATCGACGAGTTCATCCGCGTGGCCGAACAGCACCTCAAGAAGCCGCCGCGCCCGTCGGAGCCCTGAGCGTGAGGCGAACAGTGCCCGCCGCGCTGATCGTGACGGCTGCCCTCGCGATGCCCGCTGCCGGACAGAGCCAGGCGGTCGACCTCCGGACGCTGCTGCCCGACGCCGCCGCGGTGGGGCCGTGGACGCCGGCGGGACCGCCAGCGCGCTACGATCGCGCGACGCTTTCCAACTTCATCGACGGCGCCGCCGAGCGGTACCTGTCGTACGGGTTCTCGCGCGCCATCACGCAGGAGTACGCGCGCGGCGACGAGGCCGTGTCGTGTACGATCTACGACATGACCAGCCCGGAGGCCGCACAGGGGATCTTCTCGCACGGATTGTCGCCGCAGAAGGAGCGCCTGGCGATTGGGGACGCGGCGGCCAGGTCGGGCTTCCAGCTCACGTTCCGCCAGGATCGCTACTACGCTGTCGTCGAAATCTTTTCCTCGGGGTCGGAGGCCGCTCGCTTGCTCGAGACCTTCGCGACGGCGATCTCGGCCAACATCCGCGTGGCGCTGTCCGGCAAGCGCACGCCATGATCGACCACCCTATGACCCGGCGTGAGGCGGTGCGGGCGATCGCCCTCGGCACGCCCGCGACCCTGGGTGCGTTCTCGTCACTCCCTGGCGGAGGGCTGCTCGCCGCGCCGCCATGGCCCGACCTTGCGGTTGTCCACGGCGCCGACGTCAGGGCGGCGACCTTGGCGGCGATGGCTGCGCTCGGGGGCATGACCCGGTTCGTCTCACGCGGCGATGTCGTGTTCGTCAAGCCCAATATCGGCTTCCCTCGCGTGCCAGCGCAGGCAGCCACCACTCATCCCGCCGTCGTCGCCGCCGTCGTCGAGGCCTGCTTCGCCTCAGGCGCCGCGATCGTGAAGGTTGGCGACCACACGCTCGACGATCCCGAGCGCTGCTACCGGCGAAGCGGCATCCAGGCCGCCGCCGAAGCCGTCGGCGCGCGCGTCGAGATCGTCGACGGATCGAAGTTCCGGCGCATGGCGGTGAAAGGGGAGGCGGTCAGCGAGTGGGAGGTGTATGTGGATGTCGTGGAGGCCGACACGCTGATCAACGTGCCGGTCGCCAAGCACCACAGCCTGTCGCGGATGTCCGGAGCCATGAAGAACTGGTTCGGCGCGATTGGCGGAGAGCGGGCGGCGCTGCACGCCCGCATCGATGCCGCGGTTGTTGATCTCACGTCGTTCTTCCGCGCAAAGCTGACCGTCCTGGATGCGACGCGTGTGCTCGTGCGCAACGGCCCCGAAGGTGGAAGCCCTGACGACGCGCTGCCGCTCGACATCGTGGCGGCGGGCACCGACCAGGTGGCCATCGACGCGTTCGCGGCGACACTGCTGTCGCTCTCGCCCGTTCGCATTCCCTTCATCCGCATGGCCGCCGCCCGCGGTCTTGGCCGCCTGGACCTCGATCGCCTGCGAGTGGATCGGCGAGAACTGTGAGGCCGGCGTGGACCGACCACGTGCGTCGCGCCCCTGACATCCGATGGAGTCGGCTAACCGTTCGAGCATGCCCGCCGCGGGCGTTGACGTGAACCCGGGACCTCCGGACCCCGAGGGCGGGACGCGATGACATCCATTCCGAACCGTCACACCCTGATTCCCGCCTCCCGGCGGCCGGGAGAAGAAGCGTCTGCAGTCCACGGCCCGCGGGCGCATGATGGGCCGCGGCTGAAGCCCGCCCGCAGGGGCTTGCGCCGGGCGGGACTATGACGGCCGGGGACTGGCCATGCCGCTGGCGGATTTCAATGCGCCGAGGAACCGCGAGCGCAGCGTCTCGCCGACCAGCGCCTTCTTGACGGGTGGCAGCCGCAGGAACGCGCCGACGAAGGCGCGCAGGAACTGGTGGGAGATGCGGTCGGGATCGGCGAACAGCTGGTTCTGAAGCGTGCCGATGTCCAGGCACTGCAGGATGGCCCTCTCGAATGTCGTCTCGGGGTAGAGCACGCGCTGCGATCGCGGATGGAGGGTCATGGCGCCGGCGGTGCAGGCCAGACCGCAGACACCACATCCAAGGCATGTCGACTCATCGACGATGGGCCTGGCCTTCTTCTTGCCCGCTGACTCGGCCAGCCGCTCGAAAGAAATCGCGTTGATCGGACAGGCCTTCTTACACTTGAGGCACCCGTCGCACGTCCGGTCCTCCGACTTCGCGAGGTAGTTGGAGGTCACGATGGTATGCGGGTAGCCGACCTTGCTCACGCCGAGCAGCATGTTGCAGCAGCACCCGCAGCAGAGGCACATGAAGCTCACGCCGCGTTGCACGTGGTCGGCGTTCATCACCAGCCTCAGTTCCCTCGCCTGGGTCAGCCGATCCAGCATCTCGCTCTTGTCGATGGATCGGGCCAGCTTGCGGCGTACCAGGTAGTCGGCTGCACCTCCCATCGAGGTGCAGGTCTCGAGCGGCACCTCGCACCGCTTCAGTCCCACGTGCGACTTCTCATGACGGCACGAGCAGATGCCGACCGCGAACTGCTTCTGCGACTCGACGAGCGCATCCGTCCGCTCCGGGTCACCCACCCAGACGTGACGTACGACGCACGCCCTGCGGCCGCACGTCCGGCGGCCTGGGCCGACACCGACCAGGTCAAGGGCATCCTGACGAACCTCCTCGAGAACGCGGCAGAAGCCGCGCGACCGGGAGGCGTCGTGCTCAGCGTGACCGGCACGTACGACCAGAAGGTCGCCGTTGAAGTGCACGACTCAGGCCGCGGCCTGAGCCCGGACGCGCAGCGCAACCTCTTCGAGCCGTCGATCTCGTTCAAGAAGCACGGCATGGGCCTTGGCCTGGCGATCTCGCGCAAGAACGCCCTCGTGGCCGGCGGCGACCTGGAACTCATCGAGGGGCGGCTGGGCGGTGCCGGCTTCCGTGTGCTGCTTCCGGTGGCGCCAGGGGTTCGGCCTGGCGAGGGAAGAGGTCAAGCGCGACGCCGAAGAGAATCCTGATCGTGGACGACGAGGTCAATGTCGGCGCGTCGCTCCGCCCGGTGCTGGAGGGGGCGGGCGACGGCGTGGAACTCTGCCGGTCTGTCTCCGAGTTCCAGGGGCACGCCGGGCGCTCGAGGAGACCGGGTGGAACGTGTCCGCCGCGGCCCGCGCGCTCGGCGTCGAGCGGACCCGTCTCCACAAGCGGATGCGCGCACTCGGGCTGGACAAGAAGGCCGCGTCTCCACCCGACCGGTGACGGGACGAGCGCCAGCCGGTGGCAGAGCGTGGATTCCTCTTTCTGCGCCGAGTGCCCGTCTGACCTACCGCTTCAGCACGCGGTTCAGCAGCGCCTGGAACCGCGGCTGGTTTCTCAGGTTGTCCAGGTCGGTGTGGATCGTGAGCCAGATGTAGTTCCGGAAGCCCTTCTGGATGGCTAGCTCCAGCTGGTCGACCGCCTCGTCGGTCTTGCCCCGCGCGCTCAGGAAGGTGGCGAGCCCGAAATGCTGCGCGGGGTCCATCGCCATCGCATTCCGAGCGAGCGCGTTCGCCTGGTCCGCCTGGCCCATCCGCAACGACACCAGCGCCAGCTCGACGTAGTGCTCGGCGTTCTTCGGCTCTGCTCGGATCTGCCGCTCCACCACCGCGCGGAAACGGCCGAATTCGCGGTTGGCGGTCGCGTCATCTTTCATCAGGCGCGCGGCCACCCCAATCTCGTAGTGCGCGGCTGATTCCGACGCGTCGATCTCGAGCACGCGCGCGAAGGCCTGGCTGGCCGCCCGGTACTCCCCCCGCAGGCGGTGAGCATGGCCGATCCGGTACCAGTCGTTAATCGACTTCGAGTCGAGCGCCACGGCCCTCTCGAGCGCGGCTTGCGCCTGCGCCAGGTCACCCTGGCCCAGGTACGCCCAACCGAGATTGTTCCACGCGGGGAAGTGGCGATCATTCAGAGCCAGCTCCGCCTTGCACATGGCGATGCCCGCCTTCACGTCGCCCATCGCGTAGAGATACGTGCCGGCGAGGCCGTCACGGGGGAGCATGAACGTCGGATCGGTCCGGATGGCCTCGCCGTACTCGACGACCGCCTCGTCGTATCGTCCCATCTGCCGGTAGTACCACGCCAGGTTGTTGTGGGAGGCGCTGTTGTCCGGGTACAGAGCCAGCAGCGACTTGAGGTACTGCACGGCCTTGGGCACGTCGTTCTCAACGGCCCGGGCGTGGAATGCCAGGATGCCGTATCGCTCCCGCTCGGTCAGGTTGTCCACGTGCTCGACGGCCTGGGCAAGAAGCGCTTTGCCCCGCTGCCTTTCGAAGCGTTCGTAGTCGAGCATTCCGACCGCCGCCTGCGCGGCCGTGAAGGCGGGGTCGATCTTGAGTGCGTTCTCGTAGTAGGCCTTCGCCTCTTCGAGCTTCGAGTCCCGGTGCTTCTCGACGGCGAGCGAGTACTGCTTGAGCGCCTCCAGCGAGGCCGTGGTCACCTTGACCAGCGGTTTGCTCTGGCGTGAAATGGCCGACATCGACTCGCCAAGGTCCTGCCTGATGTTCCGGGCGAGGACATCCAGGGCCTGGAGCACGTCCTCTTTCCTCCTGGCCTGCACGACGTTCGACTTGATGGACGCGCCCGTTGCGGGGTTCTCGAGCGTCGCGGACAACGCATATGCGCCACCGACGCCGGAGATGGTGGGAATCAGCAGCGCCTTGAACCCCTCGCGTTCCGCGATCTCGCGCCCGATTGACTCATCGATCCTCTGGACATTCTCCTTCTTCATGCGGCGGAGGACTTCGGTGGTCCGGCGTTTCGGCACGACGTTGACGTAGCTCGACTGCTCGATGCTGACCCTCAGCGCCGTGTCGAGCGCCTTGTCGAAGACCGCGTCGCCGGTGAGGTTCTCGAAATCGGCAACCAGGAGCCAGTCGCGGTTCGCAAAGGCGAGCGTCGGCTCGCGGAGACTGGTCCAGAGGCTCAGTGCAATCAGCAGGACGACGACGGGGGCGCCGACGGTGAGTGCCGCCTTCCACCAGGCTCGAGGCGGACGCGCCGGCCACGCCACGACGCCGGCCCCCGTCGTCAGCCGCCGCACGTCCTCGAGCAGCGCCGCGGCAGAGGGATATCGGTCAGCCGGGGTCTTCTGCAGGCACCGCAGGATGATGGTCTCGAGGCCTGGCGAGAGGTCCGGCCTGAGCGTGCGTGGGGCCGACGGGGGCGCGCTGAGGATGTCTCCCATCAGTGCCGCTGGCGACTCGCGCCGGAACGGGCGCTGGCCGGTCGCCATTTCGTAGAGGACCACGCCGAAGGCATAGATGTCGGTGCGCGCGTCCGGCTGTCCGCCTCCCAGTTGCTCCGGCGCCATGTAGGGCAGCGTGCCCGAGACGAGGGCGGTGTCCACTGCGCTCACGGTGGACGCGGCGTCGCCGGTCGGCTGCACCAGCTCGGCCAACCCGAAATCGAGGATCTTGAGTCGGCCTTCCAGCGTGAACCGCAGGTTGCCCGGCTTCAGGTCGCGATGCACCACGCTCTGTGCGTGGGCCGCGGCGAGCCCTTCGGCAAGCTGGCCGGCGAGCTCGACGATGTCTTTTTCCGGCAGCGGCCCCTGGGCCAGAGTATCGACGACCGACGCCCCCGGCACGTACTCCATGACCAGGAAGTCGATCCCCTCCTGGGTGTCGAAGTCGTGGACCGTAGCGATGTTGGGGTGGTTCAGGCGGGAGAGGGCCAGCGCCTCTTTCCGCAGGCGCCGCCGCGCGCGCTCGTTGCGGGCGCCGCTCGCCGGCAGGACCTTGACGGCGACGTCGCGGTGCAGGTGCTCGTCGCGGGCGCGGTAGACCTCGCCCATGCCGCCCGCCCCGATCGCCTCCAGGAGGCGGTAGTGCCCGAGTTGGCGGCCGACGAGACGGGCGCCGGATGGACTTTCGGCCATGAACGTCCCCTCCGAGGAGCCATAGTAGAGTCACGGGCAGTTCACGTCAACGGCGCGCGGGTCAATCAGGTGGTGGAGGGGTCTCCAGACCACTGGCGGCGGGCGTCCCGCTGCGTGTTGGCACTTCTCGCGCTATTGGAGGATGGCTGGCTCGCCGCGGCGCGCTCGGACCGCCGCCCGACCGACCATGCGTCGATCGGTTTCATCGAACAGGCGCAAGCGCAGGGAGTGCAGGCTGCGGCGAACGCTCAGCGGGGGGACCGCCTGGAACGCCCGAGTCGCATCCTGGCAGCGTTGCAGGTTGTAGAACGGGATGCGGGGCTGGACGTGGTAAATATGATGCAAGCCGACGCTGCCCGTGAACCACTGCAGCGCCCTCGGCATCTTGTAGTAGGAACTGGCCTGGAGCGCCGCCTTCATCGGATCCCAGGCCTGGCGACGGGCCCAGTACGCGTCCTCGAACTGGTGCTGCGCTTAGAACAACCACACTCCGCCAGAGCTGGCGAGAACGGTGGGGAGACGAAAGGAAGCGTGAGCGGGGTCTGCCGGGCCGCGTTGACGTCACGCCGGTTATCGGACGGCCCGGGGCCGGATGCCCAGCCTCGCGCATCGGGGACGTCCACGAATCTGCGTACCTGTGCGAATCCGGACAGGTACGCAGGCACCACGTTACTGCTTTGTCATCGTGAACGATTGGCCGGTGAACCCGGACCCGGCAACGCTTCCAGTCACGCGTTGCCCGCTGGAGTCCATCGTGCCAGTCATTGTGAAGTCGGTGAACTGGCCGACTTTGAGGCGGATAACGACGACGGCGTTGCCGTTGATGCTCCCCGGCTGTGCCGGATCCGTGCGACCGGTCGTCCCGGGGGCCACATTACCGAAACCGCCCGGCGCCACCACGAACGTGCCTGTCACGAACGTCGAAGTCTGCGTCAACGTAAGGAGCAGCGTCCCCGTACCGGGAATAAGGAAGTTCCAGTTGCCCGTCATCGTGCCGACGGTGATGGTTCGCGTATCCGTAGCGGTTCCACCCTTGCCGTCGGTGACTGTGACGCGAATCAGGCCGGTGCCTCCCCCCGTGAACGTGATGATGCCGGTGGCTCCGGTGGCCGGATTGCCCGCCAGATCCCACGTGTAGGTGATTGAGTCGCCGTCCGGGTCGCTCGCCGAGGAATTGTAGGTGAACGCCGTAAGCTGCGAGACTCCGAACGTGGGCGTGATTGTCATCGAATTGATCACCGGAGCCCGGTTCGTCGGGGTCGGGGTCGGTGTCGGGGTGGGCGTGGGTGCTGGACTGCTCGGCGTGCTGGTCCCGCCGCAGGCGGACAGGCCAAAAGCCAGACACAACACCACTCCGCCTGCAGCAACCCTCGCTAGTAGAGCGTCGCTTCGCGATAGTTTCATTACGGTGTCCTCCTGTATGAGCGAGTCAACCATACGCCTGATTTTCGCTGGATGCTAGCACATTCAACACAAGGGAGCGCGACGGCAAGCGGCACCCTGGGGTTGATCCGGCGGTCTCAACCGGTCGATGCAACATTTCCGGCAATCACCTCTGGTGGTTTCATCCAGCCCAGCGTGTGTCGAGGGCGGGCGTTGGGCTGCCGAGAAACAGCGTCGAGTTCGGCTTGGCGATAAGCGCTGAGATCGGCGCCCTTCGGAAGATACTGACGGAGCAGACCACTGGTATTCTCGCTGCTACCACGCTGCCACGGGCTATGGGGGTCGCAGAAGTAGACTTGGATGTCCGTATCGACGCGACACCGAACGTGCTCAGTGCTCAGGAACTTAGGCGCCTCATCTTTGCCTCAATACCAGGCGCAGCGCGCGAATATGCAAGAGGTACGTGCCCTACCAATGCAGATGCTCGTGCCGATGGGTCTGAAGGAAAGACGAAGAGGCTTCAGGCCCGAAACGCCCGGACCCCCGCGATGACCTCGTCCTGTTCACCCTCGGTCAGGGCAGCATAGAGGGGCAGGCGCACGATGCGGTCACTGACCTCCTCCGCGACCGGGCAGTCTCCCGGTCGGCCGCCCATTCCACGGCCGACATCGGAGAGATGCAGCGGCAGGTAGTGAAAGACAGCCAGGATGCCGCGCGATCTGAGATGGTCGATGAAGTGCTGGCGCACGTCCAGGGACGGCATTCGCAGGTAGAACATGTGCGCGGTGTGGTCGGCCTCAGAGGGCACGAAAGGCAGCCGTACACCCCGCGCAACCGCCCACTCGTCGAGCTCGGACTGGTAACGATTCCAGATGGCGTGGCGGCGTGCCTGAATCTGCACCCGTTGCTCGAGTTGTGACGCGAGCAGGGCCGCCAGCACGTCTGACAGCAAGTAGCTGGAGCCGAGTTCCAGCCATGAGTACTTGTCCACCTGCCCGCGGAAGAACCGGCTGCGATTCGTCCCCTTCTCGCGGACAATCTCGGCGCGCTCGATGAAAGAAGGGTCGTTGACAAGCAGCGCTCCGCCTTCGCCGCAGGAGAAGTTCTTGGATTCGTGAAAGCTCTGCGCGGCCAAGACGCCAAACGACCCCAGTGATCGCCCGCACCACTTGCCGAACAATCCGTGCGCATTGTCCTCGACCAGTGCGACCCCGTGCCGGGCGGCTAGTGCCGTCAGCGTGTCCATCTCGCAACCGACGCCGGCATAGTGCACCGGCACGATCGCCCGCGTCCGATCGGAGAAGAGCGACTCCACCCGGGTTTCGTCAATGTTGAGTGTGTCCTGGCGGATGTCCGCAAAGACAATCCGAGCGCCGCGCAGGGCAAAGGCATTGGCGGTGGAGACAAAGGTGAATGACGGAACGATGACTTCATCCCCTGGTCGGATACCCAGCAGGAGCGCTGCCATTTCGAGGGCGTGCGTGCAGGAAGTGGTGAGCAGTGCCTTGCGGACTCCGAGTTCACCTTCGATCATCGTCTGGCACTGGTTCGTGAATGCCCCGTCTCCTGCGTGAATCGGCGATGCGAGCGCTCGCTCGATGAAGGCGAGACTCGTGTCCACCACGCACGGTCGATTGAAGGGGATGCGAATACCGTCCATACACCCACGAGACCCGCGACTCGCTTGGCACACCCGCCAACTCCGGCGCGCAGATCTTACCACCGTCCAGGGGAAACCCGGACCGCCTGCAGGCCGGCTCTGGGTCTTGGAGGCCTGCTCCCGGCTCCTGCGTTGTGTCTCCCGGCCCGCGCCCGGCAACTCGCGGTGAACGTCAGCCCGCATTCGAACGGTGCTGCATCTCGCTTCCGACACTTGCGCGCACGCCGCGTCGGGCTCCGCGGCCCGCGGCGCCGATCACTCCAACCAGGCGTGAAACGTGTAGTCGGCCCGCACGTACTGCGTGCCGACCGCCTCGTACACGCGAATGGTCGGGAAGTTGTGAATCTGCGTCTGGCACTCGGTGACACCGCCCCGCTTGTGGATGATCTCTGTCGCGCCGCGGATGAGCCCGGCGTAGGCACCAGGGTGTTTTCGACGGCAGCCGCCCAGGCCAGCACCACACACCGGCGTGCCCCCAGCGGTGGATACAGGCTCGACCTGCCGGTAGCTGGTCCAGCCGTGAATCTCACCATGCCCGCCTTCGGTCACGAGGACAACATCGGCAAGCTGATGTGCGCATGCGTTGCGGGCCCATTCGACGTAGAACTCGTCGCAGCGATCGTCGGGCAGGTGCGGATCCATATGGAAACGTCCGCGGAAGCCACGAAACGCCTCGCGGGTGATGTCGAGGATCTGCGGCGTATCCTCGGGACGGAAGTGCCGCAGCAGGCCCATCTCCTTGACCGGGGCGCCGAGGTCACGCCTGGGATGGATGATGTAGGTCACCAGCGCATCCATCAGCCGAAAGCCGTGGGCCTCGAGCGAGCCAATCGCGTCCGTATCTGCGACGTCTGCCCGCGCCGTCACGTGGGCCACGCCCATACTCCTTGCGTACTGAAGGCTGGCACGGATGGCTGCAGACAATGT
>Ga0315273_10004573_pt1 | contig 16952 bp, 14 predicted proteins | sample YL17G02_0_MG_FD_205753 | JGI IMG/M metagenome (GOLD analysis project Ga0315273, IMG submission 205753) | Sediment microbial communities from Yellowstone Lake, YNP, Wyoming, USA - YL17G02_0 | ecosystem: Environmental > Aquatic > Freshwater > Lake > Sediment | place: USA: Wyoming | collected... | reverse complement strand
CCGGCACCCCCATGACTTCGACGGCCTTCCACGCGGCGACCGCCTGCTCGATGCCGCGTGGATCGGCCAGGCCGACGTCTTCCGAAGCGATCCGCAGGAGCCGGCGCGCAATGAACCGCGGATCCTCTCCCCCTTCGAGCATGCGCGCGAGCCAGTACAGGGCAGCATCCGGATCGGAGTTGCGGATCGACTTGTGCAACGCCGAGATGATGTTGTAGTGCTCGTCGCCGGCGCGGTCGTAGCGGAAACCCTTGCGCTGCACGGCGCGGGACACCGTGTCCTCGTCGATCGTCGTACCCCCGGCGATCGAACTGGCCAAGTCGAGGGCCGTCAGTGCCCGTCGCGCGTCGCCGTCCGACACGACGAGCAAGAGTTGGCGCGCCCGCTCGGTGAGCTCGAACGCGCCTGCGAGACCGCGGACGTCGACGAGCGCGCGATCGATCAGCCGTTCGAGATCCGCTTCCTCCAGGGGATCGAACGGGAGGAGTTGGCTGCGTGACAGGAGAGCCGAGGTAAGGGCGAACGACGGGTTCTCGGTCGTCGCCCCGACGAACATGACGCTGCCCTCCTCGAGACACGAAAGAAGAACGTCCTGCTGCGCGCGGTTGAAGCGATGAATCTCGTCGAGGAAGAGGAGGTCCCGCTTGCCGTCTGCGCGCCAGCGGAACCGCGACGCCTCGAGCACGGCGCGCACGTCCTTCACACCGGCCAACGCGGCCGAGAGATGGACAAACCGCGCGCCCGTGCGCTCGGCGAGGATGCGGCCGACCGTCGTCTTGCCCGTGCCCGGCGGACCCCAGAACAGGAACGATCGGCACATGCCTTTCTCGATCGCGGCACGCAAGGGCCCGTCCTTGCCCAGAAGCCGCGTCTGCCCGACCACCTCGTCGAGCGTGCGCGGCCGCATGCGCTCCGCAAGCGGGCTCTCGCTCGTCGGTTCCGATGCGCGCGCTTCGGGCTCGAAAAGGCTGGCCATGCGACGATCGTAGTCCTTGCGCGGCCCCGTTTCACAATCGCGCCGCCAGACGATCACCGCAGAGGTCGCAGAGGGCGCAGAGCACGCAGAGGAACACCGCGGCAGACGAGTGAACCGCCCCGCTGTAGCGTCGGAGCTTGTCTCCGACGCCCTGTTCGACACGCCAACGTCGCACACAAGGTGCGACGCTACAGTGAACCTGTCTTCCTCTGCGTCCTCTGCGGTAGACACGGGTTCTCGGTATCTGCCATGTCCGCTTGTTGGGCACTGCGCGACTCCCTAGAATGGAACCGAACGGATGCAACACGAAGAAGTGCAGAGGGGGACATGGCATCGCGCAATCCGACGATGACGCCGCAGGAGTTCGTCGCCAAGTGGCGCGCCTCCACGCTCAAGGAGAGCTCGGCCTCTCAGGAGCACTTCATCGACCTCTGCCGCATGCTGGGGCACGAGACCCCGGCGCAGGCGGACAGTGAAGGCACGTGGTTCACGTTCGAGAAGGGCGCCGACAAGTCGACGGGCGGCCAAGGCTGGGCCGACGTCTGGAAGAAGGGCTTCTTCGCCTGGGAGTACAAGGGCAAGCACAAGGATCTCGACGCCGCCTATGCCCAGCTCCTCCGGTACTGCGACGCCCTCTTGAACCCGCCGCTTCTCGTCGTCTCCGACATGGAGACGATCGTCGTCCACACGAACTTCAACAACACCGTCAGGCGCGACATCCGCCTGACCTTCGACGACCTCACGACCGAGGCGGGCCAAGCCGCGCTGCGCGCGGTGTTCAACGGCCCGGAGTCGCTGCGGGCCGAGGAGACGCCCGAGGGCGTCACGAAGAAGGCGGCGGCCGATTTCTCGAAACTCGCCGAGTCCCTCCGCGACCGTGGCGTCGACTCAGAGGAGGCGGCCCACTTCCTCATCCGCATCCTCTTCTCTCTCTTCGCCGAAGACATCAAGCTCCTGCCCGACAAGCTCGTGTCTCGCCTTGTCGCCGACACGCGGGAAGATCCGGCCGCGTTCGGCCGCCAGCTCAAGACGTTGTTCGGGCACATGGCGAAGGGCGGCGACTTTGGCCTCGACCACATTCCGCACTTCAACGGCGGCCTGTTCGACGACGACACCGTCCTCGACCTCTCGCGCGAAGACCTGCGGATTCTGCACCGCGTCTCGCAACTCGACTGGTCAAGCATCGAGCCGTCGATCCTTGGCACGCTGTTCGAGCGCGGCCTTGACCCGAGCAAGCGGTCGCAGATCGGCGCCCACTACACGAGCCGCGAAGACATCTTGCTCATCGTCGAGCCCGTCCTCATGCGCCCTTTGCGCCGCCGCTGGGACGAAGTTCGTACGGAGGTCGAGAAGGTCGCTGCGGAGTGGCGCGCTGCGCCGTCGGCCGGAGGCGCCAAAAGCCGCTTACGGAGCCGCTTGCAGAAGCTGTTGCACGGCTTCGCCGACGAGATCGCCGACACGAAGGTCCTCGATCCCGCCTGCGGCAGCGGCAACTTCCTTTACGTCGCGCTGCGCGAGCTCTTGAACCTCGAGAAGGAAGTCATCACGCTGTCAACGAGTCTCGGCTTCCCTCTCTCGATACCCACCGCGGATCCGCGGCAGCTCTACGGCATCGAGATCAACGAGTACGCCCACGAGCTGGCGCAAGCGACCGTGTGGATCGGCTACATCCAGTGGCTGCACGAGAACGGCTTCGGCTGGCCGGCCGAGCCACTCCTGAAGAAACTCGACAACATCGAACACAAGGACGCCATCCTCGCCTTTGACGCGGACGGGAACCCCGTCGAGCCCGAGTGGCCCGCGGCGACGGTCATCATCGGGAACCCGCCGTTCTTGGGCACGAAGAAGCTGCGCTCTGAGTTGGGGGATCGCTATGTGGAGAACCTCTTCGCGCTCTACGGCTCGCGGATCCCCAACTTCAGCGACCTCTGCTGCTACTGGTTCGAGAAAGCGCGGGCGATGATTGAGGGCGCCAAGCTCCACCGCGCAGGCCTGCTCGCCACCCAAGGCATCCGAGGCGGCCTAAACCGCGAAGTGCTGAAGCGGATCAAGGCAACCGGCGACATCTTCTGGGCCCAGTCCGATCGGGACTGGATTCTCGATGGCGCGAACGTGCACGTGAGCATGGTGGGCTTCGACAGCGGCACGGAGACATCCCGTGAACTCGATGGTCGGGCCGTTGCCACGGTCAACCCAAACCTGAGCGCTCTGGCCGACATCACAAAGGCTGCCAGACTCCGTGAGAACGTGGACCGCGGGTTCATCGCGGACGTCAAGGCCGGACGCTTCGACGTTGAGGAACAGGAAGTGCTCGAGCTTCTGGCAATGCCGAATCCCCATGGTGCCCCGAACAGCGACGTGATCGTCCCATGGATCAACTCTCTCGACGTCCTCCGAAGGCCACGCAACATCTGGATCATTGACTTCGGCGTTCGTACAAGCCGCGAAGATGCAGCGTTGTACGAAACTCCGTATCGTCTCGTCGAGGAACGCGTCCGGTCACAGCGGGCGCAGGTGAAGAGAGAGCGGTACGGTTCGCTCTGGTGGCTACACGCCCGCCCGTGTCCGGAGATGCGCAAGAGCATCGCTGCGGCTCCGCGGTTCCTCGTCACTCCCACCGTGGCGAAGTACCGCGTCTTCGCCTGGGCATCGCATCCAACGTTGCCGGACCATCAGCTCGTCGCCTTCGGGACCGATGACGACTACGTTCTTGGAGTTCTGCACTCGCGGGTTCACGAGTTGTGGGCGTTGGCGCAAGGAACGCGCCTTGAGGATCGCCCGCGCTACACCCCAACGACCTGCTTCGAGACCTTTCCCTTCCCTGTACCGACGACTGAATGGCGGGAGGCCATTGCCAAAGCGGCGCGTGAGTTGAACGCTCTCCGCGAGGGCTGGCTGAACCCGCCAGAATGGACGCGATCTGCAGTCCTGGAGTTCGCGGGCAGGCCTGGCGGTCCCTGGGCCCAGTTCATCGCCCCTGGGACCGTGAAGACGCGCGGAGGCCTTCAGATTGGAGTAGTGCGTTACGCGCGGGTCGTACCGCGGGACGACGAGTGCGCCAATGAGCTCGCGAAGCGCACGCTGACCAACCTCTACAACCAGCGTCCCGCCTGGCTCGACCTCGCCCACAAGCGCCTGGATGAAGCCGTCCTCGACGCCTACACCTGGCCCCACGACCTCACCGACGACCAGATCCTCGAACGCCTGTTGGCGCTCAACCTGAAGCGTGCCGGGGGAACAGCAGCAAGTGGGAGACTTGGCTCATGATCCACCCATATGACGACGCCGGACAGTTCTGGCTACCCGACGACCCCGAGCGCAAGGTAGGGGGCAGCATCAGCTACGTACCTGGGGAACGCCCTATGCTCAGGCTCACCGGCTCATTCAACTCCATGGACAGTGAGCTCAAGCTGCTTGCCAATTGGCGCATCCCCCATGAGGAGAAGATCGTTCTCGGTAGAGTCGCGAAGGGGCGCGAGGTGACCTTATGTGGATGCCGATTGAGCAACGAGGGAGTCATCGACCTGGAGTTCGGCGGGGTGGTCACGAAGGGACTTGAGGTAGCCACAGTGTTCCGGGGACTACATCTTGTGACGGAAGATGAGCTCGCGTTCGCAAGGTTCGAAGTTGAACTCTCCCACCTCGGTGAGTGGGCGGACCTCTTCCGCATAGAGCCTGGCATGTGTCCTCGCGTAGAAGAGGGCGTGCATGCTGTCGGCTATCGGCTGCCCGAGGCTATCGACGCAGTGCTCGCCAACGGCTGGCTGCTCAGGTTCGGCGTCAATGTGCGGGGTCCCAGCCGATCGAGACCACAGAGAGCGATCACAGTGACCCCCACGGCGGTGGTGGAGTTGCGGCCACCCACGCGCCGCACACTGCAGGAGGGAGTGGACCAGGTACGGATAGTGTCCACGTTTCTGTCTCTCGCCGCGCAGCAGCCTTCCGTGGCCGGACGGCTCTCTGTCTTCCCTGGGGGCTCAGCGGCTGAGCGCGATCCGAGGATGCCCGAACTGGGCGCCACGGTCCTGTATCAAAACCCCGATGCTGCGCGCCAGCCCAAGGACCTAGTGCCGCCTCATGACTTTCTCTTTGTTCTCGCGGATATGGAGGTTCCGGAGAAGCATCTTCGATCCTGGGAGCAAGCCACGGCTGAGATTGGCTCCACGGTCAATCTGTACATGGCCGAGCTGCGGGAACTGGGGATCCACCTTGAACCGCGGTTTCTCCGATTCGTGCAGGCGTTGGAGGGCTATCATCGGCGACGTTTCGACAATGCGGCAGTGGCGGAGACAGAACATGATGCGCGACTCACGGAGATACTAGCCGCCTCGCCAGAGAAGCACCGTGACTGGCTCGCGGGCAAGCTCAAGTACTCAAACGAGCCCTGTCTCGCTGCGCGGATTGCCGAGCTTTGCAGGGTGTACGCCACGGTTGTAGACAAGATTGACAGGAAGCGTTCTTGGTGCGAACGGGTTGCGGACATCCGCAATCGCCTGTCTCATCAAACCACTGGCGTTAGCGAGCGTGAGATCGGCGAGATCCTGACTGTCACGGAGCGTATGAAGCTGGTCCTGGATCTGTGCCTTCTCAGTGAGTGCGGCTTCGGAGCCGAGCAGATCCAGCAGCTAGTCGAGCGATACTGGAGAAGGCATCCGCCACTCCTTGCAGTTGATGCGACCCGGCTTCTGCACTAGTGGCGCCGGGGTCTGGTCTTGCACTGCAACATCGCGGCGCACCATCCGTCGTCGCGGAATGAGCCACCAAGAGCGACGAGGCACGGCGGCCCCCGCTGCGGAAGCCGTGAAGCACGCCGTTCGCTTCAGCGTTCCACGAGCCGCCATGTGGCGATACGTTGACAGATATCGATAACTGTATACAATACCCCACATGGGGAAGCGAACGGGCGCAAACAGAGTCCTCGATATCGTCGCTCGCCGTGGCCTGGTTCGCGCGCGCGACGCGGAAGCGCGCGGACTCCACACACAGGTGCTCACGCGCCTGGTTCGAGAAGGTAGACTCGAACGCGCGTCGCGGGGCTGGTATCGCCTTCCCCTCTCTAGCTACAACATGACGGAGCAGCACGGCCTCGTCCTCGCGACCGCCGCAGCTCCAAAGGGAGTCATCTGCCTCATCTCGGCGCTCCAGTTCCACAAGATCGGAACTCAACTGCCACGGCAGGTGTGGATGGCCCTGCCCCGAGGGACTCGAACGCCGGCGATCGAGTATCCCCCCGTGCGCGTGGTGCATGTCTCTGGCGAGGCCTTCACCGCTGGCGTCGAAGAGCACACGCTCGAAGGCCAGAGGGTGCGAGTTTACAGCATCGCCAAGACCATGGTGGACTGCTTCAAGTTTCGGAACAGGATCGGAATGGACGTGGCGCTGGAAGCCCTCAACGAGGGATGGCGGGCGCGCAAGTTCAAGATGTCCGACGTCGCGGAGTACGCTCGCATCTGCCGCGTCTGGAACGGCATGCGCCCCTATCTGGAGGCGATCGCCTCGTGAGGGCAACAACGGGGCTCGCCCACTCCATTCACGTTCGCTTGGTGGCGCGGGCAAAGGGGCCCGGCACTGAACCGCCAACGTCATACAACACGTGATATGATCCTTCCACGCGAGGTGGTCGGATGAGCGTCGTGTTCACGGACGAGGAGATTCGCGCGCTGATTGTGGAACCGAAGACGCTGTCCGCAGACTATAGGAGTCGCCTTGCTCTCCGCGCGAAGCGGGGTCACAAAGAGCAGGAGCTTGTCGTCCGCGGCGCCGACGAGCACGAGTTTCACGTCATCCTACGACAGAGCACGACGGACCCGCTAAGCTTCTCGGTCATCCTGGGCGTGACGGTTCCTGGGACGAACAGGATCTTCCGCCTCCGACGCTACAACAGCCAAACACACCAGCACACGAACTCCTTGGAGCGAACGACCATTGTCTTCAAGCCCCACCTGCATCTGGCGACAGCACGCTATCAAGACGTGGGAACGGCCGAAGAGGCGTACGCGGAGCCGACTGACCGGTTTTCCACGCTGCCTGATGCCGTGGACTGCATGCTGCGCGACTGTGGGTTTATACTGCCCGAGGGAGCGCAGCTCCCGTTGTTCGAGGAGAGGGGTTAGCGTGGCATCGTCGGACATCGAGAGGGACCTCCGAGAGAAGGTCAGCGAGAGCGTGGCTCTGCGCGAGGAGGGCATCGGCCGCTTCCGCGTGCTCTCTCCGTTCGTCCTCGATGACGGCGATCATCTCTCGATCGTGCTGCGCCGCGAGGGCGAGCGCTGGGTGTTCGCTGACGAAGGGCACACGTACATGCATCTCACCTACTCGATTGACGAGGGGGATCTGCACAAGGGCAATCGCCAAAAGATCATCGCGAACACGTTGTCGCAGTTCCGGGTCGAGGACCGGGATGGGGAGCTTGTCCTTCCTGTAGACGCCGCCGGATACGGGAACTCTCTGTACTCGTTCGTGCAGGCCATCCTGAAGATCAGCGACGTGACGTTCCTCAGCCGCGAGATGGTTCGCTCTACCTTCATGGAGGACTTCCGGACGTTCATGGGTGAGACGGTGCCCGAGGAGCGGCGTACCTTCGACTGGCACGACCCACGGCACGATCCGCAGGGCAATTACGCCGTGGACTGCCGCGTGAACGGAATGAAGAGCCCCCTGTTCGTGTTTGCCCTGCCGAGTGACGCCAAGACGATGGTGGCCACGATCTCTCTTCTTCAGTTCGAGAAGTGGGGCCTGTCTTTCCGCTCACTCGGGATCTTCGAAGATCAGGAAGAGATCGGCCGCAAGCCCTTGGCGCGATTCACTGATGTCTGCGAGCGCCAGTTCTCTAGTCTGGCGGCTGCGAAGGAGCGCGGAACTCGATTCCTGGCCGAGGCCATGCAGGTGTAGTGTTCGCTCAACGTCTGCAGAGACCGCTATTCAGACCCCTTCGCCCTGTCCCGGGAAAACTCAGGAGTGGAGGACGATTCAGCATCCGCCCCCGGCCGTAGCGGGCGATGTCTTCGTCGGCGTGCTCGACGACGCGCTCGACGGCGCGGAGGTCGATAGAGGCTTGGGCACTTGCACGACGACGGCCGCGACGACGGGCGGATCAAGTGGACGATCGTCCTGGGTCACGAGCTGGACGGCGAGAACGTGCAGGCCGGCGCCCGTGATGCTCCACTCGTGCGTCGTCTTCGTGCTGCTCGCCCAGGCGCCGGTCGCGGGGATCGCCGACCCGTCGTGCGCGGTGGGAATCGTGGCGTCGAGGTAGTAGTGAAGGTGATAGCTCTTCGCAGACGCGGCGCCGCTCGAGAGGTCGGCATTGCGCACCTCGACCGTGACCGTCGTCTTGCCACCGGAAATCGCGGCATCGGTCGTCGGAGAGATGATCCGAAGAGCCGGTTGCGGGGAGAGCGCTGCAGCAAGGAAGAAGTAGGCGGCCACGCCGGCGCCGACGAAGAAGAGGACGATGAGGAGACTCCACGGGCGGACGGCGGGATAGCGCCTTCGCCGCGAGGCGATGCGAATCGCGCCGTAGCTTCCTCGAACAGGCTGGATGCAGCCGTTGTGGGCGGTTGCCCGCAATGCGTCTCGATTCACCGGACTCCCCTCCCTTCGCTTGAGCCCGTCACTTGGGCACGCTCAACGAACGCGCAGAGGTCACGGCGCTCGGCTCACGCTCCTTTGTCGCACAGCGACGGAGAAGAAGTCGGGCCAAGAGGGCGGATCGACGAAGACAAAAAAGAGCAACCATAGTCTCGGATGGCAGCGTGGGCCCGATCGCTCCCTACCAGGCGCGTAGGAGGACGATGACGATCAAGCCGACTGTGCCGACGGCGCAGCTCACAAGGGTGGCAGGGAGAGCGCTCTCGAACCAGCGGCGGACGGTGATCGGCGTACCCCACCGCCGTCCGAGCGACAGCATGAGCACGCCGGCGGCGGAGCCGATGGGCGTCAGGTTGCCGCCGAATCCGGCGCCGATGGCCAGCGCCCACCACAAGGGGCCGATCGCGCCGCCTTGGGCGCCGAACGCGAGCAGGACGGGAATCATGACCATCGTGATCGGGATGCTGCCGACGACGCCCGAAAGCAAGGCGCTCCCCCAGAGGAGGACGACGCCAGCCACGAGGGCTCCCTGCGCCGTCAGCGCGGCGATCGCGCGCGCGGCGAAGTCGAGGACTCCTGCAGCGCTCAGCCCGCCGACGATGACGAACAGCCCGATGAAGAAGACGAGGACGTCCCACTCGACGCTCTTCACGACCTCATCGATCGACGGCCGCACCCAGAGGAGGGCAACCGACGCGCCGATCAGCGCCACCAACCCCGGGCCGATGCCCAGTTGGCTGTGCAGGAGGTAGAGGACGACGGTGCCGACAAAGACGATCGTGACCTGTATCGCTTGGCGCGGGTGAATGAGGCTGGCCTTGGCATCCAGCCCTGCCAGTGCGTCCATCGCTTTGTCGCCACCGCGCAGCTCGCGCCGGAAGAAGAAGAGGAGGACAAGCTGCGTGACGACGGCAGCGACCAGCGCGATCGGCGCCAGATGAACAAGCATGTCGTTGAACGAGAACTTGGCCGCCGACGCGATGAGGATGTTCGGAGGGTCGCCCACCAGGGTTGCCACGCCGCCGATGTTCGAAAGCAAGACCTCACTCATGAGAAGCGGAATCGGACTCATGCCGACGAGCTCGGCGATGGAGATCGTCACCGGCGCGACGACGATGATCGTCGTGACGTTGTCGAGCATCGACGAGAGGAGAGCGGTGAGGATGCCGAGCGTGAAGACAAGAAGGATCGGGTTCCCGCGCGTCAGCCGCGCCACGCCGACGGCGAGGTAGGCGAAGAGGCCCGTCGACTGGATGATGCCGACGAGGATCATCATCCCGAAGAGAAGCGCGATCGTGTTGAAGTCAATCCAGCCGAAGGCCGCCGAGTCGCTGTAGAAGCCGAGCCACGTTCCGGCGGCGACCATCGCCGCCGCTCCGATCACGCTAACGATCGAGCGATGGATCTTCTCGGAGAGAATGCCGGCGTAGGTAACGAGGAAGATGACCGACGCGACGACGACGGGAACGATCCGCACGGGTTCCATGACGCCGGAACACTAGCGAAAACTAGGAACGCGCGCAATCCGTCCGCTGGGCGCATCCTCCTCACGCGATGGCACGATCGAGCGACGCGGGCAACGCGAGGAACATCTGATCGGCGTCGAGGAACGCTTCCCGCCGACTTCCGGGACATCCGGGCGAGATGGCGCTCGTCCCAGACACGAGCGGGAACGCCGTGCACTCGGAGCACAGGGCACCGATGCCGGCCGACCGGCCTTCGGCTCGCTCGCCGGTTGCGACGGACAGCGTCCGCAGGCGTCGCATCGCCTCCGCGGGCTGCACGACGCGAACCACGAGATCGACCTCGACGGTCGCAGCACGGAGGGGCGAGTAGACGAAGACGCGTTCCTGGAACGGAAGTCGCGCGAGACGAGAGAGAAAAGCGAGCGCCGCGTCTCGGTCCTTGGCCACCTTCCATTCGAGGAGCGTGGCCGCGAGGGCGTCCAGCGTGCGAGCGTCGGGCGCGTCAATCCCCAGCGCGAACCGCGCGAGTGGGCAGTTGATGTCGTCTCGGCCCGCCCAGAGGATCTTGCCCTGGCGCGCTTGACCCACGAGTGTGCAGTGCTTGCTCGGCGCAGCGGCTCGATCGACGCCGCTGGGCGGTCGACCGAGGACTGCGATTCCCACGGCATCCAACATCGTCGCCTCCACAAGGTCCGACAGAGTCACGCATGGAACAGACCCGACTTGCTCAGTCTACTTGGGCTACCTGCCCCACGCGAGGACTCTAGCGTCGTTGTAGAATGAGGACTCGACCGGGTGGATCCGCCCATGCGATTGCGTCCTGTCGAGGGGCTCGCTATCATCCGCTGACGCGACGCCGGGCGTCGATCCTCCGGTGTGCGTCCGTCAGAGAACGCAGTAGATGGGGTATGAGATAGACATGAGAGAAGGAGTCGTGCTTCTCGTCGCGGTGTTTGCCCCCTTGGCGGGGGCGTTCCTGCTTCCGCTTCTCGGGAGCTTGTCGAGGCGCCTGCGCGATGTCTCTGCGTTGGCGATGGTGCTCGTGTCCCTCGGCTGCTCGCTCGCCCTGGTGTCGGGCGCGTTGCGGGGAGACATCGTCTCGTTCAGCATCATCGGCCCCCTAGGGCTTTCGCTCCTCCTCACCGCCGACGCGCTCGCCGTGTTCATGGCCATCGTCTCGTCCCTCGTGGGCGCCGTCATCATGCTCTTCTCGTTCGACTACATCAGCCACTACGAGAACCAGAACGAGTACTACGTGATGGCCGTGGTCTTCCTCGGCGCGATGATGGGCCTCGTCTTCTCGACGAACCTCATCTACCTCTTCGTCTTCTGGGAGATTACGGGGATCGCGAGCTGGCGCCTGATCGGTTTCTATCGCGGGAAGGCCGACGTGCTCAAGGCGGACAAGGCGTTCCTCATCACGGCGCTTGGCGCTCTCGTCATGCTGGTCGGAATCCTCGCCGTGTACGGGCTGACGGGCACGTTCGACCTCACGGCCATGAAGGGCACGGCTCTTCCGCTGGGTATCTCGGCGCTCCTGCTCGCTGGGTTGTTGTCCAAGTCCGCCACGCTGCCGTTCCAGACGTGGTTGCCTGACGCGGGCGTCGCTCCGGCGCCGGTCACGGCTCTCTTGCACGCGGCCGTCCTGGTCAAGATCGGCGTGTATGTGTTCGCCCGGCTGTTCCTCGCGACGTTCGCGTTCGACGAGGCTCTGCGGACGATCGTTGCCTCGCTCGCCGGCGCAAGCGCGCTCGTCAGCGCGGGAGCCGCTCTTGTGGAGACGGACTTCAAGCGGATCGTTGCCTACTCGACGGTGAGCCAGATCGGCTTCATCTTCCTGGGCCTTGCCATGGGAAACCCGCTCGGCGCGGCCGGGGCGCTCCTCTACATCCTGATGCACGGCCTCGCCAAGGCCGGCCTCTTCTTGTCTGCCGGCATCGTCGAGCAAAACGCCGGCACGAAGGACATCACGAAGCTCGGCGGCCTGATCCGCACGATGCCGTGGACGGCGGCGGCGTTTCTCCTGTGCTCGTTCTCGGTCATGGGCATTCCGCCGTTCGGCGGCTTCTTCGGGAAGTACATGGTGCTCTCAGCCGCGGTGTCAGCGAACGAGATCGTCTTCGCCGCCGTCTTCTTCGTCGGCGCTCTGTTGACGATCCTCTATCTCTTCCGCCTGTTCACCAAGGTCTTCCTCGGCGAGCCGAAGGGGACGCCGGCCGCTGAGAAATCGCGTCTCATGGTGGCCTGCGTGGTGCTCCTCGCGGCGCTCTCGCTCATCGGCGGCCTTGCCGTCGGCTGGCCGTCCGAGCTGGCGCGAGTGGCCATTTCCCAGATGCTGGGGGTGACGGGATGACGCCGACCGTGCTCCTTCTTGCGATCGCCGTCCCCGCGGCCGCCGGCCTCCTGACGCTCCTCCTGCCAAGCCGCCGGACGCCGTGGGCAGCGAGCGCGCTCGCCGTGCTTGCGTGCGCGTTTGAGCTTGGGCTCGCGATCTACGTCTTCCCGAGCGACTTCGCTTTTGCCTGGCCCTGGATGGGGTTCGGGATCGAGTTCGCGTTCAAGCTGTCGCGGTTCAGCGCGTTCATCCTGCTTGCCATCGCCAGCTTCGGATTCCTCGTGTCGATGTACTCGGTCGTCTCGATGGCCAAGGCGCCGTCGTCGCGCCGATTCCACGCGTGGGTCTTGTTCACGGTGGCTCTATCCGCCGGCGCGGTCCTCGCGGACAACCTCGTCCTCTTCCTCGTGTTCTGGGAAGGTCTGTTGCTGACGCTGTTCGCGATGATCGTCGCGGGAAAGACGAAGCCGTTCGCAACGGCCATCAAGGCATTCGTCATCGTCGGGTTGACGGACCTCGCGTTGATGCTCGGCGTGATGCTCACGGGGCACCTCGCCGGGACACTGTCGATGTCGGCCATCCGTCTTCCGCTCGACGGCCTCGGCGCCGTCGCCTTCCTCCTCCTCATGATCGGGGCGGTGGGGAAGTCGGGAGCAATGCCGTTCCATAGCTGGATCCCGGACGCGGCCATCGATGCGCCCACGCCGTTCATGGCGCTCCTGCCAGGGAGCCTGGAGAAGCTCCTGGGCATCTACTTCCTCGCGCGGGTGTCGCTCGACTTCTTCATTCTCACGCCGGAGTCGTGGATTTCGCCCGTCCTTATGTCAATCGGAGCCGCCACGATCCTGCTTGCGGTCATGATGGCCCTCGTCCAGAAGGACTACAAACGCCTTCTGGCGTACCACGCGATCAGCCAGGTCGGCTACATGATCCTCGGAATCGGGACGGCCTTGCCGGTCGGCATTGTCGGCGGCCTCTTCCATATGGTGAACAACGCGATCTACAAGTCGTCGCTCTTCTTGACCGGAGGCGCGGTCGAGAAGGAGACGGGCACGACGGATCTTCACCAGCTTGGCGGATTGGGGCGCGCCATGCCCGTCACGATGATCTGCTTCCTCGTGGCGGCCGCGTCGATCTCGGGAGTGCCGCCGTTCAACGGGTTCTTCTCCAAGGAACTCATCTACGACGGAGCCCTCGAACGGGGTTGGATCTTCTACGCCATCGCCCTCGCCGGCTCGTTCTTCACCGCGGCCTCCTTCCTGAAGCTCGGTCACGCCGCCTTCTTCGGCAAGCCGTCGAACGCGAGGCGCAAGGTGAAGGAAGCGCCTTGGCCGATGCTCGTCCCGATGATCCTTCTCGCCGGGCTGTGCGTTCTGTTCGGCGTCGCCAACCGCCTGCCGCTGGAGCGACTCATTCAGCCGGCCGTCGGCGCGGCCATGGAAGGCCACAAGACGTTCGCCGGCTTCCCGACGAACATGATGCTCGTCGGCCTGACCCTTGCCGTGCTCGCGCTCGCCGTGCTCAACCATGCGTTCGGCGTACGCCGATCGGGCAAGGGCATCGGAGCCGTCGATCACATCCATCACGCTCCCGGCCTGTCTTCGGTGTACGCGTTCCAGGCAACGGGCGCGCTCGATCCGTATCGAATGCTCAACTGGACGGCAAAGGCTGCTGCTAGAGCCCTCTACGGCATCGATCGCGGAATCGATTGGATCTACAGCACGCTCGCGTCGAAGACGGCACTCGTCACCTCCAGCGTCTTGCGGCGAGTCCACAACGGGAACGTCAACCGCTACGTCTGGTGGGCGCTCGCTGGGGCCGTCGCCATGCTCCTCGCGGTGCTCGCTGCGGTGGGAGGCGGACGATGAGCCACCTCCTTCTCCTCGTTCCGTTCCTTGCCGTCGTCTTCCTGAATCTTCTCCCGAAGCGTGCCCGCGGCGCGGCGTTGTGGGTATCGTTCGGAGTTCTTGGCCTGGAAGCCGCGGCCGCGTTCGTCGAGCGGTTCTCCTCCATCGACAGCTCGGCCTTCGCCTGGCTCGAGAGCGTCTTCGGCTTCCGCCTCGCCGCCGATCACTTGAGCGGTCTGGCGATGCTGTGCGCGGGAATCGTTGGAATGGCCGCCCTCCTCGTTGCACGCCGAACGCTGAAGGACGCCGGCGAGAAGTTCTACTTCGCGAACCTTGTCCTCGTGGCGCTCGTCGGGATCAACGGGATTGCCATGGTGCGCGACCTTTTCTCCCTCTACGTGTTCGTCGAAGTGACCGCCATCGCGACGTTCATCCTAATCACGGCGAGCCGCAGCGAGCGGGGTTTCGAGGGCGCGTGGAAGTACATCATCCTGTCGGTTATCGCCAGTGTGCTGATGCTGACGTCGATCGGGTTCTTCCTGCTCTCGGCCGGCGACGTCACGTTCGACGCGGTGAAGACTGCGCTCGGGGCGCCGGGCTCATTGACCTGGGTCGCCATGGCTCTCTTCCTCTGCGGGCTGTTCGTCAAGGGCGGCCTGGTTCCCTTCCATGGCTGGCTGGCGGACGCCTATACGGCGGCCCCGGCGCCGGTGTCGGTGTTCATGGCGGGCATTGTCACGAAGGCGTCGGGCATCTTCGCGCTCCTTCGAATCGTGTCGTCGACGATGGGTAGCGCGCTGCCGGGACGCGAGATTCTCCTCGTCGTCGGCGCCCTCACGATCGTGGTCGGCGCCTTCCTCGCGCTGGGTCAGTCCAACATGAAGCGAATGCTCGCCTACTCCAGCGTGAGCCAAATGGGCTACATCGTCCTCGCCCTGGGAGGAGACCTGAGCCTCGGAATCCTGGCGGCGGGCCTTCACTTCTTCAATCACGCGATCTCTAAGTCCCAGCTCTTCGCCAACGCGGCCGCCATCGAGGAACAGCTCGGGACTCTGAACATGGACGAGATGGGCGGAATCGGAGCGCGCATGCCGGTGACGGCCGGAACCACCGCCGTGGCGACGCTGTCGATTGCCGGACTTCCCCCGCTGGCCGGCTTCTGGAGCAAGCTCTTGATCGTCCTTGCCCTGTGGAACGCAAAGGAGTACGGGTTTGCCGTGGTCGCCATCTTGGCGAGTCTCGTCACCCTCGCCTACTTCCTCTCGCTCCAGCGGCGGGTGTTCTTCGGGAAGACCCATTCGAAGTGGGCCCACGTGAAGGAAGCAGCGCCGGGGCTTCTCGTTCCGGTCGTGGCGCTCGCCTTGATCACCATTGCGCTCGGGATTGGGTTCCCCTTCGCGCTGCGGGTTCTCTTGGGAGGCGGAGCATGATCTGGATGACTCTTCTTCTCGTGGTGCTCGTTCTCGCTGCGCTGTGGGCGTCGATGACGACAGCCCTCTTGCGAGCGGCGCTCGGCTTGGCGCTCACGAGCGCTCTGCTCGCCGTCGTGATGTTCAGCATGGGTGCTACGTTGGCGGCCGTGATGGAACTCTCGGTATGCGCCGGCTTGATTTCGGTTGTCCTGGTGAGCGTCACAAGCCTCACCCAACGGCGGCCGCTCAAGGAGGCGCTCGCCAACCGCCGGAGTCGCCTGCGGCGCTACTGGCCGCTTCCACTCGTCCTCATCGCAGTCGGGGTGGCTCTCTCCTTCGTTCACGCGCCGGTCGAGATCGCCCTCCGCGTGCCCACGGGAGACGGCGACGTCCGCACGGTGCTGTGGAGCCTGCGGCAGCTCGATCTGTTTGGGCAGATCCTCATCCTCCTCGCCGGCGTGTTCGGCGTGCTGGTCCTGTTCAGGAAGGAGGCAAAGCATGACGATTGAGATCCCACAGTCGTTCTGGCTCTACTTCACTTTCTTCGCGCTCCTACTCATTGACGGGCTCTGGTGCATCCTGGCCACCCGCAATCTCGTCCGGATTCTCATCGGCCTCGAGATCCTGATGAAGTCGGTCACGTTCTTCCTGATCGTAGCCGGCTACCTGAGCGGAAGGATGGCGCTTGCCCAAGCCTTGGTCATCACGGTGATCGTCATTGAGGTCGTCGTCGTCGTCGTCGTCGCGGGAGTCATTCTCGGGTTCTTCCGAAAGCACGACTCCTTGGACGTTGGAAACACGCGGAGCATGAAGGGGTAGGCGATGTCGGTAGCGGCTCTTCTCTTGATTCCACCCGTCGCCCTCACGCTTCTCGTCTTCCTCGTCTGGGCGCTGTCGGCCGCCGCGAGCCCCCTCGGCTTTCGCAGGAAGGGTCCGCGCGGCGCGCTCGACAAGCCGTACGCCGGCGGCGAAGACATCGAGAACCACCGCGTCCAGCCGGACTACAGCCAGTTCTTCCCGTTCGCCTTCTTCTTCACCATCTTGCACGTCGTCACGCTGATCGTCGCCACGTCGCCGGCTCGTATTGCAGGGAGCGCCGCATTCGCTGTCCTCTACGTGCTTGGAGCACTCTTGGCTCTCTACATCCTCTTCCGGAGGTGACTCCCCGCATGAATGTCGCTCGTCGAATGGTCCGTTGGGGGCAGAGGAAGTCCCCGTGGATCCTGCACTTCAACACCGGCGCGTGCAACGCGTGCGACATCGAGATCATCGCCGCCCTGACGCCTCGCTTTGACCTCGAGCGCTTCGGGGTACTCCTCAAGGGGA
>Ga0315273_10004572_pt1 | contig 16952 bp, 11 predicted proteins | sample YL17G02_0_MG_FD_205753 | JGI IMG/M metagenome (GOLD analysis project Ga0315273, IMG submission 205753) | Sediment microbial communities from Yellowstone Lake, YNP, Wyoming, USA - YL17G02_0 | ecosystem: Environmental > Aquatic > Freshwater > Lake > Sediment | place: USA: Wyoming | collected... | reverse complement strand
TTCCGATCAGCCTGACGGTCTGGCGCTGTGTCGCGAAATATTCGGGCCCACGATGGCGGTGCTCGACTATGTGATGCCGGGTTTCAAGCTTGCCAAGGCGGTGGCGGATGTCTACCTGCAATCGCCCTGCGTAGCAGGCGTGATCCTGCACAAGCACGGCATCTTCACCTTTGGCGACACCGCGCAGCAAGCCTACCAACGCATGATTGCCATGGTGACGAGAGCAGAGGAATACATTGCGCGGCAACCGCGTCGCGGTGCTGTCGCCAGGGTCACCACGTCAGCGACTGTCGCGGAAGTCGCGCCCATCGTACGTGGTGCGCTCGCGGTATCGCTCGGCGACGGCCGCCACGCGCGCATGATTGCGGAGGTGCGCACCGACGGTGTGGTCGGCGAATTCTGTGCGCGTGCCGATCTGGAATCCATTGCCTGGACTGGCGTGATTACGCCGGATCACACCATCCGCATCAAGAATCGCCCGCTGGTATTGCCGTCCGAGTTCGGCAACGGCGCGCATTTCAGACAGCTGGTGCAAGCGCGCGTGGCCGCTTATGCGTCAAACTATCACGCCTACTTTCAGGCGAACAATGGATTGCTGCCCGGCAATCGCAGGCAACTCGATCCGCTGCCGCGCGTGGTGCTGGTGCAAGGCCTGGGTTTGATTGCATTCGGCAAGTCGAAGAAGGATGCGATCATTCACGCCGATCTGGCGCAGGCCACGATCGAGACCGTGCTGGCGGCCGAAGCGGTGGGTCGTTTCGAGCCGCTGCCCGAGAGCGAGCTGTTCGAGATGGAATATTGGTCGCTCGAACAAGCCAAGCTCGGGCAGACAAAAGAACCCGCACTCGCGCGCCAGGTTGCGCTGGTCACCGGCGCGGCAGGCGCTATCGGCCAGGCCACCGCCAGACTCTTTGCCGACAACGGTGCCGAAGTGGTACTGCTGGACCGCGATGCCGACGCAGTCGCGCAAGCCGCACGCGCTATTGGCGGTAAAGCGCTGGGGCTCCACTGCGACGTGACCCAGACGGCGGCAGTCCACGCGGCGTTCGATACCGCATGTGAATCCTTTGGCGGTGTCGACATCGTAGTGTCCAACGCGGGCGCAGCCTGGGAAGGTGCGATGGCAAGGCTGGACGATACCGTGTTGCGCAGGAGTTTCGAACTCAATTTTTTTGCCCACCAGTACGTGGCGCAGAATGCAGTGCGGGTGATGCAGGCACAGGGCACGGGTGGCGTGTTGCTGTTCAATGCATCCAAGCAAGCGGTGAATCCAGGCGCCAACTTTGGCGCGTACGGCACGGCCAAAGCCGCGACGCTGCTGCTCAGCCGGCAGTACGCGCTGGAGCATGGTGCAGACGGTATCCGCAGCAACGCGATCAACGCCGACCGCATCCGCAGCGGCCTGCTCACCGATGCAATGATCGCCTCGCGTTCACATGCACGCGGATTGAGCGAGGCCGACTACATGAGCGGCAATCTGCTCGGGCAGGAAGTACTCGCGCAGGATGTGGCCCAGGCTTTTCTGTCACTGGCGCTGGCGCGCAAGACCACCGGTCATGTGATGACGGTGGACGGCGGCAACATTGCCGCTGCTCTGCGCTAGGTTTCGGTTGATCGCCGGCGCGACGCGCTAATGCGGCGTCACGGTGCATCGGCCCCGGCACGGCCGGTCACCGGCCCAGCCGACCGCAGGTAATATGTGAAGGTCCGCTGTGAGATCCGGTTCATTCCCTCAAGTTCTGATCGCACCTCCTGGTCCGACAGGGTATTCCGCGGCGGGTCGCAGATCTCGTTTCCGGGCGAATTGGCGTCCCCATCGACGGGAGCCGGCTGGACCGCCGTCTTGCCGGTCAGCTCGCTCAGCGTGTAATGACATCCCCGGAAGATGAATCCGCTGACCGGTGACAGATTCGTGTTCAGCATGAAGGTCACCCGATCCCGGAGACGCTGATCGAGGATGTTGGCCCCGTGGCGCAACCAGGACGGGTCATCCTCGATACCGCTGAGCGCCAGGAGCGTTGGAGCGATGTCCACGTGCGAGGTCACGTACGGGAGACGCAGCTGACGTGCAAGTACGCCGGGCGCGTAGAGCAGGAACGGAACGTTGAACGCCACCTCGCCGTGCACCACGGGCTCATCCAGCGATTCGAACTCCAATCGGGTTCGCAGCCCGTGATCTCCGGTGACGACGATGATGATCTGGTCTTGCAGTCCGTTGCGTTCCAGCTCGCGCAGGAAGTCTCCCAGCAGTTCGTCAAACAACACGGCGATCGCATGCAATTTGTCCCGGCCGGGGCGGTCCTCCTCCCCCGGACGGGACACCCAGGGGGAGTGCCCGATCGTGGTGGCGAGCGTCACGAAGGCCCGTCGCCCTTGCTGGTCGGCGTCGAGGATGGCCCCGAGGGCGCGCTGGAATGAACGCCGCTCCTTCCCGGCAGTCACTGCGAAGGACGTGCCGTCAAACGGCACCACATCGTCCTCGTTGTCCAGCAACTGCTCGAAGCCGAATCGCTCCCAGAAGCCGGTTCGCCGGGCCCATTCGATCTCGAAGGAGTCGATGTAGGTGGTGGAATAATCGCGCCGGGCCAGGATCGAGGCGAGGGATGCAAACCGGACGTCACCGTAATCGAAGACACCCCTTCCCTTCTGCATCAGGTAATCTCCGCTGACCATGCCCGCGATGTTCCACCAGGTGTAAGGACTCGTGGCGTAGTGATGGTCGCTGACGATCGCCCTCTCACCCATGCGGCGCATCGTGGCCAGAGCGGGATCGTTTAGCAGGGGGTAATAGGCTCGCGGGGCGGTTTCGAGCGCCACGATGAAAATGTGGGGCGGACGAGGCGCGACCGGAGGCGGCGACGCCAGCCATCGCGGCTCCGGACCGCTGCCCCGCGGAAAGGCCAGCGCTTGATAATCGGCCTGAATGGCGGCCAGCGAATCCCCGTCTGCTTCCGGGAGATCCGGCGAGTCCCACTGGAAAAATGTGATGATCGCGGAACTCCAGTAACCGCCGATCACCAGGGGCGCCCGCATGCTTCTTCCCGGGAGGGTGATAATCCCCACACAGGAAAGCACGAGGATGCTCCACACGATAATGGGGTATCCCTTCCCCCTGCCGTCGATGGAAATCCCGGCCATCCGCATGGGCCGGGAGGGGAGGATGCTGAAGAAATAGGCCCAGCCCATGGCGAACAGCCCCCCACCGAGGAGCTTCGGCTCCAGGACTTGCCAGAGGATCTGCGGCTGGTGTGCGGCCCAGAGGACACTGATGGTCAAGGTGTCCAGGGTCATGAGATTGGCCACCTGCAGGATGGAGAAATGATTGGCCCCCATGATCAGCAGGCAGAGCAGCACGCTGGCGAACCGCAGCAGCTTCGACGGGATGCGAAGGATCAACCTCCCGACCGCATAGAAGAGTCCCACCAGGAGGGTGACCTCCAGGACATCGGCGCTTAGCAGGATGGCGCCATTGACATATCGCCCGATCCCGTCACCCAACGAGTCAAATATGCTCCGCAATCCCACGGTGAGCGTGGTCTTGCGCAGGAAGAGAAACTTGAACGCCACCGTGGGGACGAGAATGGCAATGTGCCACCAAGCGAGCTCGACGACTGCGGGAGAACGAAACCAGTTACGGCTGACGATGGACTTCACCGAGGGGCTCACGGAAACCGAAAGACGGCCACGCCGGGCGCCGGAACGCGCCGGACGGCGAACCAGGCCCGGTCAGGATCGTACCAACGATACAGCGGCGTCAGCTTGTTATGCATGCGCTTGTATTCGGTCAGCATGTTGTCTTCGGTGATCACCCGAAGGTCGGGCCGTCTGCGTAATTCCTCCCCCAGATCCGGCAACGGAGCGGACACCAGTTCTTCCAGCACTTTCCGGGTGGCCGGCGCGTCCGGGTTCAAGATGGGCCGCTGCTCCGCTGTGAACCGCAGGAGATTTTCACGTCGGGCATCTCCGCTCATCGCAAACGGCTTATCGCTGGCCGCCACGAAACTCCCAAAGGTGGTGACGTGGCGAAACACACTGGCGGCGGTGAATACAACGTCCTCCGACCCAGTCGCGTTGTAATACATGACGCCGCCCTCCTTGAGGTGGGCCCGGCATAATTCAATGAACTCCCTGGACAGCAGGTTGGTCTCATCGCTGCGCCAGTGAAAGGTTGTGTTCATCAGGATGAAATCGAATCGGGCCTGCGGGTGTCGTTTGAGCCAGCGCCGCCCATCGTCGAAGGCGATCCGGACCCGGGGATCGACAAGGATGTTGAGGTGATCGGGATATTTCCGGATCAACTCCCCATACCCGGAGTTGATCTCCACGACGGTGAGATTTTTGACCGACTCGTGGGCCGCCACCACCCAGGTCCATGAGCCGCTGCTGAGGCCGATTTCGAGAACCTCCTCGGGGTTCGGGTGCAGCGCCGCCATCAGGTACGCCCGGGTGATGAGATTCGAATTGGTCACCGGATCGACGTTGAACCGGCCGTCGTAGACGCCACCGCCGTAAATGACATCGCCTCCCTCGTGGGCGGTCACCGCGATGATGCCGCTGCGGTTCTGGAGAACGTACTTGTACCCCTCGGCGGTCAGCAGCTGCCGGTCGAACAACAATCGCTCCAGCAGATGTTCGTACGCCGGAGGGTAGGCCACGATCAGGCACAGCGTCGTCGCGAGCCCGCCGGTGAAGACCGCCGCCCTGCCCTTCCCGCTGCGCGATCCGGCCAGGCCCACGACGACAGCCAGGAGCAAAGACACCAGACTCAGGTACAGGATCATCTGCTCCAGCCCCAGGCGGTTCATCAACACGAAGCCGGTCACCAGCGGGCCGGCAGTCGAGCCCAGGATATTTGCGACGTAGATCCCCGAGATCGCCATCCCCACCGGCGCATTCGCGGGAATGCCGAAGTGGCAAAGGACCGGAAAGATGCTTCCCAACAGGAAGGCCACCGTCGCCACCGTCAGATAGGAGAACGCGATGCCGGCCATCGGCGAAACCCCGATCACCGCGCCGGTCAGGGGAATGGACGCGAAGTACCACACCGCAGTCGCCAGGAACATCCATGCGACATACACCAGCGGGCGGACCCGGCCGGACTCGCACACCCGTTTCCCTACCAGGGCGCCGGCTGCGACCCCGAACAGGAAGAACCCGAGGATGTGCCCGAAGACGTGGGGCACACCCCCCGAGGCGTAAGCAATGGCTCGAGTCCAGAGGATTTCCTGGCTCAACGAGACATAGCCGGTCGCTGCCGCGAGCAGTAGCGCCAGGGGGTAGGAGATCGCATTTCCGTGTGCTGCCGCCTGGGGCACCGGGGCCGGCACCGGCGCAGCCTGCGGCGCGCGCGGCAGCCTGCGCTGCCGCCGACAGTAGGCATACACCAGGCCGGCGACGAGAAAATTGAAGAAGACCGCCACAAACACCGTCGTCTGCCGTCCCACCATCGCGAAGAGCACATCCACGGTGACCAAGGACGCAACCGCGGAGCCGATGGTATTGCAGAAGTAGAGCGTTCCCACCGACCGGCCGATGTGCCGATTGGACCGGTGGAGGTGCGCGACCAGAATGGGGAGTGTGGCCCCCATGAAAAGGGTGGGGACGAACAGGATCGCGTAGGTGACCAGCGAAATGTTGAGCAGCGACCCGTGCACGGTGAGGTCGGTAATCCATCCGATCAAGGGCAGGCTGACCAGGCCAAACGCCCCGATGGCGAGTTCGCACAACACGAAGAGCTGGGGCAGTCGAGTCGGGAACCGCTTCGAGAGCATTCCACCCATGACGGAACCAACGCCCAACCCGAACATGAATACGGACACGATGATGGTGACCGATTCGACGTTCACTCCGTACGCAGCGAACAGCGTGCGCTGCCAGACGATCTGATACATCAGGGCCGCGAAGCCGGACACCAGAAAGAGCACGGAGAGCCAGCCAACGGACAGATAGATCCGCTCGCCCTCCCCGGTTTTCCCGAGCAGCCGCAGCACCAGAAGGGCCTGGGCCACCAGGAAGGCAAAGCCAAGGATGTACAGGAATGGCAGGGACAACTGGACACCGACAGCGCCGGCCAGGGGCAGCAGGAACACCCCGTAGGTGAGCGAGTCGTACCGGCAATAGTCCTGCGTCACACCCGCAGGCAGCGACAGGCGAAGCACAACTTTCCGCATCAGCGCGCGGAACCCGATGAGTGCTGCCGCCATCAAGGCGGCCGACCGGAGCATCGCCAACATCCGGGCGCCCGGGTGGAGGGCGTCGAATGTACCCGTTGCCGCCCACCAATCCATTTGAACGGCGAGCCCGCTGACGATGCCGATCGCAATCAGGGGGAAGTGGTGTCGGAAAAGTCGTGATGCCGTCATGCAATCAAATGGAACAGAGCACGTGGCCGATTTTCATGAGGCCTCATCAAAATTCAGGCGCATCCACTGCTCCAGCACGAAGAGCGCCCAGAGGCGATGGGAGTGATTATGGCGCCGGCTCCCGTGCTCAACGAGCATCCGCCGCACCACCTCCGGTCGAAAAAGCCCGCGATCCAGAAACGAGGGGCTCTCCAGTGTTTCTCGCACCAGCTGGCTCAACCGGCCGTTCCCGCGCAGCCAGTTCTTGAGGGGCACCGAATTGCCGAGCTTGTCTTTGCGGTGGTTGATCACATCCGGCAGCACACCTTCCATGGCCATTCGAAACAGGCGCTTGGTCCGCTCCACTCCCTCGAGTTTCCGGCGGGCCGGGATACGGGCGCCGAACTCCACCAGGGCCCGGTCATAGAATGGCAGTCCGACCTCAATGCCGAATGAGCGCGCCAGCAGCAGCCGGGAGAAGTAAAACCCGCACGCGGTCTGGTAGTCGCTGTAGAGCCCGATGGAAATGCCGTCGGCGGGACCGTCGTAACCCTCGAAGGAGTCGAGCACCGGCTGAAAGGCCCCCGCTTCCCGCGCGAGGAGCCCGGCCGGTCCGGCCAGCAATCCTGCCAACGCATCCGGGGTGTAATACATCCGCCACCGGAAGTGCCGGAGCGTGGTGGGCAGGTCTGGGGAGGGCACGATGCGCTTCAGCACCACAGCGAGCCCGCGCTTGCGGTCGGAATCCCGGGTGAGATCGAGAGCGCGGACAAGGGCACGACGGGCCGCTGCAGGAATCGGCATGCGGTCGTACCACTGGATGATCCGTTGAGCGGCGTACACCGGGTGACTGGCCCAGAGTTCATCGCCGCCATCGCCGGTCTGCACATAGTCCACTTTCCCTGCCGCAGCCCGGGCGAGGAGCCAGGTGCCGATCTCGATGCCGATGTCGCAGAACGGTGTGTCCATGCTCCGGACCGCATCGAGGATGGTGAGCGCCTGTTCCTCGTCGAAGAGGACTTCCGTGTGCGTCGTCCCGAGTTGCCGGGCCAGCTCGCGGGCGTACGTCGATTCGTCGAAGGAAGCCCCGCCGCAGCGAAAGCTGAAGCTCGCCAGTGGTGCCGTGAGCCGGCGGTGCATGAAAGTGGCCACCGAGCTCGAATCCATGCCACCAGAGAGAAAGACCCCGGGACGTCCGGCACCGAGCCGGCGGGCCACACTGGCATCAAGCAGTTCGCGATACCGGGAAGCGAGGGTGGTTTCCGGGTCGCTCCAGGGGTTGGCGAAGGACAGCCGGTACCACCGCCGCACCACCGGCGGCAGACCTCCGGGCCGCCACTCCAGAAGCGAACCAGGCGGAACCCGGACGATGCCTTCGAACAGGGTGCAGCTTCCCGGCAGAAAGCAGTAGGTCAGGAACTCCACCAACCCCTGTTGGGAAATCCGGGGCGGTACTCCCCGGGCGCGGACGATATCGCGGGCGCCGGACCCAAAGATCAGGCCCCCATCGTGGACGGCATAATGGAGTGGCTCGATACCAAACCGGTCCCGCAGCAAGCTGAGTGTGCCGCTGCCAGGGTCCCACCATGCCAAGGCAAAACTGCCGTCGAGGTGGTTGAGGGCCTCGACGCCGTTCTTCAGGAGGGCATCGAGCAGCCGGTGGGCCAAAGGCGCTCCGCGCTCGCCGCCCGCGGATTCCACGGCCCACAATGGATTGCCCGCCACGGCAAGCCACGCGCCCGAGGACTGGTCCTGCACTGCGCCGGCCGGACCCACCGGCGCGGTGGTATCAGATCCGCAGGAACCAAGCACGACACTCATTCTCCTGGGCGCGCAGGAACTGCGCCTGGTCGAGCCTCATGCAGCGACTGATACAGGCGGGTCAACCGCGTCGTGGCAGCGTCGACGGTCAGGTCCTCAGCGCCGAGACGGGCCTTTCGCCCCAGCTCCGCGCAGAGCAACGGGTCATTCCCGATCGACAACATCGCCTGAGCCATCGCATCCGCATTGCCTGCCGGCACCGTGAGGCCGCCCCCATACCGCTGCACCAACTCCAGCGGCTCTCCCAGGGCGGTCACCACGTGCGGGCGCCCGTAGGCCATGGCCTCGACCAGGTGCACCGAGCTGAAACGCAGGTTTTCGAAGGGGGCCACCATCACGTCGCTCGCCGCGTACCAGGCCTCCGGATGTGCCCGCGACTCGACCATGCGCACGGATTCCCCGAGTTCCAGCTCCGCGATCACCCGATCGATACGGGCGCGCATTTCGACCGGATCGCGGGCCCAGTCAATGGCTCTGTACTCCTTGGGGAGCCGGTGGTAGAGAGTCGGCTGGTACACGATGACCAGTCGGGCATCCGGGCGCCGCTGGCGGACCTTGGCGAATGCCCTCAACAGCGTCTCGTTGCCCCGTTCGGGACCCAGTTTGGTGATGGCACAGAACACCAATTCGTCGGTCAGGCCGAGTGTCTTGCGGGCACCGGCGCGGTCCAGCTGGGACCGAGGGTCCAAGAGGCTCCCCGGCACGGCGTGGTAGAGGACCTCAATGCGGTCGCCGGGGATGTTCCGCACATCCCGCATGTACTCCTTGCAATGGGACGAGGCGGCGAAGGCGTGGTCGGTTTGGGCGGCAAGCATCCGGTCCAGCAGCTTGAGGTAGAACGGATACGGAAAGTAGATTTGCGTGTCGAAGTCGTGGACGACGGTGGGAAGTCCTTTTACAACGCTGACCATCCGGCCGAGGGTGGAGGAGGCGTAGCAGTACAGATGCATCACGTCGATACGATGCCGCCGGCAGAGCGCGGCGATCCGGAGCGGCGCCGTCGGGTCGTACTTGGTGAGGCCCAGGGTCCGCACCGGGTGTCCCGCATCGGCGAACAGCTGCTGGATCTCGTCCGAGGCGCGGAGAACGTACGGATGGACGCGTACCAGCGCAGGATCGAAGCGCGGCATGAGGTTCATGTACAGCCGCCCGCCGCCGTGCAGGTTGCCGTCGTAGCAGACGTGGTCGATCAGCCAGAGGACGTTCAGCGGTCGCACAGGCGTTGTCATCTCCCCTCCACTTGGGGAGACTGCCAAGCAGCAAAGGCCCATAGCTCAGTGGCCAGAGGGCGAAACAGAGGCCCATCCGTCATGGCATCGCGGAGCGTGCGCGGCCAGGTCCACCTGAACCGGGAGTGCAGCCCTGAGAGCAACGGAAAATTCCGAGCGACGATTCTGATGTCGGTGCACTCGATTTTGCGCAAAATCTGCCTGATGCGGGCGGGCGGCAACAGGCATGTGGTGCCCCCAGTCGGCTTCCGAATGGCCCACTTGAGGCGTCGAAGCGCCGAATAGACTGGGGATTCGCACCGAAAATCCACAAGAAGCACCCCACCCGGCTTTGCCAGCGCGGTCATTCGTCGGAACACCGCTTCCGGATCGGGCATCTAAGCAAGCATACCAAGCGAGCAACCGACATCAAAGGCGGACTTTGCGCCATCGCAGGACATCAAATCGCTGCACAAAAGGCTGGCGCGTTTGGCGCGGCCGGCGTTGGCGAGACCCTGGTTGCCGAGCGCCAGCAGGTTTGCGAAATAATCTACGCCGATGTACGAGGCCATATCGGGATAGATTAGCGGGAGTCGTCCGTGCCCCGCCCCAAAATCAGGCACCCGGTGGCCCTTCATCGAGTCATAGGTCCCGCTGGAAATGGCGGCCAGCATGAATAGTTTCATCCGCTGCTGGTGAGCGTCGCGTGCTTGCATCCCGGTTTGTGCCTGGTTCATGTCAGTTTCCTGCGGCCTGCCGCCTGCCGTCTGCCGACGCCGACGTTCCGGCTGGCGGGGACGGCAGCGGCTTGAGCAGTCCATGCCAGATTCCGCGCGCCTTGGCCAGCACGGCCTTCGCATTGCCGCGGGGGGCCTGGACACCGAGCGCGTAGATCAATCCGAGGCCGGCGTAAAGGGCGTACTTGAGACGCTGGGCGGCGGTGCCATAACGGCGTACCAGCAGCACAGAGTTCACGGCCTCGAGGTATTTCCTGCGGGGCGAATAGCCGCCGATTGTAGCGGAGCCCTGGTGCCAGAGGACGGCGCGCGGCACGTACACGATTCGATACCCGAGCCGTTTAGCCCGCAAGCAGAAGTCGGTGTCTTCGTGGCCGTAGCCTTCGAAACTTTCATCCAGGGCATCGAGCCTTTCGAACACTTCCCGTCGGGCCATGAAGCCGAATCCCGGGATGTAGTCCACGTCGCCGACGGCGTCGTACTGCCCGCGATCGGGCTCGCCTGCGCCCCGCTCGCGCGTGACATTCTCGGTCCAGGTGATCCGGCCACCGGCGCACTGGATGGTGCGCGATTCGTCGTCGTTATAAGTCTTGGGGCCGAGCACGCCATTCCGCGGATCCGCCTCAGCGACGGCCACCAATTCCTCGATCAGCCGGGCATCGATCCGGGCATCGTTGTCCAGCGACAGGATGTACTCGTGTCGCCGGCGCATCGCCTCCCGGAAGCCGAGGTTCCGTCCTCCGGTCACCCCGAGATTTACCGGGCTGCTCAATACGGTGGCGGTGGGAAAACGCGCCGTCAGATAGGCAACCGAGCCGTCGGTCGAATTGTTGTCCACCACGATGAGCTCCGCATCCGGATAGCCGGCGCGAACGACGCTTTCGAGGCAGCGCTCCGCCAGCAGTCGGCCATTATGGTTCAGGACAACCACGCCGACCGAGGGGCGGCGCATTTCATTCATGACTCGACGACCAGCGGGAAAATTCGCCGGGGGACGGGCGGCGCGTCAGGATCGGGCCGGCCGGTGTACTTGGGGCAGTGGCTGCAGGCTTCCGGAAGGATGCCGGCCTTCATCTTCCGCCGGAAGACCGTGTAGACCTCGCTCCGCCAGATATCCTGGAAGGACCGTTCCAGAAGATTGCCGAAGCTGCGCCGATTCTGGGCCTGACGGTCCCCGGTCTGGGTGGTGTAGCAGCAGGGGTGCACGAAGCCATCGTAGGTGACGAAGTTCCGTTTCCAGGGGAAATCGCACTGCTCCACCGGCAATTTGTCGAAGAGCTCGATCTTGACGAGTACCCCCAACTCGCGCCCACGCTGTACTGCCCGGTCGTAGGCCTCCCGCACTTCGCGCTCGATCGATTCCGTTCCCAGTCTGGCGGTATCGTCGAAGGTGATGATGTTGACCATGGAGACCATGCCGACTCCGAGGTCGCGGGCCAGCTCCACGATACCGGTGAGCTCCTTGTAGTTGGTGAGCGACACGACGGTATTGATCTTGAACTCAGGCTTGCGCCGGCCGACCTCCCGTTTGATCCGGGTCAATCTGTGTGCGTTGGCAAGCACCTTTTCAAAGTTGGCCCCGACCCGGATCGACTCATAGGTGGCCTTGGTGGCGCCATCGAGCGAGAGGATGATCTGGTCGAGGCCAAGGTCCACTATCCGCCGGGCGGCCCGCTCGGTCATCAGGGTGAAATTGGCATTGAGGGTGATGTAGATTCCCCTGGCCTTCAAGAACTCGACGTCGCGCCGGAAGTCGCGGTTCATCAGGGATTCGCCGACCCCGGTCAGATCCACGCGCCGGAGTCCGGGCAGGTGCTCCACCATGCGCTCAAGGCTGGCGATGCGGAGATCCCCGCCCTTCTCGGTCCAATAGGCGATTTCGCACATCGTGCACTTGAGGTTGCACCGGGTCGTACACTCGATCTGAATCGAGCGGGCGGAAAACGCGAGGGAAGGCATACGCTTTCCCAGGACGTGCAGCGCATTGTCGGTGAAATCGAGGGCACCGACCCGCAGGGTCTCCCGCCACCCGATGGAGCGAACCTTGTATCGGAGCAGTTCCCAGAACCCGCTACGCAACGGCATAAATCACAACGCCTTTCCCAGCGGCGCGCCGGTGATCAGCATCAGCCACCGCCGCAAGACAAGGATATCGTCTCCGGTGATCAGGTTTGCCTTGCGGGCGGCCACGGCGTAGACGGTGGTGAAGAGCGCGAAGCCCGCCAGGAGTTCCCACACCACGGGCAGGTCGAGTCGGGTGAGCGGGAAGCAAATGAGGGAGGCCACGATTGCCAGCAGGGCCACGCGCCCGAGCCCGACCCAGGGCACCATCCGCCGCGTTCCGACCTGCAGGCGCCGACCGATCTGCCGCAGCAGCAGGGCGGAAAAAACATAGTCGGCCAGCAGGGCGGCCATCGCGCCGCCCATCCACCCGACGCTACGGGTCAGGGAGTAGCCGAGAACAATGTTGAAGGCCATGGCCTTGAGTTGCGCGGTGAGCACGGTTCTGGTGTCACCGGTGGAGGCGAGGACCTGGCTCCACACCGTGATTCGCAGCGGCAGGAACAGCAGGTAAATCCGGAAGGGCCAGATGCTTTCAGCATACTGGTCGGAAAAGGCGATCCGCACGATGGGATCGGCAAATACCATCAGGAAGCCCGCCACCGCAAAGATGGGCAAGGCGAGCTTGAGCATCGAATGCTGCCAAAGCGAGAGGAAGCCATCCACATCACGCAACTGAAAGCGCCGCACGAATTCCGGCATGATCACTGACAGCACCACCACCGATGTAACACCGGCCAGCGGGATCTCGAAGGCTCCTGCCGCGTAGAGGGCGAAGGTCTCGGGCGGGTAGAACAGGGACACGACGACCTTGTCCACCTGGTAGTTCAGCACCGCTGCAAGGGTCCCCAGTCCGTAGGGAGCGGCAAAGACCAGCTGAGATCGCCAGCCGGCGAGCGTGATCGGGGCCCTGATTCCCCGTACCGGTTGCCAGACCATCCAGATTCCCAGCAGCGACTGGAGCACGCCATAGCCGATCAGGGCCACGAACACGAGTTCCAGGCCACGCCCGGCGAAGGCCGCGGCCGCTACCGCGGCTATCATCCCCAGCTTGGTAACGATTTCAAAAGTTGCCGCCTTGCCGGTCCGGCCCAGACTCAGCAGGATGGCGTCGGTACAGACGGTCGGGACGGTCACCAGGGGCCAGATGGCAAACACCCGGAGCTGATGGGCGAGGTCGGGATTGTGGAAATACGCGGCCAGCGGGTCAGCCAGCAGGTACATCGCAAGGGAGAACGGCAGCGCGAGGACCGTGAGACTCAGCATCGTCTGCACGATGAAGCTCTTGCGCCCCGATTCGGCCAGTCGGGGGAGAAAGAAGTAAACGCTGACCGGCAGGCCCAGGGAGAACAGGTAGAACAACGACTTGTTGACCAGCCACACCTGATTGAAGGTGCCGAACTCGGTGCGCGTCAGGGCGTGCGCCAGGACCACCGCAATGAGAAGAAAGCAGGCGTGGGAGATCGCCTGGCTGACCATCATCAACACCGCGCGATCTGCCACCGGCGCCGGCGGTCCCTCCCCGGGGGCGACTCCTCCCACGTTACGCAACCGCCCGGCGGCGCCAGTGCAGGCGATGCACGCCGAAGGCACGCTTTACCACGAATGAGAGAAACGTGAGCGGCTCCTTCCGGAGTCCCACCCAGAACATGCACGACATCCGGCAACCGGCGCAGCTTTCCTTCCGCACAGTGCCGAGGTAGGCCTGATTGTCCGCTGAGTAATACAACTCGGTGGAGGAGGTTTCGAGCACATTCCCGATGGGTCGGCTGTTGTGACAATACTGGACGGTACCGTCCGGGTTGAGAAGCAACCCCTGGTCAGCGTAGGGGCAAGGCAGGGCGCGGGTCTTCGCTCCCTCTTCGTGATCGACCACCTCGGCGTAATAGTATGCGAGCGCGTCAAACAGCGAGGCCTCCGCCACCCGCCGTTTGAGGAATTTCACCAGCGTGGAACGGCCTGCCTCGGTCAGCGCGAGGCTTTCGGCGGTGCCGGAGTTGCCGTAGTAGTCATCGGAGATGGCCGCGATCTGGAACACGATCGGCAAGTCGAGCCGCTCAGCCAGTTCCTTGAGCTGTTCCAGCTCACCGATGTTCATCGAGAATATTGTCGGGTCGAGGCTCATGGTAAAGGGCGTGGCCCGCTGCAGCTCCTTCATGAACTGCACGCTCTCCATGGCCTTTTTGAACGCTCCGCGCGCGCCTCGAATCTTGTCGTGGGTATCCCCGATCCCGTCGAGCGAGACGCCGAGGGAGAGGCGGATCCCGTGATCGTGGCAGTAGCGGACAATCCGGGGATACTGCGCCCGCACGCTGGCGGTATAGACCACGTTAGAAGCGATCTGCACCTTGCGGAGCCGGGGCATGTGCCGGTGCATCAACGCCACGATTTCAGGCAGGTCATCGCGCAGGGTTGGCTCGCCGCCCGCGAGCATGACGTACTCGACCCGCGCGTACACCGGACCGGAAAAGATCGTGTCAAACTGCTCCAGCGTCAGCAGGTGGGGCGATCTGAGCTCCCAGATGTTGCACATCGCGCAGTGCGTGTTGCACCGCAGGTTGACGTTCACGTGCAAGACGGTCGGCGACAGCACCCTGGAGCGCTTGGTGATCTGGTTCTCGTACACGTCGCGCAGGACGGTCGGGACTTCCCGGAGTAGGTCGGTAAATTTCATCGCGATTGGATTTCCTCTCAGATCGTTGGGCGTCCGCCCAGGGACACCGGGCCGTCGGGGCGCGGCCGGGCCCGCGCCTCGATGCCTTGTTCGTCATCATAGCCGCCGGGAATCCCGACACCGGAGCGTTCGGCAAAAACGCGCTCGAGGCGCAGCTGCAACCGAGCCATCAGGTCCGGCCATCCGAACTCGGCGCGCAACGTCGCGAAGTCTCCGCTATCCATCGATTCCGATGCGGCCAAGCAGCGCACAATTTCGGCGGGGAACTGGTCGAGAGGCGCCACAACCATCTGCCGGTAGCGGCGTGGAATGCTCCCGGCTCCCCCCTCGGTGGTCAGCACGGTTTTCCCGAACGCCAGCCCTTGCACCACCTTGGTTGCCATGCCGGCGCCATAGGGCATCGGAGCCAGGATCAGATTGGCGCGTCGATACTCCGGTGCGATGTCGTCAACGAAACCGGCGACCTGGACGTTTCCGCCCGCCCAGTCACCGGGTGCGCCGGCGCCCACCAGCCGGAAAATGATGTCGGAGCGGACGCGCGCGACAGCCGGCGCTATTTGCCGCACGATCGCTTCGCCGGCCTGCCGGTTGTATCCGTCCCGAAAACTGCCGACGAAAAGCACGATTGCCGGCGATTCGGGGGGCGCCGGGTAGAAGGGGTGGTAAAGCTCCGGATCGAAACCCTGGGGCAGCATCTCGATTCGCTCATCGGGAATCCACCGGGCATACGCCTGGCGATCAGCCTCGGAGATCGCCACGACGAGGGCCGCCGCCCGGCAGGCCGCCCGTTCGGCCCAGAAAACAAATGGAGTCAGGAGCGCGCGGCGCGGATCGTTCCAGCGTTGGGTCCAGTAGAGGCGGTACTCGACGTTGTGCGAGCTGTAGATCAACGGAACCGAGTGACTGGCGGCCAGGATCCTGCCATAGATCGCGGCCAGCCCGTAGTCGGCGAGCAGTACGTCGAAGCGCCGCGTCCGGAGCATCCGATCAGCGGCGTGATACAGCGCCGGGCTGAAGAGGAAGTAGCCCGGCGTCGAAAAGTCCACGCGGACCCGATCCGCGAGGCCGAGGCGATTGTCCCGGTCACGGAACCGCGCCTCGATCTGCGGATCCACGCGATGCCCTGCCCCGGCCAGGTGCACCAGCGATAAATCGCAATGCCGGGCCAGGTGCTTCACAAAGGCGCCCATGCGAACGGTCGAGCCGTTGTTTTCGAGATCGGGGTCCTGCATGGACAGGTACAACAGCCGCCGCCGCGGGGCGAAGCGCCCCTCGGCGGACGTGCTCGGGTTGGGGGAGGTCACGGCGGTCATCGAGCGCGTCCCATCAAGGATCGGGAGTGAAGCACCCCGGGGTATGCCGCCGGCTTGCGGCGGAGGGTCCAGGTGCCCTGCGCTGCTGCCGACAGTGCCGTGGGCGACTGCAAGCCCGCTTCCATCAACAAAGCGCGAATGGCGTCAGGCGATACGTCAAACATGGTTTCTTGCAGCACGTCGCACGCCCAGGGTGGCGGGCTTCGTTAGTGTACCCAACGCTCTGCGACCCCTACGCGAATATCGCCCTCTACACGGCGAGTCGGAAGCGAGTGATATGTGAACGGCGTCACACTTTCCAGACGGTCCACGGTTCCCCCTGAATAAATGACGACCAGTTCGCCACTGCCATACGGATCGCGCACCCGTCGGCCGGATCAGCTATGGGTTGTACCTGTACCATTAGCCGATAGTCGTCACTCCGCTGCATTTCGCCGCGCGGGTGGCCGGTGTCGGGGGCCTGTGCGCCGCGTGGGTATTGCGCCATACGATCGGCGACCCCGCGCCGGATGCCACGACGCAGACGTTCGTTGACATGGGAGTGCAACTGTGGCCCCCGGTGCCGAGGAAGCTGTAGTCAGGCGCTCGAGCGTCCGACGCCGGTGGATGCGCCAGTCGCGCAGGTACCGCGGGTTCTTCCCGGTGGCGCGCGCGTGACTGCGCCCACTGAAAGATCGGCTGCGCTGGCTGCTGCGGGGCGCGCAATGCGTTGTGGCGTTGCGAGTGTGATCAACCGTTCCTTCGTCCGCTTCGCGCTGGTCGGGCTTGCCAACACGGTGGTCGGCTACGGCCTGATC
>Ga0315273_10004571_pt1 | contig 16953 bp, 18 predicted proteins | sample YL17G02_0_MG_FD_205753 | JGI IMG/M metagenome (GOLD analysis project Ga0315273, IMG submission 205753) | Sediment microbial communities from Yellowstone Lake, YNP, Wyoming, USA - YL17G02_0 | ecosystem: Environmental > Aquatic > Freshwater > Lake > Sediment | place: USA: Wyoming | collected... | reverse complement strand
TACAGAAAAGAAGTATGCTGAAAATGCTCTTAAAGAAAGTGAAACCAAGTACCGCGAACTTATTGAACTGGCTGTAGATGGGATCTTGCTATGTTCATCTGACGGCACCATAATAAGTGCAAATTCATATATAAATAATCTGATTGGCAGTTCTTTGGCTGACCTGCTTGGTATGCATATAAATGAACTTTTTAATCCCGAAGATCTTCAAAATGTACCGATCAGGTTTGATTTGCTTCAAAAAGGGGAAACCATTATAAACGAGAGGAATATCCTTCGTTCGGACGGAAAAAGGGTGCCGGTTGAAATGCATACCAAGATGATGCCGGATAGGACTTATCAATCGATTTTTCATGATATAACTGACCGAAAGGAATCTGAGAAAGCTTTAAGGGAAAGTGAAGAAAAGTACCGCAGAATTTTTGAGAATGTCCAGGATCTGTTCTACGAGACATCCCTTGATGGAACTATCCTGGAGGTTAGTCCTTCAATTGAGTCATTGTCAAATGGTTCTTATAGGAGAGAAGAACTTATTGGTAAGTCGATTTATGATTTCTATTCTGATCCTAATGAACGATCAACTCTTTTATTTCATTTAAAGGAACGGGGAACAGTAACTGATTTTGAGATTACTTTGGAAAATGGTGATGGATCAAGGATCCCCTGTTCTCTTTCATCAAAGATCCTTTTTGATTCCCTAGGGCGTCCTGAAAAAATAATAGGAAGCATCCACGACATTACAGAGCGTAAGAATGCTTCTGATGCACTCAGGCTGGCAAAGGAAAAGGCCGAAGCCAGTGACAGGCTTAAGACAGAATTTCTGAATAATATCTCTCATGAGGTGCGCACACCGCTGAATGGTATCCTGGGATTTGCAGAGATCGTTTCTCATCATGATATTTCAGAAGAGGAGAAGAAAGAATCCCTCACAATGCTTTTTGAAAGTAGTGACCGGCTTATTAAAACTATTACGAACTATATGGATATCTCGATGATAACTTCAGGGAGCATATATGTCAATAAAAAAGATTTTATTCCTGTCCACATTCTCCGGGAGATCTTTAATAATTTTGAATCAGTATGCTTAAACAGGGAGCTTAAATTATTTTTGAAAATCCCTGAACAATCTGAGGAACTTTGCATCAATTCCGATCAGGAAATATTCCGGAAGATTATATCTCATTTCCTTGATAATGCTGTTAAATTTACTGAAAGTGGCAGCATCAATTTCGGTTTTAAGCCTAAGAGAGGGAATCTTGAATTTTTTGTAAAAGACACTGGAATTGGTATAAATCCTGATTCATTCAACAGTATCTTTGACCGGTTCGTAAAAGAGGGTCAGGGTCAGTATAAAGTTTCTGAAGGGAGCGGACTAGGATTATCCATAGCACAAGGGATGGCTCAGGCTATCGGTGGGAAAATCAGATTAGAATCCGAGTCAGGCATCGGGTCCTGTTTCTTCCTGACTATTCCAATAAATAAAGATGCAGAAGTATCTGTATCTAAAATACCTGACAATGATTTCACAGTAGTTCTGGACGATTCAATGATACTTATAGCTGAAGATGATGAAACAAATTTCTACTATATCAATGCGATTCTTTCCAGAGCAACCGGGGCAAAAGTCCTGCATGCAACAAATGGGAGGGAAGCTATTGAAATTTTCAAAGCCAACCCCTCTGTTAGATTGATACTGATGGATATAAAAATGCCGGAAATTGATGGATTTGAAGCCACCAGGCAAATAAAGCTGGTCGACAGGAATGTCTGTATTATTGCAATAACTGCCTATGCAATGTCTGGTGATGAAGAAAAAATAATTGCTGCCGGTTGTGATGGGTATCTGAGTAAACCGATAAACAAAAAGAGTCTTCTTGAGAAAATAGCAGAATTCTTTAACCTTTAACCTTAGCCAGATACTCATTCACTTGTCTGTAAATGTTCTCCGCTGTGAAGCCTAACTTTTCATCAAGTACCTTGTATGGAGCTGAATAACCAAAACTATTCATTCCCCAAACAGCTCCTCCGGATCCAACGAGTCCTTGTAAGGTAACTGATAATCCTGCCGTTAAGCCAAATACCGGGACATTGTCGGGGATTACCGAATTCCGATAGGATTCAGGTTGCTTCCTGAACAGACCCTCGGATGGAGCAGAAATGATTCTGATATTCAGATTGTCCTTTTTTAAAAGCTGAGCTCCTTCAACTAACGTTGCTACTTCCGAACCACTGGCAATCAGTATAATGTCAGGTATTCCATTACAATCCTGAACAATATAGGCGCCCTTTTCTGATTGCAATGCATCGGTGTACCTGTTGTTTGCTTCTGAAGGCAGGTCCTTAATATTCTGTCTTGAAAGAATCAGAGCTGTAGGTGTTTTTCTGTTCTCAAGGGCCATTTTCCAGGCCACAGTTGTCTCAGCAGAATCGGCTGGTCTTAATACAACCATACTGTTCTCACCGTGATGGTTTTTAAGATGTTCCATAAGTCTCAGCTGAGCCTCCTGTTCAACCGGTTGATGGGTTGGTCCATCTTCCCCTACACGGAATGCGTCATGAGTCCAGATGTATTTAACCGGCAATCCCATCAGGCATGCAAGCCTGACTGCCGGTTTCATGTAATCAGAAAAAACAAAGAATGTCCCGCATGCAGCAATGACACCTCCATGGAGAGCTATTCCATTCATCACTGCTGCCATTGTAAGTTCTGAAACACCTGCCTGAAGGAAAGCTCCTGTGAAATCGCCCCTTGTAAATGGATGTGTGTTTTTAAGGAATCCATCAGTTTTATCGGAGTTGGAAAGGTCGGCTGACGCAACAACCATATTTTCAATTTTTTTTGCCAGAACACTAAGAACGGCTGATGATGCGACCCTTGTAGCTGATCCTTCCTTTTGAAGGACCGATCTGTAATCTATTTCGGGTACAATACCGGAATAAAAAGAGTGAAGCTTTTTATCCTGTTCCTTGTTGTTTGCTGCCCAATCTTCCTTTTTCTTTTTCCATTCTGAAACTGTTTTCGATTTAGCTTCGAGTACTTTTTTATAGTGGTCCTTAACCTCCGAGAATATTTTGAAAGGATCTGAAATATCCCCGCCCAGATTGACAAGTGACTTTTCAAAAGATCCGCCGGCTTCGCTTACTGGCATTCCATGAGTTGAGGTTTTCCTTTCAAAGCTCTTTCCTTCATTGTCAAGAAGACCTTTGCCCATAATAGTCTTCCCGATTATAATGGTAGGCTTGTTCTTTTGATTGATTGCCAACCTGAGTGCGTTTCTTATCTGTTTCTGATCATTTCCGTCAATATTGATTACATTCCAACCCCAGGCAGTATATTTCATGTCAGTATCTTCAGCAGTCACTGCTTTGGTTTCAGTTGAGAGCTGGATATCATTTGAATCGTAAAACATAATAAGGTTGCTGAGACCAAGAAAACCTGCCAGACGACCTGCTCCCTGTGAAATCTCTTCCTGTACACCACCATCTGAAATATATGTAAATATTTTATGAGCAAACAGTTCCCCGAACCTGGCAACAAGAAAACTCTCTGCGATTGCTGCTCCGACAGCAATGGTGTGGCCCTGTCCGAGAGGCCCTGAAGTATTTTCAATTCCTCTCATAACATCAAGTTCAGGATGACCTGGTGTAGGACTGCCCCACTGGCGGAAATTTTTTAATTCCTCAATAGTAAAATAACCGGTCAGCGTAAGGATAGAATAGAGCATTGGTGACATATGACCGGGATCAAGAAAGAAACGATCACGATTTATCCAGGATGGTTCATCCGGATCAAAATTAAGGAACTCGGAAAAGAGAATATGAATAAAATCGGCGCCGCCCATTGCACCCCCTGGATGACCTGATTTTGATTTTTCAACCATTGCCATTGAAAGAATGCGGATGTTATCGGCAGCTCTTTTATTTATGTCTGTATTCATTCAGGTTAAAATTAGAATTTCATTTAATACCGGTAAAAATATGATTATTCAGTGAGAGAAAAAACACAATCTTTTAGTACATTTAACCTGAAAAGTCTAACCTGCCCGATATATGTAACCAAAGCTTTATGATTTAATCGTTGATGATGAAGAAAATGTCAGGATATTACTTAATAAGCTCCTGGAGGAAACACTCAGGATCTTCCTCAAATAGATAAAGAGCACCTATTGTTTTTAGATCTTATAGATACTTCCTGTCTTCCTCAGGGACCTCAAAATATTTATTGTAGATATTCAAATCAGGACCTATCTTCTCCTCAACTTTATTTCCCCTGATCTTATATGTACACTTTTCACCAGCAATACCAGAGAAATAAATATTGTATTCTTTTCCATCTTCATCGATCATTTTGATCCTTACCATATGCAGGTACTTCATACTATTTAACTGTGCCGCACATATCGGACATGTATAAATGTATTCTTCCCCTTCTTTAATCTGAAATGACGAATGAGTAGTTGTAGTATAGTTCCCGATCTCGGGATTTAGATAGACCAACCCTCTCTGGGAACGGTTAGTTAGTTTTGATGCTGCAAGGATAATTGATGTTTTTACGTTTAGATGGCCCCTGCAAACTTTACAAAGATATTCTACAGCCATGATATACCTCCTGTTTGTTTATTTGTTTAATAATTCTATCTGCAACATTCTTTACAATGTACGAAATATTTTCACCAAAGTTAATTTTTTCCGGCTGGATTCCGAGAACATAAACCTGCATCGCGAAGAATTCCGACAACCGTCTCAGCGAAATATTATGAGTATTGAAAGTCAGGTCCTGTATCTTACTTAGAGATAATAATTTAAATGTTCCGACAGCTTCCTTCATATCCAGACAATCAATAAGTATCAGTATATCAGGATTCAGACTGTTTATTTTTCCGATATAATTTTCAATACTTGCTTCTACGGTAAGCGATGATATGTTCCCCTTTGTCTTTATTCTTCTACTTAAATATACACCAACGCCATCATCCATTTTAAGAACATTACCAATCCCTACAAAAAGTTTCCTGGACTCTTTTTGTGATAATAGTATATTTAGTTCTTCAAACACCTTTATATAAGTATTTTACAAGGACCTGTCTCAGACAATTAGGACAAATAATATTAAACATATCTTTTCTCTTCAGGCTATCAATGATTTCAACATCAATGTCTTGTCCTTCTGCCAGTTTTAATTTTTCATTAAGCATATTCAGATTAAGGATAGAAGAAAATGCTTTCGGACCAAGTTTCCTGTGCATAAAATGAAGATGCTCTTTTGTCGTTATTACTGCATTGCAACTTTTGCATATGAGCAGCTCTTTTTCCTGGAATTCAACATTTTTCTGTCTGTCAAACACAGCCAGGTCAAAAATTTTGTCTGATAATTTAACCCCTTTACCTGTAATACAATGTTCCTGGCACTGACCACAAAAGATACATTTCCCGTAATCTCTTTTTATTATTCTGATTCCCTTTTCTTTATCATCGACAAATGTTATAGCCTGAGGTGGACATACATTTGCACAGGTTTCGCATCCAACACAATTATCGTTATCGACAACAGGTTTACCTCTGAAGTTTTCGAAAGGAACATGAGGTTCCTTTGGGAACTTCGACGTATAGGCCGGAGTAACCAGAGAAACCAGTGCCTCTTTAATCTCTCTTATTTTGGGATACTTCATTTTATGGCATCTTTATAATCATCTTTGACACTTTTGTCTCCAAGTTTGATCCCGAAATGATAGGTTCCCCTGATAAGTGCATGAGCCGCTACAGTAGATCCAAAGAAAAGTATTGGTATAGCAATAATGGCTTTCGTTCCTGCATCGCTCAGACCGAAATGGAAAACTACACCAATCAGTATGCTGCAGCATCCCAGGGTTACAGCTTTTGTTGACGCCTGGAGTCTGTTGTAAGTATCAGGAAGTCTAATAATTCCAATACAACCAAGGAGGTTGAAGATAATTCCGATTGTTATGAAAATCAGGCTGATCATACTATTCATTAAGTTTTTTACCTGTGAGATATTTGGCAAGTGTCAACGTTCCGATGAAACTAAGAATGATCCATGCAATTCCGATGTCAAGAATAAAGGATTTTTCAGTTTGAATAGAGATAATAGCACAAACACCTACTACCAGTATTCCGAAAATATCAACTCCTACCATTCTGTCAGGTATTGTAGGTCCTCTGATAATCCTGTACATGCAAATCCCACTCAGTCCTATCTGAACCCAAAGCAGTATATTAAGCCAGGTACTCATTCTATTATTCTTTTAATATATTTTTCAAATGCTCCGGTTATAATTCCTGTATAAACTTCAGGATCTTCTGAGCTGATATAGATCCAGTGGATATAGAGAAAATCATCTATAATGTCTACTGAAATAGTCCCCGGTGTCATCGTAATCGAATTTGCGAGCAGCATTTTAGCCATATCAGACTTTAGTGTGGTTTTCACTTTCACAATACCAGGCCTTATCGGCATTGCCGGATGAAGCACTCTGTAGGCAACATCTATATTAGCTTTTATACACTCCCAGATAAAAACAAACAAATAGACAAAAAACCAGAAATATCGATGAGGCTGAAGAAGCTTATATACATTTTTTACAAAAAATCTGGTGAAAACTGCAGAAGTAATAAGAGAAGCTACCGCTCCGACTATAAGATTTGGAATGGTAAATTCGAATGTTAACATTATCCAGAAGATCATCGATAATATAAAGACTGTAATGTATCTCATTTCATTGAACTAATATTGATGTTGAATATTTCAGAGGATCTGTCAGAATATTGATTGCAGGAGTGATGATTGCATCCCTGATTTCAGGTATGACCAGAAGGCTTAAAAGAACACAGATAATACTTAAGACAACCATACTGAATCCCATCGGAAATGGCACTTCTCTAATACTCTTGTTTTTATCTGTTTCTGGTTTGTTATAGAACGCATATCGTTGGAATTTAAGAAACGATGCCAGAGTAATAATGCTGACAACTACTGCCAGTACGGCAAGAAGATAAAACTTGGCCATAATGGCGGCAATTATTATTATCAGTTTGCTGAAGAAGCCGTTAAAAGGCGGAACTCCTGATATAGACATTGATGCAATAAATGAGGTTGCAGACGTTACCGGCATCACCTTTGCCAGTCCTCCCATCTCCTTCAGATCCCTGGTACCCATTCTGTATTCGATTGCACCTGCATTCAGGAAGAGCAATCCTTTAAAAGCCGCATGGTTAACAAGGTGAAAAAGAGCTCCGGCAATTGCGAGCGAAGCAATCTCCGGTTTAGTTCCTCTGGAGACAAGGATCATCCCAATGCCAACTGACATTATAACATAACCCATCTGGCTGATACTGTGATATGCCAGCAGTCTTTTAATGTCCCATTGACCTATTGCAAGAAAAACACCTATCACCATCGATAATGTTCCGAGTGCAGTAATCAGGACGGCCATATTTTCGCTTATGGCGAACATATTAAAAAATAGTCGGATAATAACGTAAATACCAACTGCTTTTATAAGCACTCCTGAGAGCATAGCTGAAATAGGGGAGGGTGCTGATGAATGCGCATCTGGCAACCATGCATGGAATGGAATGATAGCTGCTTTAAGACCGAAGCCGCTTAGTATCAGTATCTGGACAAAAAGGTAATATGTTTTGTCATAACCAGAACTGAAAGCCTCCTTTATATCTGCAATATTGAGAGTCTTTGTTTTCCAATAAATGAATCCTATTCCAAAAAGGATTAAAAAGGATGCTATTGCTCCAAGTACCTGGTACTTGAATGAAGCTTCGAGTTCATTTTTCTCAACACCAAAAGCCACCAGAGCATAGGCTGAAATTACTGAGATCTCAAGGAATACAAAAATATTGAACAGATCACCGCTGAGTGCGACTCCATTCATTCCTGCAACCATAAGACAAAACAATGAATAGAAATAGTTTTCAGCTGTGTACCGTTTTATATAAGATATTGAATAAAAAGCAGATAGAAATCCAATTATATTAATAATGCATAAGACTATAACTGTGAATCCATCCATTACCATGTAAATGCCTATCGGGATTTTATTTATTGGTTCCCATCCTCCTACTTTATAAAGTGATAAGTTTTCCCCGGTAGTTACCAGGGAATAAATGCTGAATATAACCAATAGAAGAAGGATCAGAGAAGCAAGATATTTGTTCAGCCCACTGATGAATCTTCCGAGAATCATTATCAGGAAAGCGCCTGCCAGAGGAATAACAACAAATAGTGGTATCAGCGGATTCATATTTTATCCTCTTAAGTTTTTTATCTCTCTGATGTCGAAAGTCCCATACTTTCTGTAAAGCCTGATAATGACGGCCATAAGCATCGCAGTTGTTGCCAGTCCGATAACAATGGCTGTAAGCACCAGTGCCTGTGGTAAAGGATCGACATATACTTTGGCAGGATCAGCGGGATCAACTATTGGTGCAACTCCGCCATCGATGTAACCCACAAGAGCAAAGAACAAAAATGTACTTATCTCCATTATAGATAGTGAAACAGCAATCTTAACCAGGTTTCTTCTAGTTATTACGCCGTACAATCCGACCAGAAACAATATGAAACACATTACATAGGCAATCATTCTTTAGACTCCTCCTTAAAGATTATAAGTGAAAGAAAAATTATAAATATTGAAGCTGCCACCTCTATTCCTACAAAAATATTGTAAAGTGGTAATACGCCGGCACTTACAAGATGTCCGACAATTCCTTTTGGAAGAAAATTGTTAAAGAAGATTTTAGTCCCGAATAAAAAACCTGAAACAGCAATGAGTATAACCAGGATCGTAGCCAAACTTTCGACTATGGTTGTTCCTGCTTCTTCTTTTATGAGCTTCATAAAATCACCGCCATAAGAAAGTATAACCAGGATAAGAGATCCTGCAATAACCACTCCGCCTGCGAATCCTCCTCCAGGAGTAAGATGTCCATGTACTATAACGTAAATCCCATACATGAAAATCATTCCTGCTATAAGCTGAGTAGTCTTTTTTACTATTAATGTCATTCCTTTCATCGGTTCCTGATTCTGATATATCGTTACTCGTTTCTTGCTAACTTTTGTCTTTTGTCTTTTGTCTTTTGTCTTTTGTCTTTTGCACCCTGCACCCTCTATTTCTTCCCCTTAATCCTCAATATAGTCAGTACCCCGAGTACAGCAGTTACCAGCACAACTGCCTCACCCATTGTATCGTAACCTCTGAAATCGAAAACCACACCGGTGACAAGGTTTGCACTGCCGGTTTTTTGTGCAGCACCTTCAATATAATGTTTTGCCATTCTTAACGAACTTTTCCCGAGAACATCAAGCGACTGAATGGAAACCACAAAGAAATAGAGAAGAACCAATATTAATAAAATAGCCGTTACGGCAGCAATATATCCCTGGGTATCAAGTTTATTAAATGATTCCTGCCGGGAGCTGTCGTGGACAACGGCAACCATTATAATAAGAGTTATTGTGTCAACTACGATCTGAACTATCGCAAGGTCTGGCGCTTTAAGCAGCAAAAAACATATTACCAGACTATATCCTACTATACCACAAGCTATTACTGATGAAAGCAAATCCCTGGCATGGATAGCATACAAAGCACCTAAAATCATAAATACTACTATAATAGATATCGTCAGGTCCATTTCAGATTTAATTATTTATATCATAATCAGTAGCATAACTATTAATCCTGCGAAAACCCAGATAATATAAGCAGGCAAAACACCTGTATGAGCTTCGCTCAACTGGTGACTGAGCCAGAGCACAAACTTTTTTGACAGATCATAAATATCAAACCAACGTTCTTCGGCTTTCTTATAGATCCATGAAAACAAGCGGAATTCACCAATGGTTTTATAGAATTCCGGTGTGGAATAACTTGTCTGATCCTGAATTTTTTCTCCACCGATAAAGCTATCTTCAGTTCTGAATTTCTTAAGGTTGAATGCCAGATAGAGAATTATTCCAAGAATTATTGAGATTAAGATAAGTAATGAGACAAATGATGAATTCCAGAATCCTTTGAACTCAAATGTACCTGAAATGGGCATGAAAAATTTTGGTACAACGAAATTTGTGGCAAATACACCGAAGACAATGCAGAATAAAGCAAGGATAACCATCGGTATCCACATCATAATGGGTACTTCCCTGACCTTTTCAAACTCTGGCCTCCGTCGGCTCAGGAAGATTCCGCCAATGAATTTAATAAAGCTGGCAAGAGTAAGCGCTGAACCAAGCACTGCCAATCCAAGCCATAATACCCATAGTTTATTAGCCAAACCTGATCCGGTTCCAAATTCAATTATCCCCTGGTAAATCATCCATTTTGAAGCAAAACCGTTTAAAGGAGGTACTCCTGAAATAGACATTGCAAAAACCAGAGCTGCAAAGAATGTAACAGGCATTGCTTTGGAAAGACCTCCCAGGTCATCAATATTCTCTTCACCTGTACGGAATTCGATACTTCCCGCAGAGAGGAAAAGACCGCTTTTGTAAAGAGCATGGTTAATCATGTGGAAAAGGCCGGCAGCAACTCCGATTGCTGACCCCAGACCAAATCCAAGGATCATGTATCCGACCTGAGATACAGCGTGAAATCCAAGCAATCGCTTATAATTATGCTGAACAAGTGCCATCATTACAGCAGTGATGATAGTTAATACTCCTGTTAACAGAAGCAGGAATATCATCGGATCAGTTAGAACAAACATACTGGTAGTTATCCTGGCAAGAAAATATATTCCGAGAAGTTTGTCAAGAGAGGCGGGAAGATATGCAGAAGAAGTTGCCGGAGCACTCTTTGCATAATCGGGGACCCATGTATGAAACGGGAAAGCACCTGCTTTAGTGAAACTTCCTGTGAGCAATGCCAGGAATGCAACTACTGATAACACATTTGAAGTTGGTAATGACATATCAGTCATACTCAGAGAACCGGTAATCTTCCAGATGATAGCTATGCCAATAATCATTATGCTATCTGAAGCCCCAATCAGAATGAGTGTTTTTTTTGCGGTTGCAGAACTTTCTTGATCCTTCCCCTGTATCAGTTTATATAAAGTTATTCCAAGAACACCCCAGAATAAAAGGAATAAAAGGAGATTATCAGAAAATACAGCGCCGTATGTACAACCAAGAGTAATAAGAAAATATGGATAATAGTTTCTGACCCTTCCTTCTTTTATATAAACCAGTGAATATAATAGAATTATAAAGTTAAAGAGACTGATAAACAAGACAATAAGTTTACCCAGGCTATCGCTGTTAAATGCTATGTACCTTCCCGCAACATGCAGAAGATCAACCCCGAAAACAAACAAAGTTGGGCCGGTTGTCTGCTCGTTCAGAAAGTGAAGTTGACTGCCAGAACTGTAGATAACTATTGTAAGATAACCTGTAATGATACTTGTCAGCAGAGCAACTAACCCTTTGGCGGTTCTGAATTTTTCCGGTACGAAAAATAGTAGAAAACCTGCAAGAACAGGCAGAGATATTATGCTGATAATCTCTTTCATAGGTTACTTTTAAGCGTTTTCTTTATCTCATTGGTCTTCTTAACTGATTCATTGATCAGTTCATTAGCATTCATTATTTTCTCCCCGGAGTTCAAATCGTACAACACGGCCATACGTTCGGTACAACAATAACAAGGATCAACAGCTGCCAGTGAGATTGTAGCATCGGCAATTGTCTGACCTATGCACGATTTCTTAAACGTTGCAATGTTGACATAGCTGGGGGCCCTTATTTTATGTCTGACAGGAGAACTGGAACCGTCTGATTGCACAAAATGGAATACTTCACCACGGGGTGCTTCAGCACGACCATTTCCAATTCCTTCAGGTATCTCTTTAATTTTTAATGAAATATCTCCCTCTTTTTCTTTTTTAAGACCATCGAGACATTGCTCAATGATTGAGATCGATTCGTACATCTCAAGTAATCTGACCTCAGCTTTGGCAAAAACATCGCCGGCTTCTGCTGTTATTACTTTCCAGTTAACAAGTGGATATGCTGCATACGGATCGTCTTTTCGCACATCAATTGCCACACCTGAAGCCCTTGCAGTTGGACCGACCGCACCATAATCAATGATATCCTGTTTAGTCAGAATACCAACTCCCTTTGTTCTGGCGTGAATAACCGGATCATCCATTATCGCTCCTGTCAATAAATCGGTCTTTATCTTAATGTCATCCAGAACCTTTTGAATGAGAGGGATTTTAGTCTCCTCAATATCTCTTCTTACACCGCCAACTTTGAACATTGCATAGCTGTTCCTGTTACCCGATATCATTTCAAAAAGGTCAAGTACAGGCTCGCGGTATTTCCATGCCCACATAAAAACAGTATTGTAGCCAAGGAAGTGTCCTGCCAGTCCAACCCAAAGAAGATGACTATGTAACCGCTCGAGTTCACCGATTATAGACCTGATGTATTTTGCCCTGTTTGTAATTTCGATATCTGCAATTTCCTCGACTGCATTGGCAAAAGCAAACGGATGCGAGTTTGAACAGATTCCGCATATGCGTTCCACAAGGAAAAAAATCTGTTCATAAGTCTTCGATTCACTCAGTTTCTCAATCCCACGATGATTATATCCGGTCTCCCATTTAATGTCTTTTACAATCTCTCCATCACAATAAAGCTTAAACAGTTCAGGTTCCTCCTGAAGTGGATGATAAGGTCCGATTGGTATGAGTGTTTTCTTTCCCATATAAGTTAATCTACGCTTATTTCTTAAACTCCTTCCTTAAAGGATAAACACCTTCGGCCCAGTTACCTTCCGAAATCAGTTTCTCCTGGTTGGGGTGATTAAGGAAATTGATACCAAGAATCTCGTGCATCTCTCTTTCAATCCAGTTAGAAGCATTGAACATGTTTGAAAGAGATTCAATTTGCGGATTATCCATATCCAGCATTACATGTATGTTAAGTATCAGTCCTATATCATCCTTACTAAAATGATAATGAATTTCAAATCCTTTTTTCGTGTGTAAAGCCGAGGCAATGATAAACCTGAATCCTTCTGCTCTGTACAAATAATCAGCAACATTAACTATTGAATCTGGATTTATTGTAATAGTCATTCGCTTCTGATTCTTAACTATAATCTCAAGAATATCAGTATTGAATTTTTCTTTAAATTTTTCTATGATCGACTGTATATCCATATCTTCAAAATTCTCTTTTTACATTCTTTTAAACCTCACCCCTCACACCTCACGCCTCACGCCTTTTCCCTATGAGTTCTGAACTAGTTTAATAATTCCGGCAATAATTGCCTCAGGTTTTGGCGGGCATCCGGGAACATATGCATTGACCGGGATTACCTTATCCACCGGACCTGCAAATGTATAGCTGTCTGTGAAGAATCCTCCCGTGCAACCGCAAGCACCTATAGCAACTACCAGTATAGGTTTTGGAGCCTGATTGTAAACCTCTATCAGTCTCTCCCTGTCACGCATATTTATAGAGCCATTAACAAGAAGAACATCTGCATGCCTGATACTTCCGACCAGCAGAATACCAAAACGTTCGAGATCGTGCCTTGGCGTGAGGCAATCAAGTATTTCAATATCACAATTATTGCATGAGGCACCTCCAAAATGGAAGACCCAAAGCGACTTTTTAAAGCAATAATTTTTAAACCCCACTTCGATAAATTTTTAGTAACCAAATGCAATCAATACAAGAGCAACTATTGCAACCAGGTTCATCCATATGAAAAAGAAGCTGACAGCCTGTTTGATCTTAACCCTTGGATTTGTGTTCCTTATCAGAGTTAGGATGAGTACAACGGCAAGGACCTTCAGTATTGCCCATAGTATATTAATTCCTTCAAGTCTGAATCCATTCATTAACAATGCAACCAGAAAAGCAGGAAGTATAAAAAGCATGATATATTTTGTAAGTTTTATCAATGCGTAAGCTGCACCGGAATATTCAATAAAGATCCCTTCAGTTATTTCTGCTTCTGCTTCGGGCATATCAAATGGGACCATTGCAAGTTTTGCCTGGATACAAAAAATACCTGCTATGAATAAAAGCACGCCTGAAATGCTGCCGATGAACGGAGATCCTGCCTGTTGTGCTTGTATAATTGAGTATAATTCGAATTGTTGCCCGCATTTCATAATAATCCCGGATATTACCAGGAGAAAAGTCAGCTCATAACTGAGGATAAGTTTCATCTCCCTTGATCCTCCGATCATAGCAAGAGGGTTCCCTGATGCAAGTGCTCCAATTATATAAGAGAATGAAGGGATTGTAAGCAGGTAAAAGATAACAAGCAGATCGCCGCGGAAGCCTGTTGTTATACTAAATAGCGGGAGCAGAATGAAAACCCCTGCCATGCTGGCACCAAAGACGGCAAAGATTGGCATCATAAGAAATACTAATGGAGATCCATGCTTTGGCAGTATTGTTTCCTTTACCAATAACAATTTGAAGAAATCATAAAATGGCTGTAAAACAGGGGGGCCCTTGCGAAACTGTACCCTGGCGGTAATTTTCCTGTCGAACCACGAAAGAAATGCTCCGGTTACTGCAACAAAGAGCAGACCGGGGAAGACAAGAAAATAAAAGATGTAAACAGCCATATTACTGGTTTTTACTGTTTTTCAGTGATATATAAAAAATCTCTTATGAGAACTTTTTCATTGAGACTATAAATATTTTTATCCGGCGACTCTTCCTGATCAGTAATAGTTGCTGTTCCCTCTGGACAATCCCTGATGAATTTTTCCATCTCTTTTTCATCTTTCAGATCATAGAAGAGGTCTTTGTTCCCGTGGTGTTTAAAAAAATCAGTCATCATTGTTCCGAAGGGACAAATTGTGACACATGATTTGCATGAGACACAAAGATTTGTATAGCGTACAACAATCCCATCTTCATCTTTTTCCAGGGCATCTGCAGGACAAACATTGATGCATGGAGCATCTTCACATTTCCTGCACGTGAACCTGAATGTGGCAAGCTCACGGATAGTCTTTAGCCCATTTGCATTTGGTAACGGATAAAATAAACCTTCCGGTAATTCCAGGGCTGAATTCCTGACCATTGCCTCTCGGATTTTTATCATATCTATTAGTATCCTTTGACCCATTTTAGTTCCAGATATCGGGTTGATCTTTTATTTCATCATAGGTAAATACAGGGCCGTCCCTGCAAACAAAAAATTCACCCATCATACAATGCCCGCATTTCCCTAAACCGCACGACATGTTTTTTTCCATTGAAAGGTAAATCTGATCATCGCTGTATCCCATTTCAAGAAGCCTTATAGTTCCGAATTTCATCATGATCGGGGGTCCACATACTACAGCCACGGAATTCTTTATGTTAATTTTTATTTTATTCAGCAAAGTTGTTGCAACACCTACTGAACCGTCCCACTCTTTATCTGCTTTATCTACAGTGCGATATGCTTCAAACTTTTCTGTGTTGTTTAGCCGGTCAAAAAGAGGTTTATAGATACAATCGGAAGGAGTCTTGGATCCATAGCACAGAGTAACCTTAACCAAGTTATCTTTTATGCTTTCGAGTGTATATAGAAGCGATCTGATAGGAGCGAGGCCACAACCACCGCCCAGTATGACCACTTCCTTGCCGAAGAATTTTTCGACAGGATAACCTCTTCCATAGGGACCTCTTATTCCCATAAAGACTCCTGGTTTCAGCATGTGCATATATTCCGTAACATATCCCGTTTTCATTACTGTTACTTCAATCTTTTCAGTTACCAGAGGTGACGAGGAAGGGGTAAATGGTGCTTCTCCAATACCATCCACAGATAATTCAATAAACTGACCTGTTTTAAATGAAAAATTATTCTCAGGTACCATTACGAATGTTTTAATTGAGGATGACTCCTCGATAACGTCTGTTAATCTGGCCCTGATAGGTTTATATATATTCCTGTTATCCGGCATTGTTGGCTATTTTGCTAGTTCCATGAATATTTCGTTTTTGTTGATCTTTCCAATACAGGCTTCAATACATCTGCCACAACCAGTACAGGCAAGGGATTTGAATTTTTCCGGTTTCCATGCATATTTACACATATATCTGTTTCTAAATCGATTATGAAGTTCAGCCAAAGCATCTTCTCCTCCTGCGACCCTTTCAAAACCAGGATACTGGCACGCATCCATTTGTTTTAACTTCTCAAATCCCGGCTTGTCAATTAGAAGAAAACATGTACATGTCGGACAAATTACAGTACAGGCTCCGCATGAAACGCATTTGGCAGAATACTTTTCCCAGATATTCTTTTTTGCATTAGTAACAAGCTTACATGTCTCTTTATAATCTGGTAAGCCTCTGTTTGAGTCAGAAAGGATTTTTTCAGTTACGAGCTGTTCTTTTTCAATTGAGGATATGGTATCTTTGTCATCAAGTGATTGAACTGCGGGGATTTTCTTTACAAAATCTTCTCCTTTTGCGGATAGAATTCTCAGGAATATTGTTCCATTGAGATTGATTACTGCCAGATCAGCATTGTCCTCTGAATATGGGTTAATGTTATAGGACGAACAGTGGCAATGTTCCTGAACGCCAAAACAATCGGATCCAATCAGCAGTGTGTTTTCGCGACGCTTTTTGTAAAAAACATCATTAAATTCACTATCGAGATATATCTCATCCAGAAGACCTAATCCTTCAATATCGCAGTTTGGGATACCCAGTATAATCCTTGGTTTTTCATCAACCTTCTGAGATGTTACATTTTCTTTAACCGGAAGGAAAAAGCTTTTCAGGGAGGTTGCAGGTTTAGGCTTATTATAGGAGATTTTTACGATATCTGATGGCGTGATTAATTCATAATCCAAACCATATTCATTTTCGACTGATGCAAAAATGGTGTAGGATAACAACAATTGCTCAATTGCTTTATCCCATTCATTCTTATGGAT
>Ga0315273_10004569_pt1 | contig 16955 bp, 11 predicted proteins | sample YL17G02_0_MG_FD_205753 | JGI IMG/M metagenome (GOLD analysis project Ga0315273, IMG submission 205753) | Sediment microbial communities from Yellowstone Lake, YNP, Wyoming, USA - YL17G02_0 | ecosystem: Environmental > Aquatic > Freshwater > Lake > Sediment | place: USA: Wyoming | collected... | reverse complement strand
TTCTTGTCCCCCCCCCCCCCCCCCCCCCCCCCCCCCCCCCCCCCCCCCCCCCCTCTACCCTCCCTCTCACCTTGGAGCGGAAGGCCAGTATCCGGGCGTCGCCGGCGGAGCCGGGGCGGCCACCGCCCTCCTCGGAGGAGAGCAGGGCGTCGCCCGCGGTCTCAAAGTCCATGGCATCCCGGTTGGGGATGTAGCGGTCGTACTATGAATTTTGGAGGGGGTAGGCGTGCGGGTGAGCGCGGGGGGCGGGGCTCGAGAATGCGAGTGGGGAGATGTGGCGGTTTGGACGAAACGAGGTGGGGGAAGCTCCCGCGCATGCGGCCCCACCTTGCCTCTTTTCTCACCCCCCACCCCCCCTCTCCCACTCCCCCAACTCACTGTCTGCTGCTGTTTGCGCGCGCGGGCGGCGGGCGAAGCGAGAGCGGGGGCGGACATGATTGCTGAGAGCAAAAAAGCAACAGAGCGGGCGCTGAGAGCGTTGCGAGAGAGCGAGCGTGCGGGGACGACGTCTGGCGGGCAGCTGCGGAGCGCCTGTGTTTTTTTTTGGGTGTGGGGTTAGTGTGCGAGAGAGAGGAGGCAACTGAAACCAGTCACCACGACGCAAGCGCGAGCACAAAGGAAAAAGGGAGGCAACGAAAAGAGAGCGAAAAAAAAGGGAAGCAAGAGTGAGAGTGTGTGGAAGGAGAGTGCGACGACTTCTTCCACACGGGAGTTTTCTACATCTCCATGACCCGCCACGCCTCAATTGTAATACAGCTCCAGCCCCATGCCGTCATGGATCTCATAGTCCGCCAGCGTGATGTGGTCCTGCGTGCGTGACGAGGAGAGACGATGAGGATGGGGTGTGTGGATGGAAAAGGCCAGCCAGGTCGAACGTTGAAAAGAGAAAAGTCACCCCCCCTCTCTCTCTCTCTCTCTCTTCTCACTGACCTTGAACACGTTGTGCCACTTCTGGATGCGGATTTTGTCCGGGCGGGTGCCGGTCTGGGCGGCGACCAGCTTTTTCAGGTCGCCGATGGTGTCGTCCTCGCTGTGTGTGTGTGGAGGAGACAGAAGATGACGATGAGAAGAAAAGAGGTCGAGAGAGAGGTCGGAGAAGAGACAGTGAGAAGAGAGAGCGGCAGGCCCGTCGTCGCCCCTCCCCTCCCTCACTCACTTGCACTTGACCCGGACTTTCTTGCCCAGGCGGTCGTTGAGGACGACCTCAATCATGGAGGCCGAGGGGCGCGCGTGTGGTGCGTTGGCGCGGGCGGTGCGCGCGCGCCTCCAGAGAGAGAGACGACGGATTCGGGAGACTGAGAAAAAAAAAAAAAACCCAAAGAAAAAAAACTCGCTCACTCTCTTTTTCTCGTGTCAATCAAATGGAGGCCTCCACCTCCGCCCGCCAACCCTTTGCGGACCCGGCACTCCCCGCCGACCCGGCCGCCCTGGAAGAGGCACGCCGCGTGCGGCGAGTGGCTCGCAAGGCGGCGCAGGTGTGTGTGTGTGTGAGAAAGCGAAGAGTAGAGCGCGCGCCTGCGCGGCGCGCTTGCGCGCATCTGCTCTTCGGCACTCACCCTTTGCTCTCTCCCCTTCACACAGGACGCCAAGAAGGAGGCCCTCCGCGATGCCGGCCGCCGCCGGTTCCAGGACTTCCAGGCCAAACGAGGGGGCGTGAAAGGGCAGGAGGGCCTGCCACCCGCCGGCGGCGGCGCTGCTGTTGAAAACACGCCGCCGGCAGCCGGCCCAACCTCGACCGCTGCCCTCGCGGCCGCCCTCAAGGCCGACCGCGCCGCCCTGGCCGCCGCCCGCGTCGCCAACGCGGCCCTGAGGCGAGAGGTGGAGCAGCTCCAAGAACTGGTCGGCTACCTGACCACCGGCAGCGTGGTGGCTGGCCCGCCCGGGGCGGCGGTAGAGGCTGGAGGTGGAAAGGGTGCTGGTGCGTCAGCAGCAGCGCCGCCTCCCGCCGCCGCCGGGCGCGGGGCTCACCGGGCGAGCTGAGGGCAGGGGTCAGAGCTGTGACGGGGCGCGCCATTGTCAAAAAGAAAAACACAGAAAGAAAAATCATCGTTTTTTTTTTTACCAACCCTCTAGCCAGGCAAAGAAAAGCCCCAATGCCGCCATCAACCCGGCCGCGCTCGCGCGCGTGGCCGCGGGCCTGGTCCTGGAGCGGGCGGCGCCTGGGCCTCACCGCCCCCCCCCAAACAACCTGAACCCCGCGCCGCCCGGCCCACCACCACCGCCACCCCCGCCGCCGCCGCCCGCCTTAATGGATTTGGCCTTCATGCGCTCCCGGAAAGCCGACCCCACGTCCCCGCACCCCGCGTACGCGCGCACCACCGCCCGCGTGTCCGGGACGTCCGCCCTGAAAATGGCTTCCAGGAAGGGTAGCAGGTCGAGGAGCGCGGTGTCGCCCACGGCCGCGTCCGCGTCGGCCGGCGAGGCGGGCGCCCAGGGCTTGACATGGACCGCGTTCTCCGGCTGCAGCGTGCCGGAGACGGCAGGGGGCGGGGCAGAGGCATCACCGCCGCCACCACCGCTTGGAGCAGCGGCAGGCGCCGCCGCCCCCGCCGCCGCCGCCGCGGTGGTGGCGGTGGCGGTGGCGGTGGCGGGTGCCACCGCGCCCCCGCCGCCGCCCGCCCCCGCCGCCGCCACCACCCCCTCCGCCGTCACAAACAGCACCCGGCTCGGGTCCCGGTTCAGCTTGGCCAGGTCCCGCGCGTGCACGCCGCCCACGTACTGGGTGGAGTCCCGGTATAGGCGGTACTGGATGCACCGGTGCGGGTCCAGGCGGTCGAGGATTGGGTCGGCGTACGTGGGGAGTTGGGAGGTGTAGACGACGACCTCGTAAAACTGGGCGGCGCCTTTCAGGAAGTCGTCCACGCCGGGGCGCTTGAAGGTGCGCCACCCGGTGCGCCGGGTCCAGGCGGAATGGATGAGGACGTCGTCCAGGTCCAGGACCAGGGTGCGGACGTGGCGGGCGGACGGCGGCAGGTCGGGGAGGAGGCGGTCGGAGGGGGGGTCGGCATACTTGGCGACCGCGGCCTCCGCGTCCTTGCGCTTGTCCGCCCACCAGGCCAGGGCGGCCCCCGCCAGGGCCACCACCGGCGGGTTGCCGGGCGCGCGGAGTTCCGCCGCCCGGGCCTCCGTCTGGTCGACAGTGTAGGCGGCGGTGTAGTAGGCGGCGGCGGCCGCGGTGCCCAGCGCCGCCGCGGCGGCGGTGCGGAGGAGGAAGCGGGCGGCCGCTCCGCCGGGGGTGGGGGCGGGGAGAGGCGGGGCGGAGTGCGCCGATGCGGCCGCCCCACTCCTGCCTCCTCCCCCTCCTACTCCCGCCCCACCACCTGCCGACGGCGGGGGCAAGCTCTCCGCGGCTTCAAACAGGCGGGCCGCGGGGCTGCCTGGCGGGGGGCCAAACGCGGGGGCGGTCCCGGTGCCGGCGGCGGGCGTGGGGGGGGTGGAGGAGGACGACGGCGGGCCGGCCGCGGACCGGGTGCTGGCCGTGTCACTGTGTTGGGAGGTGGTTGCACGAGTGAGGTGGAGGGCGCGAGCCATGGCGGCGCCTACCCCACCACCTTAAGCAGGCATCGCGCTCCAGCTGGGCGTGTGCGCGTGCGGAGCGGTCGCCGGGGCCCGGGCGTGCGCCGGAGGAGAGAGAGGCGCACGGGGTGGGCCATGCATCGCTGGAGCGGGTGTCGCGACTTTTTCTTTCCCTCACCTGATCAACCGCCCGCCGCGCCCGCCACCCCGGCCAAAGGCAGCCCGGGCGGCGGCTAAGGCGGCGCGGGGGAGGGTCATGGTTGGATGGCGCCTGTGAGGGGTGCGGAGAGCAAAGAAGAAGACGGAGTGTTCCGGCCGCCGCCGACGTGGGAAGAGTGGTGCACTACCTCAGCTTTCTCTCCACTTTTCTATATTCAACGCGGCGCGTCCAATAAAATAGCGGGAGAGCCGCGCACGTCCGCTCTAGGCACACCGGCAGGTGCCCTGGCGGACGCTTGACACAGCCCTATCCCCAGCGCTTCACGCCCACGAGGCGCACGCGCTTGGTCTCGCATCAAAAAGAGAGTGATGGCCGCGCCGCTGCCGCCCGCGCTAGAGGTGGAGGCGACAGAGTGCGTTTTGTTTTGTGTGTGTGTGTGTGTGTGCGTGTGTGTGGAGGGGGCATATCCTACACACGGCACGCCTGGGGGCGTGTGATAGGGGGGCAATGGCGACCGGGAGCGCGCGCGGCACACACACTTTTCTTTTCTCTCTCTCTCACAAAGAATCAACTCCCAACCTCGCTCGCTCTTCCTCTCTCTCTTCTCAAAGTGTCATCAAGCTCGTCCTCCAGTTCTGCAAGGAATACGGCCTGGCCTCCACCTTCTCCACGCTCACGTCCGAGGCGGGCGTGTCCCTGAACGCGGTGGACTCCCTGGAAGGCCTGGCCGCGGACGTGAAGGCGGGGCGGTGGGAGGCGGTCCTGCCCGCGGTCGCGGCCTGGCGCCTGTCCCCAGGGACGGCGGCAGCGCTGCATGAGCAGGTGGTGCTGGAGCTGGTGGAGCTGCGGGAGGGCGAGGCCGCCCGGGCGGTGATCAAGGGGTCGGCCGCGCTGGGCGGGCTGGCGGGCACCGATCCGCCACGCCTCGCGCGCCTGGAGCGGCTCGCCGCGGCTGCGGCCAGCGGCGGCGGCGGCGGCGCGGCCGCGGGCGGCGCCTCCTCGCTCGACCCGGCCTCGATTTTCGGGGCCGCCACCCCGCGGGCCTCCCGCCGGGCGGCCGTCGCGGTGGCCCTCGCCGCCGAAGCCGTCTCCCCGCCGCCAGGCCGCCTGCTGACCCTGGTGGGCCAGGCCCTGGCCGCCCAGTTCGGGGGCGGCGGCGGCGGCGGCGGGGGCGGCGGTGGGGATGCAAAGGCGGCGGCCGCGGGCTTCGACCTCCTCACCGGCACGGCCGCCCCGCTGCCGCCCTCCGAGGAAGCCCCGCCCGGCATCCCGGCTCTGGCCATCCGGTTCGGCCTGGGCGCCCACCCGGAAGCCGCGGCCTTCGCGCCCGGCGGCCCCGCCGCGGCCGCGGCCGTGCTGGCCACGGGCAGCGTGGACGGCCTGGTCGAGCTCTGGGACGCGCGCACGGGGGGCCCGGGCCGCGCGTCGGGCGTCCCGTCCTCCGCCCCGCCCGCCGACATGGCGCACGTGGCCCCCGTCCTGGCCCTGGCCTGGTCCGGCGATGGCGCCCTCCTGGCGTCCGGGGACAGGGACGGCAACGTCCGGGTCTGGAACCCTGTCACGGGCCGCTGCCTGCGCCGCCTGGACGGCGCGCACGCGGGCGGGGTGGCCGCCCTCGCCTTCGCTCCCGGCGGCACGCACCTGCTGTCCGCGGGGTACGATGCGACCGCCCGCGTGCACGGCCTGCAATCGGGGCGGGTGTTGCGGGAATTGAGGGGGCACACTGCGTACGTCCTCGCCCTCGCCGCCCTGCCCGGCGGCGGCCCTGCCGCCGGGGACGCCATCCTGACGGGCGCGGCGGACGGGTCTGTGCGGGCCTGGGATGGCAAGACGGGCGAGGCGGGGGCGGCGTTCCGGCCGCCGCCGCCGCCCGCCGCTGCTGGGGGCGGGGGCGGCGGCGGCGGCGGCCCGGGCGGCGCCGCGCCTGCTTCCAGTGACCAACCCATCGTCGCCATCCTCCCCCTACCGCCCACCACCCCTGGTCTGCCCGGTCCGGCCGTCCTGGTCGTCCCGCGTGCGCCCGCCGCGCACGTCATGACGCCCGCGGGCTCGGTGGTCCGCACCCTGGCCTCCGGCCGGCCGGCGGGTGGAGGGGGCGACTTTGTCGCGGCCGCCCTCTCCCCCTCCGGCGGCCTCGCACACTGCCTGGCCGAGGACGGCACCGTCTTCACCTTTGACGTGGGGACGGGGGCGTGCGTGTCCCAGCTGGCGGGCGCGGTGGAGGGCACGGCGGCGGAGGCGGCGCGCACGGCGGCGGCCGCGGGCAGGGTGTCGGGCGGTGGAAAGGCACAGCGAGGGGATGGCTCGCTGAAAGCCTCCATCCCGATCGGCCTCGCCCACCACCCCGCCCGCAACCTGCTGGCGACCTGGGCGACGGACGGCCAGCTGCGCATCTGGGTGCCAGGGACGGCGGCGACTTGAAGGAGAGAGAGAGAGATAGCTCTGGTCATTGTTTTTTTTTTCCACCCCCCCCCCCCCCTGCTACTGATGACCCCTCCCCCCTGTCTGCTGCTCCTCCTTCCACGCGACCGCCGCGGAGTACAGGCCGGCCCGGCTGACGCCCAGGGCTTTGGCCAGCGCTTTGGCTGCCGCGGTGGGGGGCACGCCATCGGACAGCAGGGAGATGAGGGCGGCCTCGGCGTCCACGGAGGAGGGGGGAGGCGGCGAGCCGTCCGCGTCCTCGCCCGCCCCGCCCGCCCCGCCTGCGCGCGCGCTCGCGCCGGGTGGCCTGCCGATCACGAGGGTGACCTCCCCCCTCACCCCCCCCCCCCCGCCCTCGCCGCCCCCCTCCCGCTCCTTGAAGGCGGCCGCCCCCTCCGCCAGCCCGCCCCGCCACCACTCCTCATGCCGCTTCGTCAGTTCCCGTCCCACCGCGCACTGGCGGCCCGGGCCCAGCGCGGCCGCGGCGTCAGACAGGGTGGCGGCCAGGGAGCGGGCGGGGACGTAGAGCACGACCGCTGCGTTGACTCCCCGCACCCTCGCCAGCGCCGCCCGCCGCGCCGCGGATTTAGGGGGCAGGAAGCCCAGGAACAGGAAGTCGCCCGCATCCAGCCCCGCCGCGGACAGGGCGGCCACCGCCGCGCAGGGGCCGGGGACGGGGGTGACCGCGTGCCCGGCCGCGGCGGCCGCCGCGACCAGGCCGCCCCCCGGGTCGGACAGGAGGGGCGTCCCCGCGTCGGAGATGAGGGCGACCGCCTGGCCGGCGCCCAGGCGGTCCAGCACGGCCGCGGTGCGGGCCGCCTCGTTGTGGGCGTGCAGGCTGACCAGGGGCGGGCGGGCGGCGGGCGGCGGCGCGGCGGCGGGGAGCAGGCCGGCCGGCCCCAGCGCGGCCCGCAGCGCGGCTGCCCGCGCCAGCAGGGGCCCGCTGTGGCGGGTGTCCTCGCACAGCACGCAGTCCGCGCCGGTCAGGACGGCCGCGGCCCTCGGCGTCAGGTCGTGCAGGTTGCCGATGGGCGTGGCGACGACGTACAAGCCGGGCGGCAGGGGCGGCAGCGGCGGCGGCGGAGGAGCAGCACCAGCGGGGTGAGGGGCGTGGCCAGCGCTGGCGCCGGCCGCGTCCAGGGCCGCACGCGCCTCGCTCACGCCCCCGCTGGCACTCGGCCGCGCCCCACCCCCGCTGGCGTGGGCCCGGCGCCGGGCGGTTGGACTGGTGGTGGCGCACCAGGCGGCCCGGCAGGCCGCCCGGGCGGGCAGGCGGAGGCAGTGCATTCGCCCGATGAAAGAAACAGTGGAGACCTCTTCATTCCTCGCTGCTGCTGCTGCTGTCTCCGCCGCAACCGCCACCCCGCCCGCCCGCCCGCGTCGACCGGATGTGCTCGTGCTCGTACGTCCGCCCGCACTCTGGACAGGGATCGGCGCCCTCCCCGTCGTCGTCCTCACCCTCCTCATCCGAAGAGGAGGCTCCGGCGGCAGCAGCACCAGCTGGTGGCTTCCTCGGCAGCACTCGCGCGGCCCTCAACCAGGCCACCACCCCGTCCTCGTCCGGCCCGTCCTCCCCTCCTCCTCCCCCACCCTCAGTCATGAACGCGGCGACCGGCGCCTTGGCGACCAGGGCCCCACCCCGGAAGGCGGCTAGGACGGGGACGCCCGCGCCGGGCAGGCCAGCGCCGGCCGCGACGCCCCGCGCGCCGGCTGGGACGCGCACAAAGCGGGGGGCGGCGGTGCCCCCTCCCCCTCCCTGGTCGGCCGCCAGGCCCGCCAACACCTCATCCAGCGCGGCCCCGCCGGGTGCCCCCGGCACGTACAGGTGGGCGACGACCGGCGGGGCGAGGCCGGGTGCTACAGGCGCTGGGCCGCCGCCGCCCGCCCCGTCCACCAGGCGCCAGAGGGCCTTACCGCCCCTCAGGTCGTCCAGCGTGCCGCCACGGCTGCTGCTGGCGGCCGCCTGACTCCTGGCCGCCGCGGCTTGGGCCTGCATCTGGGCCAGGCGGGCCGCCCGGATGGAGGCCAGGTCGCCGTCGCCGTCGCCGGGGGCGTTACGCAGCGGAGCGGGCGCGAGCGCCGCCCGCACGCGCGCTTCCACCCGGTCCGCGCTCGCCAGCTTCGCCTTCACCCGCTCCGCCCGGGCCTGAGCCTCCAGGTCACGCACGCAGCAGGAGGCGAGGGCCGGGTCGTCCGCGGCGTCCGCTAAGATGGACGCCCGCTCCAGGGCGGCGGCCGCGGCGGCCGCGTCGCCGCCCGTCGGGTGGTTGGGAGGTTGGGCGGCCATCTCTCTAAAACTTTACTTTGCGCCTTGCGTGTGCGTTGAGGCTCTCTCTGCTCAATGCTTGGCTGTGCGCTCGAATGGGCCCCTGCCTTTGCTTTTTGCCCCGGTGAGCGCGGTGTGAGCACTTTGTGCGCGAGCAGAGAAGGAAGGCGCGACGAAAAAAGAGGCGAGAGTGAAAAGTTGAGCGCCACTTCTGTTATCTTTTTCTGTCCGTCCCTGGGAAAATGAGACCCTCCACTCTCAAAATCAAGGCCGGCTCCGTCCGCCGCCTGACCAAGGAGCTGGACTCCTACATTACCGAAGCCGCGGCCGAGGAGGCCAAAGTCGCGGGCATGCGGGCGGGCGGGGCGGACCCGCACGACTTGAAGCACGCGGTGAGGAAACGGGGAGGGGGCGAAGGGGAGCGAGCGCGGCGCACGGCGCAGAGACGCTCTCTCTCTCACCACCTCTCCTCCCTTTCCTACCACAGGAAAACGTTCTGGCCGAGGCCACCCTCATGGTACCAGACACCCGTACCCGGTTGGAGGCGGCGCTGGCGGACCTGGAAGGGGTGCTGGTGTGTGTGAGAGTTGGAAAGAGAGAAAGGGGGGAAGCGCGAGCGATCTTGTTTCCCTTCCGACCTCGCCCGACCTCTCTCCTCCCCCTAGCCTCTCACTTACTCTTTACTCTTGACTCCTTCTTTCAGGACTCAACCCCCGCCGACGCCGTGGAAGTGGACGACCTGGCCACCGCCAAGGAGACGGCGACCACCGCCAAGGCCAAGCTCGCAGCGTAGACAAAATAGGAGAGTTCTTGATCTCATGATGACATTTTTACACATGCGCCTCTTTTTCGTTTTTTTTTTCATCCCTTCCACCCGCCCGCTGCCTGGGCCAGGACGTACGCCGACAGGCGGGTGATGTCGTCCTCCGACAGGCGAGGGCCGAACGTGCACTGGCCCTGTTGTTGAGAGAGGGTGTGTGATGTGATAAAATGAACGAGGAGCGTTTCTCCAGCGCTGCAACCTCGCCCCGCCCCCCCATCCATCCTCTCTCTCCTTCCCCGGGCAAACGGCGACGACGGCACACCCCTGCTCCATTCCTCTCTCTCTCTCTCCCCCTCCCTCTGCTCTTATACCTTGGGCGCGCAGTCCACCCCATACCCGGGCATGCGCCCCTTGCCGCCGTACACCAGCTTGAAGACGGCGCCGGGGGTGTCCAGGCCCGCGGCCGCCAGGTCGGGCGCCAGCAGGGTCGCCCCGGGCGCGATCACGTTGCCGCCGCCCGCGTGGCAGCCCGCGCAGTTGCGGGCGAAGAGGGCGGCGGGCTCGGCGGGCGGGACGGCGGCAGCGGGCGAGTCCGCGGCCAGGGCGGCGGGCGAGGAGGTGAGGAGGAGGAAGGCGGCGGCCAGGGCGGCGGCACTCGAGGTTGCTGCACTGCGGGGTGGGGCTGCCACGGCGGTGCGGGCTTGGTGCGCGCAGGCCTGTAGACTTGCCTTCCTAGCACATGGCGTGGACGTGGGGCGGGCGTGCATGGTGAGCGCCGTGCGTTGTTGAGAGAGTCGCGAGCGCGCGAGTTGCAGACCGCAAATGGGGGTCGACATTTTTTTTTTTCCCATCTCATCTTCCTAAATCAAAAACCGCATCGTCGGGTGGGAATGATGGCCGCCCCGCCGCCCGTCGCCAGGCGACCGCCACCCCATCGCCCCGGCCTCATACCCAGCCGACTGGTGAGTCTGCCTGTGATCAGGCCCCCCGGGTGCGGCCCGTCATCCCGGGCCGCACCCGGCAAGCGGCTCCGACCCCAGTTTTGCAAGGCAGCGGCGGCGACCCATGATTATCATTCCCCCCCCCCACCCCCCCTCCCTCCCCCGCCTCACCCCCTGTCCGACGCCGCCCTGGCCGCCCTGCTCCGCCCGCACACCCCGCGCCTCGCCCTGGCCGCCCTGTGCCTAACCACCTGCACCGCCTGCAACCTGGCCTCCCCCGTGCTGACGGGTGTCATTTTTGACTCCCTGGTAGGCGGCGTCTCCCCGACCACCGGGCGCAGGGCCTTGGGCCTCCTCGCCGCGCTCTACGCGATCGAGCCCGCCCTGACCCGGGTCTACATTTCCCAGACCCTGGACGTGGTAGAGGGCGTGCTGGCCCGGTCTCGGGAGGCCGCCTTCCGGGCCCTGCTGGCCCGGCCCATGTTCTTCTTCGACGCTCACCCCGCCGCCGACCTGACGGCCGCGCTGGCTGGCGACCTGGAAACGGTGCGGGCCTTCTGCTTCGGGTGCGTCTCCCGGGACCGGGGGCCGCGGGCGGCGCTGGAGGCGGCGGGCGCGGTGGTCGTGCTGACGTGCCTGTCCTGGCGGCTGGGCCCGGTCCTCGCGGCCGTCATCGCGTCGGCGGGCGCGGGCGCCGCGCTCTACCGCGTCCAGGCGCGCGGCCCCGAGGCCGCCGCCACGGCCGCGTCCGCCTCCATGCGGGGCGTCGCCGCCCAGGCGTTTGCCGGTATCGCGACCGTGCGGGCGTGCGCGGCGGAGGGGGTGGAGGCGGCCCGGTTTGCTGGGGCGGCCGCGTCCGCGGCGGACGCGGGGCGGGTGGCGGGGCGTGCCAAGGCCAACCTGGAGGCCCTGACGCGGGCCGGCATCCACGCCTCCCTCCTGGCCCTGTTCGCCCTGGGCGGGGCCCTGGTGCGGGCGGGCCTGCTCCCCCCGGGCGTCCTGCTGACTGCGGTCGGTTTCACCTACTCGCTCGTGTACGCGGTGGCGGGGCTGGTCGCGACCGTCGCGGACGGGCGGCGGGCGGCCGCGGCGGGGGCACGGGTGCGGGCACTGCTGGCCGCAGCGGGCCCGGAGGCCGGGCTGGAGGGCGTCCTGGTGGCCGGGCCGGAGCCCGCCGCCCCCGCGCAGCTCGCCCCAGACGCGGCCGCCGCGCGGGCGGCCGCCGCGGCCGGCGACCTCGCCCTGGCCGGCGTCTGCTTTGCCTACCCGGCCCGCCCGGCCACGCCCGTCCTGGCGGGCTTCGACCTCACCCTGGCCCGCGGCAAGGTCACCGCCCTGGTCGGCCGGTCCGGGGCGGGCAAGTCGACGGTCGCGGCCCTGTTGACCCGCCTGTACGCGCCCCAAGCGGGGTCCATCACGCTCGGCGGGGTCCCCGCGGCGGCCTTCTCCCGGGCGGCCTGGGCGTCTGTCATCGCGGTCGTCCCCCAGGACCCCATCATCTTCTCCGGCACGGTGGCTGCCAACATCGCGTACAGCCGGCCCGGGGCGAGCCGGGCGGAGGTGGAGGCCGCCGCGGCCGCGGCGCAGTGCACGGGCTTCATCTCCGAGTTGCCCGACGGGTTCGACACCCGCATCGGCCCGGGCGGCGTGGAGGGCACCAAAAGCGGCGGCAGCAGCAGGGACGGCAGCAGCAACACCAGTGGCAGTGCGGCCGGCCCCGCCCCGACCTCTGGCGCCCTGTCGGGTGGGCAGCGCCAGCGGCTGGCGATCGCGCGGGCGTTGCTGCAGGACGCGCCCATCCTGATCCTGGACGAAGCGACGAGCGGTGCGTGGGTGTGATGGGATGGGACGGGACGGGGCACGGGGAAAATGGAGCGTGGGTTGGTTGCGGCGTCCGCAGCAGCTGTCTATTTTTCTACACACCAGAGCACGCACGCCACGGTCTCTCTCTCACGTCACTGTCCTCTCTCTCTCCCTCCCTCCCTCCCTCCAATTTCCATAGCCCTGGACGCGGAGTCGGAGGCGGGCGTCCAGGCCGGCCTGCGCGCGCTGGTCGCGGGGCGGACCGTCCTCGTCATCGCGCACCGCCTGTCGACCGTCAAGGCCGCGTCCGCCGGCATCGCCGTCCTCAGCGACGGCCGCATCGGCGAGTTCGGGGGGCACGGCGCGTTGGCGGCGGCGGGAGGGCTGTACGCGCGCCTGGTGGCGGCGCAGGCGCTGATGATGTGAAATGTGGAGAGAGTTGGTTTGTTGTTGTTTTGTCTCGTCTGGCGAGTCGCAAGGATACGCAGCGTTCACTGAAGCACGGGAGCCGAAGCGCAGAGGGGTGACGATCAGCAGAAGGCGGCAGAGAAGAGGGCGGGAGGTCGACAGAGGAGTGCGGACCGGAAGGGGAGACGAAGAAGGGGGGACGACGTGGCGGGGGCTGAAGGCTGGACTGGATGGCTGGACCGCAGTTGAGAAGACGAAACAAAAAAACAAAACAACATCGTCGCCTGGGGGCAGGCTTCCTTTTCGTCGAACACCAGGACGATAGCGTGCAGGGTCGGCGGGCCGCATGTGCCGGATGTCCTCTTCAGCCGTCGGCCTTTGGAGCCGTCGCTTGTCTCCCTCCTTTTGTCTCCCAACCACTCTCTCCAGGCGCAGCAGGGGGTTGGGAAAAAGAAAGCACGGCATGCCTTCCCTCCCTCTCCTCGCACCCCACACGATGGCCGCCCGCTCTCTCTCACTCACTCACTCACCCTCGCACGCACGCGCCCTCTTTAATATGCACAGGATCGGCTTTGCTCCAGATGCACCAAGGTCAAACACAAACACAAGCACGGGTGCATAAAATACAAAACGTGCCTAAGACCGCGGTGGCGACCCGCGCGGCGGGGACGCCGCGCGGGGCGGGGGCGGGGACCGCCCGCGTGGCGGGGAGGCGCCGCCGCCACCCCGGGCCGGGGAGCGGGAGGTCGACCGGCGGCGGCGGTCCATGGGCGAGCGCGAGCGCGAGCGGCCGCCCCCACCCCCGCCGCCGCCGGCCCGGGGCGGGGAGCGCGACCCCGACCGCCGGCGCCGGTCCCGGGACCGCGACCGCGACCGCGACCGGCGGCGCGGGGAGTAGGACCGGTCCCGCCCCCGGGACCGGCCGCCGTACCGGTCGTCATCGTACCCCCGGCCGCCGCCGCGGTCGCCGCCGCGGTAGTCGTCCCGGCCGCCGCCGCCGCCGCCCCCGCCGCGCGCACGGCACTCACGCGCAAAGTGCCCGGTGCCGCCGCACTCGTAGCACCGGGTGTCCGGCCCGGGGGGCCCGCCCCGGCGGGGCTCGCCGCCCCCGCGGTCGCCGCCGGGCGGGGCGTTGCGGCCGACGGACCGGGAGACCTCCACCCGCCAGCCCTGGTTGCCTGGAGACATTTTGGTTAAGAGAGGGGGGAAAGAGCGTGAAGGGTCGGGGTCGTGGAGCCCGCAAAAAGCGCTCTCTCTTTCTTCGTGCGTGCCCGCCCGGGCGTCCACTCAGTCACGCCGAACCGTCGACACAAGCCCGGCGATTCTGGCGATTCTCGCGACACGCGGCGCGGGCATCCGCCGCGACCGCGCGACCCCCCCCCCCCTCGTCTTCTCTTTTCCCAAAAAAAAATCATCACGCACCGTCCAGCTTGCGCACTGCATCCTCCGCGTCCCGGGGGTCCTCGAACTCGATGAACGCAAAGCCTGGCGGGCGGCGGGCAACCCACACATTCTTTAGAGTACCGAACCGGCCAAACTGAGGGGGTAAGAGGAAGGTGAAGGGAGGGGGAAGGGCGTGAAAGAGGCGAGAGATCGTTTGCTGGCAGCCTTTTTTTTTCCCCTGGCCGTCGCTGCCCGTCTCTCTCTCACTCTCTCTCTTATCTCTCACCTCATCCTCCAGGTCGCGCTCAGTGAGGCGCTCGTCCAGGTTGCCGGCGTATACGCGGGTGCCGGCCATGATGGTTGATTCGTGTGTGGTGAGTTGACAAGGAAAAGGGCGTGGAAAACGAGGGGGCCGCCGAAAAGGGATGTGAGAAAAGGAGCTAGCTTTTGTCGCTTCACTTTTCGTTTTTCAACGCGCACGGCACGGCAGCGCACACCACCACGGGCGCACCACAAATCATGAAGCGCGGCCGCACACCCGACAACCCGGGTGACCACCACCAGGAGGAGGAAGAGGAGGAGGAAGACGAGGGCGGGCTGCTCGAGGAGGAGGAGGAGGACGTCGTCGACGCCGGCGCAGCTGATGCGGCGGACGAGGGCGGCGATGACGCCGACCTGGACGCCGAGCTGGAGCGGGAGCTGGAGGAGGGCGGGGACGGGGATGGAGGCGAGGAGGAGGAGCCGCCCGCCGCGCAGGCTGGCGCTGGCCCGCCGGGCCGGGACCCGACGCCGGAGGCCGCGGCCCGGGCGGCGGGGCGGCCCACCACTGCCCCGCCCGCCGTGCCGCCCCCCCCCACGGCGCCGCCTCCTCGGACGGCCTCCCCCGAGGACGACGACGGCGGCGCGGCCGCCGCCGCCCGGGCGGCCTGGGCGGACCGGACCCGGGCCCTGGCGGCCGCGATGACGGAGGACCAGATGGACCGGTACGAGGCGTTCCGGCGGGCGACGCTGGGGCGGCCGGCCGTGAAGAAGGTGGGAAGAAGAGGAGAGAAAAAAAAAAAAAGGGAGGGGGAGAGAGATGCCCCCTCCTTTTTTTTGTTCGCTCATCACGCGTGTCACGCGCGGCCCCCCCCCCACCCCCTTGTCCCCCATTCCCTCCCAGCTCATCCACGCGACGTCCGGGTCCACCCCCAACTCGTCCACCGTCATCCTGGTGGCAGGTGTGGCCAAGGTGTTCGTGGCGGAACTGGTGGAGGCAGGTGGGTGAGAGAGGACGGAGGAGGGACAGGACGACAAAAAAAAACAGATTTATGTGTAGGGGCTGGGGGGGGGGGGGGGGCACGCGCACCACGTGGCTCTCTCTCCCAGACTGCGCCGGGGGAGCCGCGTCACGCCCGCTCTCGCTCCTCACGGCTCCGCCACCGCCCTCCTCCCTCCCCCTCTCTCACATGACATATTAAAAAAAAAAAAAAAACAGCCTTGGAGGAGGCGGCCAGGCTGGGCCACGCCGGCCCCCTGCGCCCGGCCCACGTGGCGGCCGCCTTCCAGCGCCTGGAGGCGGAGGGGCGAGGCCTGCCTTGCGCGGCCCACCCGCGGCGGAGGGTGCGGCTGTGAGAGCGTGGGGGTGTGGGGTGTGTGGAAGGGGAAAGAGGGGAGAGGAGAAAAAAGGGGGGTGCAGGGGGGTAGGGAGCAGTAGAGAGGGGGCGGCTTTTTGTGCACATTCATTGGTTTCTCCAGGAGGGGTGACACGGATTCTCTCTGAACGTTTTTTTTTTTTTGCAATGCGGCGCGGGGGGCGTGTGTGGGGGTGGGGGGGGTAGAAAATGGGGGGTGGGGTGGGGTGGGCGGAACAGACGGGGACATAAAAAAACAGGGCAGGGGTGGGGGTGGGTGGGTGGGGGGGGGGGCACTTTGTCTTTCATTCCTTTTTCATGCCGCCCCTGGCGCGGCCGCCGCCGCCGCCGCCCCGCCGCACGCCGCGACGATGGGCGTAGACGCCGCGCCGATGGTGCCACCAGCGCCCCCCTTGGCGCCAGGCGCGGGCTCCGGCGTGGCGGCCGGCGAGGCGGCGGGGCCGGCGCCGGCGGCCGCGCCTGGCGCCGCCACCACCCGCCGCCCAAACAACAGGCCGGCGACGCCGCCGCCGCCGCCACCCGCCGCCCGGTCCGCGGCCTTGGCCGCCTTGGCCGCCGCCGCGCCCGCCGCCTTCAGGTCCCGCTTGCGCTTGACGACCTCCGCGTACAGGCGGTCCCGGTAGGCGCCCACGGAGAGGCGGGTGTTGTCGTCGAGGGGCAGGGGCGGCAGCGGGGCCGGGCAGGCCGGCTCGGACGCCGGGTCGTGGAAGGGCGCGACGTACGCGTGCCCGCACGCGGCGGCCGCGGTGATGCGGGCGCCCGGGTCGAAGGCCAGCAGGGCGCGCAGCAGGTCGAGCGCGGCCGGCGGCGCGCCCGGGAAGAGGGACGCCAGGCCGCGGCGGGGGCCGGCCGCGGGCAGGGGCGGCGTCCCGGGGGGGGCGCTCCCGGGCGGGCCCGCGCCCACCGCCTCCAGCATGGATGCCGCGTAGGGGGAGGCCAGAGACGCCACCTGGGCCGCCGTCGGCGCGCCCGTCACCTCCACCACCCGCCGCAGCTGGCCCAGCGTGGACCCGCCCGGGAAGAGGGGCTTGCCCCCGCCCAGCAGCTCCCCCAAAATGCAGCCGGCCGCCCACAGGTCCACGCCCGCCGTGTACCGGGGCGCGCCCAGCAGCACTTCCGGGGCCCGGTACCAGCGCGTGGCGACGTAGTCGGTCAGGATGGGGCCGCCGGGGGAGGGCGGCGCCGGCGGCGGGGCCGGCTGCCCCCCGCCAGAGGAGGGGGAGGGGGCGGCGCCGCCGGCGGGCGCGGGCGCGGCCGCCCCCGTGCACCCCTCCCGCCCGACCAGGCGGGCCAGCCCAAAGTCCGCCAGCTTCAGGCCGCACCCGCCATCCAGCAGGAGGTTGGACGGCTTCACGTCCCGGTGCAGGACGCCCGCGGAGTGCAGGAACTTGAGGGCCCGGAACAGTTGGGCCATGACCCACTGCTTGTGCACGTCCGCCAGCAGGCCTGCCCGGGAGGCGGCCGCCAGGTCGGTCGGCATGTGGTCGAAGACCAGGTAGATGTCCTTGTCGTTCTCGGCGCGCAGGACGGTGCGGAGGCTGGCGGTGAGTGGACGGGGGGGGGGGGGGGGGGGGGGGGGACCCCGGGGGGGGGGGGGGGGGGACAATTTTTTGGTGTGTGTTGTACCCCCCCCCCCCCCCCCCCCAGGGATAAAAAAAAG